>Ga0224510_10000146_pt1 | contig 60243 bp, 47 predicted proteins | sample SF_May12_sed_USG_FD_170161 | JGI IMG/M metagenome (GOLD analysis project Ga0224510, IMG submission 170161) | Sediment microbial communities from San Francisco Bay, California, United States - SF_May12_sed_USGS_4_1 | ecosystem: Environmental > Aquatic > Marine > Sediment | place: USA: California... | reverse complement strand
CTCCTTCTTGCCGCTGTACGAGGGCGCGAGGCCGCCCGTCTCCACCTGCACCACCTCGTCGAGGCGCATCTCACCCTTTTCCACCACGCGCGCCAGCCGCTGCAGTTCGCGGATGGGCGAATCCAGCGAGAACACCGCCTTGGCGATGAGGATCTGTCCCTGCTCGATGCGCTTGGCGATTTCGACCTCGCCCTCGCGATCCAGCAGCGGCACCTTGCCCATTTCGCGCAGGTACATGCGCACGGGATCGTCGTAGCGGATTACCGCCTTGACCTCTTCCTCCGCCTTCTGCTCGTCCTTCTCCTCGCGCCGCTTGCGCGCCTCCATCTTCAGGCGCGCCTTCTCCGCGGAGTCGAAGTAGTCGATCTTCTCCTCGCTGAGGCGGTCGTAGAGGACGATGATGTCGTCCGGGGAGAACTCGTCGCTCACCAGGGCTTCGATCTCCTGGTTGAGAACGAACCCCTTGTCCTCCGCGATGCGGCGGATGTCGTTGAGCACCCCGGAGAAACGGTCGTTTCCGGAGGCGGTCGACGCGGCGCGGGGCGGACGCGGGGCCTTCGTCCCCGCGGCCTTTGTGGCCTTGCTCTTGCTCTTGGTCTTGCTGGCAGCTCTTGTCATTCTTCCTACAACTCTCTCTTCGCTTGCTCGAGTCTACGTATGAGTTCAGTCACCGAGATCGTTTCATCGCTCTCGGCGGGCAAATTGAGAAGGCTTTCACGAAGCTGGTCCAACTCGTCTTCGATCCGGCGCCTCTTCAAGTCTTTGATGTGGTCCCTCTGCAGGGTTTCGACGTTGCCCGGGGGGACGGCCACCAGCGAGATCTCCGTCGCGAAGTCCTCGAGCCCGCTCTCCGCCGCCAGACGTTGGAAGTCGCGACCCCTCAAATCAATATGGGCCTCCCGGGCTGAGTCAAGTAGTTTATAGAACTTGCGGTTATCTTCGTCTGAGAAATCTTCGACATCGAGTGCGTCCAGGGCGTCGAGCGCTGTCGGAGTGCCTTCCATGACCAGCCGCATCACCACCCGTTCGAGCGCCCACCGCGTTGAACCTGTCCGGCTTCCCGTCGATCCCGTCCGCTGAGTCTCGGGAGCCGGCCGTCCCGAGGGCCGCAGCAGCCTGCGCAGGGCCGAAGCCTCCACCCCGACGACGCGCGCCAACTCACCCACCAATACATCCCCCCGGAGCGGGTCGTCTGACTGGGCGATCGCGGAGACGATACGTCTAATGATTTCTTCGCGTTCGCGCGCCGACGGTTGCTGATGTTGGATAGTATAGTCAAGGTACTGGAAATATTCCAACGGACTCCCCACCAGTTCTTCTAATTCCTTCGTGCTCATCGCCTTACCGGCAGAATCCGGGTCCAGGCCGGCGTCCAGGCGGGCGATACCCACTTCCACCCCTTCCGCCATCAGGAGCGCCCCCGAGATCATCGCCGCCATGGCCCCGGCGTCGTCGCCGTCGGGCATCAGCACCACCCGGCGCGTGAGCCGCCGGACCTTCTCCGCGTGGTCGCGGGTGAGCGCCGTCCCGCAGGTGGCGATGGTATTGTCGATTCCCACCAGGTGCAGCCGGATCAGGTCCGTGTAGCCCTCCACGATGACCGCGAAGCGGTGGCTTCGGATGGGGTCGCGGGCCCGGTCCAGGCCGTAGAAGGTCCGCCGCTTGAGAAAGATCGCGCTCTCCGCCGAATTGAGGTACTTGGGCTCCCCGTCGCCCAGCGTTCTGGCCCCGAAGCCCACCACCCGCGCCCCGGGCTGGATGATGGGAAACACCACCCGGTCGCGAAAGTAGTCGTAGTGACCCGTCCGTCCCTCGCGCGCCGCGATGAGACGGAGCTTCAGGAGTGTCTCGGGCGGGATCCGCTGCCGGCGCGCCTCCTGCACCAGCGCGTCGCCACTGGCAGGTGCAAACCCGAGGCCGAAACGCGTCCAGGCCTCACGCGGTATGTCGCGGCCCAGCAGGTAAGCACGCGCCTTCTCCGCGGAGGGCGAATTGACCAGCATGCGGTGATAATAGCGCGCCGCAAACGTGTTGGCCTTGTAGAGCGCGTCGTTCTCCGAACGCTCGTCCTCCGCCGGCTTCGTTTCCACCTCGATGCCCGCGCGCTCGGCGAGCTCGCGCACCGCCTCGGGAAAGGTGACGCCGTCCATCTCCATCAGGAACTGGAAGACGTTCCCGCCCCGGCCACACCCGAAGCAGTGATAGCCCTGCCGCTCCGGATTGACGTTGAAGGACGGGGTCCGCTCCTGGTGGAACGGGCACAGGCCCTTGTAGCCCGTGCCGGCGCGTTTGAGGTCCACGTATTGCCCGACGATCTCGACGATGTCGGAGCGGTCGCGCACCTGGTCGATGATGTTCTGGGGGATGGCCATGGCTAGCGCAGCGTCACGAAGGTGACGCCGTTTCCCCCTTCCATCGGATCGCCAAACCGGAACGACGCCACGCGCGGGTCGCGGCGGAGCTCTTCGCGCACCGCGCGTGAGAGGATTCCCTCGCCGCGGCCGTGCACCACCTTGACCTCGCGCAGGCCGGAGAGGACCGCGCGGTCGATGAAGCGGCTCACGATCTCCAGGGCGTCCTCGCGCAGCATGCCGCGCACGTGCACCTCGGTCTCACCCACCGGTTCGTAATCCACACCGACGGCCGGCGGCGGCGGTGCCTTGTGTACGGGATCCGCGGCGGCGCGGTAGATCTTCCCGATGCGCGCGCGGATGCGCTTGCCGCCAATGTCCACCACCGCGCTCTTGCGCACCACCTCCACCACCACGCCCGCGGGCTTGCCACCCGGGCTGAGCGACACGCGGTCCCCCACCGCCACCGACGCCAGCGCGTCTGCCGCCGGTTCGCTGTCGCGCGCGCGCGCGCGCACGTCGCCCATCAATCGTTCCACGCGCTGGCGGCTCTCGCGGATGGTCGCCTTGTCCGCCGCGCGCTCACGCAACTGCCGCACGATGTCCTCGATCTCGCGGCGCGTCTGCGCCAGCATCTCCTCCGCCTCGCGCGCCGCCTTGCGCGAAGCCTCCTTCCTGGTGAGGGAGAACGCCTGCTCCTTTTCCTGCGCCGATGCCGTCAGCTTCTCGAGTTCGCGGCGCTCCGTTTCCAGCGCCTCGCGTTCTCGCTCCATCGCCGCGTAACTCTTCTCCAGCCGCGCCAGTGCGGACTCCAGGCGGAACGCGTCGCCGCCCAGAATCGCCTCGGCGCGCCCCACCAGTTCCGCGTCGAAGCCGGTGCGCCGCGCGGTGTCGATGCCGCGGCTGCGCCCGGCGATTCCCTGCAATAGACGAAACAGCGGTTGCGCCGTCTCCTCCGCGAAGGCCATGGATGCGTTGGCCACGCCGGCGGTCTCCAGCGCGAACGTCTTGATGCGCCCGTAGTGGGTCGTCGCGATTACCGCGGCCCGCGAGGCGAGCAGGCGCTCCAGCGTTGCGATGGCGATGGCGGCCCCCTCGTCGGGATCGGTGCCGTCCCCGATTTCATCCACCAGACACAACACGCGCGGATTGGCCAGCCGCGTCATGCGCGTCAGGTGGGAGAGGTGCGACGTGAAGGTGGAAAGCGACGACTCCAGGGACTGCTCGTCGCCGATGTCCACCAGCACGCGCTCGAACAACGGCAGTTCACTGCCATGCGCGCACGGAACCGGCAGGCCGCACTGCAGCATCAGCACCAGCAGCCCCACCGTCTTGAGCGCCACCGTCTTGCCGCCCGCGTTGGGACCGGTGATCACCATGAGGCGCTGCCCGCCCTCCAGGGTGAGATCCAGCGGCACCTGCGACGCCAGCGAACCGGCCCGGTTCAGGGCGAGCGTGAGCAGTGGGTGCCGCGCGCGCACCAGGTGCAGGCGCGGGGTGTCACCGCCGGAGATGTCGGGGGTGATGCAGCCAAAACGCGCCGCGAACGCCGCCTTGGCGCGTAACGCGTCCAGCCGTTCCACCACGTCCGCGTTGGCGGTGATGGCCGGTGCCGCCTGGCGCACGCGATCGCTCAACGCGCGTAGGATGCGGTCGATCTCTTCGTGTTCGTCGGCGAGACGCGTTTCGAGTTCGTTGTTGAGATCCAGCAGCGCCATGGGTTCGAAGTACAACGATCCCCCGGTCTGCGAGGCGCCGTGCACCAGCCCCGAGCCGCGTTTGACGCGGCCGCGCGGCACCACCAGCACGTGACGCGTGCCCATGACGGTGGCATGCGCTTCCGTGCCGATCTCGCCCAGCATGCGCTCCGCGCGTTCGCGCAGGCTGTTGCGTGCCGCACGGATGTCGCGGCGGATGGCCTTGAGGGCGGGGGTTGCGTCGTCGCGCACCTCTCCCTCGGCATCGAGCGCGCGGTCGATCTCCGCTACCAGCGTCTCGTTGGGTGTCGCGCCGGCGGCGATCGCGGCCAGCGCCGGAAACGACTCCCCCGCGGCCGCCACCGCGCGTCGCAGCTGTGCAATGGCCCGCTCGCCCTCACCGATGCGCCGCAACGCTTCGCCGCTGCCGCGGGCGCCCCCGGCGATCTCCGCCACCGCCCCGCGATAGGACGTGTCGGGGATGGCGATGTCGCCGGCGTCTTCGCGCATGCGCCGGTACTCGTCGATCTCGCCCAGCGACGTGCGGATCGCATCGGCGTCGTTGGTGGCGCGCAGGCCGGTGACGGCAGCGCGCGCGCCGGCGTTCACGCACGCGGATGCGACCAGCGCGAACACGTCGTGGAGCCCGAGTACCCGGGCGGCATGGTCGAAGGGCGGTGACTGAACGGTCATGCGGATCCTGCGCGGGCGGAGTGCCCGCGAACATTGTGAGTCAGGGAATGCGCCCGTCAGACGGGAGACGCGGCGGCGCGCATCGCGATTCCAGCCGCGATATGTCCGCTTTCCTGCGGAAAGACGGCCTCGAAGAGCCAGCCCGCAACGGGTTGCACGAACGCGCACACCGACGAGTCTTCGAGTCCGGAACGCAGGTCGTCGGGAATGGGCAGTTCGAGGAGCACGGTGGTGACGACACTCGTCACCAGCACCGCGGCCACCAGGCCCAGGGCGGCGCCGGCGAAGCGGTCGATGATACCCAGCAGCGTCATGTGCATCATGCGCTGGGCGGAGATGGCCACAAAGTGAAAGGCAACCATCCCACCCACGAACACGGCGATGAACGCGATCACGAGCGACGGCGTGTGCGGAATGGATGTGAACTCCGCGATCTGCGATGCAAGCCAGCTCGCGATGACGGCGGCGACGAAGAACGACACCACCAGGCCGACCAGTTCGATCACCTGCCGCGTGAACCCCTTGATTGCGCCGGTGATCATACCGATGGCAAGCATCCCCAGCAGCACGACGTTCACGACGGTAACGTCCGACATCCGCCTCAGCCCATCAACTCCCGCACCAGCGCGGAAACCACCTTGCCGTCCGCCTGCCCGCCGACCTCCGCCATCACCGACTTCATGACCACGCCAAAGGCCTGCGGGCCCGTGGCGCCCGCGGTCTCGATGTGCTTGCGCACCACAACGCGCAGGTCCGCCTCACTCAGTTGAGGGGGCAGGTAGGCCATGGTGATGTCCAGCTCCTGCTGTTCGCGCGCGGCGACTTCCTCGCGCCCGCCCGCGCGGGCGGCCTCCATGGCCTCGCGGCGCTTCTTGGCATAGCCGGTGAGCACCTTGCGCTCGGACGCCTCGTCGAGGTCCTCGCCCTGGGCGATGCGCTCGTTCTTGAGTTCGGAGAGGAGCATGCGAACCACGCTCAGGCGAAGCTTGTCGCCGGCCTTCATAGCCACTTTCATGTCTTCGGTCAGTTTCTGGGTGATCATGTTAACCTCTTCGCAGTGTAGGAGATAGGCTGCCGGGTGTCAATTTCCCCCGCACGCGGCGGTGTCCCGCGCCGCCGGTCAGCCCGGCAGGGATAGAAGCGAAACCAGCACGGTGGCCGCGGTTTCGGCCCGCAGCCGCTGGCGCGACAGCGCCACCCGCCGGGCACCGCCGGCAAGCAGGCGGTCGGTCTCGCGCTCCGAGAAACCGGCCTCGGGCCCCACGATGGCGAGCGTGTGGCCGCGCACGGCTCCCGGCGCCAGGGGTTCCCCGCCGGCATCGGCCAGCACCACGGATTGGTATCCGTCGAACGTGGCCACGAGCCGTTCGACATCCAGCGCGGGCCGCACGGGTGGCAACCAGTCGCGCCCGGACTGCTTCATCGCCGACACCGCCACGCGCGCCACCCGCTTCGCCAGCGCGGGCGTCCACACCCGCACGTGGCACCTCTCCGCATGAACCGGCACGAATTCGGTGACACCCACCTCCACGCACTGCGCAACCGCCGCATCGAAGTGCGCGCGCTGCAGGAGCGGAAGCGCCAACGCCAGGCGGCGCCCGGGCGGAGCGTCGGACTCGACGGCGGTGACACGCGCCAGGGTGGCGCGATCCTGCACCTCATCGACCGTGGCGATCACCATGAGTCCCCTGCCGTTGGTGACGCGGATGGTCTCCCCGCTGCGAACGCGCAGTACGCGCTTGAGATGCGTGTGCTCGTCGCCAGCGATGCTCACCCGGGTGTCGTCCGCTGTCATTCCCGGCAGGTAGAAAGAAAACGTGTGTGCACTCATGGGGCCCATTCCGCGCACGCCCGGCCGCACGGGCACCGGGTGGAGCTTCGGTCAGTCGACTCGCGGGGCCCGATCGGAGAGGGCCTTCTCGAGTTCCTTGAGGATTTCCTCTTCCTTCTTCGAAACCTTGTTCGGCACCCAGGCGATCACGCGCACCAGCTGGTCGCCGCGCCCGTGTCCGTTGAGCCTCGGAATGCCCTTGCCCTTGAGCCGCAGGATCTTGTGCGATGGTGTGCCCGCGGGGACCCGCAGCAGCACCTTGCCCTCCAGCGTGGGCACCTCGAGTTTGGTCCCCAGGGTGAGCTGGGTGTAGGTCAGGGGGATGTCGATCAGCACGTCGTTGTCGTGGCGCACGAAACGACCGTCCTCTTCCTCTTCGATCACCACATAGAGGTCGCCGTTACGGCCACCGCGCCCGGCTGCGTCGCCGTGTCCGCGTACGGTGATGTAGTTGCCGCTCACCACGCCGGGGGGAATCTTGACCTTCACCGTCTCCGACCCGCGAACGGTACCGGTGCCGTTGCAGTCGTGGCAGCGGTCCCGGATGATGGTGCCCTCGCCGTCGCACGCGCTGCACTCCACCACATTGATGAACTGTCCCAGGATGGTGCGCTGGACCTGCTTGATCTGCCCGGTGCCCGAACACGTCTGGCAGGTGGCCGGCGTCGAGCCGTCCTTTGCGCCGCTGCCATGGCAGGTCTCGCAGTCCACCAGCCGCGTCACCCGGATCTGCTTCTCGACGCCCTTCGCAATCTCCTCCAGACTCAGGTGCACACGCACCTGCAGATCCCGGCCTTTGCGGGAGCGTGTGGCGCCACCACCGGCCGCGCCGCCGAAGCCGCCCTCGAAGCCGCCGAACTCGCGCATGAACGCGCGCAGCGCGTCGGAGAGATCGAAGCCCTCGAAACCCCCGCCGAATCCGCCCCCGAACGGGCTGCCCGCACCCGCACCGCGGCCCATGCCCGCATGGCCCACCTGGTCGTAGATGCGGCGGCGCTCTTCGTCGCTGAGGACCTCGTAGGCCTCGGTGGCTTCCTTGAACTTGTCCTCCGCCTCTTTGTTGCCGGGGTTCTTGTCGGGGTGGTACTGGAATGCGAGCTTGCGGTACGCCTTCTTGATCTCGTCCTTGCTCGCCCCGCGCTGGACGCCCAGAACCTCGTAGTAGTCTCGCTTGCTCATCGCGGGGGAATATAGCCCACGGTCAACCATCGCGTCAGGGACAATTTCACGGCCACAACCAAACGCACACGCGCCCGGGAAGGCCCGGGCGCGTGCGCTGGCTTCGTCCCGCCGCCGGGTTCGTTACCGCGGCCGCAGGGCGACTCAAGAAACTTCCGGTCTATTCGACGCTGCCGCCGCCCTCCGGGGCGCTGTACATGAGTTCGGCAAAGCGGTGCATGATCGTCTGCAGATTGGCCGTGGCCTGGCGGATGGCTTCCAGGTCCCGTTCGTCTGCATTGCGCACCACCCGGACGTCGACCATGGCGGACTTGATCTGCTCGAGGTCCTGCGAGGAGAAGCGCTCGGCGTAGTCCTTGAGCGTCGCCTCGGTGGAGTACAGCAGAATGTCGGCCTGATTGACGACCTCCTGCACCTTGCGTTTGACCTGGTCTTCTTCCGCGTGCTTCTCGGCGTCCTCCACCATTTTCTGGATCTCCTTCTCGGAGAGTCCGCTCGCCACCTTGATGGCGATTTCCTGCTGGCGGCCGGTGCCCAGATCCTTGGCCGACACCTTGACGATGCCGTTGGCGTCGATGTCGAAGGTGACCTCCACCTGCGGCACGCCGCGCGGCGCCGGCGGAATCCCCACCAGGTCGAAGCGGCCCAGCGTGCGGTTGTCCTTGGACAACTCGCGCTCACCCTGCAGCACGTGCACGCTCACCGCGGGTTGGTTGTCGGATGCCGTGGAGAAGATCTGTGTCTTGCGCGTCGGCACGGTGGTGTTCCTCTGGATGAGCCGGGTCATCACGCCGCCCAGTGTCTCGATGCCGAGCGACAGCGGGGTCACGTCGAGCAGGATAACCTCTTCCACCTGGCCGGTGAGCACGCCGCCCTGGATGGCCGCGCCCTTGGCAACCACTTCGTCCGGGTCGACGCCCTTCTGCGGGTCCTGATTGAAGAACTTCTTCACCGATTCACGAACCGCCGGCATGCGCGTCATGCCGCCCACCACGATTACCTTCTGGATCTGCGTGGTGCTGATGCCCGCGTCGTGCAGTGCCTGGCGGCACGGGTCGATGGTCTTGCGGATCAGCGGCTCCACGAGGTTCTCGAGCTTGGCGCGCGTCAACTGCAGTTCGAGATGCTTGGGACCGCCGTCGTCCGCGGCCAGGAACGGCAGGTTGATGGTGGTCTCCAGCGTAGTCGACAGCTCGATCTTGGCCTTCTCGGACGCGTCGCGCACGCGCTGCATGGCCATCTTGTCCTGACGGATGTCCACGCCGCTCTGGGACTCGAACTCCTCGCACACCCAGTCCATGATGACGCGGTCGAAGTCGTCGCCGCCCAGGTGGGTATCGCCGGAGGTCGACTTGACCTGGAAGACGCCGTCGCTCAGCTCGAGGATCGAAATATCGAACGTGCCGCCGCCAAGGTCGTACACGGCCACAACGCCGTTGTTCCTTTCCTTGTCGAGGCCGTAGGCGAGCGCCGCCGCGGTGGGCTCGTTGATGATGCGCAGGACGTCGAGGCCGGCGATGCGACCCGCATCCTTGGTGGCCTGGCGCTGCGCGTCGTTGAAGTACGCGGGCACGGTAATGACGGCCTTTTCCACCGTCTCGCCCAGGAATTCCTCCGCCGTGGTCTTCAGGGTCTGCAGGATCATGGCGGCTATCTCTTCCGGACGGAAGGTCTGCCCCTTGACGTTGAGCAGCACCTCACCGTTCTTGCCCGCCTGCACCTGATAGGATACGCGGCCCGCCTCTTCCTTGACTTCGTCGAGGCGCGCGCCCATGAAACGCTTTACCGAGTAGATGGTCTGGGTGGGATTGGTGATCGCCTGCCGCTTGGCGATGTGTCCCACCAGCCGCTCGCCGTTCTTGGCGAATGCCACCACCGATGGCGTCGTGCGCAGCCCTTCGGGCGTGGTCACGACGGACGGACTGGCATCCTCGATGTAGGCGATGCACGAGTTCGTGGTTCCGAGATCGATCCCGATTACCTTCGACATCTCCGGCTCCTTGCGCGCGTGATATCCAACCCCGCACGGGTCGCGCCGGTGCGGCATTCCAGCATGGGAGACGCCGCACGGCGCGCCGTGCAAAACTCGAAATCTCAATGAGTCCCGCTGCTACTTTGCAACGATGACCCGGGCGGGACGAATGAGGACTCCGTTGAGGGAGTAACCCTTCTCGAGGACCTCGGCGACGTGGCCGGATGGAGCCTCGTCGGTCTGGATCTGCCCGACCGCCATGTGGACGTTCGGGTCGAAGGGTTGGTGGAGGGCTTCGAGCTCGGTTACCCCGAGTTTTTGCAGGCCTGAGAGCAAGTTGTTATAAATCAACCGAATACCCTGAACAAACTCGCTCTCTTCGGCCCCCGCCACCACTGCAAACGCCCGCTCGAAGTCGTCCAGCGAATTGAGCACCTCGAGGATGACTTCGGACTTTGATTGCTGCTTAAGCAATTCCCATTCCCTGGCGGAACGCTTGCGGTAGTTTTCAAACTCGGCGGCCGTACGCAGCCAGCGGTCCTTGTGGTCCCTGGCCTGCTCGGCAAGATCTGCCGCCTCCTTTTCGAGGCGGTTCTTATCGCGGGTCAGTCTTGCGATGACCTCGTTCTTCTCCTGGAATCGATCCAGGATCTCCTTGCGCGACACGCGGCGGCTCGCGCGCGCGGCGCCGGCATCTCCTCCGGCCCCCGATCGCGCTTCGGCCTCGTCGTCCGTGTCATCCGGGGCGAACGCGTCGTCGCCGTCGTCGTCGGGCTCGACGTCGAGGTCGTACACCGGGGGCTCACGATCTTCGTCGTCGTCCGAGGCGGCGTCGATCTGGGTCTGATTCTGCCGTTCCTTCTCGTCCATCAGAACTCCCCGGTTCGGGAAACAGTTGCCTACTGAAAGAACTCTTCGCCGATGGCGCGCAGTTCTCGTGATACGGATCCGACCAGCGAAATCGCATGGTCGTATCGCATCCTCGTCGGCCCCATGAGACCAACAACCCCCCGCGCCGCGCCCATGCGATATCCGGCCGTAACGAGGCTGAACGGCCTCAGGGACTCATCCCCGTGCTCGACCCCGATGGTCACCTGGGTCCGGTCGAGGGGGCGGCTGGCGAGAATCGAAGTCAAATAGTCGCGGTTGTGCAAGATTCGTAACAGGAGATGCAGGGTTCGCGGATCGGAGAGCTCGGGCTGGTCGAGCATGCGCCCGCGCGCCTCGAAACACATCTCAACCGCCGGCGGCCCGGAAAAAATTTCTTCGCGCCGCGACGTGATCTCGCGCACAACGATCCCCTCGTCGGTGACATTGTCGCGCACCAGCTCGCCCAGTGCGGCGCGGGCGCCGTCCAGGCTCATCCCGCCCACCAGGCGGTTGAGCAGCCCCTCCACGGCCGACACGGTCTCGGGCGACGGCTCGCGGCCCAGGCGCAGGGCCACCGTGCGCTCGTAGTCCGGCACCAGCCGCACCACCACCAGCAGACGCCCGCCGTTGAGTTGGAACAAGCGCACCCCGCCCACGCGGCACTCCTGCACCACGGCGCCGTAGACCAGGGCCACGTTGCGCGACATCGCACCCAGCATTTGCGAGGTGTGCAGCATGAGCGCGCTGATGTTGTCGCCCTCGGCACGCAGTTCCTCCCGTACCGCGGGAAGCGCCTCACCCGCCGCGAGGGTGCGCTCGGCTTGCAGTTCGTCGACGTGGAGGCGATAGCCCTCGTCGGTGGGGATGCGCCCGGAGGACACGTGCGCCTTGGCGATCAACCCTTCGCGCTCCAGTACCGCCATGCGGTTGCGGATGGTGGCGGTGCTCATGGCAAAGCGCCCCGCATCGCGCACGCGCCGCGAGCTGACGGGGTCGCCCTCGCTGACGTACACCTCGATGATGGTGCGGAGTATTTCGCGATCCTTCTCGATCAACATGTCGGTTCGTTTGTGGCTGCGGGCTCCGCAAGACGGAGCACCAGGTCATTCAGGATCAGGAAACCGCGCTCGGTGCTGAACACCCGCCCGTCGCGCATTTCAACGAAACCCCCGGCGGCAAACTCGCCCACGCGCGCGGCATCCAGCCACTCCGCCGGGGCGCCCCGGTCGGTGCGCAGCGCCAGCATCACCCGCTCGATGGCCCCGCCGCCGGCGTCGTCGCGCACACGGGCCGCCAGGTGTTCCCGGCCCGAGCGCCGCAGGTAGGCGTCGAGCGACGGTTCGTTCCAGAAGCGCCGTCCGCCCAGCGCGGAGTGCGCGGCCGGTCCCACCCCCAGGTAATCCCCACCATCCCAGTAGGTCCGGTTGTGGAGGGACTCGAATCCGGGGCGGGCGAAGTTCGAGACCTCGTAGTGCCGGAACCCCCCGGCACGCAACGTCTCGCACACCCTCAAGTATTCATCAGCAACGCGGTCCGGGTCAACCGCCTCGAAGAAGCGCTCCACCTCGTGCGACATGTCCCCGCCGGGCTCCAGGCCGTACACGGAGAGGTGCCGCGGCTGCTGCGCCAGCAGCGTCCGCAGGGTCGCGTCGAGATCCGCCGGCGTGGTCTTCGGCACACCCAGCAGAACGTCGAAACTCACGTTGTCAAAACTCCCGCGCACGATCTCGATGGCGCGCGCGTTTACTTCCGGGGCGCAACGCTTGAGCACCTTCTGCCCCACCGGATGCATGGACTGCACACCCAGGCTGGCCCGATTGACGCCCAGCCCCCTCAGGAACGCCACCCGTGCCGGCTCGACGTCCTCGGGGTTCATCTCCACGGTGAACTCGGCGGGCCCGCCCGCGGGAAAGAACGGCGCGATGGTCTCCACGATGCGCGTCCAGCACGCGTCGCCGAGAACGGTCGGCGTTCCCCCGCCCACGAACACCGTGCGCAGCTCGAAACGCTCGCCGAGGTCGTCGAGCGCAAAGCGCATCTCGTCCAGCAGCGCGCCGGTGAACGCCTCCTCGCGGCTCTTCTCCGCCGGAACGTGATAGAACGAGCAGTACGAGCACCGCCGCGTGCAGAACGGAACATGGATGTAAAGCGAGAGTTGTTTCATGTGTTTGACCGGGCGGCGGGCGCGCGTGACACCGATCCGACGCGATTTCCGCAGCGCGATTTCAAATGTTTCGCGCGAGGACCATGAGCGGAGGAGCGGTGTCGCGCGCACCCTCGACTTTCAACGAATGATGTCGCCGATGCGCGAGAAGCGAATCGTGTGCGAGCGCGGATTCCAGGAGAAATAGATGAACATCGCCTTGCCCATGATCAGCCGCTTGTCCAGCGGTCCCCAGGCGCGGCTGTCCGCACTGTTGTCCCGGTTGTCGCCCATCATGAATATGTGCCCTTCCGGCACCGTGAAGGGGCCGAAGTGGCGATCCGGGCGCGAACCGAACACGTACTTGGTGAAGTCCTCGTCCTGGAGGATCCCGTCGACGTACAGGTGGTTGTCCACCAGTTCCACCGTCTGCCCTTCCACCGCGACACAGCGCTTGATGTAGTCGATCTTCTCGTCACCCGGGTACTTGAATATGATGATGTCGCCCGGCTTCGGGTCGCGAATGGCCGGCAGGCGGACGTCGAGCAGGGGCAGCTTGGGACCGTAGACGAGCTTGTTGGCAAAGAGGAAGTCACCCACCAGCAGCGTGTCTTCCATGGACTCCGACGGGATGCGAAAGGCCTGCACGAAGAACGTGCGCACGAACAGGGCCAGGGCCACCGCGAGCACGATGATTTCGGTGTACTCGCGAATGACTGATTTCTTCTGCTTCTTTGCCATTTAGCTCGTTCTCTCCACTTTGAGGACCGCGAGAAAGGCTTCCTGTGGAATCTCCACCTTGCCGACCATCTTCATACGGCGCTTGCCCTCCTTCTGTTTCTCGAGGAGCTTGCGCTTGCGAGTGATATCGCCGCCGTAGCACTTGGCGGTGACGTTCTTGCGCAGCGCCTTCACGTTGGTGCGCGAGATCACCTTGGAACCCATGCAGGCCTGGATGGCCACTTCGTACATCTGGCGCGGGATGACCTCCTTGAGCTTGGAAGCAAGATCCCGGCCCATCATGTACGCGTTCTCCTGGTGGACGATCATCGAGAGCGCGTCCACCGGGTCGCCGTTGATGGCGATGTCCAGCCGCACCACGTCGCTCTCGCGATGCCCGATGTAGTCGTAGTCGAGGCTCGCGTAGCCCCTGCTGAGGCTCTTCAGCTTATCATAGTAGTCGATCAGGATCTCGGCCAGCGGCATGTCGTAGCGCAGCACCGCCCGGCCCCGAGTCACGTACTCCATGCCCAGGTATACACCGCGGCGCTCCTGGTTGAGCGACATGATGGCGCCCACGTAGTCCGAAGGTGTCACGATCTCCACCTTCACGTAGGGCTCGCGCACATGCTCGATCTTGCCCTCCGCCGGGAAGTGGGCGGGATTGTCCACCACGATCTCCTCGCCGTTCTTCTGGCGCACGATGTACTCCACGTTGGGCATGGTGGTTATCAAATTGAGATTGTACTCGCGCTCCAGCCGCTCCTGGATGATCTCCATGTGCAAGAGGCCCAGGAAGCCGCAGCGGAAGCCGAACCCCAGCGCGGTGGACGTCTCCGGCTCGAAGATGAACGAGGCGTCGTTCATGCGCAGCTTCTCCAGGGCGTCGCGCAATTCCTCGTAGTCCTCTGCGTCCACCGGGTAGAGGCCGCTGAACACCATGGGTTTTACGTCATGGTAGCCGGGGAGTTGCGCCTCACAGGGATTCGCGTCCAGGGTGATGGTGTCGCCCACCTTGGTGTCGTGGATGTCCTTGATCCCGGTGACCACGTAGCCCACCTCGCCCGCCTCCAGCACCGGCGCCGGCACCATGCTGATGCGGAAGTACCCCACCTCCATGGTCTCGAAGGTCTTGCCGTTGGACCACATGCGCACCAGGTCGCCCTTGCGCAGGCGCCCCTGCTTGATGCTGACGTAGATCACCGAGCCGCGGTAGGTGTCGTAAAACGAGTCGAACACGAGGCCCTGCAGTTTCCCGTCGCGGTCGCCCACCGGCGCCGGGACCCGCGCCACCACCGCTTCCAGCAGGTCCTCGACGCCGGTGCCCTCGCGGGCGCTCACGCGCACGATCTCCTCGGGCTCCGCGCCGATCAACTCGTGGATCTCCTCGGCCACTTCGTCGACGCGCGCCGCGGGCAGGTCGATCTTGTTGATGACCGGCAGCAGTTCCAGGCCGTGATCCACCGCGAGGTAGACGTTGGAGACCGTCTGGGCCTGGATGCCCTGCACCGCGTCCACCACCAGGATGGCGCCGTCGCAGGCCGCGAGGCTGCGCGAGACTTCGTAAGTGAAATCGACGTGACCCGGCGTGTCGATGAGATTGAAGAGGTAATCCCTGCCGTCCCGCGCGCGGTAGACCATGCGGATGGGATGGCTCTTGATGGTAATGCCCCGCTCGCGCTCGAGGTCCATGGTGTCGAGCACCTGGGCACGCATCTCCTTGTTGGTGAGCGTGCCGGTCTTCTCCAGCAAGCGATCGGCCAGCGTCGACTTGCCATGGTCGATGTGCGCGATGATGCAGAAGTTTCGAATGCGATCCTGCGGAAACGTCATGATCTCACTTGAACGATAGTCCAAACCCCAGTGTCAGGTAACTCACTTCGCCACCGGTGTGCGGAACACCCGCATCGGGCGGCGGTGGTGGCGTGTACTCGCGCACGTCGTAGAGGTGCGCGTCGATCCACGAGTCCAGGATGCCGATCAACCACACGGCACCGGTCCACCACATGTAGGTGCGCGCCTCTTCCTTGTAGAAAGCCGCCAGCTGGTCCGCCTGCCGGTAGTTGAACGATCCCGGCGTATACTGGTCCCGCTCCACCGTGTAGGCCTCGTAGTTCTTCCAGTTGAGGATCATTCGTCCCGCGTAGAACGACGTGAACCCCACCATCAACCCCACCTTGAGGCGCCGTCCATTGTACGTCTGCCCCAGCCCGGGCAGCAACATGGAGCAGATCATGGCCGTGCGCGGGTTCTTCTTGCGCTCCCACGTGGTGCGGCCCTCGACTTCGCTCGAGCCCATGCGCCCGAGAATTTCCTTCATCTCCACCGGATCGTAGTCGCTCTTACCCTTGAGGGTTCCCGGAATCCCCAGCGAATCGGTCACCGTGATCGAGCGTAGCGAGTCCACCGGAGCCGCGGCCGTGGTATCGGCGCGCACCGCGGTGGTATCCGTGGCCGCGGCCTGTGCGCGGCTCGGCGCAGGCCCGGCCGCCCCGGTTGCTGCCATGAGCGCTGCGATCACCCAGATGACGACGATCTGTCTTTGCAATGGCACTCGTTCAATCCACGGGGACGCCGGAACGCATCGCTCGTGCAGGACAGAGTGGCGGGAATGTGTGGGAATCGAACCCACCTCGGACGGCATCGCCCGACAAAGGGATTTGAAGTCCCCGGGGTCCACCAGGGCCCATCCATTCCCCCGGGCGGCCGATCCCGGCCCATAAACGAGGTGCCCTTTCGGGCACGTTCGGCACGCTGGAATATAACAGACGGGCGGACGACCGTAGAAGCGGAGAATTCGGGCCCGCCCGGAGGGCTAACAGATTGCGGGCCAAGGGGATTTCCCCGGGGAGGGAGTGGCTGCGGGGGGAGGATTCGAACCTCCGATATCCGCATTAACAGTGCGGCGTTGTGCCACTCAACTACCCCGCAGTGGATGATATTCTACAGCAAGTTACGTGCACGCGCCTACTCACGTGACCTTGCGTGTGTACGCGCCCGATGGATCGCGGGTCCGCACCCTTGCGGACCGGTCTACGGGACCCGGCGCGCAGCGCGCGCTGTGGGATGGAACGGACGACCGTGGAAACCCGGTCGCATCGGGCCCTGTACTTCTATGAGCTGCGTGCAGGAAAGGTGAAAATGACGCGAAAGATGATGCTCCTCAAGTGATTTGAAGCGGCTGTCATCAAGTTGATTCAGGTTGGAGAGGGTCGGCGTTGCCGACCCTCTCCTCATTGTTGGTCTACATGAACGCGCAGTGAGCCGGTCTAGCGCACCACCGTCATCCGGCCGGTCGCGGTGGAGCGGGCGCTGGTGACCCGGTAGAAGTACGTGCCGGTGGGCAGCGGCGAGCCCTCATCACTCAGGCCCCGGAACCAGTAGTTGTTCTCGCCACGGACGCCCGCGCGACGTTCCGTGAACACGCGCCGTCCGGCGACGTCGAACACGTCGACGGTGGCAGGACCATCACCGGAGAGTGTGAACGTGATCCGCGTGCTGGACGCAAAAGGATTGGGCGAGTTGATCAGCGCCGGACCGAGCAGCGGCCCACCCCTCACGCCGGTTGCACCGTCGCCGAGCGAGCCGTCCGCGTTTACGCCCTGCGCGTAGATGTCCTCATCGGGCGGATCGTTGCGCTGGTCCTGCCAGACGATTACGGCGCCGTTCGACGTGTCTGTGACCGCTCGGGGTGCGTACGAAAAATGGCTGCAGATGCGCGCACCCTGGTCGGGCCAGTCCGCCCAGATGTCTCCCGTGACCGAAGAGAGATGTTGCGCGTAGACGTTGGTGTACGGCGGCAGGGCGCGGTCGTCGCTCCACGAAACGATCACGCCGGTGCTGGTGCGCACGAGGTCGGACCAGTTGAGGTACGCGCCACCGCTGACGTTGGCCACCGTCATCACCGGCACGCCATAGGAACTTCCGCCCCAGAGGGCATTCCCGCTGGCGTCGATGCGCTGCGCCTGGATGTGCGCCTGGCTGTCCACCAGCCACGCGATGTACACGCCACCGGCGCCGTCGGAGGTCGCGATGGGCCACGTTCCGTAACCCGCCGGGTCCGACACCCGCACGCCGGCGCCCCACTGCGGCGTACCATTCTGATCCAGGCGCTGCGCGTACACGGCGGGCACGGACAGATTGTCGAAGCCCATCCAGACGATGACGGCGTGGTTGTCGAGGCTGGACACCACGCTGATGTTCTGCTGGGTCGTGCCCATCGTGGGCGCGACGATGATACCGTCCGTGGCCCAGTTCATCGAACTGCCGTTGAAGCGCTGTGCGTAGACGGCGCTTCCGGCCACACCCGACGTGGGCCGGAAATCTCGCCACGCGATCACGATGCCACCGGTTCCGATTTCCGCCATGCTCGCAGATCTCTGCACGTTGGCTGCGAGAGAAACCGGAACGCCGACCGGGTCGAGGCCGGCATCGCCGGCGCCATCCATGACCTGGAGATAGAGATCACCGGGGTCACTGCGTTCGTCGTTCCACACGACGACGGTTCTTGGCGGGGTGCCGAGGAAGCTCGTCGGCTTGGGGAGCACGTCTTCGAGGTACTGCCCGCCGGGGTTGTCGCACACCGGGAAGCCGGAACCCCCTGACAGCAGATTTCCGTTGCCCATGATCCAATCGAAGTAGACTTTCGGGTCGCTGGCACCGTTTCGGTAATCGGTCCACAGGATGGTCACGCCGCCCGCGCCGTCCGATGCCAGCTGCGGCTGGCCCTGGTCACCCGTCCACATGGTCACGGCCTTTCCGTTGAGTGGCGACCACAGCCGGTTGCCGCAGTTGTCCAGTTTCTGGATATAGATATCGACGTCCGGGGAGGAGGACCAGTCTTCCCAGGCGACAAAGGCGCCGCCCGTGCCGTCGGAGACCACGGTCGTCCGGTTCGTTCCGGCCGGGTAATGACCGGTGGTGACCGGCATGTTGATGGAGGGGCCGCCCGGGTAGCCCGCGCGGGCGGTCAGCGGGCCCAGGCTGCAGAGGGCAACGAACAGCAAAGGCATGAGAATGCTGCGAATACTCATGATGTTCCTTTCGCGAATGGGGGGTCTCTTCCGGCAGTAATGATTGTACCAGAGCAGGACGGATCCGGGTGGAGTAGCCGACGGCGCGTCCGCAGCTGATCGCGTTGAACAAGAGAAAAGACGCTCCGTTACTGAACTACGATGGATGGGAACAGCCGGTGAATTGTGTTGCTCCACCCGGCGGCAGCACGTGCGCGGTCAGGCTGGTATCCGCACTGATCGGTCCGATCAAAGTTACGTGCTTGCAAGTACTGATCGGCCTCGCCCCCAATCCGTGCCCAGCAAACACCCATTGTGCCCCGGCCACCCAGGCCCGTTATTGGACGCATTCGCGACTGCCCCTCGCGACGATGCTTTCAACAACATCGCCCCGGGCGTGGCCGCGCGGATCCCCCGACTCGTGTGCCCCGCGGAAGGAGACCTCCGTGCACCGAGTCGCTCGAAGCGGCAACGCCGCCGCATGCCTTGCACCCGTGCTCCCGCTCCTGATCGTAACCACCTTTCCGGATTCCGCGGGCGCTCGCCCCGTACGCATCATCGCCTTCAACGCGCCGCCCAACGTGGCCTACGACGCACAGCTCAACGGTGTATCGCGCCAGACCATCGCCTCTTCGGAGACCGGATCCCTGGATTACACCTTCGAGGCAATCGACGGCGACATCGCCTCCTTCGAGACGGCCGATCTCGCTCCACCGCCGCCGCCGCTGCTCGCGTCCGTGGTCCCCGACGGTGCCGGCTGCGCGCTTGCCTCCTGGATTCCGAGCGGCGACCCCACCGTGGTGGGCTACGTGCTCTACGCCGGCGTTCGTTCGGTGGCGTCGGGCGAGGCGGCGTACTACGACGTGGCGGTGAACGCGGGAAGCGGTTCCAGCGCCAGCGCGTGCTCGCTTCCTCCCGGCGTGAACTACGTGGCGCTTCGCGCGCGCAACTATGCGGGCGTCCTCAGCGCCTTCTCCGCGGAAAAGGCCGTCACCATCACCACGGTGGCGGTGCTGTTCACGTCTTTCGACGCGAATGCGGAAAAAGACGGTGTTCGTCTCTCCTGGGAGGTGGAGACGGACGAGGTTGTGCAGGGTTATCGCATCTATCGAAGCGAGGGGAACGAGCCGGAGGCGGACATCGTGGACGAGCTTCTATCCGCAAACACGCGCGAGTTCGTGGACGGCGGGGCGCGCAACGCCACATCCTACGAGTACGTGCTCGGCGCCACGCGCGAGGACGGCAGCGAGATCCGCTCGGTACCGATCACGGTTTCGACCCCCGGGATTCCGCTCGAACTGGGGCAGAACGCGCCCAACCCGTTCAATCCCTCCACACAGATCCCGTTTTCCCTGGACCGGGGCTCACGCGTGGTGGTGCGGGTATACGACGTGCAAGGCAGACTGGTAACCACGCTGCACGAGGGAGAACTGGCCGAGGGGCGCCACGCGCTCACATGGAACGGCCGGGATGAGGCCGGCCAGCCGGTGTCGTCGGGGATATATATCTACTCCCTCACCGCGGACCGGCGCACGATATCAAAGAAGATGACGCTGCTGAAGTAGGCGGCGCTACTCGAGAAGCACGGCGCGGGCCACCAGGTCGCCGGCGCGGGTACGGATGCGAATCAGGTAGACCCCGGACGACACCGGGCGACCGTTGGCATTGCGCCCATCCCACCGGATCGAGTTGTCCCCCTCGGGAAACGCCATATCGCGCACCAGTGTGCGAACCCGGGCGCCCTTGACCGACCACACTTCGGCGGTGACCGTCATCGCGGACGGCAACTCGAAGTTGACCGACGTCTGCGGATTGAACGGATTCGGGACGACACCCTTCAGGCGAAACTGGTGACTCGTAGGCTGCCGAACGACAGTTACGCTGGTCGTTGGACGGCACGAAACCGGAATCGTCATGGGTGATCCCCCGCGATCGTGGAAAACCTGCACACTGCAATTTGCGGGAGCAACCGTGTGCGGTGTCGCGCAGATGCCGAGCGTGGTCTGTCCACCCGGTGGCAGCCGGTGAGACGTCATCGAGGAATCGATCGCAAACGTCACGGTGCCGCAACCGGCGATACCGCGGATCGTGAGCGTGTCCACCCCGCTGTTGGCGAGGACGACCGTGGCACACGCGGTGGTGTTGAGCGGGACGTCCACCAGGCTCACCGCCGCGGGCGCGGCGCTGAGCGCCGGTGGCACGAGGGACCGGTATGAAACCAGGAACTCCCAGTCGCCGGTGAACCCGATTGCACGGGCATCCTGCCATACGCCACCCGAGTTGACGAAGTTCCTCCCCGCATGGCAACCGTTGCCATCGTGCACCACGCTGGGACTGAAGATCATGCCCGCGTTGCTGTTTGCCAGTTCCAGCGCCACGGTGAAGCTTCCCGCGTCGACGCGTATCGGCCCCACTGCGAACTCGTTGGTGGTCCCTGCGTTCAACGTCGGCAAATCGATCGAGTACGCCGGGACGCCCAGGCTGGGCGGGGTGCCCAGATAGAGGCGGACGGCACGCTCCGTAAACGCGCCTCTGACGCCAAACTGCGCCGCCCACACGACGCTCACACCCGTGATTTCGATTGGATACGCTGAAGCGGGAGCGTTGAAGACCACGGCGATCTGGTCGCCCGCCACAAAACACGGACATACCAGCTTCCCGCCTCCGCTGAAGTACTGCACCGTCTCGCGCGCGGCGGCTGGCGCCGCCTGCATGACCGCGAACAGCGCGGCCAGCATCACCGCTATTGCGCGGGCCGCCTTCCCCGTTCCCCGCCCGCTGCTCGTGCGACAGGCTGTATTCACTGCGCCACCACCGGGGTGTTCAACGCGACGGTCTTCTGGTGGGTCCATCCCCACTTGCCGCCCGCCCAGACCAGCGTGTTGTTGACCGCGTCCCACCCGAATATCCAGCTCGCCGCACTCAGCGTCGTGGGCGTGATGCGGATCACGACGAACGACTCCGGATACGCCGTGGTAGGCGCCTGCCGCACCGAACCAGGCGTATAGGTGTCGTACCCCTCCCAGACGTAGTGCCGCGAATAGTGGTCGTGCCCGAACATGATCGCGATCACGTTCTTTCCGGCGAGCATGCCGCGATAGGCATCGACCGCCAGCGGATCCCACTCCGAGATGTAGCCGGTGGGCGCGCTCACGGGCCGGTGGTGAAAGAGAATGACGGGAGTTCCCGCCGGCAGCCCCGACAGACTCGCGTTCACGGTGGCGATACTTGCTACCGAAGGCAGATCGCTCAGACTCTGAAAACGAACGCCTCCGATATCGACGTTGTAGAGGAGATCGCCGTGGCGCTGGACGATCATGTCCCGCACCGGCTGGCGGTCGTGGTTGCCGTCGCACTCATAGACCGGCCACGGCACCCCGCCCGTGCAGCCGTTACCGGAATAGTCGGTAAAGAACTGGACTGGCGACGCCGCGTCCTCTACCAGGTCACCGAGCACGAACACCGCGTCCGGCGTTGCCACCACGCCCCCGATCGACGCCGGGTACGGCGTGCCCGGAAGCGCGCGCACCGCGCGCAACTGGTTCTGCTCGGTTGAGTCCGCGACGAAACCGTAGTGCGTGTCGGCGATGACGAAGATGGTGATATCCGCCCGCGCGGCGGGTGCAAAGCACAGTCCCGCCAGGGCGACCAGCGCCAGGAGAGGAATTCGAAAGGATGGGGGGAACGCGCAGCGCGCCGGGCAGGACCGCGTGCGCGCAGGGTCTACATAATCCAACAGCCGGGTATCACCCGGCTGCCCAATCGTGCTCATACGTGCTTGGCGGCTCCAGCGCCTGTTGTTATGGGAACCAGTATAGCATCACGATTTCGTTTCTTCAAGAGGTGCGCGCGGCGTCAAAAAAAGGGCCGCGTCCTGAAGACGCGGCCCCTTTTCCGGCTCAAGAAACCTGATTCTCCACTCCTCTATCAGGGCGACGTCACCGGGCGGCGCATGGCGATCACGTCGATCTCCACGAGCGCATCCATGGGAAGGCGCGCCGCCTGCATGGTAGAACGCGCCGGCGGGTCTTCGTGGAACATGTCGCCGTAGACCTCGTTCACCGCGCCAAAGTCATCCATGTTGGCCAGAAAGATGGTGGTCTTGACCACGTGCTCGGGGGTGAGCCCGGCCGCGGTGAGGATGGCGCGCAGGTTCTTCAGCACCTGGTCGGCCTGCTCCGCGGCGGTTTTGCCCTTTATCTTGCCCGACGCGGGGTCGATACCGATCTGCCCGGAGATGAACACGAAGTCCCCCGCGCGCATCGCCTGGCTGTAGGGTCCGATGGGCTTGGGGGCGTGGACGGAATGCAGGGGAGATTTCATGGGTCACTCCTTCTTCTGTGGTCGAACCAGCGCCGCAGCAACGGGCGGCGCTACTCGACCGTCACACTCTTGGCCAGGTTGCGCGGCTGATCCACGTCGCAGCCGCGCAGCACGGCAATGTGGTAGGCCAGCAACTGCAACGGCAGCACGGTCAGAATCGGGTACAGGAAGTCGAGCGTGCGCGGAATGGTGATCACGTGGTCCGCCATCTCCGCCACCTCCGCGTCGCCCTCGTTGCAGATCACGATGATGCGCCCTTTGCGCGCCTTCACCTCGGCGATGTTGCCGAGGATCTTGTGGTAGGCATTGTCGCGCGGGCACATCACCACCACCGGCATATTCTTGTCGATGAGCGCAATGGGGCCGTGCTTCATCTCGGCGGCCGGGTAACCCTCGGCGTGGATGTACGAGATCTCCTTGAGCTTCAGCGCACCCTCGAGCGCCACCGGGAAATTCGCACCCCGTCCCAGGTACAGGAAGTTGGTGTCTTCCGAGTACACCTTCGCGATTTCCAGGATTTGATCGTTCTGGTCGAGGATCTGTTTGACCTGCTCGGGCAGGCGCTGCAGGTGCTCGATCTGCTCCTGCCCCTCGCGCTTGGACATCACGCGCAGGCGTCCCAGCAATAGTGCGAGCAGCGACAGCACGGTGATCTGCGAGGTGAACGCCTTGGTGGAGGCGACGCCAATCTCCGGGCCGGCGTGGATGTACACGCCGCCGTCGGACTCGCGGGCGATGGTCGAGCCCACCACGTTGGAAATACCCAGCACGCGCGAACCCCGCCGGCGCGCCTCGCGCATGGCTTCCAGCGTGTCGATGGTCTCGCCGCTCTGGCTGATGGCCAGGGTGAGCGTGCCCGGGTCGATGATGGGGTTGCGGTAGCGGAACTCGGAGGCGTACTCCACCTCCACCGGGATGCGGGCGTGCTCCTCGATGATGTACTCGCCAATCAGGCCCGCGTGCCAGCTGGTGCCGCAGCCGAGGATCATGATGCGGCGGATCTCGCGCAGCTCGTTGTCGGTCATGTTGAGACCGCCGAGCTTGGCGATGCCTTCGTCGTAGACCAGGCGCCCGCGCATGCCGTTGGTGATGGTCTCGGGCTGCTCGTAGATCTCCTTGAGCATGAAGTGATCGAAGCCGCCCTTCTCGATCATCTCCAGGTCCCAGTCGACCGAGTGGACCTCTTTGTTGGTGGTCACGTTGTCGAGTGTCTTGGTGACGAAGTGGTCGCGGTACACCGTGACCATCTCGTGGTCGTCCAGGTAGATGACCTTCTGGGTGTGCTTGAGAATGGCAGACACGTCGGAGGCGAGGAAGTTCTCGCTCTTGGCGATGCCGATGATGAGCGGCGAGCCGTTGCGCACACCGATGATCTTGTCGGGCTCGCGCTTGCTGAGGATGACGAGCCCGTAGGTGCCCTCCAGCTGCAGCACCGTCTTGCGCACCGCTTCTTCCAGCGGTGTTCCTTCGGTGTAGAACTTCTCGATGAGGTGCGCGATCACCTCGGTGTCGGTCTGGGTGACGAAGTTGTGGCCTTCCTTGAGAAGGCGCTGCTTGAGTGCGGTGAAGTTCTCGATGATGCCGTTGTGGACGACGGCCAGCTCACCGTTGCAATCGGTATGCGGGTGGGCGTTCTCGGTGTTGGGCTCGCCGTGCGTCGCCCAGCGCGTGTGCGCCATGCCCACGGTGGCCTTCCACTTGCGGCCGTTCACCAGGCCCTCGAGCTCGGAGATCTTTCCCTTGGTCTTCTCGACGGTGAGGGTGCTGTTCTCCAGCATGGCCACGCCCGCCGAGTCGTAGCCGCGGTATTCGAGGCGCTTGAGCCCCTCCAACAGGATGGGCATGGCCGGGTTGTCGCCGATATAGCCGATGATTCCACACATGGGTCAAATCCTCCGTTCCCGTCCGCCGATTGCGAAGAATCACCACGAGGCGGCGAGCGCCTTGCGCGCGATCTTCTGGAGGGCCTCTACCCTCCCGGCGTCCGGACCTTCCGCGATCACACGGACGATGCCTTCGGTGTTCGATACCCGAAGGTGCAGCCACCCGTCCGCAAATGTCGCCTTGACACCGTCTTGTGAGTCGAGTGTAACAGGATTGTTGAGCCGCAGCGCATCCGAAATCCGATCCGGCTTGAAGGTACCCGCCAGGGGCACCTTGGCCTTGGACATCAAGAGGGGCGGGTAGCCGGCGACGATCTCCGCGAGGGTCGCGCCACGGTCGGCTAAGAGCTGCAATATCAATGCCATCCCCAGCATGGCGTCGCGCCCCGGGTGCAGCGCCGGCAGGATCACCCCGCCGTTGCCCTCACCACCCACCACGGCGCCGTCGCGCAGCATGCGGTCCACCACGTGCGCCTCGCCCACCGGGGTCCGCGCCACCGTGACCCCGTGCAACCGCGCCACGTGATCGATCCAGCCCGAGGTGGAGAGGTTGACCACGACGTTTCCCTTGCGCGTGCTCAGCACTTCATCCACGGCCAGCGCAAGCGTGTACTCCTCGCTGATCGGCTGCGCGCCTGTGCCACCGGTGACCAGCGCGAGACGATCGGCATCCGGATCGGTCGCAAAGCCGAGGTCCGCGTTGCTCTTGCGAACGCACTCCACCAGGTCGGCCAGGTTGTCGGGACGCGGTTCCGGGTCGCGATAGAAGTTCCCGTCGGGAACGCAGTTCAATTGAATGACGCGCACACCCAGCACGTCGAGCAACTGGGGGGCGATCACACTGCCCGCGCCGTTGATGCAATCGAGCACCACTGTGAAGCGGCGTGCGCGGATCATCTCCGCGTCGACGAAGACCAGGCCGCGAATGGCCTCGACGTGTTCCTGCGCGGCGGTGCGGTACTCGCGAATCTGCCCCGTGCTCTCGCCGTCGGCGAGCTTGAACGCCCCGGACTCGAAAGTGGCGAGCAGCTTCTCGCTGATGTCTTTGGTAATGAAGATGCCGCGGTGATCGAGGAACTTGAGCGCGTTCCACTGGATGGGATTGTGGCTCGCGGTGACGATGATGCCAGCAACGGCGTCGGTGCGTTCGGTGATGAGTTCCACCGTCGGCGTGGTGGCGATACCCAGGTGGATGACGTCACGCCCGGTCGCGGTCACCGCGCCCATCACCGCGTGCGCGAACGATTCCCCGCTGGGCCGCGTGTCGCGACCCACCACCACGGGACCGTCCGGAAGCGTCGAACAATAGGCCAGCGTCAGACGGGTGACGACGTCGACATCGATCGTCTCGCCGACGATGCCGCGCGCGCCGGCCACAGAGAAGAGGAGCTTTTTGGCCATGATTGGGCGAGGAGTCGGTGGCCGCAACGGGCGGCCCCGTCCCGCGATGCCCGAATATAGGCGCGTCCCGGGCAAGCCGCCAACTTGAAAAAAGGCGCCGGTCCCGAAGGACCGGCGCCGATGCAAGGCTGTTTCCGTCTGCCTAACGGCTAACGATAGATCGACTTGACGTGACCCCAGGTGGACTGCTCGGTGGGAACCGGGCAGTAGATGTTCAGAACGATGTCGTTGGTGTCCCCCCACACGCCGAACTGGTGCGCGGCGTCCGCCGGCGAGCAGTCCGCGGCGAGGAACGCCGGGTAGTCGGCCGGCTTGGCGGCGTACGGGGTCTCGCCCACGCCGAATCCGTTCCCGAATGCGAACTCCAGCGAACAGGCGCTGTTGTCAAAATTGCCCGACGTGTACGCGGTGAAACTGGAGGAGATGGGAACGAAATTCTGCAGGAACACCTGCGAGGTCACCTGGGTGACGTTGAGCGTCGCGGTACCCGAGCCCCAACCCACGTTGGCGTCCGGGTAGATGGTCAGCGAGCCCCCGTTGAACGTCTGGTGGTAGGTGATGAACCCGGTTCCCGTCACCTGGTTGAACTGCGAGTAGTCCGGGGCCTGTCCCACGGCCTCGATGCCGCAGGACATCTCCCACTGCGTTCCCAGTGTCGCGCCATTCCACGACTGACCGTGGAAGACCTTGGGGAAACCGGAGTTCACCGTGGGACGGGCGACGGACGAACGCCCCACGAACACGTTGCCGCCGCGATTAGGCGACACGTATGTGCCGGTCACCGGCTGCGCCACCGCCAGCAGCGGCAGCGCGGTAAACACAATCATCAGAAGCAGAATTGACAGTTTGCGCATTAGAGGCCTCCTTCAAGAGCACCTGGTTCGAGAATCAGAACAAACCGTTGCCTCCCGGAATACCGAAAGCCTCGGCCCCTGCCCACAAAACAAGAACGCAGCCGACTACACTCCCCCAGTGTGTGGAGAAACTCACGGCTGCGTTTCGCGCCGGCCCCCGGGCCGACGATGGCGGGATTGTACCACGCTGGCGCGCGGCCTCCAATGACAAACCCGTCAATCGGCCGGTGGCGCGACGCGGGTGGTGTCCGCGGGGGCCGCCGAGCGCCCCCCCTCCAGCAGCGCCCGGCGGCGCTGCGCATCCTTCACCTCCGCCGCCGTGTAGCACCGGCCGAGTTCGGTGTAGATCATCACTTCGATGCCGGGATCGTCGGACGGCGGCGGTTCCGCGGGGGGCACGAACAGCACGTCGAGATCGGGGCTCTCCAGGAAGAGCCGGATCGCGCTGCCCTGTCCGAGTGCGGCGTGCACGTTGCGCCAGTTGGCCAGGATCTCGGGGTAGGGGTAGACCAGCACCATGCGTCCCGGTTGGCCGCGCAGCGCCGAGCGCGCGAGTATGTCGTCGCGCATCCGTCCTGCGAGCATGGCGCGGCGCAGCACGAAACTGCGCGGCATCTGGAAGGACTCATCCACGATGGCGGTGGTGTTGGCCCGCACCGACACGCTCGACACCACGCACACCAGGACGGCCATCAGCGCGAGCGCGGCGTGCACCGTGCGCTCCGACCCCGCGCGAACCCGCGCCAGCAGGTCGTCCACCGTAACCGCGGCCAGAAACCACAGGCCGATGGCGGGGACATAGAGGTGAAACGAATGCGTGTGATCGCGCACGAACAGCACCGGCGCGAGCAGCGCGAGGAATGTTCCCAGCCCGAACGCGAGTTCGGCGAAGCGGCGCCGGTATAATAGATACCCCGCAACGGCGATCAGCACCGCGTGCGACGCGGTGAACCCGGCCGGCAGACCGTACGCGGGAAAGACGACCCACAGCGCGTAGGCCAGCCCGGTGTACTCGCGCAGGTTGCTGAGCACGTGCGTGCCCAACCCCATGGCGTAGGGGCCGGAATCCGGCACGCCGCGTACCCCCAGCGTGAACAGCAGGTAGAGCACCAGGATCACGGGCTGCTCCCACAGCCGGGCGCGGGCGGTGGCGACGGTGGCGCGCGCGCCGCGGCGCATCGCGCTCCATGCCAGCAGCACCAGCGGCGCGGCCAGCGTCTGTTCGTAACTCGCCAGCGCGAGCACCAGCGCCAGCGACGACGCCACCCGGCGCCGCACGCTCCCGCCTTCGAGCGCGTCGATTCCGTAGATCAGCGACAGCAGCATGAACCCGCAACCGATCAGCTGCTGCACGCACGACACCCACGCCACCGCCTCCAGGTAGCCCACGTTGAATGCGAACAGCGCCGCCACGAAACGGCTCACCGCCGCGGAGATCCCCATGCGCCGCAACAGCACCGCAACCAGGATGGCGTTGGCGGCATGCAGCAGAATGGAAAGCACGTGGAACGCCACCGGGTTCAATCCCAGCAGCGGCCAGGTCACGAGGAAATAGAGCCCCTTGGTCAGCGGGCGGAACTGTCCGGGACGGGCTTCAAAAAACGTCCCCACCGCGGAGGCGAAGCCATGCGACGCCTGTTCCAGCAGGATGAAGTCGTCCTGCGCAAAGTAAAAACGGGTGAGCGGCCAGAAGCAGACGAGCGTCAGAAGAACGACGGCGGCATCGAAAAGGAGCGGGGTGAGTACCCCGCGTCGCACTCCCGTTGCAGGAGCGCGCTTGGAGTCGGCCTTCTTCGCGCACATAACGAGCGGGCAGTATAGCACGCAGCCCGCGCGGGCGAAGAAAACGCCGCGACGGACCGGACCGGCAAGCCAGTGAGCGAGCCGGTGGCCGGTGCCGTCGCGGCGGGAAGCGGCGACGACGTGGGGGCGTGCGGAGCGCCGTGGCGGTCGGTGCCACGGCGTCCCGGCACACGCCGCCGCCTGCAGTGCGCCCCGGACAAAGTAGTGGGCGCCCGACCGACCTGACCTACCAGCAGCCGTGCATGGACGGTCGCGGTTCGGGGGCGAGCGCCCTCCACGCCGCGATCAGCGCGCGGCACAGAAAGCCTGTCAACGACGGTCATTTCCCGCCTCATATTGAGAAGCGCAATCGGGACAATTTGCGGGCAGCCGTCAGCCCGGGGAAACGCAGAATGAGTGGGCGCAGCGATGGGTGCACTTCGGCGCGTGCCTGCGATGAGGCGGCGACGCCCGGCCGGGGTGGCGCTCAGGCGTTCTCGGTGGTGCGCCTGAGTTCGCGTGCGTGCGTGTACAACTCGGCCGGCGTCATGCGCTTGAGCAGGACGAGGCCGCGCGTGGCGCGGATCAGCGCGCTGGGGTGCTGGTAGAAGAAGTCGCGGCCCAGGCAGGCCTTGACCGTGCGGTACTGGTCCACCTGGATCTTCTGGGCGAGCTCACAGAAGGGGCCGTCGTGGTCGGGGCTGGGAAAGGACGCCTCGCGCTGCGAGCTGAACGTATTGAGGAACGCGCTCTCCTGCAGGGCGAACATGCCCATCGACACCGGCACGAAGAGGTCCGCTTCCGCCGGATGAAACCGGTACCACACGTTGCGGTAACCCAGCACGGTGATGTCACGCTCGCTCTCTTCTTCATATAACTTGAGCGATTCGCACGTGGCCTGCAGCGCCTTGTAGTGCGTGTCCGGCCCGCTCGCTTCGGGGTCGAGCGCGAGGGTGATCACGTCGGGTTTTACGTCGCGCATCAGCTCGAGGAGGTGCGGGACGTCGCGATCCAGCGTGGGCTCTCCGGTGAAGATCTCGCCGGTGTAGAACTCCAGCCGCAGGTGCCGCACCGAATCCCCCTGCCACCCGAAATAACCCCACAGGCACTCGGCTTCGAACTCCCGGCACATCCCCTTGAGCTTCTGCGCGTGATCGACGTCCTTTTCGCCCGGGTATACCGACTCGAAATAGGCGATCAATTCCGTCACCCGCGCCGCGACCGCCGCGGCATCGCTCTTCGCGAACAGCTCCACCAGGTTGCGGTACAGCCGGCGCGCCTCGGCCTCGTCCTGCATGGAACGGCGCTTCGCCGCCAGGCCATCCAGGTAGTGCCACACGTCGCCGTTGCGGTGGGCGTCGTTGGCGGGGTCGAAGTATCCCTTCGCGTCGAGCGTCGCGAACGAGGCCGACTGCATGAACGCCTGCAGGTTGCGCAGGTGGCGCAGCATGAACGTGCGCGTCACCGCGGTGAACCCGCTGGTGAGGGTGGCGAAGTAGTGACGCGTGGTATGATCGCGGATGTGGCGCGCAATCAACGGCAGGCACCCCAGCATGAGATCGTCGTGGTGGGGTTCGGTGTGCAGGAAGGTGGTTTCGCGCCATATCTGCGATCCCTCTTCCAGACGATCCCGGAGCCGTTGCGCGGTGCCGCGGCCCAGCTTGCGGGCACCCCCGGGCCGCCTGGCGAGCAGCGCGGCGGCGGTGGGATCTGAGCGGAAGTCGTCCTCGCTGAGATCCTCGATGCGCTTGTCCCGGGCCATGGCCAGGTCGATCACGATGCGGTCGGCGTGGGCATCGCTCACCACGCTCGCGTCATTCACCGCGAGTAGCTGGCGCGCTTCCAGGTTCTTCGCCGCGCCCCGCGTGAGGTAGAAGCGGGCGTTGGACAGCACCTGCAACGCCGTGGCCGGGTAGCGCACGTGTCGATCGTGCTGGATCGCGTCGCGTACGATGTCGGCCTTGGCCTCGCCCGCGGCCATGATGATGGCGGTGCAATCCGGGTTGTACGTGATGGTGGCCGGCCCGATGGTGATGACGAGACGCTTGCGCGCCACCTCGATGCCCCCCAGGTCGGTGGCGGCGGCGGCCTGGGTTTCGTAGTTCACCTCGCACAAGCGTGTGGTGGCGTGCAGGTCGGAGCCGCGAACGTTGAAGCCGATGTGCCCGTCCGGCCCGATGCCGCCCAGAAAGAAGCCGATGCCGCCCAGGTCGCGGATGCGTTGTTCGTATTCGACGCACCACTGGTCGATGCGCTCGATGGTGTCGCGCTGGAATTGCTCGAGCTTGGACACGGCCATGCGCAGGCGCAGGCTCAGGTCCACGGCGGCGCCGGGCCAGATGCTGGCGAGGCTCTCCCCCGGGGCCAGGCCGATGCGGCTGCAATCGATGAACAGGGCCCGCTTCGGGTCCAGGCCGAAACCCCCCATGTAGAAACGGTTTACGTAGTAGTGGAAGCTGTTGTGCTGCGCGGGGTCGATGGGATAGAACTCGTCGATCTGTACGAAGCGCAGGCCGCGCATGTCGCACTTCTTCGCGGCATCGACACCCGATTCGGCAAGTTCGTGCCGGACCGCCTTCTGCTTCCATCCACCCAGCAGGCGATTGACCTCGCGGATGAAGTGCTCGGGGGTGCGGCCGGTGGGAAGCGCGATGACGCCTTCGGGGTTGTCCTGCACCCATTCGATGAAACGCAGCGCGGCCAGGTTGCCGAGCGCGGGAAACGAATCCACCACGATCACACCGATCTTCTCGGCGGGCGGGTAGGCCAGCTCCCTCCCGGATCGGGCCAGGGCCTTCTGTTCAACGGGTGACGTCATGGTGGTTCGCTGCCGGGCGCATCATAGCACCGGCGCCCGTCGCGACAAATCGATGAAATCGGCTGTGATTTTGTGCTATGCTAAGCGTCCCATTCCTTGGCGGGGTGGGGCGACGGCGCCCCGGGGCGCCGTCCCTCGTGATCCCCGAAAACATATCTTCTTGATTTACTCGATGTCTCTGAGTCGGTCGAGTTCCTTCTCCCGAGAGGTACGATCGTGAAGCGCTTCCCTGTCGCCGTAGTCGTTGCTCTGCTCCTGCTGTTCACCGTAAATCCCGCTGAAGCAGCCAAGTTCATCTCCGGAACCATCGCCAGCAATACCACGCTGGATACCGTCGGGGGCCGCGTCTACCAGGTCACCGGGCCGATCACGGTGAACCCGGGTGTGACCCTCACCATCAGCCCCGGCGTGGTGCTAAAGTTCAACCTGAACACGTATATGACCGTGAACGGGAAGATCGTGGCGGCGGGCGGATCCACCCCGGATTCGCTGATCTATTTTACATCGATCCGCGACGACAACGCCCCCGCGCCCGCCGGTGAGGACACCAACGGCGACGGAGGGACCACCACCCCGGCCAACAGCAACTGGTACTACGTCTACTTCACCGCGGGCTCCGACGACACCAGCATCCTCAAGCACTGCGTCCTCCGCTACGGCGGCGCGGGCGCCACCGGCATGGTCCTGTGCCAGGACGCCAGCCCCACCCTGGAGGACTGCGACCTGTCGGCCGCCTACTATGGTGTGCGCTGCAACGGCGCCTCCAAACCGATCATCCGCGACACCTCGATCAACGCCATGACCGATGTGCCCATCGCCATCGAGATTCAGGCCGACCCGGTGCTGGACAACCTGGCCTTCGGGTCCACCCAGGACAACGGCTTCGACGCGCTCGGGCTGCTGGGCGGCACCCTCACCGGGGCCAACACGCTGCGCATCCGCGGCGCCACCCTGGGCGTCACCCCGATTCCCAACCTGGTCTACATCCTGATTTCCGACTTCACGGTGGCAAACGGGGGTTCACTCACCATCCAGCCCGGCGTGGTCGTCAAGCCCAAGGCGGGCGTGAACGTGCTGGTGCAGGGAACACTCACCATGGACGGCACCGCCAACCCGGACAGCCAGATCGTATTCACCTCCTTCAAGGACGACACCTACGGCAACCCCAACGACACCAACAACGACGGTTCCATCAGCGCCCCCGCGCGCGGCGACTGGGGACAGATCGAATTCCAGCCCGGATCGAGCGGGTCGGTTTCCCGCGCCATCATCAAGTTCGGCGGATCCAACAGCGCCGAGGGCGTAATTCGTTGCATGAACGTGAGCCCCCCCATTTCCGACTGCCTGATCTCCGACACGTACTTCGGCATCGAGCAGAAGGGTACGGCGAGTTCGGTCATCACCAACGTCACCATCAGCAACTGCGCCAAGACGCCGATCTACATGTCGACGACGGCCAATCCGACCTTCGCCGGCCTGACCTTCAACAACAACACGCTCACCGCACTCGGCATCATCAACGAGACGGTCTCCACCAACTCGGTGCTCAAGGTGCGTAATGTTGCAGGCTACAACAACATCACCTACTGGCTGTCGGGTACGCTCACCATTGCGGGGGGTTCGCGGCTGCGGGTCGAACCGGGCGTGGTGGTCAAGGTCGACCAGTACTACATGGACATCAACATCGACGGGGCCCTGACCGCCGATGCCAAGCCCGAGAGCCTCATCGTCTTCACCTCCCGTCCCGACGACGCCTGGGGCAACCCGGCGGACACGGAGAACAACGGCGGCGCCACGGTTCCCGCCCCGAACAACTGGGGCCACATCAAGTTCTCCGCCACGTCGAATGACGCCCAGTGCATCCTGGACAACTGCGTGCTGTCATATGGCGGCTACGACCCCCTGGGTGCCTACCGCGGTGTGGTGTGGTGCAACAGTGCATCGCCGACCATCACCAACTGCCAGTTCAAGACCAACACCATCGGCATTACCACCGACGGCAATTCGGCGCCGACGATCGCGACCAACGACTTCTTCAACCACAGCAGCGTACCGCTGGCCACGTCGGTGGTGTCCGACCCGCAGTACTCCCTCAACACGTTCAGTCAGAACGCGTACCACGCCGTGGGCATCCTGCCGGAGACGCTCTCACAGAACGCCAGACTGGAGAAGATCTTCGTGGGTGGGCCGCCGCAGTTCTCGCAGTACTTCCCGTACATGCACCTGGGCACGCTCACCATCGGCACCGCCGCCAAGTTGACCATCGATGCCGGCGTGGTGGTGAAGGTGCTGAGCGGCAACCCCATCACCGTCAACGGTGCTCTGGACATGCTGGGCAAGAGCATTCCCGACAGCATCATCGTGTATACTTCCATCCACGACGACTCCAAGGGCGGCGACTCGAACGTCAACGGATCGTCCACATCGCCCTCCGCGGGCAACTGGAGCTCCATCCAGTTCAACAGCACCGCGACCGCCAGCCTGATCGAGCACTCGCTGTTCCGCTTTGGCGGCTCCAACTACGTGATCCGCATGGCCTCGGCCAGCCCGACCATCCGTAACTGCGAGTTCGAAATCAACACCTGGGGGCTGTGGATCCAGAACACGTCCAACCCGGTGGTGCAGAACAACCTGTTCCGGCTGACCACGTACCTGCCGGCCTCCTGTTCGATCATCGCCAACCCGGTGTTCTCCGGCAACACACTGGACAACAACGGCTACGACGCACTGGGCATGATCGGCGAGTCCCTGGGTCAGGACGCAACCGTGCACAAACGCAACTTCGCGGGTTATTCCAACATCACCCGGATCCTCGTGGGCGGGAGTCTCAACGTTAACTTTGGTGTGACACTGACCATCGACGCGGGCATCGTGCTGAAGATGGGTCGGATTGGCTACGAACCATTCAACGGTTTCATCGGCGTCGACGGGGCTCTGGATGTCAACGGAACCCTGGCCGAGCCGGTCGTGTTTACGTCCTCGGTCGACGACGAGTACGGCAACCCGCCGGACACCAATAACGACGGCGCGCTTTCGCTTCCGGCCGCCGGCAACTGGCAGTACATCGAGTTCCGCGACGTCAGTACCGACGCAAACAACATTCTGCAGCACTGCCTGTTCCGTTACGGCGGCTACAACAGCTACGCGATACGCATAGTGACTGCGGGGCCGACGTTCCAGGACTGCACTTTCTACCGGAACAACAGCTACGCCATCCGCATCGAGGGTGCCAGCAACCCGGTGATCAACGCGTGCGTCTTCGACTACCACACCATCACCCCGGTGCAGATGTCGCTCATCAGCAATCCCAGTTTTGTGGGGGCCAACCAATTCAACCCCACCAACACCTACCGGGCCATCGGCGTCATCGGCGAGACCCTCGCCCAGGACGTCCTGTGGAAGCGCCGCAGCGTGGGGTCCATTGCCAGTGTCCCCTACGTACTGACCGGAAACCTCACCGCGGGATTGAGTTCCATCCTGCGCATCCAGCCCGGCGTGGTAATCAAACCCACCTCGGGGGTCGGCATCACGGTGCAGCGGGGTCTCATTGCGGAGGGCAAGGCGCTGCCGGAGAGTCTCATCGTATTTACCTCTCCGCGCGATGACTTCTACGGCGGGGATACCAACAACGACAGCACGCTGACCAACGGCAGCTCGCTGCGCTGGGGCTCCATCCAGATCGCCAACGAGGCCATCGACGACAGCACGCGCTTCAGCTACTGCGTGTTCCGCTACGCCACCAACAGCTCGACCATCGGCGCGGTCAACGTGACCAGCGCCCATCCCGACTTCAACCGCTGCATCTTCCAGCAGAACGGTGTCGGCGTGAACTTCAACGGCGCCGCAGGCGATTCCACCAAGGGCAAGATCGAACGCTGTGACTTCCTGGACAACACGTACTACGGCGTCAAGAACACGGGGCTGAGCTTCGTGGTGTCCGCCAAGAACTCGTGGTGGGGCGACGCCAGCGGTCCGCTGGACAACTCCGACGACACCAGCACCGGTGGCTGGTACAACCCCACCGGTCTCGGTGACCCGGTCACCAACAAGGTGGACTACACCGGCTGGAAGACCGGCGGCGTGCAGAACCTCCTGCTCGGCGACGTGAGCCTCAACGGTGAAGTGCGCGCGTTCGACGCTTCCCTGGTGCTGCAGCACCTCGCACTCCTGATAACGCTGAGCGCGCAGCAGCAGACCATCGGCGACGTGAACTGCAGCAACGTGTTGAGCACGCTGGATGCATCCTTCATCCTGCGCTACGTGGCCGGACTCCTCTCCTACTTCCCGTGCGCGCTGGCGGGCCCGGAGGGCAGCCCCGCGCTCCCGGTGGTGGCGGACGGGCTCTACCTCCCCGGCTCGGGACACGGCAACTTTGACGTCCGTCTCCCCGCCTTCACCCTTGAGCCCGCCAACGAAACCACGGTGCGCGTGGAAGTCGGCGGCGACGGCGAGTTGCTCGGGCACGAGTACCACTTCGAATACGACCCCAACCTGGTCGAGGTCGCGGGCGTCCGCCTCACCAAAGACGCGGAAGGTGCCATGCTGTACTGGAAGGCGGACACCGAGGGCCACCTCCACGTCGCGGTAGCGGCCATGGACCTGCTCCCGGTGAAAGCCGCGGTGGAACTGGTGCTGCGTCCCAGGGGCAATCCCGCGGACGGAACCCGCGTGGCGTTCGACTTCACCCGTGTGGTACTGAACGAGCAGAACCTCACCGATGTGGCCCTTTCCGACGGCGGCACCGTGAACGTGTCGCGCAAGCTCCCGGGGGAGTTCGCGTTGATGCAGAACCGGCCCAACCCGTTCAACCCCACGACCACCATCGAGTACGCGATCCCGGCATCGGCCAGTTCGCTGCGGGTGAGCGTTTCGGTGTTCGACGTGGCCGGGCGCCTGGTGCGGACCCTGGTCGACCGTACCGAGGCACCGGGGCTCCACAGCGTGGTGTGGGACGGACGCGACGATCGCGGCGTCGCGGTCAGCAGTGGTGTGTACTTCTACCGGATCAACGCGGGCAGCTTCCGCGCCGATCGCAAGATGGTGCTCCTGAAGTAACAACAACGGGAAGACACCTCAAGAAAGAAGGAGCCCATCATGCGGATCGCAATACTGGTTCTGAGCGCGGTGCTGACGCTGGCCGCCGGGCCCGCCCGCGCCGTCACCCTGGACATCGGCAACGGGGCCGGCACGGTGGGAGACACCGTGCTGGTCGCCATCACCACCACTGACCTCACCGGCCAGGGTGTGTACTCGTACGAACTCGCGGTCACGTGGAATGGCGCGCAGGCCACCGCCATCGGTGCGCCGGTGGCCGGCACCGTGACCAGCGCGTGGGGAGCGGTCACCGCGAACCCCACGCCGGGAAGGATCGAGGTGGCGGCGGCGGGCGCCACGCCGCTTGCGGGGGCGGGCAACCTGCTCTACCTCCAGTTCGTACTCGGGCCCGGCTCTGGCACGGTGACGCTCACCTTCAGCGAGTGCTATTTCAATGAAGGCTCACCCACCGCCACGCTCGTCAACGGGCAACTCAGCATCACGGCGCTGCCGGTGGTGAACATCTCGCCCAATAGCGGTATCGTGCTGGTGGGCGAGACGCTGGCGTTTGGCGCAAGCGGTGGAACCGCGCCGTACACCTTCACCACCTCCAACCCCGCCATCGCGACCTTCGGGGGTACGTCCACGCTCACTGGCGTGTCACCGGGTTCGGTGACCGCAACCGCAACCGACCAGAACGGTATCAGCAAGACAACGAGCGGGGTCGTGCAGGTGCGGGCGCTGCGGCTCACGGTGGGAGCGGGGGCCGGGGCGCCGGGGGATACCGTGCTGGTTCCGGTGAGCATCACCAACCCGGTTCCCTACGCCATCAAGTCCGCCGAGTTCGAGGTGACGTATAATGAGACCTACCTCACCGCAACCGGCGCTTCCCAGGTGGGAACCATCGCGGCGGCCGCGGGCTGGGCAGCACCCACCGCGGGCATTTCGTCCGGCACCATCCAGGTGGCGCTGGCGGGGGCGAACAACCTGGCCGGGCCGGGGGTACTCACCTACCTCAAGTTCGTCATCGACCCCATCGGCTTCAGCACCAGTTCCCCGCTGTCCGCCGTCAGCGGGCTGTTCAACGAGAGCTACCCGTCGATCAACGTCAACGGAACCGTGTCGGTGACCGTACTCTCGACCATTACCGTGTCTCCCAACACGGCCACCATCGTGAAGGACGACCAGTTGCAGTTCAACATCTCCGGCGTCACCACACCGCCGGTGACGTGGGGTGTCACCAACCCGGTGGTGGCCAGCATCGATGCCACGGGCAAGCTCACCGCCAAGGCGTCGGGCGTCACGCAGGTGCACGCGACCGACAACCTCGGACGCACGGACATCACCGACATCATCACCGTCTGCGACCTGTACCTGAACGCGCCTTCGCAGTCCGTCTTCTACACCCAGCCCACGGCGGTGGCGATACAGCCGGACCGCAGCCTCACCGGCCTGGGAATCTATGGATACGAACTCACCCTCTCCTTCGACCCGGCCAAGGTCTTCGTCGTCGGGGTCTCCACCGCCGGCACCGCCACCGCGTCGTGGGGAACCCCGGTTTACAACGCATCCATACCGGGCAAGGTAGTCGTGGTGCACGCCGGGTCGTCGCCGCTTTCCGGCGTTCTGCCGCTGGTCAAGGTGCTCTTCCAGTCGCTCGTCGCAACCAACGGCTCGCAGACCACACTCACCATCAGCAAGATCCTGTTCAACGAGGGCCATCCCTGCGCGCTCGTGGGCGCGGGTTTCCTGGTGGTGACCGGCGTGGGTGACACGCCACCAGCGCCGCTCTTCCTCGAGCAAAACATCCCCAACCCCTTCAACCCGCGCACCAGCATCCTCTACCGGGTGCGTGACGACGGCGGGGCGACGTTGCGCATCTATGCCATGAACGGATCGCTGGTCCGCACGCTGGCCGACGGCGGGCAGCGCGCGGGCGTGTTCAATCGCGTGGAGTGGGACGGGACCGACGACAGCGGGCAGCGCGTGGCGAGCGGGGTCTACTTCTACCGGCTCGAGAGCGCCGGCGAAGTCCTGACGCGAAAAATGGTGCTGCTGAAGTAAACGCGGCGATTCCCTCGCCGGGGCTTGATTGCCGAACGGCCACGCTCACCCGGGCGTGGCCGTTCTTTTTGAGGCTACAGCCAGCGCGACTCGCCGCCGGCGTAGAACTCCTTCTTCCAGATGGGCGCGCGGCGCTTGAGCGCCTCGACGATGTCGCGCAGTGCGTCGAAGGCCTGCGCGCGGTGGGCCGCCGCCACCGCCACCAGCACCGAACTCTCCCCCGCGCGCACCAGCCCGGTGCGGTGCACCACGCGGGCGGCGTGCAGGTCGTGCCGCGCGGCAGCGGCGCGCAACACGGCCAGCATCTCGCGCTCCGCCATTTCCCGGTAGCACTCGTACTCGATCGCCTCGACGGCGCGGCCCTGGTTGTCCGCGCGCACCACACCCCGGAAGAGCGCCACCGCGCCACAGGTGTCGTCCGCGATGCCCGCGGCGGGATCGTCTCCGATGGGCGTGTCGACCATGCGAACGACGAATCGTTTCGGGTGCTGCGTCACGCTCATCCCCCGGCGAACGGCGCCAGCACCGCCACGCGGTCGCCCTCGCCGGGCACGTGGTCGGCGGAAACAAAGGATTCGTTCACCGCGAAGCGGTATGGCGGGAGTGTCGCGGCGTCCACGCCGCGCGCCGCGAAGAACCCGGCGGCAATCTGCGCCACGTTTGCGTCGTCATCGGCATCGACCAGGCTGCGATCGGTTCCGCACGCCTCGCGCAGGCTGGCAAACAGGAGCAGTTCGATGGTCATGGCCGCGGGTCCTTTTCGTTGCCGGGCTTGCCGCGCTTCTTGAACGACGCCAGCATCGCCGTGGCCAGCGCCAGCAGGATCTCGTCGGCGAACGGCACCATGTCCGGCACCAGCACGTCGATCAACAGGAGCGCTCCGGTCAGCATGACCAGCTTCGGAAAGCGCAGCGTGGCGGTGTACTCGCGAAAACGCGTCATCAGCGGTGTGTTCATGGCATCATCCCCCGGCGTGCGAGAGCGGGAGACATTGCACCCGTGTTCCCGCCGCCACCTGGTTTCTCTTCGAACCCTTCTTCGCCGGCGGCAGGATCACCAGGTGTGTCGCGTGCCCCAACGGTGTCGACATGTGTGAGCCCTGGCGGGCAAAGACCTGCACCTTGGACGGCGCGCCGTCGGGCACGCGCGCGCGCAGCAGGCGCCAGCGACGGGGGTTTGCGGTGGCCGCGTTCATAAGGACCTTGCGTTGCAGGGCGGGGACGGGCCGCGCGTGTCCAGCGAGCGCGCGCAGCGCCGGCAGCACGTGCATGCAGAAGCACACGAAGGCGCTGGCCGGATTGCCGGGCAGACCGAACACCATGCGGCGGCCGCGCATTCCAAAGTAGAGCGGCCGGCCGGGTTGCTGGCTCACGCCCCAGAAGACCTCGCGCACACCCAGCGTCGGCAGTGCCCCGCGCACGAAGTCGCGCGGACCCACCGACACGCCACCCACCGTGATCACCACGTCGCTGTGCGCCAGCGCGTCACCAATGGCGCTTTCGATGGCGCGCGCGCTGTCGCGTACGCGGCGCACGCGTTCCGGCTCGATGCCCGCCTGGCGCAGGAGTGCCGCCAGCATCGGCAGACTGCTGTCGTAGACCTGTCCGTGCGCGAGCGCGCGCCCGGGCGCGATCACCTCATCGCCGGTGGTTATGACGGTCACGCGCGGCGCACGCACCACGCGCACGTGGCTGCATCCGATTGCGGCCAGGCTCCCCACCGCGCCCGCGTGGATCACGCCGCCACGTTGCAGAATGAGTGAACCAAGGCCTATCTCTTCTCCCTTGTAGCGCACGAACTTGCCGCGCGCCACCGCGGTCCGCACCACAAGATTGCGCCCCGCCACGCCGACCACCTCGATGGGCAGCACGGCGTCGGCGCCCCGCGGCATTGCGCCTCCGGTGGCCACCGCCATCGTCTCTCCCGCGCTCAGCGCGCGCGGGCGGGGCCCGCCGGCGTGAATGGCGCCCGCGATGCGCAGCAACACCGGGCGCGCCGCGGTGGCGCGCGCGCAATCGCGCGCGCGCACCGCGTAGCCGTCCATCTGCGAGTTGTCGAAGGGTGGCAGCGCAATGCGCGAGCGCACGTCTTCGGCGAGGACGAGACCGAGTGCGTCTTCCAGCGCGACGCGCTGCGCCACCAGCGCTTTGCACGCCGCAAGCACCCGGCGTTGTGCGGTGCGCGGGGTGATCATGCCTGCCACGCGCCCCACAGCGTGCGCAACGCCACCGCAATCAGGAGCAGCGAGAGCACCTGGCGCAGGCGCAGCACCGGCAGCCCGCGTGCGCCCAGCCGCGAACCAATCTGCCCGCCGATGACCGCGGCGAGGAGCAGCGGTACCACCGCGACACCGATAAGAAGCCCCTTGTTGACCTGCCCGGCCAGCCCCGCCACGGAGTTGGCAAACGTGAACACCGCCACCATCCCGGCCGCACCGCGCGCGTCGGTCCAGCGCGCCAGCACCAGCACGCTGGCGAGAAACACCCCGCCCCCGATGCCCACCAGCCCGGCCACCAGCCCCAGTGCGGCACCCACCGGAACCCCCAGCGCCCACGCGCGCGCCGCGCTCATGCGGCGCAGTTCGCGCGCCGCGGGTGTGGCCAGCATGCGCACGCCGGCGGCGAGCAGCGCGAGGCCCAGGATGAGCGCGAAGGGGCGCGGCCCGATGGGGATGCGGCCGCCGAGGTACGCGGCGGGAATGGACGCGACCACAAACGGCAGGCACGCCCGCCACGACACGTGGCCCGCGCGCCGGAAGTGCCACACGCCCCCGGCGGTGACCAGCACGTTGCAGGCGAGACCCACCTGTGGAATGGCGGCGTACGGAAACCCCATCACGGCGAGTGCGGCCACGTACGCCGAGCCGCCGCCAAGGCCGACCATCGCGTACACGACCGCGATGGCAAAGAACACCACCGGCACCCACAGGGGGATGGTTTCCATCACGCGGGCGGGTGTCCCTCTCCGCGCATCACCGCGAAGGCGTGGAGGAGATCGGGCAGGAGTGCGTCGAGCGAATCCGCGACACCGGACGGAGAACCGGGCAGGTTGACGATCAGGGTGCGCGCGCATACCCCCGCGATGCCGCGCGAGAGCATGGCGCGCGGCGTGCGCGCCTGGCCGTGGGCGCGGATGGCTTCCGCGATGCCGGGCAGCTCGCGCTCGATCACCGCACGCGTCGCCTCCGCGGTCACGTCGCGCGGGCCCAGGCCGGTGCCGCCGGTGGTGACCACCAGGTCGACCTCGCGTGCCACCAGCGCCTTCAACAATTCGGTGATGCGCGCGGCATCGTCCGGCACCACCTCCAGCCCGGCCGTGACACCGAGTGCGGCGAGGCGTTCCACCGCCACCGCCCCCGAACGATCCTCGCGCTCGCCGCGCGACACACCGTCCGACGCCACCACCACCACCGCCTTCAGCGCGGACGGCACACTGCGCGAGCGATCGGAGCGGCCGCCGGTCTTGGTCTCCAGGTGGATGCGCTCGATCACCAGTTCGCGGTCGTCGGGCTTGAGCATGTCGTAGATGGTGAGTGCGGCCACCGACACCGCGGTGAGTGCTTCCATCTCCACGCCGGTTCGCGCCACCGCCTCAACCGTGACCGTGATGTCCACGGTATCTCCCTTTGCCTCGAGTACAACGTCGACCGCATCGATGGGCACGGGATGGCAGTACGGAATGAGATCGGCGGTCTTCTTGACCGCGGACATGGCCGCCACGCGCGCCACCACCAGGATGTCCGGCTTGGAGGTTCGATTCTCGCGCAGCCGATCGATGGTCTCTCGCGACGCACGCACGCTGCCGCGCGCAACCGCGCGCCGCAGGGTGGTGGTCTTGTGGGTGATGCGCCGCATTCAGCCTCCGATGGAACGAATGGGCGGCCCGCCGGCACCCGCGAGCCCCGCGGCGTCCATGCGCGCCAGCGGCACGTCGTTGAAGGCGCTGCCGCGCGGCTTGTTGCGCACCGCGGTGAGGAGCGCCTCGCGAAGGGTCGCGTCGCTCTCCCCCGCGCGCAGCAGCGAACCCAGGTCCACCGCGTAGTCGGAAAACAGGCAGGGGCGCAGGCGCCCGTCGGCGGTCAGGCGTATGCGCCCGCAGGCATTGCAGAACGGATCCGACAGCGGCGCGATGAACCCCACGCGCCCGCCGCCGTCGATCATCTCGAAGGCGCGCGCCGGCGCGTCGTGGCGCGGCAGTTCGCGCAGCGCGAAGTGCTTCTCCACCAGCGCCTGCACATCCGGAATGGGATACACCGTGTCCTTCTCCCACCCGCCGCCGCACAACGGCATGAACTCGAGGAAACGAACCTCCACCCGGCCACTGCCGGCCAGCCTTGCAAAGGCGATGATCTCCTCGTCGGGCATGTCGCGCAGCACCACCACGTTGATCTTCACCGGGAAGCCCGCGTCGATGGCGGCGTCGATGCCCGCGCGCACGCGCGCGTAGGTCTTCGAACCGGTCACGCGCAGGAAGCGCGCCGCCTCGAGGCTGTCGAGGCTCACGTTGATCCGGTCCAGACCCGCCCGGTGCAGCGGCGCCGCCAGCTCGGCCAGCCGGCTGCCGTTCGTGGTCATGGAGAGCTGCTCCACCCCGTCGATGGGGCGCAGCGCGCGCACGACGTCGAGGATGTCACGCCGCACCAGGGGTTCCCCGCCCGTGAGGCGGTAGCGCGAGACGCCGAGTGATGCGGTCAGCCGCACCACGCGCGCGAGGTCGGTCACGGACAGGAAGTCGCCGCCTGGCAGGGCGTCCAGCCCCCCGGGGGGCATGCAGTAGGTGCAGCGGAAGTTGCAGCGGTCGGTCAGCGAGACCCGCAGCGTGGTCACCCGCCGCCCGTGCCCGTCCTGCAAGCACCCACCCTGCCGATCCTGTTGTTCCATGGTCCCTTACTGTAGCCGACGCAGCGCCGGGCGCTCAAGGACATGCTCAGGTCACAATATATCACGATATTAATATCTGGTTGGCTTAAACAACCTCCCGCCTCTATAATCCTCCCGTCAGGCCGCGCCGTTCTGCTCTGCTCGAATCGGAGGTCAAGATGGACGACCGCAATCTGATCTACGACTGGAACGAGCGAGACGCCCCGGCGCAGCCGCGCCGGATTGTCGACCTCGACGACGAGACTCTGCGCGACGGCCTGCAATCGGCCTCCGTGTCCGACCCCCCCATCGAGGCCAAACTCGCCCTGGTCCACCTCATGGTGAGCCTCGGCATCCGCTCCGCGGACATCGGCCTGCCCGGAGCGGGCAAGCCCACCTTCGAGTCCGCGCTGGCCATCGCCCGCGAGATCGCCACCCACCACCTGCCCATCAACGCCAACTGCGCGGCGCGCACGGTGGTGGCCGACATCGAACCCATCGCCACCGTCTCACAGATGGCCGGCATCCCCGTCGAGGCCTCGCTCTTCATCGGGTCCAGCCCGGTGCGGCGCCTGGTGGAGAAATGGGAGGTCGACCACATGGTGCGCATGGTCGAGAAGGCGGTGCGCTTCGCAGTGGACCACGATCTGCCGGTGATGTTCGTCACCGAGGACACCACGCGCGCGGACCCCGCGGTGCTGCGCGCGCTCTACCTGGCCGCCATCGGGTGCGGCGCGCGGCGCATCTGCCTGGCCGACACGGTGGGGCACGCCACGCCCGAAGGCACCCGCTCCCTGGTGCGCTGGGCGCGCGAGCTGGTGCGCGAGAGCGGAGAGGACGTGAAGATCGACTGGCACGGGCACAACGACCGCGGCCTCGCACTCATCAATGCCCTGGTCGCGCTGGAGACGGGCGTCGACCGCGCGCACGGAACCGCCCTGGGCACCGGCGAACGCAGCGGCAACACCCCCATGGAACTGCTCCTCATCAACCTGCGCATGCTGGGCGTGATCGACAACGACTTGAGCCGGCTGTCCGAGTACTGCGAACTGGTGTCGCGCACATACTGCATCCCCATGGCGTACAATCACCCGGTGGTCGGCGCGGACGCGTTCCGCACCAGCACCGGCGTGCACGCCTCGGCGGTGCTCAAGGCCACGCGCATCGGGAAGGGCTGGCTGGCCGACCGGGTGTACTCCAGCGTTCCCGCCGCCTGGGTGGGCCGCAGCCAGGTGATCGAAATCGGCCCCATGAGCGGGTCCTCCAACGTTATCCACTGGCTGGAGACGCGCGGCTACCCGGCGCGGCCCGACGCGGTGAGCGCCATCCTCGATGCGGCCAAACAGTCGCCGCGGCTCTTGTCCGAAGAGGAGATACTGGGCATACTGCAGGGGTGCCCGCACTGATGAAACGGACCGTCACCGTCACCGTGAACGGCACGCCGCGCGAGATCCTCGTGCCGGCGGAGCGCACGCTGCTCGAGGTGCTGCGGGAGGACCTGCGCCTCACCGGCACCAAGTTCGGCTGCGAGCAGGGCGAGTGCGGCGCGTGCACCGTTTTGCTGGATGATGCTCCCGCTCTCTCCTGCCTCACGCTCGCCCGGTTGTGCGATGGCAAATCGGTCACCACGGTGGAAGGGCTGGACGGTCCGCACGCGGAGGTGCTGCGCGAGGCATTCGCCGAAGCCGGGGCATCGCAGTGCGGCTACTGCACACCCGGCATGGCGGTCATGTTCCACCACCTCCTCGGCCGGCGCGCCGCCGGCGAGACCATCGATCCGCGGCGCGAACTGTCCGGCAACATCTGCCGGTGCACCGGGTTCACCAAGATCCTCGAGGCCTATGAGCGAAGCGCACGAATCGCGGAAGAAAACGGCGCATAGCGTCGTGGGTGGACGCGGGCCGCGCGTCGAGGCATTCGCCAAGGTTTCCGGCCGCGCCACGTACACGGACGACCTGCACCTGCCGGGCATGCTGGCCGGCAAGCTCAAGCGCAGCACCATCGCGCACGGCACCATCCAGCACATCGACACCAGCCGCGCGCGCGCGCTGCCGGGCGTGCACGCCGTCCTGACCGGCGCCGACCTCCCGGTGCGCTACGGCATCCTGCCCGTGCATCAGGACGAAACCGCGCTCGCGGTGGAGCGCGTGCGCTACGTGGGCGAACCGGTGGCCGCCGTATGCGCCGACACCGAGGCCATCGCGCAGCGCGCGCTGGAACTGATCGACGTTTCCTACCGCCCGCTGCCGCACATGCTCTCGGTGGAAGAGGCGTTCGCCGCGCCGGAACGCCTGCACGAGTCGGAGAAGTTCACCGGCAATGCGCACCGTGTGGTGGCGCTGCAGTTCGGCGACGTCGACGCCGCACTGGCGCAGAGCGAGTACACGCGCGAGGACATGTTCTACTACGCGGGCAGCACCCACCTGCCCATGGAGACGCATTCGACGCTCGCCGACTTCGCCGACGGCCGCGTGACGCTGCACGTTTCCCACCAGGCGCCCTACTACCTGCAGCAGATTCTCCCGCGGGTACTGGACATCCCGCCCTGGGCGCTGCGGGTGGTGGTGCCGTACGTGGGCGGCGGCTTCGGCGGCAAGCTGGATCCCTTCCCCGACACCATCTGCGCGGCGAAGTTCGCCATGATGACCGGGCGTCCGGTCAAGATCACGCTCACGCGCGAAGAGGTGTTCTACAACCACCGCGGCCGCCATCCGTCCCTCATGTGGATCCGCACCGGTATCCGCGACGGGCGCATCGCGGCGGTGCACTTCAAGGCGTTCCTGGATGGTGGCGCCTACGGCAGTTTCGGCACGGCGGCCGCGTACTACCACGGCGCGCTGCAGCCCACCACCTACCGCTTCGGCACCTACAAGGCCGAGGTGGTGCGCTTCTACACCAACAAGCCGCCCTGCGGCCCCAAGCGCGGGCATGGAACACCGCAACCGCGTTTTGCGCTGGAGTGCCACCTGGACCGCGTGGCCGAGGACCTCGGCTTGCCGGCTGACGCGTTGCGCCGCCAGAACCTGATTGCGCCACACTCCACCACGGTCAACCACCTGCGTGTCACGTCGTGCGCGCTCGACGAGTGCCTGCGTCGGGTGGTCGACGCGTCCGGCTACGCCGCGAAGCACGGCGCCCTGCCCTTCGGCGAGGGCATCGGGATCGCGGTGGGCTGTTACATCTCCGGCGCGGCACTGCCCATTTACTGGAACGAGATGCCCCACTCCGAGGTGGTGGTCAAGGCGGACCGCTCCGGCAAGATCTCCGCATACTCGGGCCACACCGAGATCGGCCAGGGCGCGGACACGGTGCTGGCGTGGATCGTGGCCGAGGTGCTCGGCATCGCGCCGCGCGAAGTCAGCCTGGTTCTGCGCGACAGCGACGCGGTCCCGCCCGACCTGGGCAGCTACTCCAGCCGTGTCACCATGATGATGGGCAACGCCGCGCGCCAGGCGGCGGAGCGGCTGCGCGACGCGCTGGCGGAAGCCGCGGCGCGCGCCCTCGAAGCGGAAGCGGGCGAACTGGGCTTCGCGGAGCGGCGTGTGTTCGTGAAGTCCGATCCGTCGCGATCGATCAGCCTGGAGGAGGCCATCAAGCACGCGGAGACCGCGCAGGGCATGCTCTCCTTCACCGGCAGCTACACGCCGCGGCCGCAGTACGGCGACTTCAAGGGTGCGGGCGTGGGACCGTCGCCCGCGTACAGCTACACCGCCTGCGCCATCCAGGTTCGCGTCGATACCGACACCGGGCGCGTGTACCCGGTGAAGGTGTGGATCGCGCACGACATCGGGAAATGTATCAGCCGCGTCAACGTGGAGGGACAGGTGGAGGGCGGCGTGTACATGGGACTGGGCGAGGCGCTCATGGAGGAGATGGCGTTCACGCGCGAGGGGCTCCTGCGCAACGCGGGGCTCTTGGACTACAAGACGCCCACCATGATGGAAACGCCGGAGATCGAGACCTTCCTTATAGAGGATGGCGACGCGGAAGGGCCCTTCGGGGCCAAGGAGGTTGGGCAGGGTCCGCTGCTGCCGGTGCCGCCCGCACTGGTGAACGCGGTGTACGACGCCATCGGCGTGCGCTTCGACGAGATCCCGGTGACACCCGACAAGGTGCTGCGCGCGCTGGAGCGCAAGTCGCAGCGGGTGGGCCCGCGCAGCGTGATCGATTTCCCCTTCCCTGAACCGGTCCGGGTGGAGGTTCCGGAGCATGCTGAGAATCGAACCGTTTGAACTGCTGCAGCCGCGTACGCTCGCGGAGGCAACCGAGATGCTCGCCACGCGCGGGCACGCGATGGTCATCGCCGGGGGTTCGGACCTGGTTCCCAAACTCAAGCGGGAGCAGTTCTCACCCGGGGCCGTGGTATCGCTGGCCGGCGTGGACGGCATCACCGGCGTCACGCGCGAAAAAGACGTGGTGCGCATCGGCGCGCTCACGCGCCTGTGCGAGCTGGAACGCGCGCCCGAAATCGGCGGGCTCACCGCGCTCCGCGAGGCTGCCGGCGTGGTGGCAACACCCATCATCCGCGGCATGGCCACGGTGGGTGGAAACCTGCTGCAGGATACGCGTTGCCGGTACTACGACCGCGGATCGTTCTGGCGCGAGGCCACCGGATCGTGTCTCAAGAAGGACGCCGACGTGTGCCGCGTGGCCAGCGGGGGCAACCGCTGCTTCGCCACGCTGTGCTCGGACCTGGCGCCGGCGCTCATCGTGCTGGGCGCCAGCGTCACGCTGTGCGGCAGGGAAACACGCTCGCTGCGCCTGGAGGATCTCTACAGCGACGACGGCATCGCCCCCTTCAAGATGAAGGGTGAGATCCTCACCCACGTGGAGGTTCCGGCGAAGGAGCGCTTCTCGCGCTACCGGAAGTTACGTATCCGCGATTCGTTCGACTTCCCGGAGGTGGGGGTCGCGGTGAGCATCGACGGCGCCGGCGAAACGCTGCGCGTCTCGGTGGCCGTGACGGCGGTGGCGCCGTCGATTCCGGTGTTCCGCCAGGAGGTCGCGCGCGACCAGCTCAAGGGCGTCGCCGACACCGTCTACGCGGCCATCAAGCCCATGGACACCCTCTTCTTCCCACCCGCGCACCGCAAGAGCGTCGCGCGAAACTTCCTGCTGCGCATCTTCGATGAATTTCTCTCTGCTCGATAGCATCCTGCGCACCAGAGACGGCGTTCTGGCGACCATCATCGGCGCCAGCGGCCACACCTACAAGAAGACCGGCCAGCAGGCGCTGTACGCGCCCGGCGGTATCGAACCCGTGCACGGCAACCTCGGCGCGCTGTGCGCGGACCAGGAGATCATCGCGCGCGCCGACGAGGCGCGTGCGTCGGAAAAGCCCCTCACCGTCACCATCGACACCACCGGCGCCATGGACGAACTCATGGGCAGCGGCACCGGCTGCGGTGGCACGCTGACACTGCTGCTGGAACCGATCGGACCGGCGCACAAACGTACCTACGCGCAGCTGGGCGCGCACCTGAAGTCGGGGCCGGCGGTATTCCTGGTGCACGACACCGAAACCGGCGACCTGCGCGTGGAGACCGGGACGCCGCGGCCGGGTGAGTCCCTTCATATCGAGAGAATCGCACCCCTGACACCGCTGGTGCTCTTTGGCGCCACGCCGCTCGCCCGCCGTATCGCAGCGCTTGCCGCCGACATGGATTTCGTGGTGCACCTGGCGGACTGGCGCCCCGCATTCCTGGACCTGTTCCGCAGCATGCCCGGCATCGAGATTCAAACCCGGGGGTTCTCGCCGCCGCCGGATGCGTGCGTGGTGCTCATGTCGCACAGCTTCCAGCGTGATCTCGCGGCGCTGCGCGACTGCCTGGGCGCCGGGTGCCGCTACGTCGGCGTGCTGAGTTCGCGCAGCCGGCGCGACCGCATGTTCGCGGCACTGGCCGCAGAAGGCGTATCCGCGAACGCGCTCTCAAGCGTTCATTCCCCGGTCGGACTCGACATCGGTGCGCAGACCGACGCGGAGATCGCGGTGGCCATCCTGGCCGAGATCATCGGGACGTTGCGCGCGTGATCATCGGCGTGGTGCTCGCAGCCGGGCGTGGTGAACGCTTCGGGTCCGACAAGCTGCTGCGGCCGCTGGGCGGGCAACCCGTCATTCTGCGGACACTGGCCAATTGTCTCGCGGCGTCGCTGGATGCGGTGGTCGTTGTGGTGGGTGATGCGGGTAGTGGCGTGGAGGCCGCGGTTCGCGGCGCCTTCGCGCACGAAGCGCGCGTGTCCGTTGTGCACAATCCGGACGCCGTACGCGGGCACATCACCTCGCTCAAGGCGGGCCTGCGCGTTCTTCCCGGTGACGCCAGCGCGGCCGCTGTCTTCCTGGCTGACATGCCGCTGGTGGCCCCGGCAATCACCGACGCGGTCCTCGATGCGCATCGCGCAACCGGGCAACTCACCGTGCCGCTGTGCGCAGGCGTATGGCGCCACCCGCGGGTGATTCCCGCCGAACGCTTCGACGACTTCCTCGCGCTCGGCGACGGCGCTGGCGGGGGCGTCATTTTCGAGAGGTTCCGCGACCAGGTGACCGCGGTTGAGGCCGGCGAGCCCTGTAACTATCTCGACATCGACACGCCCGAAGACCTGGCGCGCGCCGAGTCGTTCATCCTCCCCTGACGAACCCCCCGGCCATCAGGTGGTCGGCCAGGCGCAGGGCCAGGGCCACAATTTCACGCTGGTGGCTCCGGCGACGGTGCGAATGGCCGTCTACGACGTCACCGGCCGGCTGGTGCGGAGCCTGGTGAACGAGGACCTTCCGGCTGGCGTGCACGCGGGCAAGGGGGACCAAAGGCGTACCCCCCTGTTCAGTCAGCTGGTGGACGGAATGAGTCCGGCTCCCCGGGCCACGCGGTGAATACTTCCCGCCCCGGCGAGAACAGCGGAGTAGACGATCCACAATTCCACATTGACAGCGGGGAGCCGCTGCGGTTTCATCTCCGGAAAGGCCGCAGGAAAGGCGCCGATCATGCCGGCGGAAGATTGGGTATCGAGGCTCGTCGGTCTGTGGAAGGGATTGCCCGAACAGGTCAAACGGCTTGCGGTCGTCCTGGCCGTCATCATCGTAGTGTTCGCGCCGGTCAAGCGCCTGCTGGTGCCGGCGGACTTCGGCAGGATGGGACACTACCGCGCATCGGCGCTCGATGACGCGGCCGCCGTCCCGCTGGTCTACGCGGGCCGCGCGCTGTGCAACGACTGTCACGACGACGTCGTCGACACCAAGGCCCAGGGTTACCACGAGGACCTCGCGTGCGAAATCTGCCACGGCGCGGCGTTGGTCCACGCCAACGACCCCGATTCCGGCGTTCCGCCCGCACCGCGCGATCGTGGCTACTGCCCCATCTGCCACGAGTACCTGCAGTCGCGGCCCACGGGCTTTCCGCAGATCGTCTCCGTCTCGCACAACCCGCTCAAGCCTTGCATCACGTGCCACGACCCGCACGATCCGGTGCCGCCGGAGACGCCCAAGGAGTGCAACGCGTGCCACGCCTCCATCGCGCGCAGCAAGGAGTCGTCGCCACACGTGTACCTGGAGTGCACGGATTGTCACGACGCACCCGAGGAGCACCGGGTGAGCCCGCGCCAGTATCTGCCCGGAAAACCTTCCGCGCGTGAGTTCTGCGGCGGCTGCCATGATACCAACGCGGACAGCAGTGCCGAGATACCACGCGTCGACCTCGAGACACACGGCCAACCTTACGTGTGCTGGCAGTGCCACTACCCGCATCATCCGGAGGCCCGCCGATGAACGACGTACAGATCACGACCAGCCAGACGCCCGAAAACCAGGAACTCCCGCGGCGCGACTTCATCAAGAAGGCGCTGTGCACCATCGCCGCGCTGCTGGTTCCCCGCACCCTGGTGGCGAGCAAGGAGATGGAAGAAGCGCCGGTGTGGGTGCTGGCCAACGGCTACAAGCCCGGCGAGCACTACTGGGGCATGGGCATCGACACCAGCAAGTGCATCGGGTGCGGGCGCTGCGTGGAGGCGTGCAAGACGGAGAACAATGTACCGCGCGAATCCGCGTACTTCCGCACCTGGGTGGAGCGCTACCGGATCACGGCCGAAGGCGAGACGGTGGTTGACAGCCCCGACGGCGCCATCAACGGCTTCACCGACGACGGCGAGGTTCCCAATCCGCTGCGGACGTTCTTCGTGCCCAAGCTGTGCAATCATTGCGACAATCCGCCGTGCGTGCAGGTGTGCCCGGTGGGCGCCACCTACAAGTCGCCCGACGGCGTGGTGCTGGTGGACAGTTCCTACTGCATCGGCTGCCGCTACTGCATCCAGGCGTGCCCGTACGGCGCCCGCTTCCTGCACCCGGAAACCAAGACCGCCGAGAAGTGCACCTTCTGCTACCACCGCATCACCCAGGGGCTGCTGCCGGCCTGCGTGGAGGCGTGTCCCACCCAGGCGCGCGTGTTCGGCGAGGTGCGAAAGAAGCCCAGCCCGCTGCAGCGCTTCCTGCGCATGAACCGCATCGGGATCCTCAAGCCGTACCTCAACACGGAACCCAAGGTGTTCTACGCCAACCTGGACGGTGAGGTGAACTAGTGGGTACTTCGTTCAACGACATTCAGGGGTTCATCTACCCCAACGAGATCGAACTCCACTGGAGCATTCTGGTGGTGGTTTATCCGTACGTCACCGGGCTGGTGGCGGGCGCCTTCATCCTGGCCTCGCTGGTCAAGGTGTTCAAGGTGAAGGAACTGCAGCCCGTGTACCGGCTGGCGATGCTCACCGCCCTGGCGTTCCTGCTGGTGGCGCCCCTGCCGCTGCTGGCCCACCTGGGACACCCGGAGAAGTCGTTCGAGATCTTCCTCACGCCGAACACACGCTCCGCCATGGCCATGTTCGGTTTCGTGTACGCGTGGTACCTGATGGCGGTGTTGCTGCTGGAGATGTGGTTCGACTACCGCAGGGATCTCATCCTGTGGGCGCGAAAGGAGCGCGGCTTCACGAAGTTCGTGCACCGCGTGATATCGCTGTTCTCCTTCGACGTCTCCGACAGGGCAATCCGTTTCGACCGCCGCGCCGTGCAGGCCATCACTATCATCGGCATCCCGTCGGCATTCCTGCTGCACGGCTACGTGGGCTTCATCTTCGGGTCGGTGAAGGCAAATCCCTGGTGGTCCAGCGTGCTCATGCCCATCGTGTTTCTGTTCTCCGCCATCGTGTCGGGCATCGCGCTGGTGCTGCTGATCTACATGATCGTCACCCCCATGCGCGGCTCCCAGATCGACATGTCGTGCCTGGACCGTCTGGCGAGCTACCTCTTCTACGCAATGATCGTGGACTTCTCGCTGGAGATCCTGGACTTCGTCCACCGCATCTACGAGTCCGAGGAGTCCATTGAAATTCTGGGCCAGCTGGTGGAAGGGCGCCTCTTCGTGAGCCTGGTGGTGATCCAGTTGCTGATGGGCATGGTGGTGCCACTGATCGCCATCGTGGTGGTGAAGCTGTTCCGCTTCCCCGCCGAATTGCGGCGGACCCTGTACTTCCTTTCCGCAATCCTGGTTCAGGTGGGCATCTTCTCCACGCGCTGGAACGTGGTGATCGGCGGACAGCTCTTCTCCAAGAGCCTGCGCGGACTCACCACCTACAAGATGTCCATTCTGGGCATCGAGGGTCTGCTCACGGCCATCGCGATGCTCGTGCTTCCGTTGCTGATCCTCGCCGTGTTGCTGCGCATCCTGCCCCCGTGGCCGGAAGCACGCAACCCGGAGCATCCGGCGCCGGTGACGCCCGCAGCCACCTGACGGGGTTACGGGAGTCGCGTCTTGAGGTGCTCCGCCAGGCGCAGCGACAGCGCGGCGATGGTGTACACCGGGTTGGCGTAGCCGTAGGCCGGGAACAGCGACGGGCCGGCAACGAACACGTTGTCGCACCCGTGGATCCGGCAGTCGCGGTCGGTGACCGATGTGCGCGGGTCGTCGCCCATCCGCGTCGTCCCCATGAAGTGCGAGTGAATTCCAATCAGGGGCCACGCCTGCGCGGTGCGCAGGCGGCCGTAGTCCATGCGCGCGACATCGTCCGCCCGCATCTCCCGCTCCAGCAGCTCGAAGAATGCGATGACGGAGGCACGATCCTCCGGCGAGAAGGTCCACGTCACGTCGGCCAGCGGCATCCCGAATGCGTCCCGCCTGCCGGAAAGCGTGACGCGGTTGTTCGGGTTGGGATACTGATCCAGAAACGCGCGCAGGATGAATTTGCGTGCGCGGCGTTGCATACCGCCCAGCCGGCCCATCATCTCAAATGCAATCTTCCCTGCCCCCGGGATGAAACCGCTGATCAACGGCGAGCGATCGATCAGGGGAGAATTGAACGCGTGTGATCCGCGCCAGGCGTCGAAGAGTTTGTTGGCGCGATACTCCGCGAACGGCAGGACCTGGACGTAGTGGTTGAGCAGCCGGTGCTCGCGCTGGGCGGCCGCGGTGAAGCCCACCCCGCAGCGGGCGGTGCCCCCATTGGACGGCTGGTCCGAGAAGAGCGGGTGGCGGGTCGAAACACGCTTCATGAGGATCACCGTGGCCATGTTGGCCTTGGGGTGGGTGGAGAGATAGCGGCCGACGGCGTCGCCGCCGATGCCGGCGGGACGCACCGCCGTCGAGTTGAGCAGCAGACGCGGCGTCTGGATGCCGCCGGCGGCGACCACGAAACGCCGCGCGTGCACGCGGACGATCTTTCCATTCGGCAGCGCGACCTCGGCGGTCTCCACCGATCCCGCGTCGCCCCGCTCGCACAGACGCACGACGGGCGCGTTCATCATAACGCGCAACCGGTCCATCCTGCGCGCGGCCTCTCTCAGGTAGTCGGCCGCATTGAAGTGCCGGTTCGCCCACTGGAACAATTTGAACTCGATTGCTCCGGCGGACAGGAAGCGCGGGCGCGTGTGGCCCGGTGCCGCCAGGAGACCCGAATCCTGGAGTCCGAGGATCTCTCCCGCGCGGCGGTACCAGGGCTCGAGGTCCTGCATGGACAGAGGCCAACCGCTGTGAGGAACCCATGCCCGCTGCTCAAAGTCGATCGGATCCAGCGCGGCCAGCCTCCCCGCCCACAAATTGCTTGCGCCGCCGAGCTGCCGCGCAAACCCAAAATGAAGCTCGGTGCCACCGGACACATCCACGCGGTCCAGCATGGCGTCGAGGCGGTGGTCGGGCGCCTCCGAGCCGGCCTCCAGCAGGAGGACGTCGATACCGGCCGTGGCCAGTTCGACCGCAATGATGGCCCCGCAGAAACCGGAACCGATGACGCACACGTTCGTCCGCAGAGTGGTGTCTCCCGCGGGATCGAACATGTCCGAGGGTGTTGTAGAGAAGGTCATTGAACCAACTATCGCGTGCATGCAACCGGTTCACACACCGTGTCACCCGCAGAATAGAACGTCCCGGTGCGCAACGGCAATTGCCAACACGGGAAACGACGTGCCAGGGTGCGTTCAAAGCGAACGAGCTGACAGTCAACTCCGGCGTGGCCGCCCGGACGCTGCTCGGTTCAACCCCCCTGCTCGCTTCCCCTCAAGCCCCACTCCTCCCCGGGGACAGCCGCGCTCCTTCCCCAGGGTGTCCGTGGCGACTACACCGCGGACCGCCGGTCCGGCGGGACTTGCATCATCCAGTCATCCGGGCTAGAATACTGACCCGCCGACCGCGTGAACGTGACTGCTCCTTGATTCACGCATCCTTCGCGCGTTCCAGGAGCGAGACTGGAGGTTCGTATCATGCGTTACCTGCTTGCGCCGACCGCCCTTTTGTTGATCGCCGCCGCCTGTCAGCAGCAACCCGCGTCTGACACCCCGTCGGGTGCTTCCCTCCTCACCAATGCCACCACCAGCGCCAGCGATGAGCGGGGGCGCCATGTCGACTACGACTGGAACGCCATCATCGACGGGAACAGCAATGCCGATGACCGCGAGGTTGCTACCGGGTCATCCGTCGGCGCTGCGGCGGCGCCGGATGCGGCCGCGGTGGTGACCCGGGTTATCGACTTCGAAACGCCCTCGCTGGGCTTCGCCGGATCGATGGTGATCAATCCATACGTCGATGCCGCAACCGGTGTCGTGTTCACCGCGTCATCCACGCAGTATCCAAACGCGGTCGTGGGACTCGTGAAGAACTCCAGCACCAGCGCGTGCGTCGACCCCGCGAACGCCGATCAGAAGCTGGCGTCGGGCGTGGGCACCACCGTCGGGCTGTCGGGCTTTCCCATCCACGCCAACTTCCCGCAGCCGCTTGCGCCGCCGTGCGCGGTTTCGGTCGAGGTGCAGATCGGCGTCAACGCCACCGTGCTCCTCACGCTGATCCACCCCGACGGGACCAGTGCAACCATCACCCAGCGTGCACTGACCCGGGACGGGACCTGTGGTTTTCCCGGTGACGACCGCTCGCGGCTCGTCATCTCGGCCGCGTCGGAACAGCCGGTGTCGAAGATCATTGTGGGGGGCAACACCGCCGCCCGGGTGTTCGTGATCGACAACTTCACCTACGAGTACACACCGGTGTCGCTTGCACTCGACATCAAGCCCGGCTCGTGCCGCAATCCGCTCAATCCAAAGTCGATGGGCGTCCTTCCCGTGGCCCTGCTGGGCACGGGCATCACACCGGTGGACGACGTGGACGTGTCGACGCTGCGTCTGGCCGGCGTGGCGCCGCTGCGCAGCCACTCCGACGATGTCTCCGGACCCGGCGAAGACGGCGGCTGCGCGTGTCCCGTGGACGGGGCGGACGGACTGGCCGACCTGGTACTGCATTTTGAGACCAGCGAGATCGTGGCCGCGCTGGGACCTGTGAGCGCGGGCGATTCCCGCGTGCTGGCACTCTCGGGAGAGCTCTGGGACGGCACGCCCTTCACGACGAGTGATTGCATCGTCATCGTAGGCCGCGGTCCGGCGCACGCCGCCGGGGCCGACGGGACGTTCGTCATCTCCCGCTAGGGCCGAATGATACGGTTGCATCATTGCGCCCCCGCGCCGGATGCACCCAGAATGGGCGCGATGCGCCGGATGCGAGATCCTCCGGCGTTTCAGCACCGCAATGCACCAGCACCGCCGCGGAAGCGGCGAGGGTCTGGCTGAAAGAATCGTATATCCTCTTCCGTTCCCGCCTGCTCGCAACAACTCCCGGTGTCCACGACACGCCACCCGCGATGCGCAGAGGACCGTTTGAACAGTCAACAGTCAAAATGATGCACGTGCATGATTGCAGTCTGCCGCGGAGTGGACAATCGTCGTGAAAAGGGCAGAAAGGAGTTTGTCATGCACGCGATACGGTACGTTTCGGTGGCACTGGTCTGCCTGCTATGCCTGTTCATTGCGGGCGCCATCAGCACACCGACCGCACTGACGAAAGAGCAGCCCGGCACGCTGCCTCTCGTCGACGCAACTCGCGCCAGCCCGGACGGTGCTTATTGCCCAACCACGGAGGAGCTCGGCAAGCTGCTCTTCTTTGACACCAACCTCAGTTATCCGACCGGACGGTCTTGTGCCAGTTGCCATAGCCCCGCAACGGGGTTCGCGGACCCCAACAGAATCAACCCCGTTTCCACGGGCGCCGTCAACGACGTATGCGGAAATCGTAACGCACCCACGGTGGCATATTGCAGTCACAGCCCGGCGTTTCACTACGACGCCGCCAGCGGCAGCTTCGTCGGCGGGCAGTTCTGGGACGGCCGCGCCGCAACCCTGCCGGAGCAGGCGAGGCATCCCTTCGTCAATCCGCTGGAAATGAACAACTACAGTTTGATCAACGTGGTTCAGAAAGTGAGCATGTCTTCGTACGCCAATCTGTTCAAAGAGGTCTACGGTGACGATTGCTTCAACGACGCAGAGGCGGCGTACGGGATGATCACCAACGCCATCGCGGCGTACGAGCACAGCAAGGAACTCAATCCGTTCAGTTCCAAGTACGACCACTACCTGAAAGGAACCGCTCCCCTGGGCCGTCGCGAAGCGGCGGGCCTCGCGCTATTCGAGGGCAAGGGCGGTTGCAGCGGCTGCCATCCGAGCGCTCCCGGCGCAGGAGGATCTCCCCCCCTGTTCACGGACTTCAGCTACCACAACGTCGGCGTTCCAAGGAACCCGTACAATCCGTACTACAGCCTTCCGCCACGGCTGAACCCGGCCGGCGAAGCGTGGGTTGACGGCGGCCTGGGCGCCGTACTCAATGCTCCGGAACTGATGGGCAAGATGAAGGTGCCCACGCTGCGCAACGTGGCACTCACCGCCCCCTATGGACACAACGGCCTCTTCAAGTCGCTGCGGGGGATGGTGGAGTTCTGCGCCAATGCAAACGTGGGCCACCGGCTGGAACCGGAAGTACCCACCAACGTGAACCTCACCGACTTCGGAAACGCGGGGTTGCGCGAGCGCGAAATCGACGCGCTCGTGGCTTTCCTCAACACACTGAGCGACGGTTATGTCCGCCCGGTCTACAAGGACCCGGGTGATCCGATGCTCACGCCGGATACCCCGCCGATCCGCCGCGATGTGGCGCTGTCGATTGCTCCCAACCCGTTCAACCCGGCCACACGCATCGAGTTCACGCTCAACGCGCCGGCGCCGGTGCGATTGGCCGTCTACGACGTCAGCGGCCGCCTGGTCAGGCGTCTCGTGGACGAGGAGCTTCCTGGCGGCGTCCACGCGGCCACGTGGGATGGGACCGATGCCTCGGGCACCTCGGTGGCATCGGGCATCTACTTCGTCCGCCTGACCACGGGCAAGCAGACGCTGGTTCGCAAGGCCGTGCTGACGCGGTGATTCGATCCTGAGGGCAAGATGGATTCGAAGGCATCCGCCTTCGGTCCACAAACGAACTCCCCCGGAGGGTTCTCCGGGGGAGTTTCGGTCTCTACTTCAAGACAGCCTCCCGCGCGAACGCACCGGCGTCTACTCGACGCGCAGGGCGAGGCAGGTGATGTCGTCGCTCTGGCGGGTGCCGCCGACGAACCGGTCGACCTGGTCCAGCAACGAACCGATGGCCGCCGCCGCGTGCGTGTTGTCCAACGCGCGCACCGCATCCACCACGCGCGCGTCGCCGAACTCGTGGTCGCCCGCGTCGACCGCCTCCGCGAGCCCGTCGGAGAAGACAAACAGAAGTTCACCCGGTGCCAGGGTCACGGTGCCGGACGCGTAGTGCTGCCCCGGGTCGATGCCGAAGGGCATCCCGCCGCGCTCCAGCCGCTCCGTGCTGCCTTCCGGGTGCCGGAGCACCGGCTGGTTGTGCCCCGCGTTGACGTAGTGGAGCACGCGCGTGGTGAGATCGAGCTCGGCCAGAAACGCCGTCGTGAACCGTTGTCCGCCCAGGCTGCGCGTGCAGGCGAATTCGTTGAGGCGCACGGCGAGTGACGGTGGCCCGTGGCAGTCGCGCGCGCAGGAGTGCAGGCACGCGTGGAACGACGCCATCAGCAGGGCCGCCGGCACGCTCTTCCCGGCGACATCCGCCACCACGAGGAGCAATCTGTTGCTCTGTTCGTCCAGCAGGAACGCGTCGTAGTAGTCGCCGGACACGGTGTTGGCCGGGCGGGTGGTGAAGCTGATGTCGATGCCGGCCACGCGCGGCGCCTCGTTGGGGACCAGCCAGCGCTGGATCTCACGCGCGATCTGGAGATCGCGCTTCATGGTCACCCGATCCGCCAGCTCGAGCACGAGCACGACGAGGAGCAGCAGGAACCCGAGGCTGCGGAAGTTGAGATCGAGTTCCGCGTCACGAAACGCAAAGTGCCACTGCCCGAACACGCCGAAGAAAAGCGCCAGCACCAGCAGTACCCGACGTGCCGGCGAGAGTTTCATCGCGATGGCCCAGAACCATGCCCGCGCCACCCGCGTCCACCCGCGCACGCCACGGATCTTCCCCAGGTCTTCTTCGTCGACGTCCAACCGGTAGAGTTCGTAGCTGGTGCGGGCCTCGGAGCGGAACTGATCCCACAGTTGCTGGACTTCGAGCCCATCGGAGAGGCGCCGCCAGAAGCGCCCGAGGTGACGCGGTCCGCGCGTCCAGCGGGAGCCGGCGTCGGGCGTACGGATCTCTTGCGGCGGGACTGTGGACACGTCGGGTGAACCTCCTGCGGATGGAAGGCTCATTATTCGCCATCACGGCCGGGCCGACAAGGAGCATCTCGTTGTGCCAGGCTTGACCACGAGGCCCGCCCCCTTCAGAATCGTGGCATGAAGCGGCCTGCAGAACGAACGCTCCGGAGCGCGTTATCGCAGACCGTCCGTTCCTCGTTCTTCTGGACACTCGTCGCGGTGGGAGCAGTGGGCATCGCCGGCAGGCTGTGGATGAACTCCCAGAGCGACCCGGCCGGCGCCGTGCGTGCGTTCGGCGTCATGGCTCCCCTGGCCGCGCTGACATTGCAGACGATGACCATCGCGACCCCGATGGGGTCCAGCGTGATTCCGGTGGTAAACGGTATGCTCTTTCCGCTGGCACTCGCGGTGGCGTTGAACCTTGGCGCCGGACTCGCGGGTGGCACCGGAATGTATTACGTGTTTCGCAGGGGCGAGCGAGAGGTGGGCATTCAGAAGCGGGTGAGTGCGATGCCCGCCTGGGCGCGTCGCTTTGCGCGCACGGACCTAATGTCGCTGGTCATCCTGCGCATGCTCCCCTGGGCCGGCGGAAGCCTGGCCACCGCGCTGGCGGGCGTGTACGGTGTTCCCCTGCGCGTCCATCTGCTGAGCGTCTTCCTCGGGTCGATACCCGGGTCGGTCATTTATGCCCTGCTCGGCGCGGGCATCATTTCGCGCTGAGAAG
>Ga0224510_10000144_pt1 | contig 60806 bp, 59 predicted proteins | sample SF_May12_sed_USG_FD_170161 | JGI IMG/M metagenome (GOLD analysis project Ga0224510, IMG submission 170161) | Sediment microbial communities from San Francisco Bay, California, United States - SF_May12_sed_USGS_4_1 | ecosystem: Environmental > Aquatic > Marine > Sediment | place: USA: California... | reverse complement strand
CTATTGGCAGCACGGCAAACGTTTGCGGCCGCTCGAGATCGTCAACGAGTACGAAAGTACCATCCTGGATGAACTCGACCTCATGCGCGAAGCGGCAAATGCGGCACAACTGAAGCGCAACTTCGCAGGTTCGGACATGCTGTACGTACCCGAGATCTACTGGGATTATTGCCGGCCGCAGGTACTGGTGCAGGAGCGCATCTACGGTATCCCTATCAGCGACATCGAAGCCCTGCGCGCGGCCGGTACTGACATAAAACGGTTGGCGGAGAATGGTGTTGAGATTTTCTTCACGCAGGTATTTCGTCACAATTTTTTTCACGCCGACATGCATCCAGGCAATATTTTTGTAATCGCCACGGACCCAAAGCAGCCGAAGTACGCGGCTGTCGATTTCGGAATTGTCGGCACACTTGATCCCGGCGACCAACGCTACCTCGCCGAGAATTTTCTCGCCTTCTTCGACCGTGACTACCATCGCATCGCGGCGTTGCATATCGAGTCCGGCTGGGTGCCTGAGGGTACGCGCATTGATCAGCTCGAGACCGCGGTGCGCACGGTGCTCGAGCCAATATTCAACAAGCCGCTGGCGGAGATTTCGTTTGCCCAGGTGCTGATGCGCCTGTTCCGTGTCGCGCAGCGTTTCAACGTTGAGGCCCAGCCGCAACTGATCCTGCTGCACAAAACACTCTTTAACATAGAGGGCCTGGGTCGTGAGCTGTACCCGCAGCTTGACCTGTGGAAAACGGCGCACCCGGTACTGAAGCAGTGGATGAACGAGCAGATCGGTCCGAAAGCGTTTTTCAGGGAGCTGCGCGCAATGCTGCCGGAACTGCGGGCGGCCCTGCGCGATCTGCCAGCCGCGATTCGCTACCTGGCGGAGCAGGCAAAATGAGGCGCGCCCAGGTTTGACTACGCGCCACGCCACCAGACCCTGGCCGACGTTGCCGATCGTTGCAGTCGGCGTTGTATTGAGTCTGTTGGCTGCGGCCCAGCTTGACAGGCTGACACTGAACGGCGACTTGTACGGCCTGCTCGGTGGGAACGATCCGGCCGTGATGACTTTTCACGAACTCGCCGAAGTCACAACGGGCCTCGAGGAGTTGCTGGTGGTCTGCGAGCCGGACCAGTATCTGCCGCGCATTGCGCTCGAGAAAATTACCTCGCTGCCGAGCGTCACTGCCAACACGCGCACCTACATCCAGCCGGGAAAATCGTCGCTGTACACGTTTTCACTGAGCGGCGACCCCGCGGACTATTTGCAGTCGGGCGTGGTTATCGATCGGGTACGCGCTGTGCTTGCCGCCATGGCGCCCACCTGCGGCATGGCCGGCACGCCTGCGTATGTCGTTGAGGCACACGACCGGCTCAATACCGACCTGCTGGCGGCGCTCGCGGTTGCCGTGCTGCTGGTGACGATGCTGTTTGCCTTTGTCTATCGAATTGGCTGGCTGGCACTGGTGATGCTGTTGCCGGTCGGCCTCGGCATCATGTGGGGTTTGGCCACTTACAGCCTGGTACGAGCGGAACTCACGTTGTTCGCGGCCGCGGTACCAACACTGCTGGTCGGTATCGGCATTGATCACTGCATTCACATGATCCAGGCGTGTCGTTACTCCATAGTCCACGATGGCCTGTCGCGCGACGCAGCTGTCATATCAGCATGGTGGCGCCTGTTGCGCCCGGTTACGATCGCCAGCCTCACCACGATCGCCACATTTTGTGCACTGTCGCTCGCGCAGCTGCGTGGTTTTGCCGACTTTGGCCTGTGCGGCGCGCTGGTTTCGGCTGGTGTCTGGCTTGCCTGTACCGCCCTGCTGCCGGTAATCCTGCTGTCCTGCCCGGAGCGCTGGCTCGCCGGCAAAGCCGCCTTCGAATCCCCGCTGCGTCGCTTTGCTCCGTGGCTGCAAAAACGCGCAATGCTGGTTGCACTTTCAGCCACCGCCATTACCGCGATCGCGGTTTTTGCCGCCAGGGACCTTGAGCTGCTCAGTGACATTCGCCAGCTCGAGGGTACCGACCTTGAGGCGCGTATTTTGCAGAACCGGATCGCCGATGAGTACGGACTCAGCGCCTCGCCAATACTCGTACGCTTTGTTGATCATCTCGATGCGGTCGAATTCATGGCCGATATTGATCGGCCACGCAGCATCGCCAGCCTCGTTGAAGTGCCCGGCGTCGCCGGCCTGGTGCAGGTACACGCAGTTGAAAACCCGTTCATTCGCGAAAACTACCAGGCCGTCACCTGGGACATTCAGCAACAAATCAAACGGCTCGGCCTGGGTCGATGGCAACTGAGCGGTGCACCCGCCATGAATGCGCGCATTGATGAACTATTGTTCGCCGACATCCGTTACATCCTGCCACTCGCAGCGGCATTTATTCTGCTGGTACTCGTAATCGGTACGCGCAGCGGCAGTTTACCATTCATCGTCTTGCTGCCGTTGGTGCTGTCCCTGATCTGGGTAACCGGCGCCATGTCACTTGGCGGTGTCGCTGCTTCCGTCGTTACCGCAGCGATTGTTCCGATCGTACTTGGCATCGGCGTCGATGGCGGCGTGCACCTGCTGGCGTCGTGGCAACGACACGATGGAGATCTCGCTTCGGTATTTGCCGAAACCGGGCTCGCCATTGTGGTCACGGTTACAACCTCGATCGCCGCATTCGGCGCATTCATGATTGCCAACAGTCCAAGCCTGGCGCAATTCGGCGCGCAGGCCGCGGGCGCGCTGCTTGGCTGCCTGCTGGTTACAGTCCTGCTGCTGCCGGTGCTTCTGCAACATCGGCGGACGGCGACATTTGCCGCGGAGAAATAGCGTGTTCTGGCCGAGAGTTGCGAAATTCCTGATCTGGCTGGGCCGCTGGACGGCGGTTGGCCCGACGCCTGGCCATCGCAAGGCGGTCATTATCGGCGCGCCGCATACCTCGTATTGGGATGGTTACTGGTTGCTCGTGTACAAGGTCGCCTATGGCATCGACATCAAATTCTTCATCAAGGAATCTATGTTCTGGTTTCCGATGAGCCTGCTGCTCAATGGTCTTGGCGGCGTACCACTGAACCGTGGCGATGCGCGCAGCGCGGTCAAGCAGGCAGTCGCGGCGTTCGAGAACAATGACGACTACCTGTTCGGGCTCGCACCGGAGGGAACCCGCAGCAGGACCAACGGCTGGAAAACCGGCTTCTATCGCATAGCTGAGGGCGCAGGAGTACCAGTGGTGTTCGGCTTCTTCGACTACAAGAACCGTCGTTTTGGCTTTGGGCCAAGCATGAGCCTGAGCGGCGACATGGATGCCGACATGGTCATTATTCGCTCCTTCTATGCCTCGGTGACCGGCAAGCGGCCCGAAAAGACCTGCCCGGTCGAGTTCCTGCATGGCAAACAGCGAAACTAGACGGCCGATCCGCAGCTTCGTGCGCCGTGCCGGGCGCATGACCGCATCGCAGCAACGCGCACTTGAGGAATTGTGGCCCGACTATGGCATCAAGCCTGGCACAGGGCCAATCGACCTGGCACTGGCCTTCGGTCGGGCGGCGCCTTGCGTGCTGGAGATAGGCTTCGGCAACGGTGATTCGCTGGTGCAACTCGCACAGCACGATCCGGCAAGCAATTTTCTGGGTATTGAAGTGCATGAACCCGGCGTCGGTCATTGCATGATTGCCGCACGCGCGGCGGCAATTACGAATCTCAAGCTGATCGTGCATGACGCAATCGAAATTCTTGAATCGCATATCGCGCCGGCATCGCTGCACCGCATCAATCTCTACTTTCCTGACCCATGGCCAAAAAAGCGACATCACAAGCGTCGTATCGTGCAGCCAGAGTTTGTCGAACTCTGCGCCAGCCGGCTTGGCAGAAACGGCACCTTGCACATCGCCACGGACTGGGCCAACTACGCCGAACATATCGATGGGGTGCTCGCCGGATCACCTGTGTTCATTTGCCGCGAGAAACGCGAACACGACGGCGAAGCGCCGCTGGACCGCCCTGCAACCAAGTTCGAACGGCGCGGCGGCCGTCTCGGCCACAGGATCTGGGACTGGCGCTTTCAGAAAATTGATCTATAAATAACAAAGAGAGCTTTCACGAGGACAAGGAAATGGCGGTGGCCTTTCCGACCATTGGCAGGTGGTTTCGGCAGCGCGATGGCAGCATCTTTGAGGTTGTTGCTGTTGATGAAGACGACAGTACGATCGAAATTCAATATTTCGATGGCACGCTCGAGGAGTTTGAGCTGGAGTCCTGGGCCGACATTTTCCCGGTCGAGATCGATCCTCCCGAGGACTGGACCGGCTCGGTGGACATGGATCCGGACGATTTTATCGGGCGCAAGGAGGGCGAAATGCCACCGGGCTATCACGACCCCTTCGAGTTCCTCGAAGAGCCCGACTAGGCAGTAGACAGGGGTCAGAGCCCTTTTTTTCCCATATACGACCACTCGTTATATGTGGGAAAAAAAGGCTCTGACCCCTGTCTATATTTCGACGTAGACGGTGCCGTCGCGAATGCTGACCGCAACCCGGCGCAAGGACTTGCCAAGGCAAGGACCGGCAAAGCAGAGACCTGTATCGATTTCATACAGCGCCCCGTGGGAAGCACAGATGATTGCGCTGCGATCCTTGGTCAGGAATGCATCGGGCATCCAGTTCAGTGGGTGACCGACATGCATGCAATAGTTCTCATAGGCAAATACCGCATCGCCCCGGCGCACCACAAATCCGTGCAACGGCCACTCACCACCACCGGCCTGGAACTCGCGACACCCCGGGTCGCTGAGTTCGTCGAGTTTACCGACCGCGACTTCTGTGCTGTTCATTGATCGCCCGTATCGGGCTCATGCCACGGCGCCACCTTGAACAACAACAGCATGCCGGGCACGGCGAGCACCACGCAGATCAGGAAAAAGTTGGTCCAGCCGAGTTGCTCGACAATTACGCCGGTGGTCGCACTCGCGAGCGTCCGCGGCGTTGTGGCCAGCGCCGTGAACAGCGCGAACTGTGTAGCGGCGAATGCTTTATTGGTCGAGCGCGCAATGAAGGCAATGAGCGCCGCCGAGCCGAGACCGACACCGAGATATTCGAATGCGACTGCGATACCGAGCGCCCAGGGATTTGCACCGATCTCTGCCAACGCTGCGAAGCCGAAAATGCTCGTGATCTGCACCAGTCCGAACAACCATAACGCGCGATTGATCGACAGGAAGATCATGACCAGGCCTCCCATCATCGCACCAATTATCACTGCGACCAGGGACGCGGTTTTTGCAATAGTCCCGATCTGCGTAAGCGAGAAGCCGACGTCAATAAAGAATGGCGTCTGTAGCGCAGTCGCCATGCTGTCGCCCAATTTGTAAAAGAACAGAAACGCGAGCACCAGCAATGCGGACGCGATTCCCTGACGGCCGATGAACTCCCGAAATGGTTCGATCACCGCCTCCTGGATCGTCCGAGGTGCATTCGGATCGCGAGTCGGTTCTGCAATACTTAAGGTCAACACGATGCCGATCAGCATGAAGCACGCGACGATGACGAAAACCGTGCTCCACGCCAGGTGATCGGCAAGGACCAGTGCAAGCGCGCCCGGTATCAGGCCGGACAGGCGATAGGCCTGCACGTGGATCGAGTTGCCGAGGCCCAGTTCGTGATCCGGCAGCAGTTCCCTTCGATAGGCATCGAGCACGATATCCTGGCTGGCACTGAAAAACGCCATGGTCGCTGCCAGGTAGGCTACGGCCCAGATGGAGAACTCGGGATCCAGAAAGCCGATCGCCGCAATCGAGATCACGAGAGCGACTTGTGTCACCAGCAGCCAGCCACGACGTCGGCCAAGAAACGGCAAGGTGTAGCGATCCATTACAGGCGACCAGAGAAATTTCCAGGTGTACGGCATCTGCACGAGCGTGAAAAAACCAATCTCTGCCAGGCCAACGCCTTCGGTTCGCAGCCACGCCGGCGCCAGCTGAATCAGGACGTACAGCGGCATGCCCGACGCAAAGCCCGTAAAGACGCAGATCAGCATGCGTCGATTGAAAATGGCGCTCTTGAGGGAGACGGCTTCAGCCACTATGCGACCAATCGTAATCCATGATCAGCGGGGCGTGATCGGAAAATCGCGTTTTCGTGTAGATGTCTGCGGCGAGCACGCGGTCCCGCAGGCCTTCGCTGACGACCTGGTAGTCGATGCGCCATCCGACGTTGTTGTCCCAGGCGCGGCCGCGATTTGACCACCATGTGTACTGCTCGGCCGCTGGCTGCACTATGCGAAATGCATCGACCCAGTGAAATTCGCCAAAAACCTGGTCCATCCAGGCGCGTTCCTCGGGCGTGAAACCCGAGTTCTTTTGATTTGCTTTCCAGTTCTTCAGATCAATTTCCCGGTGCGCGATATTCCAGTCGCCACAGAGAATCACATCGGAGCGACGACGGCGCAGTTTGTGCAGGTGTTCTGTAAACGATTCAAGGCAACGAAATTTGGCTTGTTGGCGTTCGTCGCTTGATGATCCAGACGGCAGGTAAACAGACGCAATCGCGAGACCACCAAGCTGCACTTCGAGATAACGACCCTCGCTGTCGAACTCTGCATCGCCATAACCACGAGTGATCTTGTCCGGTTTGTGCCGCGTATAAATAGCAACACCGCTGTAACCTTTCTTGACGGCGTCCTCGTAGTAGCAGTGATAGCCCGCTGGCGAGAAACAATCGTCACCAAGTTGCTGCAACTGCGCCTTGGTCTCCTGGATGCAGACGACATCCGCGTCCTGTCCTCGCATCCATGCGAAGAATCCCTTGCGGGCGGCAGAACGAATACCATTCGCGTTCAATGTGATGACTCGAAACAATCTGCGTCTCCGCTGGCCATATGTCATAATTCGCTGCGATCCAAACCGCGGCCATCATACCGAAGCATGCAAGCGTATAAGAAAGAATTCATAAACCTGGCGATCGAACTTGGCGTACTTCGATTTGGTGAGTTCACCCTGAAGTCCGGCCGGGTGAGCCCGTATTTTTTTAATGCCGGGCTTTTCAATACCGGCTATGCGGCAGCGCGGCTCGGCCGCTACTATGCCACCGCGATCGCCGCATCGAAGTTGAAATTCGACATGATCTTCGGCCCCGCCTACAAGGGCATCCCGATTGCCGCTCTTGCGGCCGCGTCGCTGGCCGAGCATCACGACATCGACGTGCCGTATTGCTACAACCGTAAGGAGGCCAAAGCGCACGGTGAAGGCGGCAGTATTGTCGGCCCGCCGCTGGAGGGCCGCGTGCTCATCGTTGACGATGTGATTACCGCCGGCACTGCGGTCCGCGATGCCTACCAGATTATCTCTGCAGCGGGAGCTGAAGTGGCCGGCCTTGCAATTTCGCTGGATCGGCAGGAGCGCGGCCAGGGCCCGGCGTCAGCCGTGCAGGAGCTGAAGCAGGCGCTTGGGATCCCGATCATCAGCATCATAGGGCTTGACGACCTGATTGTTACTCTTGAAGAATCAAACAATTATGAGGCGTTCTTGGAGCCCATTCTGGAATATCGCCGAAAATACGGGGCCATAGCGTAACTTCTTGTTTATATTGTGATTTTGGTACCGGGTTTACAGGCCGCCATGAGCAACCTATGCTGCCATTTCGCGAACCAGTCCCGTTTTTGGAGCGGCCATCCGTGGCATAGTTTTGATATGCGAATAGTACCCGCTGCTTTGGCTGTACTTTTTCTGCTGCCGCTGGGTGCGGCGGCACAGCAGCGGCCAGCATATTCCTGGATCGACGATGATGGCGTGGTGCATTACGGCGACTCGATTCCTCCCGAGTACGCAGACAAACCAAAGAACGTAATCAACGAGCACGGCGTTACAATTAATCAGATTCGCGGCAAAAAAACCGCTGCGGAAATCGAGGCCGAGCGCGTTGCCAAGGAGTTAACGCTGCAGAAGGAATTGCAGAACCGCGCGGACCGCGCGCTGCTGGCGACCTACCAGACTGTTGACGAAATTGAGATGCACCGCGATCGTCGTATCGAACTATTCCAGGCCCAGGCGCGCGTGACCGAGTTGTACCTGCGTAATCTCGACCGGCGACTGGCGCAACTGAAAGAAGAATCTGCACGTTTCCGTCCCTACAGCTCCGATCCAGGCGCCGAAATGATCGATCCTCTGCTGATCAGGGAAATCCAGGAGACCGAGGCGACGATTGTCCGCCATCAAAAGAACCTGGAGAAGTATCGGAGCGACGAACGCGAGATCATGGAGCGCTTCGACGGCGACATCAATCGCTTCAAGAGTCTCAAGGGTCTGCCCATCACAACCGCTCAGGCGGTACCAGAGTGACCGAACCCGCCTGAGCCTCGCTTGCTGTTGTTGAATTCCTCAACCACTGCGAACGTCACCTGTTCAACCGGCACAAAAACCATCTGCGCGATGCGTTCGCCCGGCTCAATCACATAACTTGTCCGGCCGCGGTTCCAGCAGGAAATAAATACCTGTCCTTGGTAGTCGGAGTCGATCAGGCCAGTCAGGTTGCCCAGCACCAGTCCATGCTTGTGCCCCAGGCCGGACCTTGGCAACAGCACCGCCGCCAGCGATGCATCGCCAATATGTATGGCGAGACCGGTTGGAATCAACGTTGTCTCATCGGGCGCTACCGTAATCGCTGCATCAATACAGGCACGCATATCGAGCCCGGCGGAGCCTTCCGTCGCATAGTGTGGCAATGGAATCGAAGCGCCAACGCGCGGATCGAGTATTTTCAATTCTATTGATCGCATGAGCCGCCGCACTTTACGTGATTGCGCAGCGCTCTGCGACCAGTTTGACGATACGCCTGGCGAGCTCGACTTTGCTGTCGGTCGCGAACGCCTGCTCACCACCCTGCCAGAACACCTCTACTGCGTTGTCATCCCTGTCGAAACCACAGCCGGCTCCAACCAGGTTCGCAACAATCATGTCGAGATTCTTACGTCGCAGCTTTCCCAGCGCATACTCGCGCAGGTTTTCCGTTTCTGCCGCGAAACCGACTGTGAATGGTCCGGATTCGAGTGCTGCCACTGAAGTCAGGATGTCCGGTGTGCGCACCAGCTCAATACTCATCGATTGCTCGTTTTTCTTGATCTTGTGTGCCGCGACAGCGACCGGGCGATAGTCGGCGACTGCAGCCGTCGCAATGAAAATATCAGCATTGCGAATATGTACATGCGTCGTGTCGTACATCTCCTGGGCAGTCTGCACCTCGTGCACGATCACGCCTCGCGGCGCCGTTATGGCGACCGGACCGCTTATCAGGACCACCTGCGCACCCTGTTGTTGCGCTGCGGCGGCAATAGCGTAGCCCATCTTGCCGGAGCTGCGATTCGTGATGAAACGAACAGGATCAATCGGTTCTCGTGTCGGCCCGGCCGTTATCAGCACGGTTTTGCAGGCGAGTAGTGCCGTAGCACCTGCGTCAACCTGCAGACCACTGACAATCGCAGCGATCTCATCGGGATCAAGCATACGGCCTTCACCGGTCTCGCCGCAGGCCTGCGAGCCTGAGTCAGGTCCCAGAATGTGGATGCCGCGCTCTGCCAGCGTTTCACGATTCTTCTGTACTGCCGGGTTGGCCCACATGACGTGATTCATTGCCGGCGCAATCGCGATCGGCGCCCTGGTCGCGAGGCAGATCGTGGTAAGCAAGTCGGACGCGGCACCGGATGCGAGTCGTGCCATGATCTCAGCGGTTGCCGGGGCGATCAACAACACGTCAGCCCAGCGCGCGAGCTCGATGTGGCTCATCGCAGCTTCGGCTTCCTTGTCCCAGAGATTGGAGCGAATTGGCCGCCCCGAAACGGCCTGCAAGGCAGTCTCGGTGACAAATTCCTCCGCGGAACTGGTCATGACGATTTGTACCTCGGCGCCGCGTTCGCGCAGCCGCCGTACCAGTTCCGGCGTCTTGTACGCCGCGATACCACCACTGATGCCAAGCAGGACATTCATGCACAGAGCTTAACCGAATCCCGTGATGAAGGCCTGATTGACGGCTTGCCTGGTCACCGGCATTGCGAAGAATAGGCGCGATGACAGACACTGAACTGCTTGCCGCCGTGCTTGGCGATGCGGGTCTCGCCGCCCGCTTGCTGCGCCGGTTTGGCAACTTGCGGCAGGTATTGGACGCCGACCCGGTAACGCTGTCGGCCGAGCATGGCGTTGGTCGATCGCGCTGCAGGCTGCTGCGCAGCCTGCCCGAAGTCGCGCGCTGTTACTTTGCGGCGTCATTGCCCGTCGGTACCGCGATTCAAAGCCCGGCCGATACGGAAGCCTTTCTGCATGCGAAAATTCGTCACCTCGGCCACGAGATGTTCTGCTGCCTGTACCTCGACAACCGGCACCGGGTGCTGCGCTTCGACGAACTGTTTCGGGGTACGATTGATGGCACCAGCGTTTATCCTCGCGAGGTCGTCAAGGAAGCCCTGGCGATCAATGCGGCGGCCGTCATTTTCGCTCACAATCATCCCTCTGGTGTTGCCGAGCCCAGCCAGGCCGACGAACGCATTACTCGGCGCCTGAAGTCCGCCCTTGAGCTGGTCGATATCCGGCTCCTCGACCATTTGATAATTGGCAGTACCGAAACCACCTCGCTGGCGAGCCGCGGATTGCTTTGATCGGGGTCAGAGCCCTTTCGCAGAAAGGGCTCTGACCCCTGTCACCCGAGCGCCAGGCCCTTGTATTGCTTCGGTCGGGCTGGTATAAAGTTCCGCTCTTCGCCCGCCCACTGCGGGCAACTTTACTGTAAAAACAGAGACTTACAAGAAATGTCCAGAGTATGCCAGGTTACCGGGAAGCGCCCGCAAAGCGGAAACAACGTTTCTCACGCCCACAACAAGACGCGCCGCCGGTTCCTGCCGAACCTGCAAAGCAAGCGTTTTTGGCTCGAAGATGAAAAGCGCTGGGTGCGCCTGCGCGTTTCGCACAAGGCCATGCGTACCATAGACAAGCATGGAATCGAGAAGATCGTTGCCGAACTGCGCGCGCAGGGTCAGCACGTCTAGGACGGAGGACTAACCGATGGCAAAGAGTAACCGCGAAAAAATCCGCCTCGTCTCGAGTGCCGGTACCGGACACTTCTACACGACCGCAAAGAACAAGAAACTGCATCCGGAAAAGATGGAGACCAAGAAGTACGATCCGACGATTCGCAAGCACGTCGCGTACAAGGAAGCGAAGATCAAGTAACACGATCTGACGCCGGAGAACAAAACAAAGCCCGCTTTAAGCGGGCTTTTTTGTAGCATACGGTATGCCCGAACTTCCTGAAGTTGAAACCAGCCGCCGCGGCATCGAGCCATACCTCCGCGACCAGCGCATCGACCGCATAATCCTGCGCGACACGCGCTTACGCTGGCCAGTGCGTGCCGAGGTCGCGCGGCAACTCACCGGGCAAACGATCGTCTCGGTAACGCGGCGTGCCAAATACCTGCTGATCAACACGACCAACGGCAGCGCCATGATTCATCTCGGCATGTCAGGCAGTGTCTACATCGTCGATCACGACGCGCCCGCCACGGTGCACGAGCACTTCGACTTCAGGCTCGATTCCGGCAAGACATTGCGTTATCGCGATCCGCGCCGATTCGGATCGCTGCACTGGTGCCGCGACCCGGCGCAGCACAAACTGCTGCGTTCACTGGGGCCGGAACCGCTGAGCGACCAATTCTCCGGTGAGTTTCTCTGGCAACGCTCGCGAGGCCGGCGCGTGAGCATTAAACAATTCATCATGAATGCCGGCATCGTCGTCGGTGTCGGCAATATCTACGCATCCGAGGCGTTGTTTCTGGCCGGCATCAACCCGCACCGATTCGCGGGCAGAATTTCAATGCAACGCTATGTGCGCCTTGCCGAGGTCATCCGGCAGGTGTTGCAACAGGCAATTGAAGCGGGCGGGACGACGCTGCGGGATTTTTACGGTGGCGACGGAAAAGCCGGTTACTTTCAACGAGAGTTGCTGGTTTATGGCCGTGACCAGGAACCGTGCACAAAGTGCCGTCGAGCGATCTCGGTTGTCGTACAGGGGCAGCGCTCAACGTATTACTGCGTGAATTGCCAGCACTAGGCCCGGCCGCAACGCTCCATCAACGCCAACTTTACCTTCGGCGAGACAAATTCACGCACATCACCACCAAGTGTCGCCACTTCCTTGACCAGGCTCGACGAGATAAACATGTATTTCTCGGTGGGTGTCAGGAACGCCGTTTCAACCGCCTCCGTCAGGTGGCGATTCATATTCGCAAGCTGGAATTCGTATTCGAAATCGGATACAGCGCGAAGACCGCGGATGATTACGCGCAGATCGTGCTGTCGCGCAAAATCGACTGTCAAACCGGCGTAACCACATACATCTACATTTTTCAGATCGGCAAGCGCGCTTGCTGCCATCGCAACCCGCTCTTGAGTCGTGAACATAGGCGCCTTGCTGCCCGGATTTTCAGCAATAGCGACAACAACGCGATCAAACAATCCAGCGGCGCGGCGCACCAGGTCTTCGTGACCGAGTGTGATCGGATCAAAGGTTCCGGGGTACATGGCAGATACGGTCATCAGTTTGTCCTCGCGGCTCTCGTTCCTGTATCGACAAGCGAGTAGCGTACCTTACCCGCGTTTGCGGTTTTCAGCACCTTCCACGACGCCGGATAGGCGCAGGCCGCCGCTGCCCGGTCCTCTTCGACATAAACTCGCGCATTGTCGGCAAGCATTGTTCCGTGCTCGAGCAGCCGGCACAGCTCGGGCAGCATGCCGGCGGCAAACGGCGGATCAAGGAATACGATGTCGAACGGCTCGACGCCTTGCTGCTGCAAATAGTCCCGCGCATCCATTGCATACACACTGGTGCCGCTCGCCTTGAGTGCTTCGATATTGGCGCGCAGTGTAGCAACCGCTGGCACCGATTTTTCAACGAACACGCAATGCGTGGCGCCGCGCGACAGAGCCTCGATGCCCAGTGCACCCGTACCCGCACATAGATCGAGACAACGCGAGCCATTGATTCGCGGCGCTAACCAGTTAAACAACGTCTCGCGGATGCGCGCAGACGTCGGTCGCAGGCCCGGCACTGCAGCGATTTGCAACAGACGACTACGCCAGTTTCCCGCTACAATACGCAGCCGTCCGGGCCGGGAGTTTTTTTCAACCTTGCGCTTGGGCAATTGACATTTCCTTATCGGCGTCAGTGTAGGCGATTCATCATCCACAGGCGAAATAGTATCGATGTTTGCAAACCGGGAAAAAGCCAGCGACAAATCCGCCGCGGAAGGTGGCTTCCTGAAGCGCTTGCGTGCTCGATTGAACAAGGGCGACAGCTGGCTGACCTACGACCTCGCGAATCTCGCGCCAGGCGGCGGGATCGATGCAGATGTACTCGATGAGCTTGAGGCGCTGCTTATAACCGCCGACGTCGGCATCGAAACTACCGAGACAATAATTACCGAGCTGCGGTCTAGCCTCGCGCGCAGGGAACTCAAGGACATGACCGCTCTGCAGCGAGGCCTACGCCGCGCCTTGCTGGCTATACTGGAGCCCGTCGCCAAACCATTGCAGATCGGGAAAACCGGCAGTCCGTTCGTGGTGCTGATGATCGGCGTGAATGGTGCCGGCAAGACCACTACGATCGGCAAGCTGGCGAAGCGCTTCAAGGACCAGGGTTTGTCGGTGATGCTTGCCGCGGGCGACACGTTTCGCGCGGCAGCGGTCGAGCAGCTGCAGGCCTGGGGCGAAAGCAACGCCGTACCGGTCATCGCGCAGCAAGCAGGTGCCGACCCGGCCGCGGTTATTTTTGATGCCTGCCAGGCAGCGCGGGCGCGCAATATCGATGTGCTGCTCGCCGACACCGCAGGCCGCCTGCAGAATCAACAGGGGCTGATGGATGAGCTGGTCAAAATCAAACGCGTAGCCGCCAGGCTCGATGCCGGCGCGCCGCACGAAATCATGCTGGTGCTGGATGCAAGCCAGGGCCAGAACGCGCTGCTCCAGGCGGAAAAGTTTCATGCCGCACTCGGTCTCACGGGTATCACGGTCACCAAGCTGGACGGCACCGCAAAGGGCGGCATCCTGCTGGCCATCGCGCATCGCTTGCAACTGCCAGTGCGTTTCATAGGCATTGGCGAATCGGCCGAGGACATGCAGGCATTCAACGCCGACGAATTTGTCGACGCATTGTTGACGCGCAACGAAACACAATGATCCGGTTCGAAGATGTTACAAAACGATTTGCCGGCGGCCACGAGGCCCTGTCGCGACTGAGCCTGTCCGTGGACAAGGGTGAGATGGTGTTCGTTACCGGCCACTCCGGCGCGGGCAAGAGCACATTGCTGCGGCTGATTGCTTTGATCGAGCGCCCAACCAGCGGCCAGGTCATCGTTGACGGCCAGAATACGCGCCGCGTGAAGCGCAGAAAAATACCGGCGTACCGGCGCCAGATTGGCATGGTATTTCAGGATCATAAGCTGCTGTACGACCGTCCCGTGTTCGATAATGTGGCATTGCCATTGATCATTGCAGGCATGGGCTATCGCGAGGCTGGACGTCGTGTGCGCCCTGCTCTCGAACAAGTCGGCTTGCTACAAAAGGAGAAGCGCAATCCTGCAACCTTGTCGGCCGGAGAGCAGCAACGAGTTGGTATTGCACGTGCCATTGTGTCGCGGCCGAAGCTCCTGATTGCCGACGAACCGACCGGCAACCTTGATCCCGATCTTTCACTCGAGGTGATGCGTATCTTTCGTCGCTTCAATGAAGTTGGCGTTACGGTACTAATCGCCAGCCACGACATTGCGCTGATTGACAAGCTTGGATGTCGCCGCATTGAACTCGACGCCGGCAGGATTGCACCAGCCGTTGAAGACCCGGAGCTCTGGGAATGATTAACTGGTTATTGCGTCATGCGGGCACATCGGCCGGCTCCTTCGTGCGCCTGGTTCGACAGCCTTTTGCAAGCTTGATGATTATCCTGGTTATCGCAGTAACGCTGGCTATTCCGGCTTCGCTTAACCTGGTCGTCAGAGCTGCGCAGTCCGTAAGTTCCGGCTGGGAGAATGCGCTCGACTTTTCTGTTTATTTGCGTCGTGATATCGCAGAGCCTGACGCTGGCAAGCTCGCGCAACTCATCGGGCAACGCGCTGATGTCGCCTCGGTCCGGCTGATAACAGCAAATGAGGCGCTCGCGGAGTTCCGGGCTCAATCCGGTTTCGGCGCGGCGCTTGATCAGTTGAGTGAAAATCCCCTGCCACACACGCTGGTCGTTCGGCCGAGTGCCGCGAGTACCAGTGCGTCGATAATCCTGCTGCAGGAGGAACTGGGTAATCTGCCAGAGGCGGATATAGTTCAGGTCGATACCGAGTGGGTGCAGCGCTTTCATGCAATTCTCGACATTGTGCGTCGCGCAATTGTTATCGGCGGTTCCTTGCTTGGTGTTGCGATCATCGTAATCATCGGCAATACCATCAGGCTCGACATCCAGAATCGGCGCGAGGAAATCGAAGTCACGAAATTGATCGGCGCAAGTAATGCGTTCGTCCGCCGACCGTTCCTCTGGTCCGGGATCTGGTATGGCCTTCTTGGTGGCCTGATGGCAGTCGGTCTGGTTTACTACGGGCTGTATTTACTCGCGCCGTCGGTCAGCAGGCTCGCCGGTCTTTATCAAAGCGGCGTCAGCGTTACCAGTCTGTCGCTCAATGAGGCGCTGGCCGTCATTGGCATAGGCATGGCGCTCGGCTTGATCGGATCGTGGTTTGCTGCAGCTCGTCATATGCGTCGGATCGAGCCTCGCTAGGCGGACGATTAACCATAATCCTGACCACTTGTTTGTTATTAAGCTATTGTTTTTAAATAGCTTTTGTTGACGAGCACGAGGGAACTTGCGGCAACTGTTAGCACTCTAAGGCATCGAGTGCTAAAATTCCGCCGCACAGGAGGACATTGATGACCACAGCAGTTGCCGTATTGAATCGCGATCTCACGCTGGCCGGGCCGGTCGGCAGTCTGGATGCGTACATCCAGGCCGTTGGCGCCATACCAATGCTTAGTAAAGAAGACGAGCAGGCATTGTCGCGCCGCTTTACTGAGCATCAGGACCTTGATGCCGCTCGCGAACTGGTGCTGGCGCATCTGCGTTTTGTTGTGCACATCGCCAAGGGCTACACCGGCTATGGTCTGCCGATCGGTGACCTCATCCAGGAAGGCAATGTCGGTTTGCTGAAGGCGGTCAAGCGCTTCGACCCGGACTACGGCGTGCGGCTGGTATCGTTCGCGGTGCACTGGATCCGTGCCGAAATTCACGAGTTCGTGCTCAGGAACTGGCGCATCGTCAAGGTTGCGACGACCAAGGCGCAACGCAAATTGTTTTTCAATCTGCGCAGGAACAAGAAGAGCCTCGCCTGGCTGTCACATGCCGAAACGCTGGCTGTCGCTGACGATCTGGGAGTCAGCCCGCAGGAAGTTACCGAAATGGAACGTCGCCTGAGCGCCCGTGATGCGATTTTCGATCCTGCCCCGGACGCAGACGACGAAAACCTGTATACGCCGGCCGCTTACCTGCCGAGCCCGAATTCAGATCCAGCGGATGTACTGGAGAATTCCGACTGGCACGATGATGCGAGTGAAAAGATGACGCTTGCAATTCAGGACCTGGATGAGCGCAGCCAGGACATCCTGCAGCAACGCTGGCTGGTCGATGACAAACTGACGCTGCATGAACTTGCCGACAAGTACGGTGTCTCTGCCGAGCGTATCCGCCAGATCGAAGCGAACGCGATCAAGAAGCTGCGCGCCGCTATCGTCTAATCCTGGCAGCCCGCCTACTGGTAAATCTTGCGGCGGTATTGAATCCATCCACCATCTTCTACGCCAAGCGGATCATGGTGCGTCCAGTGCACCAGTCCGCCCAGCTCATTCCATTCGTACATACCGCGAAACCGTATCCGGTCGCCGACTCCAAGCGGCACGCGTTCCGCTAGGTCGATATTGTGCGCCAGCAGCAATGTCGCCCGATTCTTGATCTGCAGCACGAATCGTTGATGGCGCGAGCCGTCATTGTCATCGCTTAACAGGCGCCGCACGAATCCGGAATCTTCAATCCAGCGTCCGGTATCGTTTTTCTGATAGCTGCTGCTGATGCCCTGTTCACCCGGCCGTGAGCGGTACTATCGTGATTTCAACGCGACGATTGGCCTGGCGACCGCTGTCCGTTGCATTATCCGCGACCGGCATGCTCTCGCCCATGCCGACCGTGATCATGCGCTGTGCCGTTATGCCGCGGCTTTGCAGGTACTGCGATACCGTTCCGGCGCGTCGTTCTGACAAAGCCTGGTTGTATTCGTCGGTACCTGTGCTGTCGGTGTGCCCGGCTACCTCGACGATCGTCTGGTCAAATTCCTGCAGCACCTTGCCAACCGATGTAAGCACGTTAAAGAACGACGCGTTCAGGTCGGCACTGTTGGTTGCGAAAGTCACATTGCCCGGCATGTTAAGCGTAATGTTCTCGCCTTTTTCACCGGTGCGTGTCACGCTGACGCCAGTGCCCTGCAGTTCCGCACGCAGCTTGGCGTCCTGCCTGTCCATGTAATTGCCAACCGCTCCGCCGGCGAGCGCGCCAACACCTGCGCCGATCAATGCCCGCTGCTTTCGCTCCATGGCATCGTCTCCTGACGCGAGCCCCACCGCGGCACCAGCCGCAGCACCAATGAGCGCGCCTTTGGCGGTCTTGCTCATCTCCGTTTCGCCGGTATACGGGTTCAGTGTCTCGCAACCCGTCGCCAGTACCGCCGTGCCGATTATGACCAATGCCCTGATATTCATGTTTTTGCTCCGGTTAATACAATTCTGGCCGCTATTTTGCCCCAGACACCTGAACCAATACTTAATACAATCCACATTATTCGGAAAAAGTATCCCATGCACGAACCAAATGACTGGCTGCAGCGCTTCGCGGACTCCCACAGGGAGCTGACCTACCCGGCATTGTACTGGGCTGCCGTGCCCATGGTAGTGCTCGGCAGCGTCGGATTGCTCTGGATCGTGCCCATTCCCGCGGAATATGCACGTATATCGCCGCTGCTGAACTGGGGCAGCACGTTTCTCATGGCCGCCGCTGTCTACTATTTCATTATTTCAGTGCCGCTTGCGATCGGCATGCTGCCGTTTGTCATCGGCGTTGCCGCATTCCAGGCCTGGCTGGGGACGTCCGATTACGCGCCGTTAAGGGTCAGCGCCGGGCTGCTGCTGGCCGGCACGCTGGGTCTCTGGATCGGCCGGCGGCGCCAATGGTCATTCGGCCCGGTCTGGCGCGACCTGCAAATGATGATGATTGGACCTGCGTGGCTGCTGTCGGTACTGTATCGCCGCATTGGCATTCCCATTTAAGAGATACCGGCATGACAACCAGCAAAACCGCTTTGAATCCGATGGACCTTTTCGACGTTCGTGCCGAGCTGACCGACGAGGAACGCATGGTCCAGGACAGTGTCGCGCGTTTTGTTGACGAACAGGCGATTCCGGTCATGCGCGCCGCATTCGAACAACATCGTTTTCCGCGCGAGCTGATACCGCAGGTTGCAGAGCTCGGCCTGCTCGGGAGTTCAATCGATGGCTATGACTGTGCCGGGCTCAACAGCATTTGCTACGGCCTGATTTGCCAGGAACTGGAACGTGCCGACAGTGGCCTGCGCAGTTTTGTATCCGTGCAAAGCAGCCTCGTCATGTACCCGATTTACAGTTACGGATCCGAGCAGCAAAAACAGCACTGGCTCCCGGCGATGGCCAGGGGCGAGGCAATAGGCTGTTTCGGCCTGACCGAGCCGCAGGGCGGATCGGACCCGGGGAACATGAAAACGCATGCGAAGCGTGACGGCAAAGACTGGATATTGAACGGCTCCAAGATGTGGATTACCAACGGCACAATTGCCGACGCTGCGATCGTCTGGGCAAGAACCGATGAAGGCGTGCGCGGATTTATCGTCGAAAAGGGCATGCCGGGTTTTACAGCGCAGGAGATCGAAAACAAGTTTTCGCTGCGCGCTTCCGTAACGGCGGCATTGTTTTTTGACAACGTACGTTTACCTGAGAGCAGTGTTCTGCCGGGTGTCACCGGGCTTAAGGGGCCGCTAAGCTGCCTGACCCAGGCACGTTACGGCATAAGCTGGGGCGTCATCGGCGCCGCCCAGGATTGTCTCAACGAAGTTATGCGCTACACCGCAGATCGCGTGTTGTTTGGCCGGCCGCTGTCGCATACGCAGGCGATGCAGATTCGTCTTGCCGAGATGGCGCGACGCATTACGACGGCGCAATTGCTGTCACTACAGCTTGGTCGACTCAAGGACCGGGGCGTGCTGCGTCCGACACAGGTATCGCTTGCGAAGTGGAACAACTGCCGCGCTGCGCTCGACATAGCCCGGGATGCGCGCGACATTCTGGGCGGTGCCGGCATCAGCGCCGAGTTCGTACCGATCCGGCATATGTTGAACCTCGAAAGCGTCATTACTTACGAAGGCACGGAAACCGTCCATCAACTCGTCGTTGGCAAAGAACTCACCGGCGTAAACGCCTTCGGTTGATCCAGTCTTGAGCGGCCCGGTTCTGCCCAAGGACCGCGATGTCTGGCGCATCGCCGCGCCGATGATCCTGTCGAATGTATCCGTGCCGCTGCTCGGCATGGTCGACACAGGCGTCACGGGACATCTCGGCAGTGCCACTTACCTTGGCGCAGTAGCCATCGGTGGGACGGTGTTCGGCTTCCTCTACACAGGGATGAATTTCCTGCGCATGGGGACCACCGGCATTGCAGCACAGCAATTTGGTGCCAACGACAATGAAGGCCTGCGCAGCTCGCTGGGCCAGGCCCTGATCGTCGCGTTGCTGATCGCGCTGGCGCTGCTCGCGGTGCAGCGCCCGATTGCGCAAATCGCCATGCAACTGATTGGCCCGGAGCAGCAGGTCAAGGCATTTGCGCTGCAATATTTTTCGATTCGCATCTGGAGCGCGCCAGGGACGCTGGCTAACTTCGTGCTCATCGGCTGGTTCATCGGGCTGCAGAACGCGCGTGTACCGCTGCTGATTTTTCTCACGGTTAACGTCACGAATATCCTTCTCGACCTGTGGTTCGTACTTGGCCTCGGCATGAAAGTCGACGGGGTTGCACTTGCTTCCCTGATTGCCGAGTACGCCGGCCTGGCCGTCGCGTTTTTTTTTGCTGTCCGCGCACTCCGCAATCGCTCCGGGCAATGGCCGCTGGCGCAGCTTTTCAATGTTCGTTCTTACGCCGCATTCTTTGCCATCAACGCCAATCTGTTGATACGTACCATGACACTGATGTTCGCGTTCGCCTTCCTGACCGCGCAGGGTGCACGACTCGGTGGTGTCATGCTCGCGGCCAACGCTGTGTTGATGAACCTGCAACACCTGACGTCGTTCGCCCTGGACGGCATAGCACACTCGGCCGAGGCACTTGTCGGCAAGGCGGTCGGCGAAAAACGGCGCGACGCGCTCGAGCACTCCGTGCGACTGGCGTTGAAGTGGTCGCTGATCTTTGCCGCCGGCTTCTGTGCTTCGTATATCGTCATCGGACCGATGCTGATTCGCGTCCTTACGGACCTGCCTGATGTGCGTATCGCGGCACGGGAGTTTCTGCCTTGGCTCATTATTTCGCCGCTGATTTCCGCCTGGCCATTCCTCTACGACGGCGTTTACGTTGGCGCTACACGTGCACGTGAAATGCGAAACCTGATGCTGATTTCAACCATCCTTGTTTTCGTGCCGGCCTGGTACCTGCTGCAGGGCCTTGGCAATCATGGCCTCTGGCTGGCCTTTACGTTGTTCATGGCGAGCCGCGGTATCGGCCTGCACCTCACTTATCGCCGCAAGGTACTGCCGGCTCTGGAACTGCGATGATCCGTATCGCCTACGTGAATCAAGTCACAATTTCGTGATTTTTCGTGTGCTGTGCTATGTCAGTTGCGAACTGGTTCGCTGCAGTTGCCACTGCTATTGACGAAGTTATGGGTTCCTGATACCGGCAAGGCTCGATAGCGAGACGAAAAATGTGGTTACCAGAATCCGTTTATGAACGCGTTCCCCATTACTGGATGGTGATCGGCGTCCTGTTCGTAGCAGGAGCTTTTTACTTCGGCTTCAGTTATCGGCCCTCTTACACCTACCTCGGCCTTGGCCTGCTGTGTGTCGTCTGGAGCGGTTGTGTCATCGTGCTGCGCACACGTCGCAAGCAACGCGCGATCGACCAGTTACAATCTGAAGAACCAACTGACTAACGCGGTTAATCACAGCGAAGGCGAAGCCATAGGTTGCCCGCATGATTTCTGCACCGTCCTGCGCGCCCAGTTATACGCCACAAATCCTGTAATCACGTTGGCCGCCGCATAAGCCGCGAATATGCCGATGATGCCGAACAAATGCCGCCCTAACAAAGCCAGCGGCACATACAGCAGGATGGTACGCAACAGACTGACAACCACACCCGGCATCGGCTTGCCGAGACCATTAAAGGACGCATTGATTGCCATGACCATGCCGTAACCGGCATAGCCAAGCGGCGCAACCAGCAAGAATGTCTTGGCAACGCCGACCACCGTATCGCTGTCGCTGAACAAGGTCGGCAGGTAGCCTGCAGCGAGCGCCAGCAAGGCCGCAATCGTCAAGCCCGAAAAAACACAAAACCACATGCACAACCGCAGTGCTTCGAGAATTCGTTCGGGCTTCCCTGCCGAGAGGTTCTGCCCGACAAACGGCCCGATCACCGCCGACAGCGCGTAGTACATCACCAGCACCAGCGACTCGATTCGACTTGCCACGCCGAAACCTGCGACCGCTTGCGGTCCAAAGGCTGCGATCAAGGCGGTAATTATCGCTGTCGCGATGGGCACGATGGCATTGGTGCCGGCGGCCGGAATACCCACGTGCAGAATGTCGCGCCACGACTTGCGCAGTTCGACCGGGTCCGGCCGATTGAAACTGACCATGTCGAGGCGGCCACGCATCAGGTACAGGGCGCCGACAAAAATAACGCCACGTGCCAGCAACGCGGCCGTTGCTGCCCCGTTCAGTCCCATGGCCGGAATCGGACCGAGACCGAATATGAAAATTGGATCCAGCACGACATTGAGTACAGCGCCGAGGATCATCAGCGTGCTCGGCAGTTTCGTATCCCCGGTGGCGCGCATGCTTGCCATACCGACCATGCCGACGACTACGAACGGCACGCCCGAATAAAGAATCAACATGAAGCCACGAATCAAAGGAATCATGTCCGGTGGTGCGCCGAGCAACAGGAACAGCGGGTTGATCGTCAACACGCCGACAATGCAGAAGCCGACGGTAATCAGGAACGACAGCAGCAGGCTGTCGGTCGCGAGGCGCCGCGCGCGCCGCAAGTCATGTGCGCCAATGGCACGTGCCACCACCGAGGAGGTACCCGCGCCCAGGCCGATCGCTACACTGGTGACGATCATCAGTATCGGAAAGCTGAATGCGTAGGCCGCCAGCGCACGATCGCCAACGCGACCGAGAAACCAGGCATCGATCAGGCCCTGCCCCATCATCGCGAAGATGCCGACCAGCACGGGCAGCGCCATCGCCAGCAGGTGTCGGCCTACCGGGCCATCCGTGAGTTTGGCCTTGTTCTCGTCCATTCTTTCCCGGGGAATGTGCCGCACCGGGCGTGCGGCAGGCGGCCACTATGACGCAGCCAAACTGCTTGCGCAATCTCCGCGAAGTATGACTAGAACAACATCTTGGCGGTGACCACGTAACGCATCGGGCCGCCCGGTTCGCGCGCTTCGAAGGGGTAGCAGGTGACGAGGCTCAGGTAAGCTTCGTCGGTATCGAGCAGCAGGCTGCCGCGGCGTGAGTCGACGACGTCGGTACCGACTACCTTGTACAAGTGCTTTTTGCCGCTCACCGTTTCCAACACCAGGAACTCACCGATTTCGATATCGCGCAGAAAGCTGAAATGGGTATCGCGGTGTCCGGCGATAACGGTGTTGCCGGGCTCGCCGGGCAGCGCGCTTGCGCTCAGGTGCCCGGGGCCAAACGCCAGCGTCCGGCCCGAGTCTCCCGCCAGTACGATCAATTCAACGTCGCCGCCGCGCGCAGTCAGGCGTGCGACCGGCCAGGTATCGGCCCAGGGCCAGGGCACCGGTTTCGCGATGCCGCTCGCACCGCGCAACCAGGCGCGTTGCATCAGTTCCTGCGCTATCCAGGCCTTGGCCGGGATATGGGCGCCCTGGCCAAATTGCCAGAAACCAAAACACAGAAGACAGGCCACGAGCCAGCGCCGCGGCGATCTAAGCCAGCGAACCATACGATGTTCTCCTTCGAAGCCCCGGGCCGAGCAACAGCATCAACGCCAGCAACAGGCAGGCAATACCGCTCAGGCGTAGCTGTTCCGCATTCGTCGCGGTTGCCGCAAACGCAGCCATAGTGCTGCCCCGGGGCGGCAGGTTTCCGACCGCCTTGCCAGCGAGCGGCTCGCCGGCGGCGCGCGCCGCCGTCTTGTCCACCGCAACAAGGCTTGTGTATTTGCTCACCAGGTGATGTGCCAGCGCCGTCTCGACAACCGCCGCGCGCGTCTGCTGCACATCACCGCCGCGGCGCTGCTGATCGAGTAACTCACTGATGCGCGCACGTGCCCAGAGCGCGCCGATACCGGTACTTTGCGTGTTAAACACCAGCGGCAGTTCGCTGCTCCATGCGCCGCTGATCGAGTTGCCGGCGATACGCACGACATCGCCAGGGCGTGCAGGGCCAGACGCGCGCGCGCGGATACTGATAGGCTCGCCGAGATACAGGTCCGGTGCAATGCCCGGGTAACTGTCGATCAGCACACTACCCGGCCATTGCACCTCAATGTCGGTGACCTGAGGATTTTCAAGCTTGCGAAACAGCCGGTCCATTTTCTCGCCCACCTCGTGCAGGGCGCTGATAGTCGTAAACGTGCCACGCCCGGCTTCTGCGGCCTTGCGCATGAACCAGCTGTTTGGCGCGGAGCCGATGCCGACCGTGAACAGCCGCGCGCCCCGCAGCCTTGCATCAATCAGGCTGAACAGACCCTCCTCGTTGTCGACCGCGCCGTCGGTAATGAAAATGATCTGGCGGAGATAGTTGTCAAAGCCCGGCGTGCGCAGCGCGAAGTCGAGTGCCGGGTACATCTCTGTGCCACCCTCGGAATTCAGCGCCCTGACGAAACGGCCCGCCGCATCAATGTTGCCGGCATTGGCAGGGACGCTGGCCGGAAATAGCGGCCGGGTGGTCGAGTTGAATTCGATGACGTTGAACTTATCGCCCGAATCGAGATCATCGAGCACGGACAGCAGCGCCTCTTTTGCCTGCTGGATAGAAACGCCATGCATCGACCCCGACGTGTCAATGATGAAAATCATCTCGCGCGGCAGCATCGCACCACTGACAAGACTGGATTGCGGCGGTACGACCATCAGCAGGTAATGCGGTTCGCCGTTAATGGTTTCCGCAAACGCCATCGCGCGCGGCACGGCCGCCGGTACCGGCCGCCAAAGCAACTCGAAATCATGGTCCATAGGCGCCTGCCCACCGGCCAGCGACACCAGGTAGATGCCGTTCGCTTCGGCAACGTTAACCGGGTGATAGCGGCTGGCGACGATTTCCAGCGGCATGCCGGCATTGACGTTTGCCAGCAGGGAAATGCGCTGGCCCTGCGTCGCCGATGCCATCGGCGGCGTCATCGGCAAAGAGTCCGGCAGCGCCTCCTCCGTAGGCGCATGGCCGGGTGAGTAACGCGGTGTCACGGTCATCGGGTAGCGCAGGCTGAACATGCCGCTGTCGTAGTGCAGCTCTTCCAGGTATTCGATCTCGATTATGACTTTTTCGCCGGGTGCGATATTCGCGACCGCAGTCGTGAAAAGGTTTGCGTGTTGCTGTTCGACCAGGCTGGTTCTTTTGCCGCTGGCTCTTGCCGCCTCGTACTCGCGGCGCGCCTCAGCCTTTTCGCGAATTTCGCCTTCGATGAAGCGGTCGCCGATGTACATGCGCAGGTGATCCACGGCAGCCGTATCGGGCAGCGGGAAAACGTAGCTGCCCTCCACCCAGTCCGCGCTGTCGTTCTCAAATTCCTGCATTACCGAAACGCGCGCCACGAGCCCGTTGACCTGGATGTTGACATCGGTGTTGAGCAGTGGCGCCGTCGTATAGCCATCGGCGGCCGGCACCAGCAACCCGGTTTGCACGTCTGCCACAACCGGCTTTGTCAGCAGTAGCGTTAAAATGAGGATGGTCGTGAAGCAGAGGGCGGGGTTGGTGCCGATGAATCGCTGCATTTCTGGTCTCCGTCTGATGTGTCAGGTATTGCAACAAGTCAATGCGCCGCGCCGCGGGCTGTGGCATGGCAATGCACCGATGTAATGTGGCAAATTGTGGCGAGGAAACTGAGGAGCAACCGTGGCCAAACGCATCGCGATCGTTGAGGACGAAGCCGCTATCCGGGACAACTATGTGGCCGCCTTCAAGCGCGAGGGTTATGGCGTCGATGCCTATGATTCACGCAAGCCGGCCATGCAGGCGTTTGCCGCCCGCTTGCCGGATCTCGTGGTCATCGATATCAACCTGCGCGATGACGTCGAGGGCGGTTTTGAGCTCTGTCGTGCGCTGCGGGCACAGGCGCCCGAATTGCCGATCATTTTTCTCACCGCGCGCGACAGTGAGTTCGATGCAGTGTCGGGCCTGCGGCTTGGCGCCGATGACTACCTGACCAAGGACATCAGCCTGCCGCACCTCATGGCACGTATCGCCGCGTTGTTTCGGCGCCTCGAGGCGATGCAGCAACCGCAAGCCGCGGAGAGCCGGCTGACGCGCGGTGACCTCGCGATCGATACCGAGCGTATGACAGTGCTCTGGCAGGACCGGCCGGTGGGCCTGACCCTGACCGAGTTCTGGCTGGTGCACGCGCTGGCGCGCTACCCGGGGCATGTGAAAAACCGCCAGCAGCTAATGGACGCCGCGCAGGCCGTACTTGATGACAATACGATCACCTCGCATGTGAAGCGCATCCGGCGCAAGTTCGCTGCCATTGATGCGAACTTCAACGCTATCGAGACCGTCTACGGCATGGGTTATCGCTGGCTGCAATGAACCTTCGACGCCAGTTGCTGCTGGTCAGCCTGTTGACGCTGGTGTTGCCGTGGGCCGGATGCCAGTTTATTCGCGAAACGGAATCGGCGCTGCGTGCCGGGCAGCAACAGATGCTGGCCGGAACGGCGCGCGCCATTGCCGACTCGCTGGCACAACACGAAGACGACTTTCCGCTGCGAGCCGACAACGACTTTGCGCTGGGCGACCAACTGTATGGTCATCGCCTCGAAGTACTGCCATCAATTGATGGCTACTTCGATGACTGGAACTTGAGCCGCGAAGCCCTGCGTACGCTGCGTGGTACCGATGGTCCGATTCGCTTTGCCATCGGCCTGCATCGACAGGCGCTGTACCTGTACGTCGAGGTCACCGACGATAATGTCGTGTACGCAGCGCCGGGCACGATTGCGATTGATGAGCGCTCACAATCGGCCGACAGTGTTACTTTGGTCAGCGCAAACCCGCCATACCTGAACGAAGCTTTTGTGTTTGGTGCGGAGGCGCCCGGGCCCATCATCAGCTATCTGCGTACCGCCTTTGGCTTTGCGCCCGAAGCAACCATCGCCGCGCATTGGCAGGATGTGCCCGGCCGCGGCTACCAGGTCGAGGCCCGTATCCCGACCGGCAAGCTTGGCACTCATCTCGGGCTGGTCGTCAACAACACCAATGACGAACGCACGACGGCCGTCCGCAGCTCGAGTTTCAGTGCGCGCTCGCCGGGCGCTTTCGTTACAGCCTCGGACGCACTTACTGCGTTCGCCACCGAGCACGTACAACCCGGTATGCGCTTGACGCTGACCGACACCTCAGGCTGGCGCCTCGCGTCTGCCGGTGACGTCAGGTTGCCGGCGCGGGAGCGAGGCGGCATCGGCATGACACTGGTGCGCCTTGCCTACCTGTCTTTGGTCGAACCCGGACAGGAAGCCGTGCTCGCGAACCCGGATCCGAGCGGCCAGGAACGCCAGCCGTTCATTGCGGAGGCTCTGCAGGGGGCCGCATCCGTTGACTGGTTTCGCAGCGCCGACAGCGGCGATGCCATTGTTGCGGCAGCCGAGCCGGTTATGGCAGGTGACAACATCATTGGCGCACTCGTGCTGCAGCAAGGCACCGACGCAATTCTTAGCCTGCGCAACCAGGGCCTCGCTCGTCTCGTGTATGTCACCGTGATCGCAACACTGGTGGCCGCGATTGCCTTGCTCGGTTACGCGACATGGTTGTCGCGCCGCATCCGACGCCTGAGCATCGCGGCCGAGGACGCACTCGAGAATGATGCGCTACGCACCACTCTGCCAAGTGCGCTCGACAGGGACGAAGTTGGAGACCTGTCGCGGAGTTTCTCATTCGTGCTGCGGCAACTCGGCGATTACAACGAGTACCTGCGCTCACTCGCCTCGAAGCTTTCACATGAGCTGCGCACGCCGCTCGCGATCGTCACATCGTCACTCGAGAATCTTGAACACGAACCGCTTAACGCTGCGTCCGCCGATTACGCAGCGCGCGCAAGGGACGGTGCAGACCGGTTGCGGCGCATTCTAACAGCGATGAGTGAAGCCAGCCGCGTCGAGGAACTGATGCAACACGCCGAACCCGACAACTTCGACCTCGTGGCGATGCTGCGCTCTACGGTTGCGGCATATCGTGACGTTTACCCGGCACGGCAATTTGATTTGGCAACAGAGCTGGAATCTGTCGCAATGCGCGGCTCGCCCGAGCTGCTGATCCAGATGCTCGACAAGTTGGTCGATAACGCCACCGATTTCAGTGCTGCTGGCGACACGATCAAAATCGAACTTGGCCGCGAGACCGGGCGTCTGCGCATTGCCGTGAGCAACCCCGGGCCGCCGCTGCCCGAGCGCATGCGCTCACAACTGTTTGATTCCCTGGTTTCGGTACGCAGCAACGACGGCGGCCGACACCTGGGACTCGGCTTGTACATCGCGAGACTCATCGCCGAGGGCCATGGTGGTAGTATTTCCGCAGACAATATTGACGGCGGCGTGCGGTTTACTGTGTTGTTGCCGCAACCGGATTAGAGGAGCGAATAATGTCAAACGAGGGATGCCACGAACCCATTGAAGAGCTCAGCGACGTGACGCGTGACATGCATCGAGCGATCACATCATTGATGGAGGAACTCGAGGCGGTTGACTGGTACAACCAGCGCGTGGACGCCTGCAGGGACAAGGAACTGAAGGATTTTTTTGTTTACCGACAAGGTCATCGCACACCCATAATCGTTTATGCTGAGCCCATTCCTTCATCTTCAGGGTGCAAAGTATGAATAATTTGTGCCGCTCGGCCCTCGGCGCAGGATTGGTTTTCGTCTTGCTCGCCGCCACGCCGGTCAGCGCGCAGAACGCCGCCGCGCCATCGAAGTGGGCCCCGGACTTCCCTCTGTGGGCCGCCCTTTGGAATCCCGATTTCCCGCGCGAGCCGGCCAACGAGGATCCCTACAACGTCCCGAACAGTTCGCAGACGTTTACGATGCAGCACGCGCGCAATCTGTTTTTCGCGCTGGACTGGCATCCGGATAATCATCCCGCCCTGCCCGACGTCGTGCTGCACGGACGACAGCCAGAGGTGTGGGCGTGCGGCTCCTGCCATCGCGCCGAGGGTACCGGCGGACCGGAAAACGCACCCATAGCCGGTTTGCCGGCGGCCTACATCGTGCAACAAATGGCTGACTTCAAGAGCGGGGCCCGCATGTTTTCGGCTCCGCAGCGGAAGCCCATCCACGACATGACACAGATCGGCAAGGCGATTACCGATGAGGAGGTCGAGGCCGCGGCCGCTTATTTTTCGGCGCTGAGTCTCGATCCGATCCTCAAGGTCGTCGAGGCCGAAACGATCCCAAAGACGGTCATCGCCGGTCTGATTTACGCGAAAGATCCTGACGGCGGCACCGAGCCACTGGGCGATCGCATCGTCGAGATGCCGAACGATCTGAAACAGTTCGAGATGCGCGACTCCCGGTCGCAATTTACTGTCTACGTCCCGGTCGGCAGCATCGCGAAAGGCGCCATCCTGATCGCGGGCGGGGCGAACGGCCGCGTTCCCTGCGTCAACTGCCACGGCGCCGACCTGAGAGGGCTGGGGCCCGTACCGGGGATCGCCGGGCGGTCGCCGAGCTATTTCATGCGGCAGTTCATGGACTTCAAGACGGGCGCTCGGGCCGGCACCTGGTCCGCCCTGATGAAGCCGCAGGTGGAGCCGCTGTCCATCGAGGACATGACGGCCATTGTCGCCTACCTGGCGTCGCTGCCACCCTGACGACCCGGCTCGTTGGCCAGTTGTGTCACAGATTTACCCACACGGCACCTCCGTTACTCGATTTCACTGCAGCCTCAACAAAAGCAATGCCCTTGCGGCCGTCTTCACCTCGGGGAAAAACTCCGTTTGTTGTTGAGCCACTTCGTGCAGCGCGAATCGCTGCCGCGATCTCCTTATACAAAGTCGCGAATCCCTCGAGATAGCCCTCTGGATGTCCGGCAGGAATTCGTGTCGCCACGGCGGCGGCGCTGCCGGCGCCCGGGCTGCCGCGAGTTATGCGGCGCGGAGACTCGCCAAAGCGTGAAAATTCGAGTTCATTCGGACTCTCCTGACGCCAACTCAGACCGCCTCGGGTTCCATAGACGCGCAGCGTCAGGTTGTTGTCATTTCCGGGCGCGACCTGGCTCGCCCAAAGTGACCCTTTGGCCCCGCCCTTGAATCGCATCAGGACATTGACGTTGTCGTCGAGCTGGCGGCCGCTCACAAAGGTGCTGAGATCGGCGCACAGTGATTCGAGCTCAAGCCCGGTGACGAAACAGGCGAGATGATAGGCGTGAGTCCCGATATCGCCGATACAGCCACCAGCTCCGGACTGCGCGGGATCGGTGCGCCAGCCGGCTTGCTTGTTGCCGGATTGCTCGAGAGGCTCGGTCAGCCAGTCCTGCGCGTACTCGGCCTGCACCACACGAATGTCACCGAGTTCACCCGCATCGATCATCTCCCTGGCCTGGCGAATCATCGGGTAGCCTGAGTAATTATAAGTAACGGCTAGAATCCGATTCTGCGCTTTCGCAAGTGCGATCAATTCATCAGCCTCGGCGCAGGTCACCGTCATGGGCTTGTCGCAAATGACGTGTATGCCGGCTTCAAGGCAAGCCTTGGCGACCGGAAAATGTACGTTATTCGGCGTAACAATTGATACCGCCTCGATGCCATCGTCGCGGGCGCTTTCCGCAGCTACCATCGCTGCGACGTCCGCATAGGATCGATCCTCGGCCAAGCCGATTTCGCGCGCCGATGCCAGTGCACGTTGTGGGTTAGACGACAACGCGCCGGCGCAAAAGTCGTACTCATCATCGATGCGAGCCGCAATTCGGTGTACGGCACCAATGAAAGCCCCCTGACCACCCCCGACCATTCCAAGTCGCACTCGATTCGGGCGGGTATTCGCATCCTGCGGCTTGCTCATGCGCAGTTCCTCACTCTATGCCCAGCACGCGTCGATTAACGGCGTCATCAACACCGGCATCGGCGAAGTCGTCAAATGCCTTTTCCGTGACACGGATAATGTGCTCCTTGATAAATTGCGCACCTTCGCGGGCACCATCTTCAGGATGTTTCAGGCAGCATTCCCACTCGAGCACCGCCCAACCGGGGAAATTGTATTGTGCGAACCTCGAAAAAATGCCGCTGAAATCAACCTGTCCATCACCGAGTGAACGGAAGCGCCCGGCCCTGTCCAGCCAACCCTGATAGCCACCATAGACTCCCTGCCGGCCGGTCGGATTCAATTCGGCATCCTTCACGTGAAATATCTTGATGCGCTCGTGATAGATATCGATGTGCTCAAGGTAGTCGAGCGCCTGTAGTACATAATGGCTCGGGTCGTACAACATCTGGCAGCGCGGATGATTTTTCACGCGCTCCAGAAACATCTCGAAGGTCACGCCATCATGCAGGTCCTCACCCGGGTGAATTTCGTAGCAACAGTTGACGCCCGCGTCGTCGAACGCATCCAGAATCGGTTGCCAGCGCTTCGCCAGCTCATCGAATGCCGTCTCGACCAGCCCGGCCGGCCGTTGTGGCCATGGGTACAGGTATGGCCAGGCGAGCGCGCCAGAAAAGGTCGCATGATTCTCCAGCCCGAGATTTTCTGACGCCTTGGCAGCTTTCAATAGCTGGTCAACGGCCCAGGCCTGGCGCGCCGACGGATTGCCGCGCACAGACCTCGCCGCGAAACCGTCAAACATCTGGTCGTATGCCGGATGCACCGCGACCAGCTGGCCCTGCAAGTGGGTCGACAACTCCGTCAGTTGCAGACCATGTTTTTCCACGGTACCCAGGACCTCGTCACAATAGGTCTTGCTTGCAGCTGCTTTCTCGAGGTCGAACAAGCGAGCATCCCAGCTTGGTATCTGCACGCCGACGAATCCGAGGCTCGATACCCATTGGGCGATACTATCCAGCGAATTAAAAGGTGCGTCATCGCCCGCGAACTGCGCGAGAAAAATCGCCGGTCCCTTAATTGTTCTCATTGGCGTGCCGTCCTAACTTTTTGAACCCATATGCGACGTCCAAAGCGGCTCGATCGCGTCAAAATTGTGCTGCAACGAATAGTTGATATCTTTCGAATTGTCGCGCTCGATAAAGCCGTGTTTGACACCCGCGATATCTAGATGCTCGAATATCGATGCAAACGGGACATCGCCGTCACCGATATCTGCCTCGTTACCACTGGCATCAAAGTCCTTGATATGCAACATCGGGAATCGTCCCGGCCACGCTTTGAAATAGGCGACTGAATCGACGTTGGCCGCACGTGCCCAGGCGAGATCGAGTTCGAACTGCACCAGCGACGGATCCGTTTCAGCCAATAACAGGTCAAACGGCAGCTTGCCTTCGGTTTCTTCGAATTCGAACTGATGGTTGTGATACGAAAACTGTATACCGGCGCCCCTGCACAGCTCACCCCAGCGGTTGAAATTTTCTGCATGCTCGCGATAGTTATCGAGACTTCGCAAATTGGGGTCCAACCAAGGTATTACGACGAACTGATGTCCCATCGCTGTTGCGTGCTCCAGTACCTTCTCCGGACTCTCGAGGAATGCGCTGTAGGGCAGGTGCGCCGACGGCGCCTGCAGATCGACGGCATCCAGTATTGATTTGAGATCTGCCGGGCTGTGGCCAAAATAACCAGCAAATTCGACTTCCAGATAGCCGGTGCGTGCAATAAGTTCCAGCGTAGCGGCAACGTCGGCTGCCATAAGATCGCGGACCGAATACAACTGTATTCCCAACGGTGCGGTGCTGCTCATTTCCGTCACCCCTGTCTCGGCCGTTCGAGAGCAACCAGCGGCCATCGCCGCCGCTGCCAGTAAAAAGCTGCGTCTATCCATAGTTTGAATCCTTTGTTATTTGCAGCGTGCCGGCTCTTGTTCGAAGGTTGCGTTTATTGACCCTGCGGTGGAAACGATTTCACGGGAATACTAGTATAACTACGCTCCACATAGCCAAGGCGCAATTGATTCCTATGAAACATCTGGCATGCCTACCCTTATTCGCCGTGCCCCTGCTCGGATTGAGCGAAACCGCGATGTCGCTGCAGCGCCAGTCAGCGACCTGATTAACGATGCCCGGCACGAGAACTCCGCATGCGATTTGTATGGACGAAAGTGTCCGACGATCGCGTCCTGTGGGAGCAGGCATACTTCCTGCCGGAGGTCGCTGCCTGGAAAGCCAATTGGACGATGGACATCACACGTGTGGACTAATAGGTGGCGATCTTCATCGCTTCGAAACAACGAAACTGCACAATCCGCCTGTAGAACTGCTTATTGTTAGAATGCAGCCACCTTCTCCTCAGAAGTAGATCTATGAAGGGTCCACAAGAACCCGGTTTTGCGCAGTCTATGGCCTGTTTTGGCGGAGTCATCGTGACCGTGATCGCCGGGTTGCTGTGGCTGGGCATCAGCTTGCATAGCCTGCTGTTGATCGCGCTCGTGTGGGTTGCCGGCCATGCCACATTCCTTGGCTTTCACTTCCAGGAAATCAAGTCCGCAATGATTTCTGGGATCCATAAAGGCCTCGGCGCGATCTTTATCTTTTTTCTAATCGGTGTTCTGATCGCCGCGTTCATCGAAGCCGGGACGATCGGTGGCCTCATCTACTACGGCGTGGACATACTGCACCCGGCCATCTTTCTGCCAGCCGGTCTGGTGCTGTGCAGCCTCATGTCGCTCGCGACTGGCACGGCATGGGGGACGATAGGGACGATCGGTGTTGTCCTCATGGGACTTGGCGGTGCGCTAAGCATTCCACTGCCGCTGGTAGCCGGCATGGTCGTTTCCGGCGCAAGCTTCGGCGACAAGATGTCGCCCGTGTCGGACACGACTAATCTCGCGGCCATGAGCGCTGGTACGGATCTTTACTCTCACATCAAGTCGATGATGTACACGACCGTCCCTACGTACGTCATTTGCCTGGTCATGTTTACATTCGTTGGGTTGAGTTACAGCAGCCAGACATTGTCCGCGCAGGAACTACTCGAATTAAAGCAACATCTCGCGATTGAATTCACAATTAACCCGCTGACTCTGCTGCCGCTGATCGTATTGCTCGTGCTCAGCATCAGACGAGCGCCGGCCGAAGCCAGCATGCTGGGCGGTGTTGCTACCGCAGTAGTGCTAGCCGTCGCAATGCAAGATCGAACCGCTACGGAGGTACTGAATAGTCTGCATGTCGGCTATGTCGCTGACACGGGTCTCGAGCGTCTCGATGTGCTCCTCAGCCGCGGCGGTTTAGAAAGCATGATGTGGACGATGTCACTCGCATTGCTCGCCTTGTCGCTCGGCGGTATCCTCGATCGTATGGGTTTCGTACGAGTATTGCTGAGCGGGCTGCTGAATCGTATCAAGCGTTCCGCAAGCCTGGTAGCGACCACGATTGGCGCCGGCGTCATTGCCAACATGAGCATGGGCGAGGCGTATCTTTCCATCATATTCGGCGGGCAGATATTCAAAGATTCTTACGAGGCGCATAATCTCGAGAAACACATGCTCTCCCGGTGCCTGGAAGAAGGCGCCACACTCAGCACATCATTAATCCCGTGGACAACTTCCGGAGCGTTTATTACGGGAGTACTGGCGATGTCACCGCTGGAATACGCTCCATGGGCGTTCTTTAACTACGTCAATCCACTGTTGTCCATTATCCTCGCCTATTTGGGCTATGGAATATTCCGGCAGCGTAGAAACCCATAAGTCATGACAGCTAAAAAGACAAGCTACCCACCCATACGGCGAAAGGCTGGTGAGCGCGATAAACTGCTGCGCGTTGACTGGCAGTACATAGAGCCATGCAATATGGGCGACTATAGCCCTGAAGACTGGGCAGTCATGAATCGACAGCGTGCGGTCTACCTGGCAGAGGAACGCGCCAGACAGGCACTCGAGCTTCTGTTGGCGTCACGAGACGCGCCCACGTTCGGCTACCTGATCAATAACTACGAGCACTGCCTGCAGACGGCGACGATGCTGCACAGCGATGGCCACGATGAGGACACGATCGTCACAGGCCTGTTCCACGATGCCGGATTTATCATCTGCCCCGAAAATCATGGACGTTTCGCTGCCGACCTGCTTCGACCGTTCGTTTCTGAGAAAAACATATGGATGCTCGAGCACCACGAGATTTTTCAGCGAATTCATCTGCACGGGTTTTACCAGCCGGAAGACCCGGAATTCATCAACGCTCGCGAACAATGGCGAGGCCACGAGTATTTCGATTGGACCGCGCAATTCATCGAGCATTACGATATCGTAGCAATCAATCCGAACATCGAGAGCCTATCAATCGAGTTTTTCGAGCCGATGGTGCGGCGAGTATTCTCGGGCTCACCGTCTGTCCCATAGGAATACTCTGCCGACCGTGCCTGATGGGTACTGGGAGTAGTTAATGACAGCTTGGATTAGAATGATTCCGGAGGACGAGGCGACTGGCGTTCTGCGGGAGTTATATAACGAGGCAATGACGCCGCATGGCACAGTCGACAATGTCATGAAGGTGCATTCCTTGCGGCCCCACACGATGCACGGCCACGTGACCCTCTACCGTAGTGTCTTGCACCACCCGGATATCACATTGCCACTATGGTTTCTGGAGGTCGTCGCGTGTTACGTCAGCATCAAGAACGATTGCGCATACAGTTTGACCCACCATTTCATGAACGTGAGGCGATTGCTTGGCGATGAGAAGCGATGTGACGATATTCTGCACAGCCTAAAAGCAGGAAAACCGGAGACACAATTTCAGGGTAAGCAGTTAGCGCTGATACGTTACGCGGCGAAACTAACTACCGATGTAGCAACGATGAAGGCCTCAGATATCGATTCGCTTCGCGAAAGCGAGTGTACGGATGGCGAAATTCTCGAGGTAAATCAGGTCGCCGCTTATTTCAATTATTCGAATCGGTTGTTGAATGGGCTGGGTGTTACTACGGATGGTGATTCAATTGGCTACTATGAGTAGTGCTCCCAATGTCCTCGCCTACATTGGGACAGGAAATGTATCTTAGAAATAGCTGGTATGTGGCGGCACTCTCCTCGGACGTAGGAGCGAACCTGACAGCACTCCGTATACTGGATGAGAATATAGTCCTGTACCGCTCCAAAAACGGCGATCCGGTTGCCTTGGAAGATTCCTGTCCGCACCGACGATTGCCATTGTCGAAAGGTCGGCTATTGAATGACAACATTGAATGCGGCTATCACGGACTGCAATTCGATCGGTCCGGTCAATGCGTTGCCGCGCCGACACAAGATCGAATCCCGCCTTCGGCAGTTGTTCGCAGCTATCCCGTAATCGACAGATGGGGTTTGGTATGGATCTGGATGGGCAATGCTGACCTTTCCGATGACAACTTGATAGTGAACATCGAAAACTACGACAACCCGGATTGGAAAATCTCGAAGGGCGATGCCCTAACATTCGCATGCAACTACAAATACATCATGGACAATCTCCTGGACCCTTCACATGTCGCTTGGGTACATCGCGCTTCCTTTGCGGCCCCTGGCACGGATAACACACCACTGGAAATCACCGAAACGGACAAAGGGCTAGTCGTTCATCGATGGATATACGGAAACAAACCACCGCCCTTCTATGCACCTCTTCTCCAATTCGAAGGAGATTGCGACCGGTATCAATACTATGAGGCGCAGTACCCGTGCACCGCGATTAACAAGGGGATTTACGTTCCAGCCGGGAAGGGTGGCCCGGATTTCAAGATCGACCAACTAACATATGTCATGATTTCCTATCATTTTATGACACCGATCGATGCGAACAACACGCGCTATCACTGGCTACAGCACCGAAATACCGATCCCGACAACGAAGCAGTGACTGCGTCGATAGCCGCTGACGCCAGAGCGGCGTTCCTTGAAGATCGTGACGTACTGGAGGCAGTACACACTGGGATAGCCAATGAGACTACGAGACACATCAAGCTGGGACTGGATGCGGCATCATTGCAGTTTCGCCGCAAACTCGAAGAATTGATTCTCGAAGAGTCTGACAACTCCCCATAGCGGTACTGACGCCTTAAATCGAAGATCTGCCGACCGAACGAGTCATCATCGTCACCAGAGAATCTGGTCCGTCTTTGGTGCATTAAGTTCGGCGCTTTATACGCTCGCAGATTAAAGCGAAGTCATCTAGGCTAAAGTCTTCGTCAAAACCGATGGCAAGCGGCACTACCTGTGGCATGCTGTGGGTATCCGTTGCATTAACGGCAGGTTTTTCTTGCTGCGCTTTCGCATCTTGATGCCTTTGCGAGATTGTCACCGTCAGTCGGCACGGTCGGGATATGCTGACGCTGGCAACAGCGGAATACTTTTTTGGCGTTCGCAGATCAAAAGGCACCACGACGGTCAGAATGCATCTTCCAGTGCGGGCGCCTCTTTTGGTCTGTACCTGCCCAGCGAGAATGTCGTTCGTTCTGCGCGACGGACGCCCGAGCTAAACGTTCTGGCCACACAATACTGCCCAATGTGCGCTTTCATTCTCGAAATTGAGATCACAAGAAGAATCCTCTGTGGCCAAAAATGGTTCTATACTGCAGCGAGCGCCTTTTCGAACTCCTCAATAATATCGCCCGCATCTTCACAACCGACGGAAATTCGAATCAGATTGTCTCGCCAGGGCTGCGGATATACCAGTGTGCACACGTCGCCCAAGCTCACGCCCTTGCCAAAAAGCTCATGGCTATTCGCAAACCGGTTCATTTCGTCTGCCCCGCCTTTGATCCGAAAGCTGACGATTCCGCCGCAGCCATTGGGCAAAGAGGATCTGGCCAGCGAATACTGCGGATGGGACTCTAGCCCTGGATACTTCACCCATTCCACGAGCTCGTGACCTTCCAGGTACTCAGCCAGCGCCTGGGCATTCGCGCAATGCTGACGCATTCGCAACGGCAATGTACGCACCCCACGCATTACCAGCCAGGATGCTATTGGGCTCAGACATTGACCGAACGTATCCAGCTTCAATCGCGCTTTGTCCATGCTCTTCTTCGACCCGGCCAAGACTCCGGCAACGGTGTCACCGTGCCCGCTGATATATTTAGTCGCTGAATGCAGCACAATATGAGCTCCCTGCTCAACAGGTCTTAACAGATACGGACTCAGGAATGTGTTGTCTGCAATCAATATCAGATTGTACTTGTCCGCCAACGAGCGAAACGCCGCGACATCGGAGATGTGTAAATTGGGGTTGGTTACCGTCTCGATGAACAACGCCCTTGTGTTGGGTCGAATAGCATTCTCGACATCCTGCAAGTTTCTTACGTCGACCATCGACACTTCGATGCCCATTGCCGGGCAATCTTTTTCGAAAAATTGGCGACTAATTACAAAAAGGTCATTCGTCACAATGACGTGTTCGCCTGCTCTCGCAGATATAAGAATTGAGATTGCAACTGCGGCCATTCCCGATGACGTAATCAATGCGGCCTCAGCGCCTTCCAACGATGCCATTTTTTTCTCAAGCGCCGCCGTCGTTGGATTGGCTGTTCTTGAATAAAAGAAACTCTCCAAGGGATGGTCCATGATGGCGGCCGCCATGTCTTCGGCAGTCTCGAATGAAAATGTGGCCGTTTGGTATATAGGGGTGTTATGAGCGCCGGTTGACTTATCCCAGCCTTCACCATCATGTATTGCACGAGTTGAGAAATTACGAGTCATAGATTTTCCAAATTATTAAGCCAAAACTAGATGTTGCTCGCCACATAACCGCCGAGGACGACCAATATCACAACTGGAACTACCCATTTCAACCAAAAGAAATAGGTCGTGTGCCAACCATGACTGGTTTCTCCGAATATTTGTAAATTGGTTTTAACTTGCCCCAATCCCCATGCCACTGTGATGATGGCTATTACGCTACCCAACATCTGCATGCCCGAGCCGAAAATCAGATCGAGAATCCCGACAATGCTTGGATCGAGAGAGCTCGGCAACATGACGGCCGCCTCCACGAATAAAACAGCAATGATCACCCGTGTTCGTCCGGAACGTACGCGAAGCTCCTCACTAATACTGCCGACAATGGCTTCGATCGCCCCCAGTGCGGATAGAAAAGCTATTAGCGTCAACGCCAGTAGAAAGCCACTACCAAGAATTCGACCACCCGGCATCACGCTGAACAACTTCGGTAGCGTGGCGAAAACCAGCGTTGGCCCTTGCGACAGGTCCAGCTCAAACACCAGAATGGTCGGAACGATAAACAACGATGCCAGGAACGCCGCGCCAACATCGCCGAGTGCAGTGAATGCGGCAATTCGCGGAATATTCTGGTCGTCGGCCATATACGAGCCATACATGACCATAATTGTCCCCGCGAGTCCTAACGAGAAAAACGCCTGGCCGAGTGCCGCGAAAATATGTTCTGCTTCCAGCGCTGAAAAGTCAGGCTTTAGAAACTCGGCAAACTTTGCAGGTGCGCCTGGAAGAAAAAATGCATTTACAACCAGATAGCAAATAACGAGCGCGAAAAAAGGAACAAAAAGCTGACTGACGGCTTCAATACCCTTGTTTAATCCACGAGACAAGACCACCATGATCAAACACAAGACACCGACGCTAAAGCAGTATTGCAGCCAACCGTTCGAATACTGTTGGTCGAAAGTTGCGAACGTGGAATCCGTAAAACCATTCAGAATTGAAAAAGAGGCCGCAAACGCGACGTTGCCGATAACGACGATGTAGTATGACGTCGAAATAGCGATCGTAAACACGAGCAGCGTGCCAATACGCTTTCCCCACTTCTGGCCCCAAACGCTCGAGAGCGCGCCGATCGGTCCTTTCCTGGTTTCGCGACCCAGGGTCCACTCCGCAGTCATTGCGGGAATAGCGAGCAAGAGCGTGAAGACCAAGTAGACGATGAGAAATGCGGAGCCGCCGTACTCACCCATCATGTAAGGAAATCGCCAAACATTGCCAAGGCCAACAGCAAAGCCAATCATGGTCAGAATCGTGGAAAACCGGGAAGTAAACGTTTCTCTGGCAGCCATCGAGATACCCTTTCTTGTTATTTTATTTCTCGATCAGCAAGGCGAGTAGCGGGCGCAGCGCTGACCACCAAGGCGGATCACCAGGCTCATAGTTCAGCGCTTTTAACGAGCTCGCTGAACAACCCACCCTTTAAGCTCACAAAGTTTCCGTAATTTCTTCGACTTTTTTTGAAAACTCTTTCATAGCTGCCCTGCTTTTTTCCTCATCATAAGTCCGCAGGGCTTTTTCCGACACGACTATCTTGCCGTTTACAATTACGGTATCCACGTTTGATGCATTAGCGGAATAGACCAATACCGAATAGGGATCAAAAATCGGTTGCATATTGGTAGATTCTGTTTCGACAATTACGATATCTGCCAGTTTGCCGCGCTCCAAAGAGCCCAATTCGTCCTCCCTGTGAATAGCTCTTGCTCCGCCCATCGTAGCCATTTCTACCACTTTGTATGGTGGCATCGCTGACCTATCGTTATTAACCAGCTTGTGTAACTTTGCGACATATCCCATTTGGCCAATAATATCCAAAGTATTGCCGCTCATGGGACCATCCGTGCCAAGCCCGATATTAAGGCCATCGTCAAACATTTTGAGCGCTGGTGATACACCCTTCGCTGACTTTATGTTGGCGACCATGTTATGAGCAATTCCTACATCCCGTAGTTTCATGAGCTCAATATCACTGTCTGTTACAAAAATACAATGAGCTGCGATAAGTCTCTCGTTTAGCATTCCCACAGAATCCAAATATTCGATGGGCGTCATTCCAAATTCTGATTGAAACTTATCAAACTCTTCCTGGGTCTCCGCCACATGCATGGACACCGGAACATCATATTTTTCAGATAACTCTGCTATTTTTTCCAGATTTTCCTTCGTTACAGTATGCGGAGCGTGAGGCCCGAATGCTGGTGTAATCAGTTCGTCATCTTTATATTTTTCTACAAACGCGGTCGCCAGCTCCAGTTTGGCATTTCCATCCGCCCCGTCTGCGGTGGGATATTTGATAATGTTTTGTGCCATTACGCCCCTAAGCCCAATTTCCTTTACAGCTCGAGCGGCACTTTCTTCAAATAGGTACATGTCTACCATTGTGGTAACGCCTGCCTTGGCCATTTCAATCGCCGCGTGAACGGCTCCGATATATACCATCTCCTCTGACACCATTTTGTTTTCTAATGGAAATATATATCTGTTTAATCTATCGGGAACATCGTCCGCTAAACTTCTGAACACGCTCATGGATGCATGGGTATGAGTATTTATCATCCCTGGCATGATGATGCCGCCTTGCGCATCTATTGCATCGCCAGATGAATATTTTCCCAGGATCTCGACACCCCCAACCTCTACTATTTTGTTGCCTTTAACAATGACGACACCGTCGCTTAAAATCTCTTTACCGGCGTTCATCGTCAAAACGATTCCGTTTTTTACGATCAAATCAACTTCTTCAGCTTTGCTTGCCGGCGCGCTGGTAAGCGCGAAAATTAGCGTGGCTAACCCTGTCAAGAACGTCCTATTCATCCTTTTACGCCATCCTGTCTTGTGGATTGATTTCTTGTGGACTTGATTCAATTTTCGGGTCTAACAGCTATTTGTCAAACACAATAATGATGCCAGATTCGGTTGTTCGCCGGTTCTGATTGCGTTGGCGCCGGCCCCGGGGCCTGCGGGCAGCCCACACTTTGAGGCTCAGCGGTCTCGACTTTGCCCGGGGCACTCCAATCACCTTTTACCGGGCCGTCGAGGCGCCACCCGTGCCTGAATTCACCGACAAATTTTGCTGACGAGCCAAACTTCCGATAACCTCGATTGCCCGACCTTTCACGCCGGACGCAAAGGGAAGTAAGCCATGGTTCTCGCGAAAATCCTGCCTCTGATTCTTACCGGATTTCTGCCACTCACGCTCATCGCCTGCGGCTCCGGGGAGCGGCAAGGACCATCCCAGCCGGATGCCGGTTTTCAAGCACCGGATGCCAGCAGTGTCGAGACACCAAGTGAGGATATCGGCGGCACGGTGACCGGCCCGGATGGTCCCGAAGCCGGCGTCTGGGTCATTGCCGAGACCCGCGATCTCGGGACGCGCTACGCCAAGATAGTGGTCACCGACGCCCAGGGCCGCTACCTGATTCCCGACCTGCCAGGGGCCAATTACGACGTCTGGGTGCGCGGTTACGGCCTGGTGGATTCCGAAAAAGTCCAGGCCTCACCGGGTGGCACGCTGGACCTCACGGCGGTACCCGCCCCCGATGAAGCGGCAGCAGCGCAGTACTACCCGGCCGGCTACTGGTTCTCCCTGCTGGAATTACCAGCCAAGACCGAATTCCCCGGCACCGGTCCGACAGGCAACGGCATCAGCCCCAACCTCAGGCACCAGGCCGACTACATCCGCCTCATCTCTTCCGGCAGCTGTCTGAGCTGTCATCAGTTGGGCAATGCAGCGACGCGCGAAATCCCGGCCCTGTTCGGCGGCAGTGACAGTTCCGCTGATGCCTGGGCGCGCCGCCTCCAGTCCGGCCAGGCCGGGGGTTTCATGATCCGCACCCTGACCGGCCTGGGAATGGAAGGGACCATCCGCATGTTCAGCGACTGGACCGACCGTATCGCCGCCGGCGAACTGCCGCCCGCACCAAGCCGGCCGCAGGGTTTGGAGCGCAACGTGGTTATCACGCAATGGGACTGGGCCGATCCCACCGCCTATCTTCATGACCTGGTCGGCACGGACCGGCGCAAGCCCACCGTTAACGGCTATGGCAAGCTCTACGGTGCCCTGGAAGAAAGCGCCGACTACCTGCCGGTGCTCGACCCCGTCAATCACACCCTGGACCAGATTCCATTGACCATGATGGACCCCGAAGCGGGCCCCGTGTCCAGTCCTCCCGTGGCGGAATCGCCTTATTGGGGCGATGAAGCCATCTGGGACTCGAGGGCTAATGTGCACAACCCGATGCTGGACGGACAGGGCCGGGTGTGGATCACCGCCCGGGTGCGCGGCAGGGACAACCCCGACTGGTGCCAGTCTGGCTCGGATCATCCTTCCGCGCAGGTATTCCCGTTGCAGACCTCGGGACGACAGTTGGGCCTGTACGATCCGGCCAGCGGGGAGTACACGCATATCGATACCTGTTTTGGCACGCACCACCTGATGTTCGCCGAGGATGAAAATGACACCTTGTGGACCAGTGGCGGCGGCCCCGTGGTTGGCTGGCTGGACGCGAAAAAATTTCTCAAAACCCGTGACGCGGCGGCCTCCCAGGGATGGACACCGCTAATCCTGGATACTAACGGCAACGGCGTGCGCGACGCGGATTACCTGGAACCCGACGACGCTGCGGACCCCACCAAAGACAAGCGCATCTATCCCGGCGGCTATTACGCCGTGGCTCCTGCGCCCGACGGTTCCGTGTGGGGGTCGATCCTCGGCTTCCCTGGCGCCGTGGCGCGGCTGGTTCCGGGCGACAACCCCAGCGAAACCGCCCTGGTCGAGTACTACGAATTGCCGGTGGATAAGAACGGCGACCCCATTGAGGGTTTCTCCCCCCGTGGCATGGACATCGACCGCAACGGCGTGGCCTGGGTGGCCATGGCCAGCGGCCACATGGCCAGCTTCGACCGCCGCAAGTGCGTCGGTCCCTTGAACGGCCCCCGGGCCACCGGCCAGCACTGCCCCGAGGGATGGAGCTTCCACACGGAGCCCCTGCCCCAATTCAAGAATCTGGACCAGTCCGGCAGCTCCGAAGGCAGCTACTACACCTGGGTAGACCAGTTCAATGCCCTGGGTCTTGGGGAAAACATCCCCATCAATACCGGCAACCAGAGCGAGGCTTTGCTGGTACTCAAAGACGGTGAGTGGGTGAGAATGCGCGTGCCCTACCCTCTGGGCTTCTACACCAAGTGGATGGACGGTCGCATCGACGATCCCAACGTCGGCTGGAAAGGCCGTGGCATCTGGGCTTCCTTCAGCGGCCGCGCCCCCTTCCACATGGAAACCGGGCAAGGCACCTTCCCCCAGGTGTTTCACTTCCAGATGCGGCCCAACCCGTTGAGCGACTGATGATTCACGCAATGAGCCAGGTTGATCGTTGTCTCTTGTGGATTCGTCGGTAGGACAGGCACGCCTGCAGGTAAGTCGGTAGCGGCCAACTCTCCGGGCAACGATGCTGCGAACATAAAAGGGGCGTCCTGGTCAGTCGAATTAGATTCAAAAGCAACTTTGCGCATGCTTCCAGCCCAGCCCTGCGAAATTCATAACACAAAGAGGCATTTGAACGGCGACTGGGGGATAAGTAGTATTGTTCGGGCAGCAGTGGTAGCGTTAACATCCCGTGATTACGGTCACGCTTGATAACACCAAAGTACAAAGTCGGGATGATCGGAGGATGTACTGAGATGCCCACAACAAATCGCGTCGCAGCATTGATTTTTACCTGCTTATATTTGACCGTCTGCGCTCAAGCCGACGAGTTTGTTCTTCGCGATTTTGAGAAGCAACAGCTAACTCCTGTCTATTGGTCGGAAGGCGCAAGTTTCGGCGACTTTAATCAGGATGGTCATCAGGATGTCGTCAGCGGACCGCACATGTGGCTGGGGCCCGACTTCAAACATCGTTACGAATTCTATCCCCCCGTGGCGCCGACCAAGCGGCTGCCATATGATTTTGGGTATTACTCGAACGACAATTTCTTTTCGTTCGTGTACGACATCAATGGGGATGGCTGGCTGGACGTCCTGACGGCGGGACTTCCCAATACCCCTGCTTACTGGTACCAGAACCCGGGCAAATCTTTCAGTGGTCCGGGTCCGGAGCGGCCGGAGCACTGGGAGCGCTACTTCGTCACAAACGCTGTTAAGAACGAAGCACCTGATTTCAAAGACCTTACCGGCGATGGGGTGCCTGAACTGTTGATGGCCTACGACAAACATTACGGCTATGTCTCGCCGAACCCTGTAGCTCCGACGCTTCCCTGGATCTTTCACCCGATATCGACCCACGAGGAAGTGATTCATCACTACACCCACGGTATGGGAATTGGGGATATCGACGGCGACGGACGCAATGACTACATAACCGGGGATGGCTGGATGCGACAGCCCGCCTCCCTGCAAGACGGTCAAGATTGGGAGCATCACCCCTATCAATTCGTCAATCGGAAAACAAACCCCGTGTTCTGCTGTTTCACCGGCGGAGCCAATATGTATGCCTATGACGTGAATGGCGACGGGCTCAACGATGTTATCACCAGCAAGGACGCACACGGTTGGGGCCTGAGCTGGTTTGAACAGATCCGAAATGGCGACGAAATCAGCTTTAAAGAGCACGTCATTATGAGCATTCAGGAGAAAAATACTGACAACCCTTATGGGGTTCAATTCTCGCAGCTCCACGCAGTTGAACTTGTCGATATCGATGGCGATGGCTTAAAGGACATCTTGACTGGCAAGACCTACCGGGCTCACGACTTCGGCGACGAAGGGTCCCGACAGGCCCCGGTAATCTATTATTTCCGGCTCACACGCCAGGATGGACAGGTGGAATATATTCCTCATCAGATAGATGACGAAGCCGGCATTGGACGACAACTGGTGAGCGGAGATCTCAACGGCGATGGGCTGGTCGATTTTGTAGTCGGCAACAAAAATGGGGCCTTTGCCTTTACCCAAAAGGCTCGAACCGTCGACCAGGAAGAATGGGAAAAGGCTCAGCCTGTCCGCATCGAGAATTTTGGAGACCGGTAAAACCAGTACTAGCCGACTAAAGATGAGGCACTAAGATGAACAGAACTCAGCGCGTTATAGCATCAATATTCACCTGCTCTTTCCTAACCGCCGGCGCTCAAGCCGACGAGTTTGTCATTCGTGATTTTGAAAAACAGGAGCTGACCCCCATCTATTGGTCGGAAGGCGCCAATTTTGGTGACTTTAACAAGGATGGTCACCAGGATGTCGTCAGTGGGCCGGACATATACCTGGGACCCGAATTCAAGAACCGACACGAATTCTATCCGGCGGTGGCGCCGACCAGGCGGAGTCCAACGGATCGAGCGTATTACGCCAACACCAACTTCTTCTCTTTCGTCTTCGATTTCGACGCGGACGGCTGGCCTGATATCCTGACCGTGGGGCTTCCCAATACCGAGGCTTACTGGTACCGGAACCCCGGCAAGTCTTTCAGTGGTCCGGGCACAGAACGGCCTGAGCACTGGGAGCGGCACTATGTGATCGACCGCGTCAAGAACGAAGCACCTGTAGTTGCAGACATTACCGGCGATAAGGTGCCTGAACTTTTGATGGCGTACGGCAAACATTACGGCTATGTCTCACCGAACCCTGTGGCCCCGACGCTGCCCTGGATTTTTCACCCGGTATCGACTCAAGAGCAGGAGGTTCATCACTACACCCACGGCATGGGCTACGGGGATGTCGACGGCGACGGGCGTACCGACGTTCTGACCGGGGATGGATGGTTACAACAACCCGCGTCCCTGCAAAACGATCCGGATTGGACTTTTCACCCTTTCCCGTTCGCTGACCGGACGGGGGGCCAACCGTTCGCCGATTTGCGTGGCGGTGGGCAGATGTTCGCCTATGACGTGAATGGCGACGGGCTCAACGACGTCATCACCAGCCTCGACGCTCACGGTTGGGGCCTGAGCTGGTTTGAACAGGTTCGTACCGGACGGAACCGCAGCTTTCGCGAGCATCGTATTCTGAGCAATGCAGAAACAAATACGGACAACCCTTATGGCGTTCAATTTTCCCAGCTCCACGCAGTCGACCTTGTCGACATCGACGGCGATGGCCTGAAAGACATCGTGACCGGAAAGACCTACCGGGCCCACGATTTCAACGACCCCGGGTCCCGACAGGCCCCGGTGATCTATTATTTCCGGCTCACGCGCCAGGATGGCGCGGTAGATTTCGTTCCTTATCTGATCGACGACCAGGCGGGCATTGGACGGCTGGTGGTAAGCGGGGACATCAATAAAGATGGGCTGGTGGATTTGGTGATCGGCAACAAGAACGGGACATTCGTCTTTACCCAAAAGGTTCGAAGCGTCGATCAGGCGGAATGGGAAAAGGCTCAGCCTGTCCGCAGCCAGAGTTTCGGAAAGTAGCGAGACAGACAAGGCGATCGACAGTGGGCAAGATCAGGCGGGTGGCGGCTCGCCGCCATCATGCGCGGATTACCATCAGCGATGTTGCCATCCGCGCCGGCGTTTCGCCGATGACTGTATCCCGCGTCATCAATAGCGAGGGCAACGTCCGCGGCAGCACGCGCGCAGCGGTAGACGCCGCCATCCTCGAACTCGGCTATTCGCCCAACCGGGCGGCCCGCAGCCTGGCCAGTGCAAGCCAGATGCAGGTCTGCCTGCTGTACGCCAACCCCAGCAGCACGTATTTGAGCGCGACGCTGCTGGGCGCACTGGAGCAGGCTCGCGAAAACGATACGCAGTTGGTCGTCGCCGAATGCGATGGCGAGGCCGATGCGGAGCGGACCATAATGGATCAACTGAAGGGCGGCATCAGTGGCGTCCTGCTGGTGCCGCCGCTCGCCGATTCGCTTTATCTGCTCAATTTGCTCAAAGAGCTCGATGTGCCGACCGTCACAATGGGCCCACAGCTTGTCGGCGAACGCATTTCGTCAGTGATGATCGACGACAGAAGCGCGGTACGTACGATGACCGAATACCTTATCGGGCTCGGTCACCGGCGCATCGGATTCATAACCGGCAACCCAAAGTACCTGGTCAGCGAAGTACGCAAGAGCGGCTATCGCGACGCGCTTGAAGCAGCGGGTATAAAGTGGCGCCCGGAACTGGTTGCCACCGGCCTATTTTCATATCGTTCCGGATTGGACGCGGCCAACCGTCTGCTCGCGCTGCGTGAAATTCCGACTGCAATCGCTGCCAGCAATGACGAGATGGCCGCCGCCGCGATTTCCGTCGCCCACCGTCATCACATTGATGTGCCCGGCGAGCTGACAGTAACCGGCTTCGACGACACGTTGCTGGCAACCACGGTTTGGCCGGCGATCACGACCATCCGTCAACCGATCAGCGACATGTCGCATGCGGCCATCGACCTGTTGACGCGCAGTATTCGCGCCAGTCGCGCGGGCAGCAATACCGAATGCCAGCACCTTACCCTGGACTACAGCTTGATAGAACGTGGAAGCTCGGCGCCACCCGCGCAGCGCGTTCCCCGAGACTGAACCGCCCGGCGTTCGGCGGAGACTCCATTTTCGCGAGGATGGAGTAATGAACAAGTCAACACGATATTCAACAGTTTGATCAGGCAGCAATCTGATACAACGCGCCACAACTACGATAATTAAAACAGGGGAAAGTAATTGTGACTCACCCAAATGCGGCAGACGGCCACACGCTTTACATCATACTTATCAGTTGCATAGCGACGCTGGGAGGTTTTCTGTTCGGCTTCGACAGTGGCGTGATCAACGGGACGGTTGACGGGCTGCAGGCAGCGTTTAATTCGGACAGCGTTGGTACCGGTTTCAATGTTGCGTCGATGCTGCTTGGTTGCGCTGTTGGTGCCTATTTCGCGGGCCGCCTGGCGGACCGCTTCGGTCGCCGTGCAATCATGCGGATCGCTGCGGTATTTTTTGTAGTCAGCGCCTGGGGATCAGGCGTCGCTACCGGTTCGCTCGAGTTTGTTGTTTATCGAGTACTCGGCGGGCTGGCGGTTGGTGCCGCCAGTATTCTTGCGCCGGCTTACATAAGCGAAGTTTCGCCCGCGCGCTACCGCGGTGCGCTGGCGACGGTGCAACAGATAGCAATCATCTTCGGCCTGTTCATCGCGTTCCTCAGCAACTATCTGCTGGCATACGCAGCCGGGTCATCGACGACCGAATTCTGGCTGGGCCACGCAGCCTGGCGCTGGATGTACTGGGTTGAAATTCTGCCGGCCGCCGCCTTCCTCGTCGCATTGTTTTTCATTCCGGAAAGCCCGCGCTACCTCGTGCTGCGGAGCAAGAAACACGAAGCGCAGCAAGTGTTAACAAGACTGTTTGGTGCCGCGGCGGCAAAAAACAAGGTGGACGAAATCGATGCGTCTTTTGCGTCGGACCACCACATTCCTAAACTCAAGGACCTGATCGACCCGAAGACCAAGCGCATACGCAAACTCGCCTGGGTTGGTATCGGGCTGGCAACCTTTCAGCAACTGGTTGGCATTAACGTCGTGTTCTATTACGGCGCGGTGCTGTGGCAATCGGTTGGCTTTACGGAAAGCGATGCGCTGCTTATTAATGTCCTGAGTGGCGCCTTGAGTATCGGCGCAGTGATTGTTGCGCTGCTGCTGGTAGACAGGATCGGCAGAAAACCCTTGCTGCTTGTTGGTTCGATCGGCATGGCCGTATCACTCGGTACGCTTGTCATCGCGTTTCTGAATGCAACGACTGCGGCAGACGGCTCCCTGACACTCGAGGGCATTTACGGACCGCTGGCCCTTATCGGTGCAAATGTCTATGTGATTTTTTTCAACGGATCCTGGGGCCCGGTGATGTGGGTCATGCTCGGCGAGATGTTTCCGAACCAACTTCGCGGTACCGGTCTTGCAGTGAGCGGGCTTGCGCAGTGGTTGGCGAACTTCGGCATTACACTGACGTTTCCGATTATGCTGACGTTTATCGGGCTCGCGGGAGCTTACGGCTTCTACACGGTTTGCGCCGTGATCTCGATTTTTTTCGTAGTAAAAATGGTGCACGAAACCCGTGGCATCGAACTCGAAGACATGCAGGGCTAGCCAACCCACAAGTGGAGAAACCAGCGTGAGAGCACTCAAACTTTCGATAACCGTTCTGCTATGCGTTTTATCGACCGCCAGCATCGCACAGCAATCAAGCGCAAAGGGCATTTTCCAGACTGACTTGCCCGATATCGAGGACCGCGAGGCGGTTGTTCTCGAAGTCGTCTATCCGCCCGGCGCCGAGTCGGCGAGCCACCGACACAATGCGCACACGTTCGTCTATGTACTCGAGGGAGCGGTTGAAATGCAGGTGGCGGGTGGTGAGCTAAAGAAACTTACCGTTGGACAAACGTTTTACGAGACGCCGAACGATATACACGCTGTGTCACGAAACGCCAGTGAGACCGACCCGGCGAAGATTCTAGTGTTTTTCATAAAGATGAAAGATGCGCCCGTCTCGGCGCCTGCAGACGATTAGTCCGGATCAACAGCGTAACTACGAAATCATCACGGTTCGTGTGAATTGTGCATAGTTTTCCCACCGGGTACGCTTCTCGGGCATTTGATCGGCTGTTGCCTGTACGTGGCCGTTAACATCTGTTACACGCGACACAAGCGAGTGCTCTCCGGGTGTCGCATCGTGCCAATCGAAATTGAACAGTTTCCAGGAATACTGCGTCGATTCCGGATGGATCTGCGCCAAGCGCCAGGGACCATCATCGATCTTGATTTCAATCGATTCGAGCGGCGTGCCATCGTTTAATGCGAAACCGGTAATTCGATGGCTGCCGTTGCCGCGCGTCACGCGAATAATTGTAGATTTGAGTTGCATCCTGGTAACCGAACGTTCGTCCCAGCGTTCAACACCGCCTACGTCAATCTTGCTCAACGTGACGTAGTCCCGCGCCATGAAACGACCCATGTAGCGGCGATCCTGTACGTGAATGTGTTCCAGCCATTTGACATTCGCTATACCAAACCAGCCGGGTACGATGAGGCGCACCGGTGCGCCGTGGTAATGCGGCAAAGGCACCCCATTCATTTCGTAGGCAAGCATGACATCGGCGCTCTGAGCGTCATCTATATGCATGCTACGGCCGAACGCCTGCTCGACGTCGACGTCGCGAATTCTTTCAGTACCCTTATCCGAACCATAGAAAACGACTTCAATGCCGGCATCCTGAACCCCGGCATCGCGCAACAAATCGCGCAGGCGAACACCGCCCCATTTCGCGTTGCCAATCAGGCCGTGAAACATCTCCCGACGGTTGCCGCCGCATTCGAACCCGGCATCGATCTCGAATTTGTCCATGCGCTTGAGCTCAGCCAGCGTAAATTCGAGTGGCTGATCCAGCAGGCCGGTGATGCGTAACCGGTAGTCGTCGTCAGCTACCTCCGGCTGATTGTAGTGCTGGATAATGTAGAAGTCGTCGTTGGGCGTGTAGAAAGAATCGATGTGCCGGGTGTCGAGGAAATGAATACCGCCCGCGGTAACCGGCGGCGCGCTATAGCCTTCGGGCATATCCGTGAAGGGCACCAGTACTTCGCCCTGTGCCAGCACAAGCTTTGACCAGAACGGCATGGCCGCTGTCGCTGCAATCCCCGCCAGTGCGAGCCCGCTTTTCAGTACTTCACGACGATCTGTTTGCCGCTCAACAGGCATGGTCTTCTATCCCCTCGATCATTTTTCCGAATTGTTGTGCCGGATGGCCGTACCTCGTAATTCGAGCCATGCGGTATGTGGGATTTTCCTTTATTATCAAGCAACAAGAAATCGTTCCACCACTTTCGTCCATGCGAATTCGCTCGGACATATGATGAGCAGATGATATTATATCCACCAACAGGACGAATGAAGATCAAACAAGAAAACCTCAACGATCTTAGTTTAATCGATAATGTGATCTTTGGGCTTAATCATCAAATCAAAAAACAGAAACCAACCATAATGAACACTAAAATTAGAAAACGTTACTTATTGTTAGTATTAATGATCGCTTCTGTACCAGCCTATTCAGACACTTCAGTTAGCGCTGGCGAGAACCACACGTGCATTCTCAAGTCAGACGGAGAGGCTTATTGCTGGGGAGACAATTCAGTAGGTCAGCTGGGCAACGGTTCTACCAAACCCAGTATGATTCCCGTTGCGGTTTCTGGAAAACTTCGATTTAAGACAATAAGTGTTGGTTGGGATCATACCTGTGGCGTCACGGTTGCCAATGAAGCTTATTGTTGGGGCCGTGGCAGATATGGAAGGCTCGGCAATGGTTCTTCCGACAACAGCACGACTCCAACGGCGGTATCCGGCGGCTTGTCCTTTGAATCAGTAAATTCTGGCTTAGCTCATACTTGTGGAATTACTACCGATGGAGGCGCTTTCTGCTGGGGACGGGGAGAGGATGGAATTCTCGGCAATAACTCCATCGAGAGCTCGCTGGTACCTGTACCTGTTTCCGGTGGACTTGCTTTTGGCTCAATAAATGCCGGATCAGCGACGACCTGCGGCATAACAACCAATGGGGATGCGTACTGCTGGGGAGCAAGTGATTTTGGTAGTTTATTGGGACAGGGAGATGACGATCGCGACAGAAAAATAGTTCCAGGGCTTGTCGCAGGTGAGTTCAATTTTGAACCAAACTCAATAAGCGTTGGCCTCGATCATGTTTGCGCCATAAGTAAGGCTGACGAAGCTATCTGCTGGGGCCGCGGCAGATATGGCAAATTAGGTATTGGTTCTGCAGATGCTATAGGAGTTATTGAAAATTTGAGGACACCACGAAAAGTAAAAGGAAATGTATCTTTTTCTTCAATTACTACCGGGGTCTTTCAAACCTGCGGAATTGCAACTGACGGTAAGGCGTACTGTTGGGGAAGAAATGGATCAGGGCAGCTAGGCGATGGTACAACGACAATGCGAGTCGAACCTGCAGCTGTATCAGGTAATGTAAATTTTAAGAGTATAGATATAGGTAGTGATCATACTTGTGGCATTTCTTCAAATGATGAAGTTTACTGTTGGGGAGATGGCAGCGCAGGTAAACTTGGAACACGTTCAACTGAAAACAAACTGAATCCTACTAAAGTTTCCCTAAAGTAGAATGCTATGATGATTCAAGAAAAAATAATCGGAAAAGTCATGTCTAAGAAAGTAACCGTTATGCTGGTTGGACTACTTATATTGGTCAGCGCCAATTCATTTGCACAGCGCATGGAGGGTAATCAGCAACAGTTTCAGGTTCTTTTGTTTACGAAGTCTCTGGACTTTCACCACCTTTCTATTTCGAATGGAGTGCAGATGTTCAAAGAGTTGAGCCAGGATAATCATTTTGGTCTCACCTGGACTGAACAAGCTGACTTCTTTGACGATCAGGCACAGCTGAATAGCATGGATGTAATTGTATTCATGAATACATCCGGAGATATTCTTAATGACAACCAGAGAAAGGCACTACAAGATTACATACATCAAGGAGGCAATTTTGTAGCGATACACTCAGCTTCATTCACAATGATGGAGTGGCCATGGTATGTAAGCCTGGTTGGTGGTGTGTGGAACCGTCATCCGAATCCGGGCATTTGGACGGCGGTGGTTAATAATGAAAAACCCGATCATCCATCAACCGCCCACTTACCGAAAAAATGGGTGGTTACTGAAGAGTGGTACAACTATCTGGAACTATCAGACAATATTGAAGTTGCTTTAACTGTGGATGAAACCACGTTTCCCGGCGGGAAAATGCCAGACTACCATCCAATAGCTTGGTATCAGGAAAATTTTGAAGGTGGAAGATCTTATCACACGGGTTTGGGGCACCCGGAAGGAAAGTATGATGAGATTTGGTATAGACAACATATTCTGGGCGCGGTGTGGTGGGCCGCGACTGGCGGAAAAGCTTTCGAGTAGTTAAATGTTCATACAGCAAGCGCAATTTGCTTGCGGCCCAGTTTACTAATCTTCGCCCCGGCATCCGCCTCTTGCAGGATCGAAACGACCTTTTCTTGTGAATCGGGATGGGCTGGCCTGCTTCGAGTATCCACTGCGGCCAGGCGGTTCAGTCGTTTCTGCGGGTATCACCCCAATTTGCCGGTAACTCTCAGCCGGCCGCGATAAAGCGGTAACTCGTTGTCTGCGAATAGCGCTCGCCCGGCGCAAGCAAAGTGCCGGGAAAGGCGGGTTGATTGGGTGTATCGGGAAAATGTTGAGGTTCGAGGCACATGCCACGGTGCGGCGCGAACGGCGGTCCAAGCTTTTGCCCGCCGTATACCTGAAGCCCGGGGCACGTTGTCGTCATCCGCAAGCGCAGGTCGCCGTTCGGGCTCTCAAGCTCGGCACGGCCGCCAGATTCGTCCAGAACATAATTGAAGTCCATACCGCCAGTGCGCACGACAAGCGGGTGTCGCGACCCGATGATATCGCGCAGCGTTTTTGGCTGGCGCAGATCCAGTCCGGAGCCGGTTACATCGAGGAAATCGCCGGTCGGCAGCAGGTCTTCGTTGACCTGCAAGATTTGCCGACTGGCAACATGCAAGCGATGCCCGAGCACGTCGGCACTGTCAGCCGCGAGATTGAAATAGGCGTGGTTGGTCATATTTACATGCGTCGGCCGGTCGGTTTCCGCTTCCAGCAGGATCACGAGTTCGCGTTCATCCGTCCAGCGGTACGTGACGGTCGCCTCAAGCGTTCCAGGGTAGCCCTGGTCGCCATCCGCTGACCTCAACCGAAACCGCCCTGTATCGTCCGGGACCGCCGCATCGATTGACCAATACCTGTGGTGAAACCCGCCCGCACCGCCGTGCAGGTGGTTCTTGCCCTCGTTGGCATCGAGCAAATAGTCAACACCGTCGAGGTTGAAGTTTGCACCAGCAATGCGGTTGCAGGTACGCCCGACGGTCGCGCCCATGAAGTAACGGTCCGTCAGGTAATCCGCGCAATCTTCATAACCGAGGATCACGTTGCGGATGCCGTCCGGCAGCTGCAGTTCGATGCGTGTCAGTCGAGCGCCGAAATTTAGCAGCGTGACACGGTCGCCGCGGGCATTTCGCAGTACCCGCTCTGTCATGCCGTCCGGACTTTGCCGCGTCATCTGGGGTGTCTGTAACGAATACGATGCCCGCCCACGAGAGGCTCAGGGCTTCACCCGAAATATGAAGTCATTAATAACGTTCTCGACCCATTCCTGCCGGCCGCTTATCTTGCGTGGCTCACCGTGTTTCACGGCATGTTCGCGGAGATCCTTGAGGGATAACCGTCCATTAGCAAAAGCCCGACCCTGTCCGCTGTCGAAACTCGCATACCGTTCGCGGCGGAATTCAGCCAGCGAGGACTTCTCGAGGATCTCGTGGGCGACGAGCAAGCCACGTGCATATGAGTCCATGCCGCCGATATGCGCAATAAACAAGTCTTCCAGGTTGGTCGATTCACGCCGGACTTTCGCGTCAAAATTCAGCCCGCCGGTCTTGAAGCCACCGTCCTCGAGTATGATTAGCATCGCCTGCACGGTGTCGTAAAGGTCGGCGGGGAACTGGTCCGTATCCCAGCCGTTCTGGGGATTGCCGCGATTGGCGTCCACCGAGCCAAGCATGCCGGCATTCGTACACATTCTGAGCTCGTGAGCAAATGAGTGGCCCGCCAGCGTGGCGTGATTCGCTTCCAGGTTGACCTTGAAATCGTCGGCAAGTCCGTATTGCCGGAGAAAGCCGATGACGGTCTGAGCGTCGACGTCGTACTGGTGGTACATGGGTTCCATCGGCTTGGGCTCGATAAGGAACGTGCCGTTAAAGCCGATCGAGCGGCCATAGTCGCGGGCCATGCCAAGGAACCTCGCCATGTGTTCCAGCTCGCGGCCGGTATCCGTGTTGAACAGCGCGGAATACCCCTCGCGCCCACCCCAGAACACATAGTTCTCGCCGCCGAGTTCTACTGTCGCATCCAGCGCCGCCTTGACCTGGGCCCCCGCATGCGCGACGACATTGAAATCCGGGTTGGTCGATGCACCGTTCATGTAACGCGGGTGCGAGAACAGGTTCGCAGTGCCCCACAGCAACCGGACCCCGGTTTCCTTTTGCCTTGCTTTGGCACGCCCGACCAGGTGCTGCAGGTTTTTCTCGCTCTCGGCAACGCTCGCGCCCTCGGGAGCCATGTCGCGGTCGTGAAAGCAAAAATAGGGCACTGTCAACTTGCTGAAAAACTCAAACGCAGCGTCAAGCTTTTCTTCCGCTGCCTCGAGTCGGTCGCCCCCCTCACTCCAGGGGCGGGGGCGTGTGCCGGGGCCGAAGGGATCGGCGCCATCAGCGCAAAACGTGTGCCAGTAGCAGACCGAAAAACGCAGATGGTCACGCATGGTCTTGTTGCCGACCATGCGATCTGCATCGTAGGCTTTAAATGCCAGTGGGTTATCGGATTCCGGGCCTTCGTACTCTATACGTGAAATGCCGGGAAAATACTCGCGGTTGCCAATCCAGGGTCGCGCACTCATGCTCTTGCTCCGTCTGTTTCGAATAATGGTGCCACGCCCGCTACTGCGCGCCGGTAGGCCGCATAGCCGTCAGCGTAGCTTTCGGATGTGGTTTCGTCAGGTGTGCAGACGAGATCCGGCTGCCGCACAATGTGTTCGCGGGTTACGTCGCCGATGCCACGCCCGGAATCCAACTGGCGTTCCAGTACCCACAGCGCATGCAACGCGGCACCGAAAGAGGCGCCTTCATCTTGCGCCAGCCGTACCACCGGCAGCCGGCAGATATCGGCCACGATCTGGCGCCAGGCTCGACTGTTGGCACCGCCTCCGGTCAGCACAATTTCCGATGACTGGATGCCCAGCCGGCGCAGTTCGTCGAGGCCAAAACGCAAACCGTAAGTTGCGCCTTCAACAGTCGCCCGCAACAGGTGTCTTTTCTCGCAGTTTTCCGGGTTGAGCCCCAGCACGCTCGCGCTGGCGCGCGGCAGGTTCGGTGTACGCTCGCCGGTAAAAAACGGCAGGACAATCAGACCGCCGGAAGCAGCCGGTACGGCATCTATGGCTGCATCGAAGCCGGCGTTGTTGATGACGAGCAGCTGCTTCATTAATTCGGTAGCGAGCGTGCAGTTCATAGTGCAAAGGAGGGGCAGCCATCCGCCGGTCGAACTGCAAAACGCCGCGATATTGCCCTGCGGGTCGACAATCGGTCGATCCGCGTACGCAAACAGGGTTCCTGACGTGCCAAGGCTCATCGTCAGCTGGCCCGGCACGACGTTGCCGGTTCCGATCGCTGCCATCATGTTGTCGCCACCGCCCGGTGCCACCGGAATACCGGTCGGCAGGCCGAACTCCTGTGAGAACAGAGCGGTGGTTTGCCCGATGACTTCCCCGGGTTCAACCAGCTCCGGCAAGCAGTTGGCCAGGTCCCGTGACGGCTCGACCGCTCGCAGCAGCTCGCGGCTCCAGCGGCGATTCCGCACGTTTAGTAACGCTGTGCCTGATGCGTCACCGTATTCCATCACCGCGCGGCTCGTCATGACGAAATTCAGGTAGTCGTGCGGTAGCAGCACCAGCGCCATGTCTTGGTACTTGCGCGGATAATGCTTCCGCAGCCAGCGAATCTTCGGGGCGGTGTAGCCGGTCAGCACTGGATTTCCGGCGAGCTCGATGCAGCGTTCACGGCCGCCGCAAGCCTCCATAATCTCGTCGGCTTCCTGCTGCGTTGACGTATCACACCACAGTTTTACCGCGTGCAGGACCTCGCCACTGCCGTCTATCGGCACGAAACCATGCTGCTGCCCGGAAACCGCAATCGCGCGTACCGACATGCGAACGCTTGCGCTGACCTGCTGCAATGCCTGTTTCAATGCCACCAGCCACCATTTCGCTTCCTGCTCAGCCCGACCAGTTGCATCGCGCATTACTTCGAGCGGCGCAGAAGCCGACGCGACGACTTCGCGAGCATTATAGTCGTAGAAAACAACTTTCAGGCTTTGTGTGCCGAGATCTATGCCGAGCGTCGTGTCCATCGTGTGTCGTCTTGCTCCCGTTACCGGCCTTAGACTTGGCACCCTTTCTTTAGTTATTAGTTCGGCAATAGACGAATCATCGGATTCCGAAACTGAACTCGGCTGTCGGAGCCCACGGACTCGAGAGCGATCGTGCCGCGATGTAGACTGGCCGGTCCCCTTGCATCCGCAGGTTCTGTGAATTCGTTGACTGTTTCACCGTTCACTTTTACCGTTATTTTCTTGCCGTCAACCTTGATGTAATAGCTGAACCATTCGTTGTCACCGTGCGATGCGGTATTCAGCTCGCTCACCCCAGCCAGGCTGCCGGTCTTGCTCTCACCGGCCCGGCTGGCGTTAATCCTGGCCTTATAACCAAAATTAGGAGGTCCGTCCTCTTTGTAACGGGTATGAAAATAGAGCCCTGATGCGGAACCGGGATAGGTGTACACATCTATTTTGAACTCAAAATTTATGAAGTCCCCGCCATCGGCAGGCCCAAAATAGAACAGGTTGCTTTTCGGACCCTCAACAACAATGGTGTTTGATTCCACTCGATCAGAGACAATTTGAAAGGACCTGGTACCTGTGTTCAATTGCGACGGCCAGACGTCCGATCCTTCCCACCATTTCAATTCGGCGAAGTTCGTCTCCTTGCTGGCACGCCAGCCATTCAGAGTTCCTCCACCCCACATGGAGATCCATCCCAGGCCGCGCTCGCCTGAATATCCTTCCTTCGGGTACCCATTGTCATCAAGCTTGCCGGCCGCCCACAGCAGGCCGGCTGCAACCAAATTCAGATTCACATCGGAGCCCATGGTCGGGTTGTGGTGACCCAGCGTGCTGCTGAACACCCGAACCCCTTCGTATTCGTGGGTCCAGGCAACAGGAAAAAATTCAGCAGCCTCCACGCTATAAGCACGTGCCAGCGGAGTAGCACTATCTTTTAGCTCGAAAGGCATGTACAGCTCCCCTTCGGGAGTCCGCCAGGCCCCGGGGAAATTAGTCATTATCGGGTGAGTCGTTTCGACAGCTTCAACCGTAAAAGGCCTGCGGATAACTTCATGCTGATAGGAGACTGCTCCGGTAAAGTTGTACCAATCTGGAGTCGTAGTGCGATGCAGGTGCATCGGGCAGTGCAGCAATACGGCCGGTACCTGGTACTTGGCATGGGCATTCATGACCTGTTTCACATGATTGGCATCGCCCATATCGAGATTACAGTTGTTATATAAGACTAGATCATATTGCCGCGCCCAATCATCGGTCAGCTGGCTCTCAAATTTGAAAGCCATATCCTGTTTTCCCTTTCCCTCGTTATGATCAATCGTAAACCTGATATTACCGATGCGATCGGTGAGCCCCTCTTCAAGCTGTCTCAGTTGGGTATAGTAGTCGTGAAAAGGCCCACCGCCCGTAATCATCAGAACTTTCAGTGGTTCGGCATCTTGCGTATCGGCGATAGCATAATCAGCTGTCAACGCCACCAACAATGACGCCATCGTAATCGCAAGACAGGCCCCTCTGCCGGTATGCGTGCACTTATTCATTGCATAACCTCGTATTAATCCGGCAATAGGCGAATCATTGGATTCCGAAAGAGGACGCGGCTGTCCGGGCCCACGGCCTCAATACCGATCGTGCCGTGGTGGAGTCGGCCAGGCCCATCTGCATTTGCTCGCTCGGTAAATTCGTTAACTGTCTTTCCATTAACTTTTACCGTTACTTTCTTGCCGTCAACCTTGATGTAGTAGCTGAACCATTCGTTGTCTTTATGCGCGGCAGTCTTTACCTCGCGTGCTCCCGCCAGGCTGCCAGTCTTGCTCTCACCCGCCCGGCTGGCATTGATCTTGGCTTCATAACCATAGGCCGGAGTCCCTTCCTCTTCGTAGCGAGTATGAAAATAGATCCCTGAAGCCGAACCTGGAGTGGTGTAGACATCAACCTTGAATTCAAAATTCTTGAAATATCCGCCCTCGATCCGGCCGTCATAGAACAGATTGCGTTTATCTCCCTCGACAACCAGGGTGTCACCATCAAGTCGGAACGACTTTTCCGCCCGGGTATTCCAAGCGTCAGCCAAGGTCATCCGTTCGTTACCGCCCCGGCCATACCAGGTAGCAGACGTCCAATCCAGGGCATATCCGCTTTCAAGCCAGCCGTTCAGCGTGTCATCCCAGAGCGAGATCCACCCGAGTCCACGCTCTCCTTCATATCCCGGGGCTGGCGACCCGTCTTCTTCAAGTTTTCCTGCCGCCCAGAGCACGCCCGAAGCAACAAGATTCAGGTTCACATCCGAGCCCATCGAAACATTGTGATGTCCGAGTGTGCTGGAGAAAACACGAATGCCTTGATATTCATGCGTCCAGGCTGTTTCGACATAGGCACCTGTCTCCACCGAATAGGCGTGCGATAACGCAGTAACGCCATCGGCCAGATCAATGATCAAATACAGCTCGCCGGCAGGTGTCCGCCAGGAACGAGGGTAGCTTTTCATGATCGGGTTTTGTGGCTCCAATACTTCGATCGTGTAGGAAGGAGTATTGGGGTGATTTTCTTTCTCATGCACGTATGAAACAGCACCCGTAAAATCCCACCATGCCTGCGGTGCATCGCCCGCCGCATACTGATAAAGATGCATGGGGCAGTGAAGCATGACGGCAGGCAGTTTATGCTTGACGTGCTCGGCGATGATTCGTTTTACATAGGCTTCATCTTTTACCTGAAGGTTACAGTGATTGTAGATGACAACGTCGAAATCGGCCGCCCAGTCATTCTTCAAATGTCGGGAGAAAAAGAAATCCGTTGACTCCATGGTAAGCGTATCGGCGCCCTCATAGTCTGTTGTAATTTCGATATTCGAAAGACGTTCCAACAGCCCATTTCTAATCTGGTCCTTTTGCGTGTTGTAATCGTGCCAGGGTCCACCGCCGGTAATCATCAGAATTTTCAATGCATCTGTGTTCTGCGCTCCAGCGTATTGAGGGAGACTGACGGCAAAAATCAAAATCAATACTGAAAACGGCATTTTCTTAAACATATTAATAATCGTATTCATTTACTGGACCCTCGATTTTTATCTCGTAGATTGAGTCGCGCTTTTATTGAACCATTGATTCCGGCAGGGCAAATACATGAAGCTTGTCGCCAATTGGACCTGTTACAGGCGAACGATAACGACCGCCGCCGCCGCCAGCTACAATCGCAACGTATTGCCTTCCATCAATTTCGTAAACAGAAGGGCTCGAAAATCCAGGTGCATCCATTTTAAATTCCCACAAAAGCTCGCCACTGGTTTTGTCGAATGCTCTGAAACGACTGTCTTCTGTTGCTGCTATAAAAATCAAACCTCCTTTTGTAACAGCCATTCCGCCAAAGTTCTCAGCACCGGTATTTCGAATCCCCATTTCTACCAATCCGGGATATTCTCCGAGTGGGATCGACCATTTGAAGTCACC
>Ga0224510_10000143_pt1 | contig 61283 bp, 60 predicted proteins | sample SF_May12_sed_USG_FD_170161 | JGI IMG/M metagenome (GOLD analysis project Ga0224510, IMG submission 170161) | Sediment microbial communities from San Francisco Bay, California, United States - SF_May12_sed_USGS_4_1 | ecosystem: Environmental > Aquatic > Marine > Sediment | place: USA: California... | reverse complement strand
GCGCTCAAGAATGCACCAAAGACCAGCAAGGCGCTGGTGGCTCGACTCCAAGTCGAGCACATGCTCGCCCTGTACAACATGAGTCTGCACAAGGTCGGCCTGAAGGTTGCCGCCCGGGTGCAACGTAACGCCCACCGCCTGACGCCGCGTGAACAATGCAAGCTCGCCGTGTACCAGGCGTTGCTCCAGCCAGGGTTAGCGACTCCCGCGGCCGGTCGATACTTGAACAGGGCGCACGACATTGCGGCAGATTGTCTCTTCATCGATGAGTTGGCAATGATCCAGATACTTCGGGTGATTGCCGAGGTCGATTCTGGTCGGCCGGAACAGGCACTTCGGATCGCAGCGACTACGATGCGATCGGTTGCCCGAGAGCGCTTGCTTCTCAGGCAGTACCAGCTGTACGCACAAGCGGCGTCTGCATATTGCGAGGTTGGGGATCACGCACGGGCCATCAAGTATCGTGAGAAGGGGTTGTGGGTGGCTCAGTACCTTGGGCAAAAGGCTTTGCTGGCAAGCTCGTGGTGGCGCGTGGCCTATTATTCAGAGCGTTACGGTGCGTTTGGAAACGCAGTGCGATACTACAACCGCGCGATGCCTCTATTGCGCGAGACGTCACGGAAGTCCGATTTTGTGCAGGCGAGCGCCCTTCAGCATGACTTGCATGAACTGATTGGGAGTCGTAGGGCTCGCGTGTTGGGCGTTGGTGCTGTGGCGGCACTCAAGCAAACATCCGATATAGGAGAACAGGGCTCGCTGACCTTGGGCAGTGGCGATCAGTTGCTACGGTTGGGTCGTTGGCGAGAAGCGTACGATGTCTATTCTTATGCGCGCCGCAAGTGTTTGCAAGGCGGGCGTCGCGACGATGCAATGCGTGCTGCATCTGGCGAGGCCAGGGCACTTCTGCTTATGGGAGAAGTTGAAGCGTGTGGAAGGCTGCTCAAGAGTGTTCGAAAGACCTACCGTGAGTTTGAAAACGTAGAAGCAAGAGCAAAGCATAGTCTCGCGGAGTTGACTTATTCCCTCCATCAGCGAAGCCCGCGGGCAGAGGTGTTGCGATTGCTTGCCGCGTGTGATGATCTCGTCGGTCGCTTGCCAATGTCAACACGCCTTGACATGCTGCCCGTGATGTTTCGCGGTTATGCTCGTTGTGGACGCTTGGAGGATGCCGGACGCATTCTAGAGTCTTATGAAGATGACATCCGTAGCATCATCGCAAATTTGGAGCAAGAGGGGTTGGCACGACGGTTTCTTGGCCGAATCGGGTACTCAGTGTTTGTCCGTGAGGCGGGGTTGATAGAAAGACAGAGTGCCCGCATCGGTTCTGTCGATGCGGGCACTCTGCAGCCCAGCCGATGATAGGCGGCGGTTAGCCGCTTATGCCGTCGGTGTTGGCGAAGCTAGCCCCGTCGGAGGTGGGCAGAGTGCTGTCGGGAGAGCTCGGTCCCGTGACCGATTCGCAGCCAAGTGCAGCAAAGAGCAGAGCTGTGCAAGCAAGCAAGGTGATGAGTTTCGTCTTTAGATTCTTGCGGGACATTCTGTCCACCTCCTCCGAGACCATTTGTCAGGCACTGGGGACTAAGGCAATCGGGGTGCCGTGGGCAGGTAACTTGGCATCGTGGGTCAACGTCGAGGCCGGACCACGCGAGGAGTGATTCGTAACTGTAGTTGTGATAGTGAATTAGGCGCTCTCGGTCCCGTGAACCAACTTGGTCTCTTCCCTCGTTTTTTCTCACTGACGCGCCGGCGCCGATGCCGGCAAGGCGAGATCCCGCAGGTCCAGGTTGGTTTTTGGGTCCCGGGAAGCCTGCCTCGATGTCGTAACCATATTCTCAACAACGAATTAGTCGAATCGGTGGCTTAGGGCGGCCGTGCTGTAGGAAAGACGGCGACATTCCCACGGGTGCGGCGCGCGCTGTCCCCTAATTTCCGATCGCGGACTCAGGTGTGCTGTGGTTCACGATAGGGTCCCGGTGATCGCTCCCAATCGTGTCTGCCGGTTCCTTAAGAGCCTTGTTCCCAAAATCACAATCGTTCGGTGGCTTGAAAGGATCCCGAGATCGGACTAGTGTCGATATGTCGACACCAGCTTCCGGGCTTGGGTTCGAACGCAGTGAATGGCATCTCAACCCGTTACGGCGAACTTGAGGTGCTGGCCGTGTCGAACAATTGACACCGGGACCTGGTTCGACGGGCTCCACGAGGAGCCCCGCTGATGGGATGTGCGGTCGGGAGTCGTGTGCAGACCGCCGCTCGCAGGGTGAGACCAGATTTGACGGCAACACCTGAATGGCGGTAAACTATTGTTTACCTGTCGCTAAGGGCGAGCGAGGGCAAACTCAGGGAAGAGCCGGGAAGTAGTCCCGGTGGGAATGCTCGATGGCATGAGGAAGGCCGAAGCCATGAAGGCTCGCTTTACCCCGAAATATCTGCACGCGTTTTCTCCCGTGGGAAGATGGAATCTCCACACAATTCCCCCACGAGGTGTCGAGCAATGAAGAAGAGTCTGTGGACGCGTTTTGCGACGCTATTTGGCGCAACAGTCTTGGTAGTTTTGCTTATTGCGCCGCCCATCGCCACCGCCGGACATCTGGATGGCACCGGAGGCTTCAGATACACGATCGAAGGCGAGGGCGGTAGCAATACCGCCAATGGACATGACGAAGCCAGTAGCGAAGCACGGCAAGCGACCAGCAATCAACAAGTCGTACCAAGGGAGACGCTTAAGGGGCTTTGGGACTCCGGTGTTTCTGTATCGATTTCGTTTGGACGGTTCTTTTTGGCGGCAATGGGCTACATACACAACTGATGAGCCACGACCTAGAGATTCGCCTGGCGCAGTCAGAGGACGCGTTTCTGTATTTGGCAGAGATGCCGCTGCTATACGTCTCCGCTCGGCTTCTTGACAAGACAGCCGCCAGAGTAGCGAGAGCCTGTCGCGATCTTCCGGCGAGCGTGCGTGACCGCGCCGAGCTCGGCCTGGTCTATGCTCGTCGCGTGCATTCGCCAGACTCGCCGGAAGTTATGCTGCAAAGAGTCTCAGCGATCGAACAGAGACACAGCGACGATCCGGTGATTCAGCGAGAAGCGCGTTTGGTTGAGGCGGTAATTCTGTTAGTTCGCTGCGGGGAACACGCTCGTGGTGTTTCAATGCTAGAGAATGCGTTTGATGCATCGGGCTCCGCTGCAAACGGCGCTTTGAGTGCTCTGGCACAACGTTGGATGGGGCTTGCGTACGCAGTTATTGGGCGTCATGAAGACGCCGAATGTGCCTATCAGGATGCATTGTCTGGTCTTCGTCGGTTCGGTATGGATTTGTCGTACGCAGCAACGCTCAATGACTACGCCGTATTGCGCCGTAAGTTTGGTCATCATCTGCAAGCACGGGATCTTCTGCAGGATGCCATTCGACGGTTTGATACGCTGGGCGTAGAGCGAAACAAACAGCTTGCGATCGTGAATCTGGGGATCGTTGCTGAACATTTGGGTGACTGGGACTCAGCAGAAAGGCACTACAGGCGCGCCATAAGCTTGCTCAGTGCAGATGATGAGGGGCAGCGAGTAACACAGAGCACGCCAATGCGGGACGCGTGCCTTGCGAACCTTGAACACCTCCAGATTTTGAGACGCCGCTTCGCTGGCGTAGAGGAATGTTTGAGCTCTATCCTTGGTGGTCAAGTTGTAGATAGGCTGCCTAGCCGGGTGCGCGCGATTGTAAGTGAGTACTTGGGCGAGTACCACATGGAGCAGGGCAATTACGACTTGGCCTTGCTACAGTTTGACGAGGCGGAGAAGGTCTGTCAGCCCACCTTGGCAGGAAGTGACGTCGTGACCGAGATAAGCCGTAGAAGGGCCGACCTATTCGTTCGAATGGGCAGGCCGGAAACGGCGATTGAGATCGCACTTGGGAACGTGCGACTTTGCAAGAGACTTTGCGATCGCCATGAACTAGGCGCAACTGAGAGGGTCCTTGGCGAAGCGTACACGACTGTCGGAAGTTTCGAGAAGGCAAGAGCGGCCCTGCGGGCATCGAGTCGCCTTCTGGGAGTGACCCACGATTGCTACGAGCTGATGAGAACTTATATTGCGCAGGCGAAATGCGATGTCGCTTCGTGCGCGACAGGAATGGCCGAGCTTGCCCTCCTGGAAGCTCGGCAACTCGCGAAGCGGCTTGAGCTCGACTACTACCAGGCGCTTATTGCGATCGCGCTCATTGATACATTGGGGCCGCAGGAGCGCTTCGATGAGGCCAATACGTGGCTGGTGGAGGCTACGGCGCTGCGCGACAACTTGGAGGGTATCGACCGCGATCGCGTAGAGGCGGAACTGAAGCGAGCGGCTGGCGAGTTGCAGGTCGCGATGACGCGCGCCAGCGTTCGCTCGGCCGAAGTCCTCAAAACGATCTGTCGCGTCTACGAGGACGCGCGCTTCCCGTTCGAGGACCTCAAGCCTGACCTGGCGTACCAGGTGGCCCAGAGCGTCGGGGCCGAGAGCCTGTTTGTGATCGGCCGCTGTGGCGGCGGCTACCGGGTGCCGCTCACCTACAACATCGCCGCCAACGAGGCCAAGGAGATCGTCCGGCAGATGGACCGCGGTCCCCGCAAGAACACCTTGCTGGGAGTCACCGGCGAGCCCAAGGTTCTGCAGACCCCGAAGGGAAAGACGCTCGTGGCCGTCCCCTGTCGCCATGAAGAGACCGACCGGCGCGACCCGACCAGCTACATTTTGTGCACACGGTTCGAAGAGCTCGTCACCGTCACGCCCCGCCAACTGGAACTCCTCGGCGCCAGTGCGGAAGCGCTGGCGCGGCTCATCGAGGACGAAGAGGAGCGGAGCGGAAAGCCCGTTGGCGAGAACGACGAGGCGACCATCCGTGTCCGTCACCCGCGCGGGTCCTTCAAGGACATCCAGACCATCGATCCAGACATGATCAAGGTGATCCGCATGGCCGAACGGGCCGCCACGTCGGTCGCTCCCATCCTTCTGGAAGGGGAGACCGGCGTCGGCAAGGAACTCTTCGCCCGCGCCATCCATGGTGCAAGCCATCGTAAGGATGGGGCGTTTGTTGCGGTCAACGCGGGGGGATTGTCCGTCCACCTGGTCGAGAGCGAGCTGTTTGGCCATGTGAAGGGCTCGTTCACGGGCGCAAACGGCGACCGCGTGGGTCTCATCGAAACCGCCCGCGGTGGCACGCTGTTCCTCGACGAAATCGGCGAGATGAGCGAGGAACTCCAGGTGAAACTGTTGCGCCTGCTCGAGAACGGAGAGTTCCGGCGACTCGGTGAATCCGCGGTCCGGCAGGCGGACGTGCGCGTTATCTCGGCGACCAATCGAGACCTGAAGAAGGAGGTCGAGCGCGGGACGTTCCGGCGCGATCTCTTCTACCGCGTCAGCCCCATCCGTCTCACCATTCCACCGCTGCGCCTGCGCACGCGCGACATTCAACTCCTCGTGCGCCACTTCCTGCGCGACTGCGCGGCATTGAATGGCATCGCCGACCGCTACATCGAAATCGACGTCAAGGCCATGGAGGGGCTGGAGCTGTACGACTGGCCCGGAAACGTGAGGGAGCTCTACAACGAGATCCTGCGCGTGGTGTCGCTGATCGGGCGCGGCGATCTGGTGAAGTTTGCGATGCTCTCAGATAACATCAAAGAGTACCTGAAGAGCAAGAACCGCGGGGATGGTCTCCTGGACCGCAGTGTGGAGCAGTATGAGCGCCGTTTGATCCTGAACGCACTCGATAAGAACGACTGGAACCGCATGCGAACAGCCGACTCAGTAGGCGTTCCGCGGACAACGCTTCTCGCCAAACTCAAGCGACTCAACGTCGCGACGAAGTAGCCCCTACCCCTTCAGCCAATCACACAGCAGTTCAATGGCCCGCACCGTGCGGTCGCAGTGCGTGCGCAGGAACTCCTCTGTGACCGGCGTGTCCTTGGGCACGGTCGCCAGCGCGGTGTGGGCCTTGGCCCCGTCAAAGTCCACGTAGGCAATCCGCGCCGTGAGTTCCGTGGCCGGCCGGCCGAACTCGCTTCCCGGGAGCATGGCCACGCCGGTTTCGTCGAGCAGCTTCTCGCATAGCGCCCGGCTGGTACGGATACCCCGTGCGGCGAGCTTGTCGGTGAGCGGCGCGAAATCCGGAAACAGGTAGAAGGCGCCGGTGGGATTCTGCAGGAGCGCGCCGGCATCCCGCAGCATGGTGGTTGACCACGTACCCAGCGCGCCGAGGATGCGCCGCGAGATCCACAGGTATTCCTCCAGGCGCGTGCCGCCGCGGAATGCCCGCACGGCGGCGCACTGAATGGGTGTGGAGGTGGACGTGTACGTCTCGCTCGCCACCGCGGCCATCGCCTCCAACAACCAGCCCATGTTCTCGGGGAAGGTAAACGTGCCCAGGCGCCAGCCCCCCGCGCCGCACCACTTGGACAGTCCGCTGGAGATGATGGTTCCCTCCGGGTAGAAACGTGCTATGGACACGTGGCTTCCCTGGAAATCCAACTCGCCGTAGATCTCATCCGACAGCAGGACCACGCGGTACTCGCGCGCCACCCTGGCCAGCGCTTCAAGTTCTTCCACGGTGTACGAGCAACCGGTGGGATTGCTGGGGTAGTTGAGCACCACGATGCGCGGCTTGTCAGGGTCGTCGCGGCACACGTTCTCCAGATCCGCCGGTGTGAGGCGCCAGCCGTTCTCGCGCAAGGTGTGCACCCACTGAATCTGCCGGCCCACGATGCGTGCCTGCGGCGCATAGGACACCCAGGCGGGGCTGGGAATGACGATGTCGCCGTAATAGACGAGCTGGAGGATGAACATCAGCTCCTTGGAACCAGGGCCGATGATGACGTCATCCGGGGTTCGCGGAACGCCCTGCGAGCGGAGGTAGTAGTCCGCAACGGCCTCGCGCAGCGCGGGCAGACCGCGCACGGGGAGGTAGTCCTTCTGGTGGGCGTTGGCCTGGAGTTCCTCGATGACGGGGCGTGGCACGGGGAAGGGCGACTGACCCAGCCCCAGACGGAACACCTCGCGGTGTTGGGCCCGCAACTCCGCGCAACGCTCCTGGATGGCAAGCGTGGCCGACGGCATCATGCCGCGCACGTTCAGGTTGAGATTGATGTCGGGCGCGTACTCGGGCGTATCATGAGCGCCGCCGTTTCGGTCTCCGCGCCGGCGTCTGGGTATTGCCATCGACTATTCCCACTCCACGTTTCCGAAGAGTACCAGCGAGCGCCTTTCGTCCGTCGCTTCACCCCACGCGGGTTGCCGGTGGCGGCGCTTCATCTCGCTCATCGTCTTCGTAAAGAAGAACTCGGACTCTCCGAATGCAGGTTCAAGATCGGTCAGCCACGTGGCCTTTGGATCGAACTTAGCAAAAAATGGCCGATTCACCCAAGCGGGATCCCGGGCCTGCAGGAACTTGAGCACGAACACCTTCTCGCCGTTCACGGTGGCCACCCCGTCCACCAGCACCTTGCCCGGGGTTGCCGACATGGAGGGCCCCCGAACCGTCCGGGCCAGGCCGGACACCCGCGTGTAAGCGTCGGTAAAGATGCCGAGGGCCCGGGCCAGGGGCACTTCGAAGTAGTTCTTGGGGCCGGTGTCGCGCTCCACGAACATGTAGTACGGAACCGCCCCCAGGGCTACCTGGATGCGCCACATGTCCGACCACGCCACCGCGTTGTCGTTGACACGCTTGATCAGCGGTGCCTGGCAGCGGATCACGGCGCCGGTGGAGAGAATGCGCCGAACGGCCGCCTGCGCCACCGCGGTCTCCAACTCCCGCGGGTGGCTGTAGTGCGCCATGACGGCAACGTGCCGCCCGGCCTTGACGATATCCTCGAACAGCCTCAGCAGGTCATCGGCGTCGGGGTCAGTGAGGAACCGGTACGGCCAGTACGCGGTGGCCTTGGTGCCAAAGCGGAGGCTCACCAGGTGGCCGAACTCCGGATCCAGCAGCGGCTCCACGTAGCGCCGGATGACGGCGGTCTTCATGATCATGGGATCGCCGCCGGTAAAGAGCAGACTCTGCACCTCGGTGTGATCCCTGAGGTATGCGGCCAGCGCCTCTGCTTCACGGGCGGCGAACTTGAGGTCGTCTATGCCCACAAACTGCGCCCAGCGGAAGCAGTACGTGCAGTACGCGTGGCAGGTCTGTCCCTGGCTGGGAAAAGCCAGCACCGTCTCGCGGTACTTGTGCTGCAATCCGGGTACGGGCTTGCCGTGCAGCAGGGGAACATTGAGCTCCATCTGTCCCGCGGGATGCGGGTTGAGGCTCATCTGAATCTCACGCGCCGCCTTCTTGATCTTCTCTTCGGGAGCGCCGCCCTTGAGCAGATCGACCATGCGGTTGAGATCCGGGGTTTCCAGCATGCCCTCCTGCGGGAAGGTGAGCTGGAACATGGGGTCGTCGGGCACGTGGGTCCAGTCGATCAACTCGTCCAGGACGTATTCGTTCACCCGGAAGGGAAGCACGGTGGCGACCGCCTTCATGCGCAGGCGGTGGTCGGCGTCGAGCAAGCGAAGCTGTGGAATCCGGTCGATATCGCGCTGAGTGAACGCCCGATACTTCCGCGGGGCGATCCGGGTCTTGCGAATCATCCGGGTCTCCTTTCGCCTATTCGCCGTCGAACGGCGGTGCGTGATCAATGGGCGCCATGTGCTTTACGCGGCGCTGGAACTGCCTGCGAACCCGTGGATCCGGACCGGTGACGCTGGCGCTGAGTCTAATGGTCCGGCGAGTAGATGCTTGATGATGGTGGGCTTGAACCCCGGCGCCCGGGCGAGCCCCGAGCACCTCTATAATAGTGAATCAGGCTGGGTTGGGCAACCCAAACCGGGGCGGTGATCAGAAGTCCCGGCGGCGGAATGTACGCAGCCCGAGCAGCACCGGGACCGCTGCATACGTCACCATGGCGACCGCAGCGAGCAGGGTTCCGCTCTGCGCGCCGAATGCGTTTCTGAATACGGCGCCGGTGTAGCCCATGAGTGCGGAGATGTCGAGCTTGAGGAGTATCAGCACGCGCCCCAGGTCGATGGGATTGAGGAAGACAAGCCCCAGCAGCCCGGGTTCATACGGGTAGTCGCGCGCCACGTGGACGAACAGCAGAATGACGCCGTCCCACACAACCGCAAGCACGAACCACGCAACCAGCACGGCGCCGAAACCCTTGATGCGGTCTTCGAAGCGGGTGGCGGCATAGAACGCGAGCGATGAGAAGATGAACACGAAGCTGCACCCGACAGCCATCAAGGTGGCGATCTTGCCTGCGTAGGCGCGGAGCCCGAAGGAATGGATCAGGAAGGGCAACCCGACCCCCACGATGAACGCAAGGCACAGCGCCCCGGAGAACCCAACCAGCTTTCCCAGGTAGATGCTGGTGCGGTTGACGGGCTGCGCGAGCAGGAGTTCATTGAACTCCCGGGAGTTGTAGAAGTAGATGGTGCCGAGCACCAGGCACAGGAGCGGCACCACGACGAGCACGACGTTCATGAGACTCATGACGGTCTTGCCGGGATCGCCGCCAAAGCGGAACAACACCTCGGTGATCAAGAACAGCATGGCCGCAATCGCGGCCAGCCACTTGCTGCGGGCCATGTTGTGCAGCTCGTACTTGAGTATCTTACCCGCGTGTCCCATGGTTCTCCTCCCGCGCCTTCTCCATGAGCCGGACCAGCGCGCGATCCAGCCGTGTCTCCGCCGTCGCCTCCTTGATCTGGGACATGCTGCCGTCAAAGAAGGGCCGTCCGTCCAGGATGTAGACGATGTGGTCGGCCAGTTCCTCCACCTCGTTGACCAGGTGCGATGACAGCAGGATCGTCCTGCCGGCTGCCTGCTCCTTGCGAACCTTGTCCTTGAGTATGGTGGTAGCCACCGGGTCCAGGCCCACGGTGGGCTCGTCGAGAATCAGAATACGCGGGCTGAACAGGAACGCGAGCGCGGCCACGATCTTCTGGCGCGTCCCGCCGGACAGCGTGCCCAGGCGCTTCTTTGCGATGGTCCCCAGCTCGAAGCGTGCGAACAGTTCGATGTCGACATCGGTGGCGTCGTCGCGCAGGTCGCGGATCATGGAGAACAGCTCGTCCACAGTGAGGTTCTCGGGGAAGCGCGCAATCTGCGGCATGTAGCCGACCCTGGCGCGGTAGTGCCAGCGCCCGGCGATGGCTTCGTCGTCCACCAGGATGCGGCCCCGATCGGGGTTGACCAGGCCCAGGATGCACTTGATGAGCGTCGACTTGCCGGATGCGTTCGGCCCCAGAACCGCGGTCACGCTGCCGGGCTGAATGTCCAGAGAGACGTCATCCAGCACGGTCAGCTCGTCGAACGACTTGAACAGGTGCTGAATCCGGATCATCGGCTGTCCCGGCGCACCGCCGTGGTCTGCACGGGCGCGCCCGGCGACATGAGCGGGCGCGAATCGACCAGCGTTTCGGGTGTGAACACCGGCATCACGCGCTCGGCGGTATCGATGAGGGAGACGAAGAGGCTCTTCAGCAGAACCACACCCGGCGGCGCCTTCTCCACCAGCAGCGCGAACAGCCGCACGGGGTGATGGGGCACGTCGCCCACGCCGTCCTTGTCGAGGTCGTAGCCGCGATACTCGCTCCAGTAGTTGCCGTCGAAGGTATTGAAGCTCTGGCGGCTGTTGGTGACCACGTCGAAGGCGTTGTCCATGAAGCGATTGCCGGTGAAAACATTGTCCATGGAATTGGCCATGATGCGGATGGCGTATCCGTTGGCATTGAAATCGTTGTCTTCCACGTGCAGATGGCCGGACCCTTCCGCGTAGAGACCCACCGTGTTGCCCCGGAACTGGTTGTGCGCAATGGTGCTGCGGTTGATGTCCTTCAGCAGCAGGCCATACGCGTTGGTGCCCCAGTTGTCCTCGAACGTATTGCCGCGCATGACCACGTCGTTGGTATACATGACCGCCACACCGGCGCCGTTGGCCACGAAGTGATTGTCGAAGTAGTCGTCGTGATGGGAGAACATGAAGTGGAGCCCGTAGCGCTGATTGCGCGTGCTCATGTTGCGGGCCACCACGCTGTTCTCCACGAACTCAAAGTAGATGCCGTCGCGGTGCCCGGAAATCCGGTTGTCTTCGATGCGGGCGTGCTTGGTGTACCAGAGGTGGATGCCGTTGCCGTTGTCGGTTTCGCGGGTCTCCGGCCCCTCGAGTGTATTGGCGCGGATGACCACGCTGTCGCAGTGCTCCACGTAGATGCCGAAGAAGGCGCGCTCCAGCCGGTTGTTCTCCACCCGCGCGTGCTTGACCTGGCGCAGGCGGATGGCGGCCCGGTCCTCGGTGAAGGAACTGCCCACATTGCGCAGGGTGAAGCCGCGAATGGTGACGCCCGGAGCCGTCACGGTGATGATGGCGCCCTGGCCGGCCGCATCGATCACCGCGGTCCCGCCGCCATCGAGCACGATGGACTTGTCGATGATGAGACCAAATTCGTTGTACAGCCCCGGCGCCACCAGAATGGTATCGCCGGCCCCGGCGAGCGCGAGGGCGGAGGCGATGCTGGTGCAGGGTTCGTCGTGGCCGACACGGACGGTCGAGGCGCGCGTGGGAGAGATGGCGCCGGCCAGCGCCGATGCCACGGCGAGGGGAATCAGAGTATGTCGGATGATCGCGGCGGCGGCCATGACGTGCTTTCCAGCGGCGCCGCTATTCCCGGCGCCGGTTCCGGGCGTACTCCTGAACCGCCTCCCAGTCCAGAAGTTCGCCGGGCTTGACGTGCTGTACGTGCTCCGCGTCCTCGCGGTTGGAGAAGGCGGTGATATTGGCGCCCATCGGGCTGGGCATGCCTTCGGAGACCAGGTAGGTGGCGGTCGACGCCTCGCGCAACTCGCCCTTGAACTCATAGGTCACCACGTAGTGGGCGTGCACACTGGCCCCGGCCAACTCCTCCCCCTCCATTTGCGATTCCACCATGCACTCGATGGAGTCGAACTTGTAAGTGCGCCCCTTGCTGGTCACCAGGGCGGCGCCGTAGCGGTCGTTGCTGATGGTCATATCGCAGTACTCGCAGGCATCGGTGTTGAACGCGATCGCCTTCGGTTCGCGCGAGCAGCCGGCCGCGGCCAGAAGCGCAAAGAAACCGGCGGAAATGATGGCGGCCTGCCGGGGATGCGCGCCGGAACGCGCCCGCGCAGAAGTCCGCTCGCGGCGAAAACGGATCAGGAACTCATACCCCGCGGCCAGCACGGCCAGCATCACGCCGGCCATGGCCAGCGCGCCGCCGACTCCCGGCCACGCGGTGGTGTGAAAGTTGAGGAGCTGTTTGGTTCCGAACATGGGTGGCTGGTACGACATCCCTTCTATCTTGATGGCGGCGTCGGGATTGAGATTGTGCCCGTAGTTGTACTCCCACTTGTAGAAATCATATAGGCCCAGGCCGGAAAGTGCAATTGCCACCACTACCCACGTCAGCAAGAACCAGCGGCGGCGGAGTACCGCAACAGCAAGAGCCAGAACCGAGAGCCCGATGGCGAAATACTGCATGAATCGCAGCTCCGGAATCTCTCCTGGTTCGATGGCCGCCATGCCGATGTAGTGGTTGAGACCATTGATATTCTGGAGGTCGTGTGGCGCGGCCCCGTCGATCTTGTTGATGTAGATGTGTATGCCGAGGCCCTGCGGGTACTGGGGGGCCTTGAGATGGATCACCCACAGCGGCGCGATGAACACGCCCAGCAGCAGCACCCCGGTGGCAATCATGGCAACCGTGGATAGCCGGGACATTCTGCTGCGCTGTTTCATCTCGTCCTCTTCCTGTTGCCGCCCCTCCGGCACCGGGAGGATGGCTCCTCCCGGTGCGCGGAGATGGCGCCCTGAACTACTTGTTGGAAGACAGCTGAACGTTGGAGCCGCGCGGGGATACCCGCACGTAGCCCGACATCTCCTGGTGGAGCGCCGAGCAGAAGTCCGTGCAGTAGAAGGGGAACACCCCTTCGCGGTCCGGCTTCCAGGTGATGGTGCGCGTCTGGCCCGGCATGACCAGCAGTTCCGCGTTCTGGTTGCCGATGATGGCGAACCCGTGCGGAACGTCCCAGTCCTGCTCGAGGTTGGTCACGTGGAAGTATACCGTGTCGCCCACCTTGACGCCCTCGATGTTGTCGGGCATGAAGTGGGTGCGGATGGTCGACATGTATACGTGCACGTCGCTGCCCTTGCGCTCCAGGCGCGCCTCGGCCTCGCTCTTGATGGCGGCCGGGTGCTTGTTGGCGGACAGATCGAAGTACTTCTTGGAGTTCTTCATCACAATGTCCGCCGGGATCGCCTGCGCGTAGTGCGGTTCCCCGATCGTGGGGAAGTCGAGCAGCATGTTCATTTTGCCGCTCTCGATATCAATGAGCTGCGCGGACTGGGTGAGTTCCGGACCGGTGGGGAGATAGCGGTCCTTGGTCACCTTGTTGAGCGCGACCACATACTTGCCCCATGGCTTCATGGTGTCGCCGCCGGGGACCATCAGGTGGCCGATGGAGTAGTAAACCGGGATGCGATCCACGACTTCCCACGTGCCGACGTTCCACTTGACGATCTCAGAGGAGATAAACGACGAGGTGTAGGCAAACCCCTTACCGTCGAATTCGGTGTGCAGCGGTCCCAGACCTGGGTTCTGCACCTCGCCAGCCATGACCGCGTTGTAGTCCAGCACCGGAATGCCGTCCACCTCGCCCACGAAGGCCTTGTCCTCGATGGCCTTGAGCATCTTGGTGAAGGAGTGCACCGGGATCACCGTGGCGAGCTTGCCGCCGGCCGCGATGTACTCGCCGGTGGGGTCAACATCCACGCCGTGCGGGGACTTGGGTGTCGGGAGGTAGTAGACCAGCCCCGGGCAGTCGGCCGGGCTCAGAACCTTCACCGTGTTGATGACTTCGCTCACGGTCGTCTGCGTCTCATGGTTCATATAGTTGTGGTAATACTTGGTGGGCCAATCCTTGGCCTTGCCCTGCGCCACGTACTCTTCCGCCTTCTTCCAGTTGACCGCGGCAATGTAGTCCTTGTCGTACTGGGAGGCGTTGACCTCGAGCAGCGTGTTGGCCTGTTCGGTGTTGTAGGTGGTGAAGAACGACCATCCGTGCGACGGACCCTTGCCGGCGTGCGCGAGGTCGTAGTTGTAGCCGGGAACGAGGATCTGGAAGGCGATGCTCATCCTGCCGTCCGGCGCAACCTTGACGAACGAGATGGTGCCCTTGAAGTTCTCCGCGTAGGTCGAAATGGCCACATCCTTCTGCGGGATGGGAAGGCTGAAGCGTGTGGACGACACCGCATACTCGGTGTTCATGGTAATGAACGGAGATGCGTGGTTGCCGCCGGCATTCGGGATTTCGATGATCTCATCGGTCTCGAAGGTGCTCAGGTCGAGGCGCGCAATGCGCGGCGTGTTGTTGCCGTTGATGAAGAGCCAGCGCCCGTCCGCGATACCATTGGTCTGGGAGAGCTTGGGGTGGTGCGCGTCGTCCCAGGGGATGAACCCGTAGGAGGTGTTCAGCATGGGCTTGGTTTCTTCGCTGTAGCCCCATGCGTTCTCCGCGTTCTGGGAGAACACGGGAACCACGCGCAGCAGGCGTCCCGAGGGCAGGCCATACACACCCACCTGGCCGCTGAACCCGCCCGACATGAATGCGTAGAAATCGTCATAGGTGCCAGGTGCGACATAGACCTTGTCGGCGCCGGAACCCATGACCGTACTGGTTGGTTTCTGCGCGCAGTACACGCTGAGTGCGGCCACAACTGCCACGACTCCCACGAGCACCGACCATTTGCGCATGCGCAAGTCCACTTTCATTTCCGAACCTCCTTCAGAGCGTCACACTGCCGTCAACGCGATCCGCCCGCAGCGGCCGCGAACCAAACAAGAATCAATAGGTTCCAGGAGGACCCTTCCGGGTCTCCTCGGTGGGCGCTTCGGCGGCCGGCTCTCCTGACGCGTCGTCCGGAAGATCCTTGTCGTGTTCCCGGAAGTAGACCAGGATCGACTCCGCCTCGCGCAAGGTCATGTTCTGATTGGCCATCGGTGTCAGGTAGGTCGCCAGCAGTTCCATGGCCACGGGATCCTGCTTCAACATCAGTTCCGGCTTGAGGATCATGTTGAGGATCCACTCCGGCTGCCGGCGTTTGGTTATGCCGCTGAGCGCCGGGCCGATGTAGCGTTCTTCGATCTTGTGACAGGCGGAGCAGCGCGTCTTGAACAGCTCCGCGCCCTCCGTGGCGCGCGAGACGTCGAGCGACGCCACGTCTACCGAGGTAACCGGGCCGACGCCGCGGCTGGGGCTTGCCCCCGCCACCAGTTCGCCCGACACGGCGACCGGGCCTTCCGTCGACCACGAAGAGTTGTTTCTGGCTTTTTCGCATGCGGCGACGCCCAGTACGAGCGTCGCGATAGTCACCAGCAGATACCTGCTCACTGCGGCCTCCTCGAACTTGTGGGTTGAGTCGAAACCTCGTCGGTCAGGTGCGGCAGCGCGTCCTCCATGGATGGCAACTGCGCCAGTGCGTCGGAAACCACCAGTTCGGCGACCGACGTGTTCCTCAACAGGGACAGATACGCGGTTCTCACCGCGCCCCACCGCTCGTGGAGTGGGCAGGGAGAATCGCCGTTGCAGTCCCTCCCGCCGAACGCGCAATCGTTCCAGCGGGCGACGTCCTCGATGGACTCTACCACGTCGTGGAGAGAAATTTTATCGGGACTCTTGGCCAGGCGAAAACCACCGCCGAGTCCTTTCTGGGACTCGACGAGACCGCGCCGTGAGAGTTGAAGCAGAAGCTTGCCGAGGTAGTTGCGCGGTGCACCCGTGGTGTCCGCGACGGCGGACGTGCCGCAGTAGGCACCCGGGGGCAGGCTGGCGAGAACGACGACGGCTCGGATGGCATGCACACATGAACGGCTTAACATTTTCGAACCTCCTGGTCCGGCTTGCTAATACGCATATCAGGATACTTATGTCTCAATATATTGACAAGTGGAATGTTTCACAAGGCACACGAATCCAACTAACTGTTTTAATTACAAATGAATAAAAAGACGAAAAGCCAGCAGGTATCGGCCGGAATCGGGGTCTCAGGACCGCTTGCGACGGGTCCGGGTGGTCTTGCGGGTCCGCGGTGAGGACGCCTTGCGGCGACCCGATGCGCCCAGGCGGATGGCCGCGTCGAGGCCCAGCACGTAGCTGTCCGCGCCGAAACCACTGACGATGCCGCGGCTCACCGCCGCGGTAACCGACTGTTCGCGCAGGGCACCGCGCGCGTGGATGTTGGTGAGGTGAACTTCGATCACCGGCGTGTTGATGGAGCGAATGGCATCGGCGATGGCCAGGCTGGTGTGCGCGTAGGCGCCGGGGTTGATGACGATGGCGGCGTAGGTGCCCACGGCGGCCTGGATGCGGTCGATGATGTCGCCCTCGTGATTGGACTGGAACGAATCCACCTCGGCGCCTTTTTCGCGTCCGTGGCGCACGAGCATGGAATCAATCTGCGCCAGCGTGTCGGTGCCGTAGATGGCGGGCTCGCGTGAGCCGAGCAGGTTCAGGTTGGGTCCGTGAATGACGAGGATCTTCATTGTTGGATTCCTTTCCGGTGGTCAGTCCGTGGTTGCGGCGAGTATCTCGTCGGGGGTCACATCGCTCACAAAGCGCACGTCGCCCGGTGCCACCGGCAGCACAAACGTGAGGCTGCCGGCGCGCCGCTTCTTGTCCAGTCCCATGGCGGCGATGAGCGCGTCGCGGTCCATGTCCGGCATCGCGAGGGGAAGACCGCAGGCCTTGAACATGGCGCGTGTGCCGGCCAGGAAGTCGCGGGTGGCAGCGCCGCGGCGCATGGACACGCGAATGGCCGCCAGGATTCCCAGTGCCACCGCCTCACCGTGCAGCACGCTTCCAAAACCGGCCACCGCCTCGACGGCGTGGCCGAGCGTGTGGCCCAGGTTGAGCACGCGACGCGGTCCGTGCTCATACGGGTCGTTCTCCACGATGGCCACCTTCACCGCCGCGCATTCCGCCACGCACGTCTCCAGCAGCTCGGGCTGCTGCATGGCTTCCTGTGTGGTGAGCGTGCGGGTGAGCGTGTCGAACAATGCAGGCGAGCCGATGATGGCGGTCTTGATCACCTCCGCCATGCCGCTCGCCACCTGGCGCGGGGGAAGCGTGCCGATGGTGTCGATGTCCGCCATTACCAGCAACGGCTGGTGCACCGCACCGATCAGGTTCTTGGCGCGGGGGTGGTTGACACCCACCTTGCCGCCGATGCTGGAGTCCACCTGCGCGAGCAGCGTGGTGGGCACCTGCACCAGCGGCATGCCGCGCATGAAGGTGGCCGCGGCGAAACCCGCCACGTCCCCGGTGACGCCGCCGCCCAGCGCCACCACCACGCCGTCGCGTGTGGCGCCCGCGTCGACCAGCTCGTAGAGCAGCCGCTCGGTCTGGTCGAGGGTCTTGGCCTCCTCGCTGTCGTCCACCTCGATGAAGCGGTTGCGCACGGCCGCCTTGTCCAGTGCCGCGCGGGTTCGCTGGCCGTGAAAACCGGCCACGCGCCGCGATGCGAGCACGTAGGCGGTGCCGGTGACGCCCAGCTCGCCGATCCAGCCGCCGATCGTATCGATAACGCCACGGCCCACCACGATGCGGCACAGGCGCCCCTCGCCGGGCCTCAGTGCGTGACCGGGAACGGGGCGCACGTCGGCGCGCAGGTGGAGAAGGCGATGGGGATGGTGGAGGCGTTCGCCGATCTCAAAGGCCACCTCGGCCGGTGAGCGTTCGGTGGTGTCGATCTGCCAGGCCACGCGCCCGTAGACGGGCCCGCGTTCCTCGATGAGCTGCGCGACGCGCTCGCGCAGTGTCGCGCCGCGGGTGTCGGTGGGCAGCAGGGGGCGCGTGCTGCCCTCGGTTCGCGCGACGATGGCGTCCACCGACGCGCGCAGCAGAACCATCTGCCCCAGGCTGGCAAGCCGCCGCGCGTTCTCCTCGCGCAACAGGATACCGCCGCCGGTGGCCACCACCGCGCCACCGCGCGTGTTGATGGACGCGCACGCTTCAGACTCCAGTTCGCGGAAACGCGCCTCGCCGTCGCGCGAGAAGATCTCGGCGACGCTCATCCCCGTTTCTGATTCCACCATGTCGTCGGTGTCCAGAAAGGGAACCCCCAGTGACGCGGCGAGAATTCGTCCCACCGCCGTCTTGCCGGTGCCCATGAAGCCGCACAGCACCACCACGGGCCGACCGGATGGTTGGGATGGCTTCGTCATCGCTTGAGCCTCTTCGCGTGGGTGGCCAGCACGCGGTCGCGCGCCGCGAGCGTGTCGGCAATGGTGTCGCCGCCGAGCTTGTCGAGTACGGCACCCAGGATCTCCCAGGCCGCCACCGCTTCGGCGATGACGGCGAGCACCGGTATGACGCAGATGTCGGAGCGGACGTACGGACTCTCGCACGCGTCGAGCGTGGCCATATCGAATGTCTGCGCACGGCGCGCCGCGGTGGGGATGGGCTTGGCGTAGAGCCGCGCCACGATGTTCTCGCCGTTGCTCATGCCGCCCTCGATGCCGCCCGCGTGATTGCCGGCACGCTCCACGCGGCCCCGGTGCACGCGCATGGCATCCTGCGCGTCCACGCCGCGTGCGCGGTGCGTGTCGAGACCGTCGCCGATCTCCACCGCCTTCACGCTGTGGATGCTCATGAGCGCGCCAGCGAGGCGGCCGTCGAGCTTGCGGTCCCACTCCGCGTAGCTGCCAATGCCGGGGAACAGACCGGTGGCGATGACTTCCACGCTCCCGCCCAGCGAATTGCCCTCCGCCTTGGCGCGCTGGATCTCCGCCACCATGCGCCGCCCGGTGGCGGCGTCCGCGCAGTAGACCGGCGAACGCCCCGCGCGGCGGCGAATCTCCGCGGCGGTTCGTGTACTTCGCGGCGCCTCGACGCTGCCGATGGAGAGCACGTGGCCGGCCGTCTCGATGCCGAGCTCGCGCAGCACCGCGCCCGCAATGGCGCCCACCGCCACACGCGCCACCGTGCTGCGCGCGCTGGCGCGCTCCGACACGGGGGGGATCTCGTCGAAGCCGTACTTCATCATGCCCGCGAAGTCGGCGTGCCCGGGGCGCGGCACGGTTCCCAGCGCGCCGCCCGTCCTGCCCTTGACCGTGCGCGCGAGGTTGGGAAGATGGATGCCGATGGGAGCACCGGTGGTCTTTCCCTTCCACACGCCGCCCAGCAACGTCACCGCGTCGCGCTCGATCTTCTGGCGGCTGCTGCGCCCGTATGCCTTGCGCCGCCGCGCCAGCTCGTTCTGGATCACGCGTGCGTCCAGACGCACGCCCGCCGGCAGCCCCTCGACGATGGCGAGGAGCGCTTCCCCGTGTGAGTCGCCCGCGGTGAGAAATCGAATGGGCATCAGTGCAGCCCCCGTCCGGTGGGTGGCTCCGCGCGCGAGAACTCCTCCACCGCTTCCACCATTTCCTTCACGTCGAAACCATGGTCGGTCCAGATGCGAAAGCTCTCCGACGCCTGCGCCACCAGCAGCGCGATGCCGCCCAGCGTTCGTGCGCCGGCGCGGCGCGCGGTTTCCAGGAACGGGGTCTGGCGCGGATGATAGACGAAGTCGAAGAAGGTCTGCTCGGGGGAAATCCACGCGGGGTTGTCGATGAGATCGCCCGACGCCATCCCCTCCATCCCCACCGGGGTGGCGTTGATGACGATGTCGGCCCCCATGAACGCATCGCGCCGCGGCACGATGTCGTCCACCCCACCCATGCGCACCACGTCGACGTCCTGTTCCGGAAAGGCAAACTCGAACCGTTCCAGCACCATGGGTCCTTTCTCGGCGGACCGCACCGCAAACGTCACCCGCTCGGCGCCGCGTTCCAGCAGGCCGTAGGCCGCGGCGCGCGCCGAACCACCCATGCCGTAGATGAATGCGCGCGCACCCTCGACGGGCGCGTCGGTGAAGGTCTCCAGCGCAATGGCGGTGCCGGGGGCGTCGGTATTGAAACCCTGGATTTCGTCGTCGAAGAAGAGCACGGTGTTGACCGCGTTGATGATCTCGGCCTCTGATGAAATGGCGTCGATATGGTAGAGGATCTCCTCCTTATAAGGATAGGTGACGTTGAGCCCGGCGATGCCCATCGTCCCCAGCCCCGCCACCGACGCCTGCAGCCGCTCCGGCTTGACGCCGAACGCCACGTACATCGCGTCCAGCCCCAGCGAGTCGAAGGCGCGGTTCATGATGAACGGCGAGAGGCTGTGCGCCGCCGGGTCGCCGATCAGGCCGAAGAGAAGCGTCTTTCCCGCAGAAGCCACGCTGCAACTCCCGTTCTTATGCCGGCCGCACCAGCGACCGCAGATCGTTGTAGAAGCCCGGGTAGGATATCTCCACCGCGTCGACGTCGTCGATCTCGGTGGTCCCGTCCGCCGCGAGCCCCGCGATGGTCATGGCCATCGCCATGCGATGATCCTGAAAGGAACGCACCGCCGCGCCGCGCAGCGGCGTGGGTCCCTCGATGACGATGTCATCCGCCTCCGCCTCGATGCGCGCGCCCATCGCGCGCAAGTTGCTCACGATGGCCTCAATGCGGTCGGACTCCTTGTGCCGCAACTCGCCCGCACCGCGTATGGTGGTGGTGCCCTCCGCCTGGGTGGCGGCCACGGCCAGCACCGGAATCTCGTCAATAATAGATGCCACCGCGGCGGGGTCGTCGATTTCAATTCCGTGCAGATCACCGGCGCTCACGGTGAGGTCGCACGCCGCCTCGCACCCGTCGTGGGTGACCTCCAGCGTGATATCCGCGCCCATCGCGCGCAGGACCGTCAGTATACCCGTGCGCCGCGGGTTGATGCCGGTGAAGGGCAGGTGCAATTGGGAGCCGGGACGGATGGCGGCGGCCACCATGAAGAACGCCGCGGATGAAATATCCCCCGGAATGGTGACGTGGGTTCCCTCCACGCGCGACCCGCCATGGAGGCTGATGCGGTTGCCCTCGCGCGCAACGTCCACCCCCATGGCGGCGAGCATGATCTCGGTGTGGTCGCGGGTGGCGACCGGTTCGATGACGGTGGTCTCCCCCTCGGCGAAGAGACCGGCGATCAGAATCGCCGACTTCACCTGCGCACTCGCCACCGGAAGCGTGTACTCGATGCCGCGCAGGGAACCGCCATCGATGGTTGCCGGCAGGGTGCCGCCGTCGGCCAGCACCACGCTGGCCCCCATGCGCGCCAGCGGCTCGGCGATGCGCCCCATGGGGCGGCGCCGCAGCGACGCGTCGCCGTCGATGCGGCAGCGCGACGCGCGCGCGGCCCCGAAGCCCGCCAGCAGGCGCGCCGTCGTCCCCGAGTTGCCGGCGTCGATGTCGAACTCCGCGTGCAGCGAACTGGGGAGTACGATGGTGCGCCCGTCGGGCATCGATTCCACGAAACAGCCCATTGCGCGCAGGGCCTGCACGGTGGTGAGAACGTCGCGGGAGTCGGAGAGGCCGTCGATCACCTGGCGGCCGCGGGCCGCGGCGCCCAGGATGAGTGCGCGGTGCGAAATAGATTTGTCACCGGGAACCTTGAGAATGCCCTCGAGGCGTGCGGCTTGGTGGACGGTACGCTTCATGGCCGGGGGTGCGTGTTCGCGATGGCGCGACGGGCGATGGTCACTGGGGTTCGTGCAGCGGTCGGCCCGTAACGGCGGCGATGGCGCGAACTCCCTTCATCATCTCCTCGAACATCTCCGGGGTCAGGCTCTGCACGCCGTCGCACCACGCCGTCTCCGGGCAGGGGTGCACCTCGACGATGATGCCGTCGGCGCCCGCCGCCACCGCGGCCAGCGCCAGCGGTGCCACGAACTCGGTGTGACCGGCGGCGTGGCTCGGATCCACGATGATGGGCAAATGGGAGTTGCGCTTGATGACGGGCACCGCGGAGATGTCCAGCGTGTTGCGGGTGGCGTTCTCGAAGGTCCGGATGCCGCGCTCGCACAGGATCACCTGCTGGTTGCCGTTGGAGAGCACGTACTCGGCGGCCATGAGCAGTTCCTCGACCGTGGACATCATGCCGCGCTTGAGCAACACCGGCTTGCGCACCTTGCCCACCGCCTCGAGCAGCGCGTAGTTCTGCATGTTGCGCGCGCCGATCTGCAGGATGTCGGCGTACTCGCTCACCAGCGGAACCAGGTCGGGGGTGATGACTTCGGTGACGATGGGCAGCCCCGTCTCGCGTTTGGCCGCGAGCAGGATCTGCAGTCCCTCTTCGCCGAGTCCCTGGAAGCTGTAGGGTGACGTGCGGGGCTTGAAGGCGCCGCCGCGCAGGATGGACGCGCCGCTGGCGCGCACCGCGCGCGCCGCCGACATCACCTGCTCGCGCCCTTCCACCGCGCAGGGACCCGCCATCACGACGAACTCCTTGCCGCCCACCGACACGCCGTTCACGGTGACCACGGTGTTCTCGGGTTTGAACTCGCGGCTCACCATCTTGTAGGCCTTGGTGATGGGAATCACCTGCTCCACACCCACCGCGCTGGCGAGCAGGCTGAAGTCCGCCCCGTCGCGCGCGTTGGCGATGCCGATGATGGTGCGTTCGGCGCCACGCGTGGGGTGGGGCCGGTATCCCATCGACTCGAGGGTCTTGATGACGCTCGAAATGTCGGACATCGACGCGTCCGACTTCATAACGACGATCATGGAATGGGTCTCCTGAGATGTTGCTGACGCGGGGGGCGGCCATCGCGGGTCCCCGCAGACCGGCATATTACCATTATCGGCCTTCCCGGTCGAGCACGCCGCGTACCGTGGCCAGAAAGTCGCCCACGCGGCCGGGAGCCCCGTCCGCGGTGCCGTCGGCGGCCAGTTCCAGCAGCCGGCTGCCGATGATGACGCCGTCGGCGTGGCGGGCGGCGCCGCGCGCCTGCTCCGGCGTCTTGATGCCGAACCCCACGTACACCGGGGCGGCGGATGCGGCGCGGACGCGTCCTGCGAGCGCTGCGAGATCGGCCGCGGCCGCATCGCGGGCTCCGGTTACACCGGTCAACGAGACCAGGTACACGAAACCCTCCGCAACGGACGCAATGTCGCGGACACGTTCGTCGCTGGAGGTCGGGGCGATCAGGTTGATGCAGGCAAGACCGGCGGCGCGCAGCGGGGCACGAAAGGCCGGAGATTCTTCGAAGGAAACGTCGGGCAGAATCACGCCCGAGACGCCCGCGCGGGCGGCGGCGTCGGCGAATGCCTCCACGCCCATGGCCAGCACGGGATTCACGTAGGTCATCACCACGAGGGGGACGTCGGCGCCCAGCTCGGCGCACAGCGAGAGCGCGCGGCGCAGTGTCATGCCGCGCGCGAGGGCCGCGGCGGACGAGGCCTGGATGACCGGGCCGTCGGCGATGGGATCGGAAAACGGAATACCGACTTCGATGACGTCGGCGCCCGCCGCGACCGCGGCGCGAACCGTGGCCGCGAAGGTTGCCTCGTCGGGATAGCCGGCGGTCAGAAACGCCACCAGCGCCTTGCGCCCGTCCGTGCGCAGTGCGCCGGTGGTTTGCGAGAGCGCTTTCACGGTCGCGCCCGCTGTGCGGCGATGGCGTCGACGTCCTTGTCGCCACGGCCGGAAAGATTGACGACGACGAGGCCTCCAACGCGATTCGCCCGGGCGAAATGACGGCGCACGAACGCCACTGCGTGGGCTGATTCGAGCGCCGGGAGGATTCCTTCGCACCGCGCGAGAGTTTCGAACGCGTCGAGCGCCTCGCCGTCGGATGCACGCTCGTAGACGACGCGACCCGCGTCCTTGAGCGCGCTGTGTTCGGGGCCGACCCCGGGATAATCGAGGCCGGCGGATATGGAATGCGCGGGACGGACCTGGCCGTCTTCGTCCTGCAGAAGATAGCTGAACGCGCCGTGCAACACGCCGGGGCGTCCCTCGGCGAGCGTCGCCGAATGGCCCTCGTGCGAGCCGCCGCCCTCGACGCCGAAGAGGCGCACGTCGTCGTCGAGAAAGGCGTGAAAAATACCCATGGCGTTGGAGCCGCCGCCCACGCACGCCACGATGTCGGTGGGGAGGCGGCCTTCCATCTCGAGAATCTGCGCGCGGGTCTCGCGGCCGATCACACTCTGCAGGTCGCGCACGATGGCCGGGTAGGGGTGTGGTCCCACCACGGACCCGATGATGTAGTGCGTGTCGTGCACGTTCGTCACCCAGTCGCGGATGGTTTCGCTGGTGGCGTCCTTGAGCGTGCGCGAGCCGGTGGTCACCGGCACCACGGTTGCGCCCAGCATCTCCATGCGCACCACGTTGGGGTGCTGGCGCGCCATGTCGACCTCGCCCATGTACACCGTACAGCGCATGCCGAAGCGCGCCGCCACCGTGGCCGTCGCCACGCCGTGCTGCCCGGCGCCGGTTTCCGCCACCAGGCGTGTCTTGCCCATGCGGCGCGCGAGCAGCGCCTGTCCCACGCAGTTGTTGATCTTGTGTGCGCCGGTGTGGTTGAGGTCTTCGCGTTTCAGGTACACGCGCACGCCCTCGGCGAGCGTCTCGGCAAAGCGGTCCGCACGGTAGAGCGGTGTGGGGCGGCCGACGTAGTGCGCGAGGAGATGGTCGAGTTCGGCTACGAAGGCGGCGTCGGCGCGCGCGTCGCGGTACGCCGCCTCCAGCTCGAGCAGGCACGGCATCACCGTTTCCGGCACGAACTGTCCGCCGTAGGCGCCAAAGCGGGTGCCGGTCATGCGCGCACCTCGCTCATGAATCGCTCCAGCGCGGCGGCATCCTTGATGCCGGGCGCGCTCTCCACGCCGCGGCACACGTCCACGGCGAAGGGATGGGCGGTTGCAACCGCCGCGCGTACGCTCTCCGGGGTGAGACCGCCGGCCAGGAACACGCGGAAGCCCATGCGCCGCACGGCATCCACGTCGTGCAGCCGCGCCTGCGGTGGCACGGAGTCGTCCTTGCTGGTGTCGAACAGGAAGTACGACGTGGTGGTGTACGCGGCAAGCTGCGCAACTTCGGGCACCCGGCTGGAATTGAATACCTTGATGATGGGCCGCCCGGTGGTTGCCAGTGCCTCATCGCAGAAGGCGGGTGTTTCTTGGCCGTGAAACTGCAAGAGGTCGAGGTCGGCGGCGCGAACCGCTTCCGCCACCTCGTCCAGGCTGGGGTCCCTGAACACACCCACCAGCAGCGCGGACGGAACCGCGGCGCGAATGAGCGCCGCGCGCGCCGTGTCGATGCGCCGCGGGCTGTCGGCAAAGATGACGCCCGCGAAGTCCGCGCCCAGGGACACCGCGAGCGCGGCGTCCTCGGGACGGGTCAGGCCGCAGATCTTCACGCGCGGCCTGCTCATCGCAGCGCCTCGGGCTCGGGTGAGGTGCTGCCGGTGAATGCGCGCAGCGCAGCACCGGCGTCGGGTGCGTCGAGCAGGCTCCCACCCACCAGGAAGGCCCGCGCACCGGATGCGGTGAGTACGTCGATATCCGCGCGCGAACGAATGCCGCTCTCCGCCACCAGCACGATGTCGTCGGGGACGAGGGGCGCGAGGCGCCGTGTGGTGTCGAGGGAAACGGCCATGGTGTCGAGGTTGCGGTTGTTCACGCCTATGATACGCGCGCCGGTGGCGATGGCCGCGAGCACCTCGGTCTCGTCGTGGGCCTCCACCAGCACGTCCAGGCCGAGGTCGCGTGCGAGGTCGTACAGCGAGCGCAACTCGGGCAGGTCGAGCAGGCGCACGATGAGCAGGACGGCGTCGGCTCCGGCCGCGCGCGCCTCAAGGAGCTGGTAGCCGTCCACGATGAAGTCCTTGGCGATCACGGGCAGTGGCACCGCATCGCGCACACGGGCGATGTCGTCTAGCGACGTGCCGAAGCGCGACGGGTCGGTGACGATGCTGATGGCGGACGCGCCGTTGGTGTGGTACACGCCGGCCAGCGCGAGCAGGTCGCCGGAGTGAACGAACGACGCGATGGTGGGCGTGCGCGCCTTGAGCTCGGCGATGATGGCCCCCGAACGCGCGACCGCGCCATGGAAGTCGCGCAGGTCGCGTTTGGTGAGCCGCGCGGCGAGTACTTCGAACGGCAGCAACGCGCGGCGCTCCGCGACGCCGGCGCGCTTCTCGGCGACGACACGGTCCAGGAAGCTCATGCCCGGGCCTCCCGCGCCGCCGTGGCCATGCCGGCGGTGACCGCGCGCAGCAGCTCGACGACCGCGCGTGCCCGCCCGCTGTCGATGGACTCGGCGGCCGCCTGAACGCCTTCTTCGATGGTCTGCGCGCGACCACCGGCGCAGATGACGAAGGCGGCGTTCAGGACGACCGCGTCACGGCGCGCCCCCATTGCGCCGTCCAGAATGGCGAGTATGATGCCGGCGTTTTCTTCCGGCGTGCCGCCGGTGAGCGCGCGCGTGCTCGCGCGCGGGATCCCCACCGACTCGGGGGTGAAGGTCCACGTCTCCACGTGTCCGTCGTGGAGGGAGGTGACGCGGGTTTCACCCGCGATGGTCACCTCGTCGCTGCCATCGGAACCGTGCACGACGTACACGTGCTCCGAACCGAGCGACGCGAGCACGCGCGCCACCGTCTCGGTGTGCACCGGGTCGAACACCCCCACCAGCTGCCGCTTCACGAAGGCGGGGTTGGCCATCGGGCCGAGCAGGTTGAACACGGTGCGCACGCCCAGTTCGCGGCGCGCGGTGGCGGCGTGGCGCAGCGCCGGGTGGTGTGCGGGTGCAAACATGAAGCCGATGCCGGTGCGGTCGATCAGCTCGGCCACGCGCCCGGCCGGCACTTCGTGGATGCCGAGCGCCTCCAGGACATCCGTGCTGCCACAGCGGGAGGAAAGGGCGCGGTTGCCGTGCTTGGCGATGTGCACGCCCGCACCCGCGGCCACGAACGCCGCGGCGGTGGAGATGTTGAAGGTGTGGGTGCCGTCGCCGCCGGTACCGCACGTGTCCACCAGTGTGTTGCGCGCGGGTGTCACGCGCAGCGCGCGCCCGCGCAGCGCGGTTACGAAGCCGGCAATCTCGTCCACCGTCTCCCCCTTGGCGCGCAGCGCAATCGCAACGCCGGCGATTTGCGCGTCCGTCAGCTCTCCGGAGACGATGGCGCCCATGAGGCGCGCGGCCGCCTCCCGCGTGAGATCCTGGCGGCGCAACAGGGTCTCGATGGTGTCGCGAATCATGCCGATCCCACCGGGCGCCGCGAGCGCGCCCCCTCCACGAAGTTCGAGAACAGCTTGACGCCCTCGGGGGTCAGAATGGATTCGGGGTGGAACTGCACGCCCTCGACGGGCCTCCCCTTCAGACGCACACCCATGACCTCACCCTCCGACGTGTAAGCGGAAATCTCGAGGAGGTCTGGAAGACTCCGCTCTTCGGCGATAAGGGAGTGGTAACGGGTGGCGCTGAAGGGATTGGAGAGCCCGTCATAAATGGTGCGGCCGTCGTGGTAGACGCGGGATACCTTGCCGTGCATGAGGTGCTGCGCGCGCACCACGCTGCCGCCGAACACTTCGACGATGCACTGGTGGCCGAGGCACACGCCCAGCACCGGGATTTTTTCTGCGAAGTATGCAATGAGCGCCTTGCTCGCGCCCGCGTTCTCCGGGCGGCCCGGGCCTGGCGACACGATGAGCGTGGCAGGGGAGAGTTCCGCGGCGCGCGCCACGTCGATGGCGTCGTTGCGCACCACCTGCACGTCTTCGCCCAGCGCGCCCAGCGCCTGCGCGATGTTGAAGGTGAACGAGTCGTAGTTGTCGATGAGCAGGTGCATGGAAGTTCCTTACAGGCCGTTCTCGGCCACCGCCACCGCGTTGACCAGCGCCTGTGCCTTGCTGAGCGTCTCTTCATATTCGCGCGCGGGGTCGGAGTCGGCCACGATGCCCGCGCCCGCCTGCACGTGATAGCGGTTTCCCGTCATGACGATGGTGCGGATGGTGATGCACATGTCCATGTCGCCCTGGTGGCCGAAGTAGCCCAGCGCGCCCGCGTAGGGCCCGCGGCGGTCGCTCTCCAGCGTGGCGATGATTTCCATGGCGCGTATCTTGGGTGCACCCGACACGGTGCCCGCCGGGAAGCACGCGCGCAACAGGTCGAAGCCGTCCAGTCCCTCGCGCAGCTTGCCGGTCACGGTGGAGACGATGTGCATGACGTGCGAATACTTCTCCACGTGCATGAGCGACTCCGTGCGCACCGAACCGGTATCGCACACGCGCCCGAGGTCGTTGCGCCCCAGGTCCACCAGCATCACGTGCTCGGCGCGTTCCTTCTCGTCGTGCAGCAGTTCTGCTTCCAGCGCCAGGTCCTCGGCGGCGGTGTGTCCGCGCGGGCGCGTGCCGGCAATGGGAGAAAGCGTGGCGCGGCGCTTTTCCAGTTTCACCAGCACCTCGGGCGACGAGCCCACCAGCTGGAAGTCGCCGGCGTCGAAATAGAACATGTACGGCGATGGGTTGGTGATGCGCAGCGCGCGATAAATCTGAAACGGCTCGGTGCTGGTGGGCGCCGAGAGGCGCTGCGAAACCACAATCTGAAAGGCGTCGCCGGCCAGGATGTGTTCCTTGCTGGCGCGCACGTGCGCCTCGAACTGTTCGCGCGTCATGTTGGATTCCGGCGTGGCGTGCGCGGTGTCGCGGTGGTGGCCGTTGCGGTGCGGCAGCGGCCCGCCCAGTGCGGCCAGAATGGCTTCGATGGCGCCGCGCGCCGCGTCGTAGGCGCCGTCTCCGAGTCCCTCGGGCGGCAGCGCTACGATTTCCATTTCGCTGCGCACGTGGTCGAAGATTACCAGGGTGCGCGGAATCATGAAGTAGTAGTCGGGGAGTCCCAGGCCCGGTTGCGCGGCGGTGGGGAGCTTCTCCATGTGGCGCGCCACCTCGTAGGAGAGGTAGCCGACCGCGCCCGCGAAGGGGCCGGGAATGCCAGAGTCGTCCAGAACCGGCACGCGCGCGATCTCGTCGCGCACGAAGGAAAGTGGATCGCGCCCGCCGAGGGGGAATCGATCGAGGGCGCCGTCGCGGTCGATGGTCACGGTGTCGCCGTCGAGGCGCAGGGTCGCGGAGGGGGAGACGCCGATAAAGGAGTACCGGCCGACCTGGATCCCGCGTTCGACGCTCTCGAGGAGGAACCGGGCGCGCTCGCCGCCGGGCATCCTCGTGAGCTTCAGGAACGCGGAAACGGGAGTTTCCAGATCGGCCGGCACGCGTTGCCGCAACGGGACGATGCGGCCCCGACGAGCCGCAGCGTCGAATTCATCCCGGGTTGGCTTGAGCATCGCGTTTCACCTTTCCAGCAACGAACCCCAGAAAACAAAAAAACCCGCCATCCAACTGGATAGCGGGTCCGCTTGAATTCCGGGTCTATTTCCGTGAAGGACCTGTGGTCCTGGCGAGAATAAACGTCCGCCCGCTACCCTATGGCGCGGTCGTACCACCACATGCGGTACGAACAGAGGACGTTATTCAGCGCGTTATGGACCATGTGCCTTCCGGTTTCTTTCGACGCAGAAATAGTACGCCACGCGACGGGGTGCTGTCAAGGGGGCTGTTTCGGAGGGGGCCAATGCCCCCTCAACCTATTTCAGGAGCGTCCCTTTTTGAGCCAGGCTTGCCCCGCGTTCGACGGTCAGCCGGAACATGTAAACGCCGCTGGCAGCGGGAACGCCATGATCTGATTCTCCATCCCAGCGCGCGCTATGAGCCCCGCCCGGCAGAATCTGGTTTACCAACGTGCGCACGACGATCCCGCGCGCATCGACGACGTCCAGTCTCACATGACCCGGGGCTTCGGTGGCAAAGGCGATGTTCGTGGCCGGATTGAACGGGTTGGGACTCAGCCGGAGTTCACGGGATGCGACGGGGGTACCCACTCCCGTCGACGAGTTTGGATCGTAGATGCCGAAGCATTTCGACGACTTTCCGCCGGCGTGAAGAAAATTGCCGCCCACGTACAGCTTGCCGTCATGGGCTTCCAGCGCCACCACCTGGTTGTCGACGCCGCTCCCCAGGGACGACCACGTCATGCCATCCCAGAATGCGAGATAGGGAATCGCCTGTCCGCCGGCGGTGTCCCAGTAACCGCCAAAAACCTGCATGCCGTCGAACTGTTCCACCGCAAACGCAACTGCGTCGTCACAGGGATACTCGGAGGAATGCCACATTCCCGCGCCCAGCGGTGTCCACCCGCCTGCGTACATGCCCACTTGATTGAGGTAGTTGGACGTTCCGTTCTCGCTGAAGAAGCTGCCCGCGGCGTAGACATCGCTCCCGCTCAGCAGCAGCCCGTTTACAGTCGATGCGCACGCGGCACCAACGCCGCCTCCCAATGGTGACCAGGAACTGCCATTCCAGTGGGCAACGCAGGCGGCGGCAACAGCGTTAACCGAGGAAAACGCGCCGCCGACGTATAGGTTGGAGCCCGACACCGCGAGCGCGATGGCGCGGCCACCCGCAAGGGAAGCGACCTCCGTCCAGCTGCTTCCATCCCAACACGCCAACCAGTTGGAGCCTCCTGGGTTCCGTCCCAGCGTGCAATCCGATTCACCAGCAGAGTGCCGGCGTAGCGGAACGTTCCACCGACGTAGACGTTGGCTCCGTCGGCGGTAATGGCCTGCACGGAGCCGTCGAGTCCGAGGGCGTCAAAGCGGTCATCCCAGAACGAGTCGTCGGCGTGGGCGGCGGATACGGAGGTCAATAAGACCGCGGCAAGATATCGAACGGCGGAGCAAACCGGAAGAACCCCGAAGATGGTTGAAGCGCACCATATGCTTCCCCTTTTGCGGCACCCAACTGCGTGGCGGTGATTGAGCAGTTATTCTACCACCGGCCGGGGACGCCGGCAAACACCCTTCAATCAGGCCGGATAGCCCAATTCGCGCAGGAACCCGCCGATGGCCTCGCTGACGTGCGCCTGCTGCTGTTGGTTGAGGTTGCTCCGCCACTTGCTGTCGGAGCCCGGAAGCGATGCGGGCAGGCTGCGCAGGTAGGCGGGCACGGGCGCGAGCCTGGCGTGCGCCATGATTTGTTCGACCACCGCGCGCGGGTTGCGGGTGAGTTGCTCGTAGCGAACCTCGAGGTAGCAGTTGCCCGCCCGCGCCCCGAATTCGCGCACCGTCTCCACCGTGCGCTGCCAGTACACCGCGGCCAGTTCCGCGGCATCCCGGAACTCGGGCGTCCACTGCGACGCCTTCCTGCCCAGCCACCACACGTGTGTGTCCGGCCACCACGGTTCGCGTAACATGGAGCTTGCCACCGCGCGACCATCGCGGATGAGGTGGACGTAGACGGCGTCGGGAAACATGCGCTGCAAGATGTCGAGGCGGCGGTTGTTGGCGGTCTGCTTGGAGAGAAAGCGCTTCTTCCCGGAGGCGCGCAGGTGCGCTTCGATTACCGCGCACAACCGCGCTTCCATTTCCGTTGTCAGTTTTGTCTCCAGCCCGTCCGCCTGCGTTCCGAAGCCGCAATATTCGTGGTAGATGCGATCGCCCTCCGCCGGCCAGGGAAAGATATGCATGGTGACGCGGTTGGGCCGGTTGGCGATGATTGCGCGCCGCTGCAACGCGCCGAGCAACGGCGCACCCAGCAGACGCAACGAAGCCGCCCCCGCGTTCGAGGACGGCTTCGCGTCGGACCGGTATGTGAACCAGCACAGCTCCGGGTGGGCGGCGACCAGGTTGTACAGGATCGTCGTTCCGGAGCGGATGTTTCCGAGAATGAAAATCGGACGATCGATCATGGGCTCGATCGTGTCGAGAATTACTCCCCGGCGTCCGGAGTGCGGCCGCCGAGTTCGCGGTCCAGGATCAGAATCGCACCCGCGGCGTTCTCGGTCAGCTTCACCTGCTCCACCAGGTTCATGGCACTCGACTCTTCTTCGACCTGCTCCTCCACGAACCACTGCAGGATGACGCGCGTGGCGTGGTCGTTCTCCTTGGTGGCGGCGTCCATGAGCGCGTTGATCTGCTTGGTGTTCTTGACCTCGGCGTTGTAGGCGGCCTCGCACGCGGCGAGCGTGGATTTCCAGGTCTGCGTGGGCGCGGCGACCGCGGTCAGCTTGACGTTGCCGTCGCGCATGAGCACGTGGTCGAAGAGTTTGCCGGCGTGGACCAGTTCCTCCTGGTACTGGAGGCGGAACCAGTGCGCGAATCCATTGAGATTGCGGCTAGAGAAATACGCCGACATCTGCAGGTACATGTGCGCGGAAAAGATCTCGAGATTGATCTGCTGATTGATTGCAGTTTCCATCTTCTTGCTGATCATTTACCGGTCTCCTTTCGAACCCTGAAGATACGAAAATTGGCGCAAACGGTCCAATGCTAACCCTCGCGCATCCGCACCGGGCTGGCGGCGAGCCGGTCGGGTATTTCGCGGCCGTCGCGGGCCAGGCGCGTGAAGGTGAGAACGCCGGTGGGGCAGCTCTGCACGCACGCGGAACAGCGCACGCATTCCGGGTCCTGCATGGGCAGCCCCTTGTTGGCGAAGTTCATGACGTCGATGCCCTGGTGGCACACCGACGTGCACACGTTGCAGGAGATGCACTTCTTCTTGTCGGCGGAAATGCGGAAGCGGCTGAAGCGGGCGTAGACGTGCATCAGCGCCGCCAGCGGGCACATGAAGCGGCACCACACCCGCCCGCTGAACCAGAAGTAGAAACCGTAGCCGACAACACCGGCCAGAAACACGTCCACGATCCACTTGTAACGATCCAGCGCCACGTGAAACGACTGGTCCGCCCACGAGCCGGGCGCCATCCAGCCGTAGACGCGCACCGCCAGCAGCACGAACGCCGCCGCCAGCACCGCCTGGCCGAACATGTTGGCGCGGTTCCATCTTGCGCCGTGCACCATCTTCTCGCGCTGCGTGTCGCCCAGCGTTTCCGCCAGCGCGCCGCACGAACACACCCAACCGCAGTACGCGCCTTTGCCCCAGAACCAGATGGCGGCGGGGATGAGCACGAAGGTCTGCACGAAGGAAATCCCGAGCCACCAGCCCAGCGGCTGGGCGGTGAATACGTTGTACACGTTGAGCGGCCAGGCCAGGATGAGCCCGTACGCGCGCCAGTACTCACGACCGTTGCCGTAGTTGGCGGCGGGGAAGAGCGCGTCGAGCAACCCGCCCGGCAGCAGGCCGTTCTTGCCCAGCCACGGCAGCAGAATTTCGGGAAGAATGAACAGCGGCAGCACCTGGATGGCCATGAGCACGCTGGTCTGTACGGTGACGTAGGGCGTGCGCCGCCGCCGGATACGTTTGAAGCCGAAGATCACCACGATCAGCGAGTACGCCAGCGTGTACCAGAACGACGGACCGGACGCCGAAATACGAATGACGCCAATGAGCGAGTTGGGATCGCCCACCGCGTCGGCGATGGTCACCGGCCACCAGTGCCGCTGGTAGAACAGGTTGCCCAGCGCGCCGCCCGACTTCCAGTTGTAGAGCGCCACGCAGAAGGCCACGAAGCCGGCGAAGGCGAGGGTGGTGCGCCACGTCCAGTCGCCGCGTATCTTCACGCCCGCGCGGCGAAAGAAATCCAGCGGCGCCTCGCGGCCCACCATGGTGAAGACGACGTCGTTGTCAATGCGCTGTGTGCCGTCCCGGGTCTGAATCTGCACCGTGTCCTGCTGGATTTCGGTGACACGCGCGGACATGACGACGCGCATGGAGCCGCGCGCGTCTTGCAGGCGCGCGAGGTTGTCGGCCTTGGGACGGCTGAAGGTGTCCTTGCGGTAGCACAGCGTCACCGAGGCGCCGGCCTCGGAGAGGGCGAGCGCGGCTTCCACTGCGCTGTCACCACCGCCCACCACCAGCACGTTGCGGCCCGCAAAGTCCGCAGGGTCGTGCAGCCGGTTGTAGACCTTGTCGAGGTGCTCGCCCGGAACGCCGAGGGTGCGGAAGTCGCCGCTCTGGCCCAGCGCGCACACCACGCGCCGCGCGCGCGCCTTGCCCGCCGCCGCCAGCGATATCTCGAAGGCGTCCCCCTGCCGGCGCACGCGTTCGACATTGGCGATTTCGGGCGCGAGCCCGGCGTTGTCGATCTGCGCGTTCAGTTCGTCGACAAGCGCTTCCTTTATGTTCTCGCTGATCTTCAACTCGCCCGCTGGCGTCATGGCCTTCGGGTAAGTAAAGATGGGTTTGCGGCGCGGAAAATTGACAATGGTTGAGAACGGTTCGCTGGATTCGAACCAGCGCGTGGAGAGCCCGAGTTTCTTTGCCTCCAGCGCGGCCGCCGCACCGGCCACGCCGCCGCCGATGATGGCGACATCGGCCACCTCGCCGCCGCTTCCGCGCGACGCCTTGAAAGCAGGATCCGCCGCGAGGGTCTGGATGACGCGCGCCCCGCTATCCGCCGCGAACTTCAGCAGCGGGATGCCGCGCAGGTCGCCCGCGACGTACAGCCCGGGGATGTTGGTGGATCCGTCCGGGTTGGAGACCGGCATCCGTTCCACGCGGCCTGCCGGCCAGCGGGAATGAAGCCAGTGGGTGTAGCGGTGGAGGATGTTCATGGGGTCCCGGGTGCGCCGTCAGTATCCGATACGCAACGGGCATAGGCAACGGTTGACTCCCGGCGCCCGGCGCGGGTACGTTGACGCCCGATCATGAAACGCCTGCTGTGTGTTTTCGCGCATCCCGACGACGAGTGCTACGGCCCCGGCGGCACCATCGCCGGGCTGGCCCTGGACGGCGCCGAGGTCTTCATCACCACCTTCACCGCCGGGGAGGCGGGCACCATCGGGGTGTCCAAATCGCTGGACCCGGCCGAGCTCGCGCGGCGACGCCGGCTGGAGCTGGCGGGGGCGTGCGATGCACTGGGTGTTTCCGGGCACCGCGTTCTGGGTGCGCCCGACCGTGGTGTCGCCAGCGTGGACGCAGACTGGGCGGTGGAAGAGATTCTGAACGACATCCGCCGGTTGCGCCCGCAGGTGGTGCTGACCTTTCACCACCTGGGCGTTTCCGGCCATCCCGACCACATCGCCGTGGCCGGCTTCCTCGACCAGGCCTTCGCCCGCGCCGGGGACGCCGGGCCCGGTCTCTACTACGAATTCGGGCTCCCGCGCGTCAAGGCGGCGCTCTACCAACGCCCCAACCTGGTGCCCATGGAGAACGAGGAGGTCGCCGCCGTCGTGCCGGTGGCCGCGCCCGCCATGGACCGCAAGGTAGCGGCCATCCGCTGCCACGAAACCCAGCTCGCTTTCTTCGAGAGTCTGCAGGAGAAGTTCGACTACCGCGTGGTATCGACGCCCGAGCACTTCGGGCTGCGCCGCACCCGGCTCCCGCGCCCCGCGGCGCCGGTGGGCAACCTGTTCGAGGGAATCGCCGATGGTCCGTAGCACCTTCGTCCTGGCCGGTGTGGCGGGTCTCTCGCCGGCGCTCGCGGTGGCCGCCACCGCGCCACCCGTCTCCGGGGGCATCGACCTGATGGGTCGCCTGCACCCGGCGCTGGTGCACTTCCCGCTGGCCCTCATCGTGACGGCCTTTGCGGCGGAAATGGTCTTCGTGGCGCGGCGCGATTCGCGTTTTTCGGCCGCCTCGCGCATCATGGTTCACGCGGGGGCGTGGCTGGGAATCGCGGCAGCCCTGTCCGGGTTTGCGCGCGCGGATTCCATCACCATCGCGCCCGACGTTGCCTCCGCCTTCGCCGTGCACCGCATTGCGGGCATTGCCACCCCGGTGCTTGCGTTTCTCGCCGCGGCGCTCGCCGACGGCGTGCGCCGCAGCGGACAGATCTGGGAACTGTTCTTGTTTCGAATCGTCCTCGCGCTGGCCGCGGCCGGCGCGCTGATTGCCGGCTACAACGGCGGGGAAATCGTGTACGGCGCCGGGTTCTTTTCCCTGTGGTAAACGGTTGACTCCCGGCCCCCGCGGCGATATTCTCCGCTTAATTGCCGTCGCGTGCAGCCCGCGCCGGCGGGTAGACTTCCCCGAACCCCGATTCGTGTCCAAGCGAACCGACCGTCCACCCATCAATCATTGCTGAATTGAGTCGAGTCGACCTGGACCCTCTGGAGCGACCTATGGACAAGAACGCCCTCTCCGCCGTCATCAAGAAGATCGACGGCTATCGTCAAGACGTCATCGACCTCGAAACCGAGATGTGCAAGCGCCCCGCGCTCGACCCCACCAGCGGCGGTGTGGGCGAGATCGACAAGGCGAAGTATCTCACCGCGTATCTCGAGAAGCTCGGCATGAGCGTGCGCCAGATCGATGCGCCCGACAAGCGTGTGCCCAGCGGAATCCGTCCCAACCTGCTGGTCGAACTGCCGGGCCGCACGACCGCGCCCCGCGTGATGATCATCGCGCACACCGACGTGGTGCCGCCCGGAGACATGGGCCTGTGGAAGAGCGACCCGTGGACGCTGAAGGTGGATGGGGACAAGATCATTGGCCGCGGGGTAGAAGACAACCAGGCGGGGTTGACCTCCGCGGTGATGACGCTCAAGGCATTCATCGAGGCCGGCGTCATGCCGGAACGCACCATTTCGGTGGCGCTGGTGGCGGACGAGGAGACGGCGAGCTCGTGGGGGCTTTCCTACCTGCTCAAACACCACCGCGACGTGTTCAACAGGGAAGACCTGATCATCGTCCCCGACTCGGGCAACCCGCTGGGCACCGAGATCGAGGTGGCGGAGAAGAGCATCCTGTGGGTGAAGGTGCGGACCGTCGGCAAACAGACGCATGGTTCCACGCCCGAAACCGGCATCAACGCGCACAAGGCGGCCAGCTACTTCACGGTGCGGATGCAGACGCTGTACACGAAGTTCCGCAAGCGCGACCCGCTGTTCGCGCCGCCCATTTCGACCTTCGAGCCCACCAAGCGCGAGGCCAACGTCCCCAACATCAACACCATCCCCGGCGAGGACGTCCTGTACTTCGACTGCCGCATCCTGCCGGTGTACAAGGTGGACGACGTGCTCAAGGAGATGAAGCGGCTGGCGCGGGAGACGGAGAAGAAGTACCGCGTAAAGATGGAGTTCTCCATCGTGCAGAAGGAAGTTGCCGCGCCCCCGACGCCGGCCGATGCGCCCGTCGCGGTCGCCATCGCGCGGGCCATGAAGGAGTTGCGCAAGCGCAAGCCCAAGACCATCGGTATCGGCGGCGGCACCGTGGCCAAGTATTTGCGCGAAGCGGGGTTCCCGTGCGTGGTGTGGTCCACCCTGGAGGAGCAGGCGCACCGTCCCAACGAGTACGCCAAGATCCCCCATATCCTTGACGACGCCAAGGTGTTCGCGCACGTGGCCTTGCAGGATTCGTGAGGCCGGAACCCGGTTCCGTTTGACACACATTATCGTTTAGTTTACATTCGTATCTGTTTGCGGGCGGCCCGCAGACGTCCAGAAAGGGGCATACACATCATGCAGGGAATAGCATTCGGACCCACCATTCGCCTCCTCCGTCAGGCCAAGGGCATCAGTTTGCGCGAGATGGCGCGGCAGCTGGGCGTGTCGCCGGCGTTCCTGAGCCAGATCGAAGCCGGACGCCAGCACAAGATCCCCCGCGCGCGCATCGTGCAGGTGGCGGAGATGCTGGGCGTGTCGGAGGGCTATCTGCTGGGCACGGCCAAGCAGGTACACCCGGACCTCATGACCTTCCTGGCGGAGACGCCGGAAGCGGCGGAGTTCATGGTTACGGCCATGCGCAGCGGGATGGCGGGGCAGGACTTCAATCAGCTTCGTGAAATCGTATCCGACAAGAAGCGGCGTGCCGGTGTGTTGAAGCCGGTGGCTGCAACGGTGAAGAAGAAGACCGGGTTCGTTCACTCCATCGATGAGTACATCGACCCGGCCTTGTGCGTGGCGGCGGTCGCGGTGCAGAACAAGGAACGCCTGTTCCAGCGCTTCGTCAAGGCAGTGGCCAAGAAGAACAAGAACATCGACTCCGAACTGCTGCTGGAGCGGCTGGAAACGCGCGAGCGCCAGGCGCCGACCAGCGTGGGCGGTGGCGTGGGCATTCCGCACGCCTTCCTGCCGGGACTGGACAAACCGATGGTGGGCGCGTTCCTGCTGCAGCGGGCCATTCCCTACGGTCCCACGGACGCGGATCGTGTGAAGACGGTATTCTTCCTGGTGGGCCGCGAGGGCAACACCGAGCACCACCTTCCCATCCTGGCGCGCATCGCACGGTTGTGCTCGACGCCCGAGTTTCTGCAGGTGCTCGCCAAGGCGAAGACCGGTCGCGAGATGCACCGCACCATCGTCACCTGGGACACGCGCATCGGCGTGATCTAGGGGGCAACGGGTGACATAACTCCTTTGGCCACGCCACCTTTCCGATTGCGGCGGGTCTGCGGGGAGTGATATGCTTGGAGTCCGGCCGGCGGCCATCGCCGGCCGGCTCTGCGTTTTCGAGGCTCCTTCGTTGTCACAGAAATCCCTCACCCATCAGGTCGGCATTCTAACCGCCGGTCGAATCATCGCCTACGTGGCGATGTTCTTCGTTCCGCTGGTCAACACGCGCATGCTGAGCGTGGAGGACTACGGGTACTACCGCCAGTTCTGGCTGCTGGTGGAAACGCTCGTACCCATGCTGGTGCTCGCCTTTCCGCGCAGCCTGCTGTACTTCATTCCGCGCGCCGAGTCCCGCCAGGAGGCCTCCGCCCTTGTCAGCCAGACCGTGGTGGCGCTGTCCGCCATGGCCTTCCTGGGCATCCTCGTCTACGTCGTCATGGGGGCCGCACTGGGCGAGGGGATGGGGTCGATGGTGCGGTTGTTCATGTGGCCGCTGTGCCTGTTCACCTTCGTGAAGGTGACCACCGAGTTCATGGAAGTGCTGTTCATCGCCGAGCGAAAGGTGGTGGCCCAGTCGGCCTACCACGCGGTCATCTGGGGCGTACAGGCGCTGGTGGTGATGGCGGTTTCGTTCTACACGCGCGACGTGAGCATCATTATCTGGGGCGTTACATTGCTGGCGCTGCTGCGCTTCGCGTTCGTGATGGGGTATATCCAGACGGTGTTCCGCTTCACCCTGCGGCACATTTCCCTGTCGTCGATGCGCGAGCAGTTCTCGTTTGCGCTGCCGGTGGGCCTGGCCGCCATCACCATCACCCTGCTGATCCAGACGGACAAGTTCATCATCACCCGCTTCCTGGGACGCGAGGCGTTTGCGGTGTACATGGTGGGGGCATTCCAGGTGCCGCTGTTGAACATCATCCAGGCCTCGATCAGCAACGTCACCTTTCCCACCATGGTCAACTACGAGAAGGTGGGCGACCACGCCGGGGTACTGGGGCTGTGGCAGCGGTCGCTGCTGAAGACCCTGGTGCTGATCCTGCCCGTGTTCGTCTTCCTGGAGATCACCGCGCGGCCATTTGTGACCATCCTCTTCACAAACGAGTACGCGGCCGCCACCCCGGTGTTCATGATCTACCTGCTGCTGTTCCTGCGCTCCGGCTTCGAGTCGACGGTGTTGCAGGTGTACAAGCGCACGCGTTTCATCCTGGTGACCTCGGCCATCGGCCTCGCGGTAAACCTGGCGCTCGGCATCCTTCTGTTCCAGAGTATCGGACGCCTGGGGCCGCCCCTGGCCGCGGTGGCGACGATGAGCCTGCTCACCCTGGTGCACCACTGGTATTCGGCGCGGCTCATGCAGACCTCCATCTTTCATGTGCTTCCGCTGGCCGCCATCGCGGCGCGCTTTGCGGCGGCGCTGGCTCCGGGTGTCGTGCTATGGTTCGCGTATCGGTATGTGGCGGTGACGCAGTTTCACGAGCTGCTGCTGGCGTGCGCGGGGTATACGGTGCTGTACGCCGGAGTGTGCGCCGCGACCCGGATCGTCACCATCGACGACGTCCGATCGCTGCTGGGGAGGAGCCCCACGCGCGGGGCGTGAGCAGGCGGGCTAGTAGCGTTCGGGTTCCGGCCGGCGGTTGGCGCCGCCCGGGAACAGGGAGAGGAAGCCGTCGTTGTACAGCATGACCAGCGCGGTGCCGATCAACAGCCCGATGTTGCGCAGGATGAGCAGCCACGACGTGGAGGCGCCGCCCTCGGACCCGAAGCAGCCGCAGTCGATGACCATCCCGCGCACCACCGTGGTGGCGATGGCCACGACGAACACCGCGAGCAGGATGAAGATGGCGCCAGCCGCCTTGCGGGGCAGGACGCCGAGGATCAGCATGAGGCCGGCGATCAGCTCGCTCCACGACATGGCCAGCGCGGCGAAGTTGGACAGTGCGAACGGGATGATCTTGTAGGCGCGCACGGACACCGCGAACCCGTACGGGTGCAGGACCTTGTCCCAGGCGGCGTAAACGAACATGCCGCCGATGAACAGGCGCAGCACGAGGTTCAATTCCCGTCCGGTGAGGATGCGCTTCACTTGGGCACCATCCCTTCCACCGGGTAGCCGGCCGCGGTCCACTGCTCCCAGCCGCCCGTGAACACGCGGACGTTCTGGTAGCCGAGTATCTTGAGCTCGGTGGCGAGCTGGTCGGAGAAATCGCACTCGGGGCCGCGGCAGTACACGACCACGTCGCCGTCCATGGGCACCTCGCTGCTCAGCATGTCGAGGTACTCGGGCAGGCGGTCGTAGGGGATGTTGATGGCGCCGGGGATGTGCCCCTCGGCGTACTCGTAGGGGTCGCGCGCGTCGATGATGTACGCGGCGCCCTCGTCCCAGAGGCGCTTCATCTCGGCCAGCGACACGGACCCCAGGTTCTCGGTGGCGGTCGTGTCCGGCTCGGTCCCGTGTTGCACGGTGGCAACCGGCGCGCCCTTCTGGATGAGCGGAATGCCGCCCGGCCGCATCGCGTTTACGGTGACGCCGACGAGGGTGGCGACGAACATGATGCCGATGCCGCCGAGGATTTCATTGAAGAAGGTTTTCATGACGAAGATCCCGTTCCCCAGCCATGGTAGACCATGGCATGGAGTGAATCTAGCGCTATCTAACCCCGCCCGCCACAGGCGGGTTCCCGAAACGGCATAGAAATGTGCGGAATCGCCGGAATCGTCAATGCCAGAGCGGGCGTACGCGTCTCCGAGGGGGAGCTGCGGGCCATGTGCGACGCCATCCGCCACCGGGGACCCGACGACGCCGGCTACCACCTGGATGGCGGGGTGGGGTTGGGCATGCGGCGCCTGTCGATCATCGACGTCGCCGGGGGGCACCAGCCCATCTTCAACGAAGACCGCTCGAAGGTGATCGTCTACAACGGCGAAATCTACAACCACCGCGACGTGCGTGCCGAACTGGAGAAGCGCGGGCACCGTTACACCACGCGCACCGACACCGAAAGCATCCTCCACGCGTACGAGGAGTATGGCGACGCGTGCGTCACGCACCTGCGGGGGATGTTCGGCATCGCCATCTGGGACACGACGCGACAACGCCTGTTCCTGGCGCGCGACCGGCTGGGCAAGAAGCCGCTCTACTACACGCATCCCTCGGGCCCCGCGGGCCGGCTGGCGTTCGCCTCGGAAGTGAAGGCGCTGCTCACCCTTCCCGGTGTGGAGCGCCGCGTGGATGCGCAGGCGCTCGCGGACTACGCCGCCTGGGGCTACGTACCCGACCCGCTGTCAATCTACCGGGGCATCGCCAAGCTGCCCCCCGCCCACTACCTGGTGTACGAGGGTGGCGAGGTGCGCGTGCAGAAGTACTGGGATGTGGACTATTCCACCGCCGGGGAGCAGGACGAGGTGCAGGTGGTGGACCGTGTGCTCGACCTGCTCGACGACGCGGTGCGCATGCGCCTGATGAGCGACGTGCCGCTGGGGGCGTTCCTCAGCGGTGGCACAGACTCGTCGGTGGTGGTGGCGCTGATGGCCCGGCACACGCCGGGACGCGTGAAGACTTTTTCCATCGGCTTCGATGAGGCGCAGTACAACGAGTTGCCGTACGCCCGTCGCGTGGCGGAACACTTCGGGACCGAGCACCACGAGGAAGTCGTGCGGCCCGATGCGGAACGGGACGTGCTTGCCCTGGTGAGGCAGTTCGACGAGCCTTTCTCGGACTCGTCCATGATTCCCACCTACTACGTCTCGCGGCTGGCGCGCCGCCACGTGACGGTGGCGCTGTCCGGTGACGGCGGCGACGAGTTGTTCGCGGGCTACCTGCGCTACCTGGACGCGCCCGAGGTGCGCGCCGCCAACCGCGTTCCCGCCGTTCTGCGCGACGCTATTCTCGGCCCCGTCACCGGCGCCATGCCGGCCGGGGCGCGCGGCATCGACCGTCTGCGCAACCTGATGGGCGGCGCGGACGACCAGTACGTACGCCACATGTCGGGCGGAATCTCGCGCACGCTGCACGAGGTGTTCGAGGCGGACTTCCTGCGCGGCATCGAGGACCCGGCGCGCGTGGCGGCGCCGTTTCTCGCGTCGGTACGCGACGCCGACCCGCTCTCGCGGCGGCAGTACCTGGATACGCACACCTATCTGCCCGGCGACATCCTGACCAAGGTGGACCGCGCCAGCATGATGGTATCGCTGGAAGCGCGTGCGCCGCTGCTTGATCACGTCCTCGCGGAGTTCGCGGCCACCATTCCCGTCGGGCTGCGCATGAAGGGCATGACCACCAAGTACATTCTCAAGAAGGTGGCGGAGCGCCTCATGCCGGCCGAACTGGTGCACCGGCCCAAGATGGGTTTCGCGGTGCCGGTGGCGTTCTGGCTCCGCAAGGAATGGGCTGCCCGCAGCGACGATCTGGTGCGGGGAGAGCGCGCGCTCGCGCGCGGAACCTTCCGGCAGGAGTACCTCAACCGCATCATGGACGAGCACCGCGCGGGCAAGCGCGACAATTCCGCCATGATCTGGCGGCTGATGATCCTGGAGCTGTGGTACCGGGAGTGGGTGGACGGCTCGGGCGCGGGGAACTGACCGCTCAGTCTTTCATGGCCTCGCGAATGCGGGCCTTGCGGTCCTCGGGCAGCTTGCCCGGACAGCAGTCGGGCGCGTGCTCCGACGCCGCGTTGCAGATGCGGGACAGCGCGGAGAGCTGGCGCGCGTAGACGTGGCACATCCGGCACATCGTCACGTGAAAACGCAGGTGGATCCGCTCGCGTAGCGACAGGCGGCGGTCGCGGGACTCGGACAGGAGCCGGGCGGTTTCGGTACAGCTGCTCTTCACGGTTGCATCATCCCTCGTTGCCAAACCAGTTGGTTTCCAGACACCGGCGCAGGCCCGCGCGGGCCCGGTGCAATATAACCCACAGGTTCGTCGGGGTCACCTCCAGCACCTTACGAATTTCGTCGCTGTCGAGGCCGTCGAATTCGCGCAGGGTGAAGGCGCGCCGTTGGGCCTCGGGGAGCTTGGAGAGGCAGCCGGACAGCACCGTCCAGAACTCGCGGCTCTCCACCAGGCTCGAGGGCGCCTCGTCCCAGCGGGGGGACAGGGCCGGCGCGTGCTGCAGGATGGCCATCGGGGTGTCCCCGGCCAGGTCGGTCTCGACAATCTCCACCTTGTTCTTCCGGTAGTGGTCGATGATCTTGTGCTTGAGGATTCCGGTCAGCCAGGTTCTCAGGGTGGACCCGCCCCGAAAACCGTCCCTGGCCTTCAGGGCGGACAGAAATGTGTCCTGCACGAGGTCCGCGGCCAGTTCCTCGTTGCGCACGCGCAGAATCGCAAAGCGAAACAGCGCGTCGCCGTGTTCATCGACCCAGTTTTTGGGATCGATGGCCTGCTTTTCGTGTTCAAGTGCCATGTGTGCGGCCACGGCGACATTCACCCCCGCGACGGAGCCCATTGTACGGCCGTGCGCCAATCCATTACAATAGGACTATGACCCGCCGACCCTATGACCTGGTCTGCTTCGACGTAGACGGGACCCTCGTTCGACATCCAACCGGCAAAGTTATCTGGGAAGTCCTCAATCGCCGCTTCACCGGCGACGACACCGTCAACGAGGAACGGCACCGCTGGTACCGCGAACGCAAGATCACCTACCCGCAGTGGGTGGAACTGGACGTGCAGGGGTGGATCGACGCGGGCGCCACGCGCGCCGAAATCGTGGATTCGGTGCGGGAGTTCGAGCGTTTCGACGGCGCCCACGAGACCCTGTGGGAGCTCAAGCGCCGCGGAGTGCGCCTGGCCATCATCTCCGGAACGCTGGACATCGTCATCGACACGTTGTTCCCGGAGCACCCGTTCGACGACGTGTATTCCAACCGGTTGGATTTTGACGAACACGGCGTGCTCACCGGCTGGCAGGCCACACCCTTCGACTTGGAGGGCAAGCCGGTGGCGTTGCGCGAGCTGTCCGCCCGGCACGAAGTGGCGCTGGATCGTGCCGCCTTCGTGGGCGACGGCGCCAACGATGTTCCCATGGTGGGCGTGGCGGGTTGCGTGGTAGCGTTCAACCCGCGTTCCAGGGACCTGGCGCGCCTCGCGAACCACGTGATTCGTGAGCCGAACCTGTCACGACTCCTCGAACTGATCGGTTGATATGGCAAAGAAAGAATTCGACACCCCCGAGCGCGTTCTCGACGAGATCCGCGCCCTCTACACGGACCCCGACCCCGACCTCTCCACGCGGCTGGTGCGCGAACTCATCGTGCACGCGCTCAAGTGCCGCCGCGACGAGCTGGAGGTGCTGGACCTCAAGGTATTGAGCCGCGCCATGGCGGAGTTCCGCTACGCGGCGCGCGTGTTCAAGCCCTACCGCGACCGGCGCAAGGTGTCGATCTTCGGATCCGCGCGCACGCCCGAGAGCGATCCGTACTACCAGATGGCGGTGGAGTTTGCGTCGCTGCTGGCAAAGAGCGGCTTCATGGTGATCACCGGCGCCGCCGATGGCATCATGAAGGCGGGCAACCAGGGGGCGGGGGCGGACGCGTCGTTCGGCGTGAACATCCTGCTTCCGTTCGAGCAGGCCGCCAACACCATCATCGGCGACGACCCCAAGCTGATCACCTTCAAGTACTTCTTCACGCGCAAGATCTTCTTCCTGATGGAGGCGAGCGCGGTGGCGCTGTTTCCGGGAGGGTTCGGAACGCACGACGAGGGCTTCGAGACGCTCACCCTCATCCAGACCGGCAAGGCGCCGCCCATGCCGTTTCTGCTCATGGAACTGCCGGGGGAAACGTACTGGGAGAGTTTCGACCGCTTCATCCGCGAGGAGCTGCTGGAGCGCAAGCTGATCTCGCCCAGGGATCTGATCCTCTACAAGATCATACACTCCGCCCAGGACGGCGTGGACTACATCCGGCGCTTCTACTCGGTGTACCACTCCACCCGGCAGGTGCGCGACAGGCTGGTGGTGCGCCTGCAGAAGGAACTCACCGACGGTGCGGTGCGCACACTGGCCACGGAGTTTGCGGACCTGGTGACGAAGGGAACCATCGAGAAGACGCGTGCGCTGGCGGAGGAGACCAACGAGCCGGAGTTGCTGGACATGCCGCGCATCGTGTTTGCGTTCAACCGCCACAACCAGTCCCGCCTGATCGAGATGGTGTGGCGGATCAACGAGCTGGGCGCGTAGCGGGCCGGGTCTAGCGGGTTCGTTTCAGGCTGGCCCGGTTTTCCATTTCCCGCGCGAAGGCACGCGCGTGCCAGGCCTTGCCGAAGGTGGTTTCGAAGCGACCGCCACGCAGATCGGCGAGTGTCGAGATGGTGCTGTCGAACACAACCGTGTCGTTGTCCACCTGGTCGGCCGACACCAGTGCCTTGAACTCCTCGCGGGTCACCCCGCGCAGCACGCCGTCCGCGTCGCGAAAGAACACCTGCGAGCGGTCGAAGCCGTCGATACCGTCCTCTTCGCGCATCGTCTTCATCACGCGCATCAGCGAGTCGATCGAGCAGCCGGACACGCCATCTTCCACGAAGCCGGTCACCAGGATGAAGCGGTCCTCAAAAATATGATAGGCCCCGCGCACCGGCACGTCGTGCGAGTTCCACCCGCGCAGGAACAGGTCGAGGCGCTCGGTCACGCGCGCCTTCTCGCCGGCCGCGAGCGGACGCGACAGGGGATACGCCCACAGCTTGGCGTTGTCGGGAAAGTCTGGGAAGAACTTCTGGGTCATTCTACTACCTCGGTTGAGTCTAACAGAACTCGTCGAACGCTTCGACCAGCTGGAACGCGATCTCCTGCGGGCTGCGGCCCTCGATCTGCCAGCGTTCCATGACGAACACCGGGTTGCCGTCCTTGAACAGCGCGATCGACGGCGATGAAGGCGCGTAGCCGATGATGTACTTGCGCGCCTGCTCGGTGGCGGCGGAGTCGACGCCCGCAAAGACGCTGGTGAGCTTGTCGGGGCGCTTGTCGTGCTGCAGCGCCAGCTTCACACCGGGGCGCGCCATGCCCGCGGCGCAGCCACACACGCTGTTCACCACGACCAGCGCGGTGCCCTTCTGGTCCTTGAGTACCAGGTCCACGTCCTGGGGTGTTCTGAGTTCCACGATGCCCGCCTGGGTGAGGTCCTGGCGACAGGGTTCGGTGATTTCTGGCGGATACAGCATTGCTCTTCTTCCTCCTGCTTAGAGATTCAGTTCCAGGCGTGCCGCTTCCGACATCATTTGCGGCGTCCACGCTGGTTCCCATGTGATGTCTACCTTGACCGAGGCGACTCCCTCGACCGCGGATACCTTCTGCTCCACGTCCGCGGGGAGTATCTCCGCGGCGGGGCAGTGCGGCGTCGTGAGCGTCATGGTGAGGGTGACGTCGTTGGACTCCGCAATGGCGATGTCGTAGATCAGCCCCAGCTCCCATATGTCGATGGGGATCTCGGGGTCATAGCACGTCTTCAGGGCGGCCACGATTTTTTCGCGCAGTTCCTGGCTCATCCTGCCTACTCCGTGGTAACGGGCGCGCCGTCCGGGTTCTTGAGGGCCGCGCGCAGGGTGTGCCACGGCAGGGTGGCGCACTTGACGCGCACCGGAAACTCGCGCACCCCCGCAAAGACGGCCAGTTTGCCCAGCGCGTCCATGTCGACGGCGGTGTCCGTGGACGACATGACCACGTCGTGGAAGGTGCCGTAGAGCTTCTCGATCTCGGCCAGCGTGCGCCCCTTGAGTTCGTCGGTCATGACGGATGCAGATGCGACACAGATGGCGCAGCCGCTGCCGTCGAACGCGATTTCGCGCACCACGTCGTTCTCCACCAGCACGTACACGGTCACGCGGTCGCCGCACAGCGGGTTGAAGCCCTCCGCGTGACGGTTGGCGCCGTCCAGGCGGCCGAAGTTCCGCGGGTGCTTGTGATGGTCCAGGATGACCTCCTGGTAGAGCTCGCGCATGTCGCTCATGGTTCAATCCGTTTCATCATGCAAACAGCGCCCGCACCTTGTCCAGCCCGGCGATGAGCCGGTCGATGTCCGCGCGCGTGTTGTAGAACGCAAACGACGCCCGGTTGGTGGCGGGAACGCCGTAGAAGTCCATCACCGGCTGCGTGCAGTGGTGACCGGCGCGGATGGCGACGCCCTCGCTGTCCAGGATCATGCCCACGTCGTGCGGGTGGATTTTGTCCAGCGTGAAGGAAACCACCCCGGCGCGCTGTCCGGGGGTGCCGATGAGGGTGACGCCGAGCGCGGACGACAGCGCATCCACCGCCTGGCGCACCAGACCGTCCTCGTAGCGCGCGATGGCATCCATTCCGGTCGCGCACAGGTAGTCGATGGCCGCTCCCAGTCCGGCGACGGCGGCGATGTCCGGGGTGCCCGCCTCGAAGCGGTGGGGCAGCACGTTGTAGGTTGTCTTCTCGAAGGTGACCGACGCGATCATGTCGCCGCCGCCCTGCCAGGGGGGCATGCCCTCCAGGATCGACTTGCGGGCGTAGAGCACGCCGGCGCCGGTGGGGCCGACCATCTTGTGGCCGGAGAATACGTAGAAGTCGGCGTCCAGGGCGCGCACGTCCACTTGGAAGTGCGGCACCGCCTGTGCGCCGTCCACCAGCACGGGAATGCCGCGCTCATGCGCCATGGCGATGATCTCGGCCACCGGGTTGACGGTGCCGAGCGAGTTGGACACGTGGGTGACGGCCACGATGCGCGTGCGCTCGTTCAACATGCGCGGGAGTTCCTCCATCAGCAGGTCCCCGTCGCGGTTCATGGGCAGCACCCTGAGGGTGGCGCCGGTGCGCTGGCACAGCATCTGCCAGGGGACGATGTTGGAGTGGTGCTCCATGGCGGTGATGAGCACCTCGTCGCCGTTCTTCACATTGGAGCCGCCAAACGACGACGCCACCAGGTTGATGGCCTCGGTGGTGCCGCGCACAAAGACGATCTCGCTGGTCTCGGCGGCGTTGATGAACGCGCGCGCTTTCTCGCGCGCGCCTTCGTAGAGTTCGGTGGCCTCCACGCTCAGCGCGTGCACGCCGCGGTGCACGTTGGCGTTGTGCTTTTCGTAGTAGCCGGAAATGGCATCGATGACCTGGCGCGGCTTCTGCGCGGTGGCGGCGTTGTCCAGGTAGACCAGCGGCTTGCCCTTGATCTCGCGGTGCAGGATGGGGAAGTCCTCGCGCACGCGCGCGGCGTCGATGACTGTTAAGGCGTCATGTTGCGTTTTCAAGTTTCCCACCTCCACCGGCATCACGCGGAGCGTGCCTCCCGCGAGCGGTTCAGCCACTCGAAGAGCTCCGTTTCCAGCCGCACCTTGAGCGGCTCCACGTCGATGCGCTCAAACAGCTCGCTCGCGAACGCGTACACCATGATGTCCCGGGCTTCGTTGGCGGGGATGCCGCGCGAGCGCAGGTAGAACATGGCGTCCTCATCGGTCTTGCCGATGGCGGCGCCGTGGGTGCACTTGACGTCGTCCGCGAAGATCTCGAGCTGCGGGTTGGAGTTGATGCGCGCGTCATCGGAAAGCAACATGCAGTTGTTCTCCTGCTTGGCGTCGGTCTTCTGGGCGTCCGGGTCCACGTAGATGCGGCCATTGAACACCCCGCGCGCGTGCCCGTCCAGTATTCCCTTGTAGAGCTCAAAGCTGTGGCAGTGCGGTTTGGCGTGGCGAATGAAGGTGTGGTTGTCCACGTGCTGGCGCCCGCCCGCCAGGTAGAGTCCGTCGAGGCGGGCGTCGATACCCTCGCCGTCGAGGATGCAGTGCGAGTCGTTGCGCACCAGCGCGCCGCCCATCTGGACGGCCAGGGTGGCGTAGCGCGCGCTGGCCGCCAGGGTGGCGTGCTGCAGGGCCACGTGGAACGCGCGCGGGCTCTCCTTCTGCACCTTCAGGTGGTGGAAGGATGCGTTCTCGCCGCACACGATCTCGGTGACCACGTTGGTGAAGTACTGGCCCTCGCCCACGTAGCTCTCGATCATCTCGCCGCCGGCGTTCCTGCCCACGCGCACCAGCAGGCGCGGGTGCAGCATGACGGGCGCGTTGCCGGCCTCGGCCACGTGGACCACGTGGATGGGCCGGTCCAGCACCACGCCGTCGGCCAGTTCCACGTAGAGCCCGTCGGCCAGGAAGGCGGTGTTGAGCGCGGCAAAGCGCTGGTCGTCGATCTTGACCCCGCTGTTGAGCAGCGTGCGCACGCTTTCGGGGTGCTCGCGCGCCGCATCGGCCAGGCTCGAGATGCGTACGCCCCTGGGGAGTCTGGCCGGGATACCGCCGGTCACGCGGCCGTTCACCAGCACCACGCGCAGGCAGTCCGAATCGTCAAAAGTTCGCGCGAGGATGGAAGCGTCGGCGGGCGTGCGGCCCGCGCCCGCCGGCGCAAAGTCCACCTCGGCGATCGGTCGTGTGCGCGTGAAGCGCCATTCCTCGTCGCGCAGCGACGGGAACCCCGCGCTGCGGAAGCGGTCGAAGCCGGAGCGGCGCAGGTCGTTCATCCAGTCGGGACCGGCCTTGCGCAGGCCCGGTTCCAGCTCGGAAAACAGCTTCTCGTAGGTGGCGACGCCCGGCATCAGCCCGTCACCTCGGCATAGCCCTCGTTTTCGAGCTCGAGCGCGAGGCTCTTGTCGCCGGTCTTGATGATCTTGCCGTCCATGAAGACGTGCACGATGTCCGGCACGATGTAGTTGAGCAGGCGCTGGTAGTGGGTGATGACCACCATGGCGCGCTCGGGCCCGCGCAGCGCGTTCACACCGTTGGCCACCACGCGCAGCGCGTCGATGTCGAGGCCGGAGTCGGTCTCGTCCATCACGCAGATCTTCGGGTCGAGAATCGCCATCTGCAGGATCTCGTTGCGCTTCTTCTCGCCACCGGAGAAGCCCTCGTTGACGGAGCGGTTCATGAAGCTCTCGTCGATCTTGAGCACCTTCATGCGCTCCTTGACGATCTTCAGGAAGTCCATGGCGTCGAGTTCCTTCTCGCCGCGCGCCTTGCGCACCGCGTTGAGCGCGGTCTTGAGGAAGTAGTTGTTGCGCACGCCGGGGATCTCCACGGGGTACTGGAAGGCGAGGAACAACCCTTTCGCGGCGCGCTCCTCGGGGGCGAGCTCCATCACGTTCTCGCCGTTGATGATGATCTCGCCCTCGGTGACCTCATAGGTGTCGCGGCCCGCCAGCACCTGCGCCAGCGTGCTCTTGCCGGAGCCGTTGGGGCCCATGATGGCGTGCACTTCACCGGCCTTGACGGTGAGGTTCACGCCCTTGAGGATTTCCTTGTCTTCGATCCGTGCGTGCAGATTCTTGATTTCCAGCATGGTTAACCTACCGACCCTTCCAGGCTCACCGCGAGGAGGCGCTGTGCCTCCACCGCGAATTCCATTGGCAGCTCCGCGAACACCTCGCGGCAGAAGCCGTTGACGATCATGTTCACCGCGTCCTCGTTGGAAATGCCCCGCGCGCGGCAGTAGAAGAGCTGGTCCTCGCCGATCTTGGAGGTGGTGGCCTCGTGTTCGGCGTGCGAGGACGTGTTGCCCACCTCGATATACGGGAAGGTGTGCGCGCCGCACTTGTCGCCGATCAGCATGGAGTCGCACTGGGTGAAGTTGCGCGCGTTGCTGGCGTTCTTCTCGATCTTCACCAGACCGCGGTAGCTGTTCTGCCCGCGCCCGGCGGAGATGCCCTTGGACACGATGGTGCTCTTGGTGTTCTTGCCGCGGTGGATCATCTTGGTGCCGGTATCGGCCTGCTGGTAGTTGTTGGTGAGTGCGACCGAGTAGAACTCGCCCACCGAGTCGTCGCCGGTGAGCACGCAGCTCGGGTACTTCCAGGTGATGGCCGAACCCGTTTCCACCTGCGTCCACGAAATCTTCGAGCGCGCGCCGCGGCACTCGCCGCGCTTGGTGACAAAGTTGTAGATACCGCCCTTGCCGTTCTTGTCGCCCGGGTACCAGTTCTGCACGGTGGAGTACTTCACCGAGGCATTCTCCTCGGCCACGATCTCCACCACCGCCGCGTGCAACTGGTTCTCGTCGCGGATGGGTGCGGTGCAGCCTTCCAGGTAGCTCACGTAGGCGCCCTTCTCGGCCACGATCAGGGTGCGCTCAAACTGTCCGGTTTCGCGCGCGTTGATGCGGAAGTAGGTGGAGAGCTCCATGGGGCAGCGCACGCCTTCGGGCACGTACACAAACGAGCCGTCGCTGAACACCGCCGAGTTCAGCGCCGCGTAGAAGTTGTCGTTGTAGGGAACCACGGTGCCGAGCGCCTTCTTCACCAGCTCGGGGTGGTTCTTGACCGCCTCGGAGAACGAGCAGAAGACGATGCCCAGCGAGGCGAGCTTGTCCTTGAAGGTGGTGGCCACGGAGACGGAGTCGAACACCGCGTCCACGGCGACACCGGACAGGCGCATCTGTTCCACCAGGGGAATACCCAGCTTGTCGAAGGTGCGTCTGATTTCGGGGTCCACCTCGTCCATGCTCTTGGGGCCGTCGCCCCTGGGCTTGGGTGCGGAGTAGTAGTGAATGTCCTGGAAGTCGATCTTCGGGTAATGGACGTTGGGCCACCTGGGCTCTTCCATCTTCTGCCACGCGCGAAACGCGCGCAGGCGCCAGTCGAGCAGCCACTCGGGCTCACCCTTGCGCGCGGAAATCACCCGCACCACGTCCTCGTCGAGGCCCTTGGGGATCTTGTCCTCTTCGATGTCGGTGACGAAGCCCCACTCGTAGTCTTTGTCGATTCGCTCCTGGATGGGATCGACGGGCTCGCCGATGGGCTGTGCTTTTCCTGCCATGATTCCTCCCCGGCGCGGCGGCGCCGGTGTCGATATTCGGTAATCGCACTGATTTAGTGCTATTTACAGAGTAGCGAAAACCTCCCCGGGAATCAACCCGTGGGAGGTTTTCATGTAACCGGTTGTCAATTAATAGTATATACGATTCACCACCCCGGCGCCAGCGGCATTTTGCCCGCCCGGACCGTCAGGGCGTCGAGGTGTCGATGACGGCGCCCTCGGGCATGGTCATGCGCGCCTCGTCGAACGGTGTCGAGAGCGAATAATTGGACAGCGTGCACGCCGCATACACATTGCCCGCTTCATAGATGGTGAAGTGCGCCGGCACCTTCAAGCCATCCACCGTGGTCATCTCGTCATAGATCAGGCAGTGCTCGGGGGTGGATTTCTCGCCCTCGTCGAGCAGCGCCCGGTACGTCACGATGTAGTCCACCGCGTGCAGCATCTTTGACTGCGGATCGATGTAGAGCCGGTAGTAGTCGTCCGGCGTGTCGCCGGTTCCGGGCTGGAACGTCATCATGACGGTCACGTACTGCGTGGGGTCGTTGGGGAGTGTTCCGGCGCCGGGTTCGCCCAGCACCACGCCGGGGTCCTGGGTGAGCCACGGAATGTTGATGAAGTAGTAGTTGAGCAGCGCCAGAAAGCGCACCGGCGTCTGCGTGGGCCAGTTCATGCTCCACGCCTTCTCGCCGTCCCAGGCCACCGCGACATCGGTGCCGGCGATGTCAAAGTAGGCGCGGCGCCGCCCCTGTTCCACCACGAATGTGGTGGGCGGGTTGTCGCCCCACTGGTCGGTAAAGGAAAAGGTGGGGGCGTTCTTCCAGGCGTCCATGCCGCCGTGCGCGGCAATCATGTCCTGAATGATGGGCGGTCCCTTGAACTCGACGGCTTCCGCGACCAGCGCGTCGGTTTCGCCCTGATCCTGCTGCGACTGCTGCTCCTGCTTGTTTCCACAGCCGGCAAACAGAACCAGCGCGGAGATCGCCAGAACGATTCGTGTGAAGGTGTGCGGCACGGATAATCCTCCCTATTTGCGGCTCGAAACCCTCGTTACCAGATGATGGGGCCGGTTCCCACGCGGACGGTGCCGTAGGGACCGTAATGTCCGGGGCCGTACCCTGGCCCGTAAGGTCTGTATCCGGGCCCGTAGGGGCCGTATCCGTACGGACTGCCGACGGCGACTCCCACCGAAACGTCGCCCGTGCAGCCAGACAGCCCCAGGAATCCAAGCAGGAGAACAATCAGAAAGAGATGTTGTATACGCATCGGATGTTCTCCCTTCAGAACGGATACTGTTGCAGAACCAGCACGGCGCCGTTCGGATCTTGAATGATCGCGCTGCTTCCATTGCGAATGTCGGCGTTGGGGGCCATCAGCACGGTGGCGCCCAGTTCTTCCGAGAGTTTCGTGGCGCTCTGCGTGTCGGCGACGCGCAGGTAGGGGAGCCAGTGCGGTCCCACGCTATCGGGTGCCGCGAACATCCCCGCGCGCGCGCGTCCCGAGGCGCTCAGCAGCCAGTAGCCACCCGGGCTGTCGGCGTCGGCCGCGCCGGCTTCGTAGCCAGCCAGCTCGTTGTAGAAACGAACCCCCGCCTCGGTGTCGGTGGTCACGTAGTCGTTCCAGAGCCAGGTCCCGACCACCGGCTCGACACCGTCCGCGGGGTCGCCGCTCTCGGAGCGGACCAGCACCAGCGGCGCGCCCACGGCGTCCCGCACCAGCGCAACGCGTCCAAAGCCGGGCAGGTCCAGCGGACCGCGCAGCACGGAACCGGTTTCCCTGCACATCTGCGCGGCGCGATCCACATCGTCAACGGACATGAAGCTCAGCCACTGCGTGATGCGCATGCCCTTGGTGTCCTTCACCTCCACGATGGTTCCAACGTCACGCGTGCCAAGGCGGATGGTGGTGTACGGCGAGTTTTCGTCCATGGCCTGGAACGTCCAGCCGCACAACTTGCCATAGAACTTCTCGGCGCCGGCGACGTCGTCGGTGAGCAGCGCATGCCACACGATCTTGCCGGGGATGTGCTGCATACCCTCGCCGGCCGCAATGGGCGGCAGCGGATGGGTGCTGCCGCACGACAGCGCGAAGGCGACGAGTGCGGTCAGCAAGAGAGCCAGAGCTGCAACGGCGCGCGGGCGCGCCGGGTTGTTTCTCTTCATCGGTTGCCTCCTGGGGCGTTGGGAATTGGCTGGTGGGCAGCATAGCACGCCGGACCCGCCTTGCGCAGCCTGTTGCCGAAACGCGCCCCGCGCGCTAGATTCACCGCATGGCGGCGAAGGACAACGATTTCCTCGAGTTCGTGACCGACCAGCTCTCCGGGCTGCGCGGCCTCACCTCGCGGCGGATGTTTGGCGCCATCGGCCTGTACCACGGCGAGAACTTCTTTGCCATCATCGACGACGGCATCCTCTACTTCATCACCGACGAACAGACGCGCCCGCGCTACGAGGCGCTCGGCATGAAGCCGTTCGAATACGCGCCCGGCAAGTTCCTGCGCACCTACTACCCGGTTCCCGTGGACGTGCTGGAGGACGACATCGCGCTGCAGAAATGGGCGGAGGAAGCGGTTGCAGTACAAAAGCGCAAGGGGACGAAGAAGCCCGGGAAGCCGCGCAACAAGACCACCAAACCAAAGAGGAAGACATGACCACGAAAACACTGGTCGCCGCGGCACTCCTGCTCACGGCAACAACACCCGCGTCCGCGCAGAGCTGGGCGCAGTTCGATCACCACTGGTACGACGGCAAGGCGGAACTGGACGGCTACAAGCTCGTGATCTCGCGCTACGGCGAGAACCGCGCCGACGCCACCGCGGTGATGATCTTCGTCACCGAGCCCTTCAGCGAATCGAAGCGCGTCAAGGTGAACGACGCCAGCGCCAACCCGGCAGAAACCTTCACCGCGCTCAAGCTCAACCTGGTGCGCGACTTCCAGACCGGCATCTACGACTACAACACCATGGTGTCGGTGTTCGTGCGCGCACAAACCATGGAGCCGGTGAAGATCTCGTTTTCGAGCCAGGAGTGGTGCGGACAGGTGTACTCCGAGATGATCTTCAACAAGAAGGACATCCGCGGCACCTACGCGAGCTACTTTGAGGGGGAATCGGGGCCGCTGTCGCTGGGCCGCCCGGCCGGTGGCATCACCGAGGACGAGCTGTTCATCGCGCTGCGCGGGCTGCGCAACGACTTCATGGCGGCGGGTGAGACGCGCGCGGTGCCGTATCTGCCGGGCGTGTTCTACGCGCGCCTCTCGCACCAGCCGCTGGCGTGGACCCAGGCCACCATCGCCCGCGCCGCGGCCAGCGAGACCGTCAAGGTTCCCGCGGGTTCATTCGAGGTGATGCGCTACGACGTGAAGGTTGCCGACGGCCGCGCGGGCACGTTCTACATCGAGAGCGCCTACCCGCACAAGATCATCAAGTGGTCGTTGCCGCCCGACGTGTCGGGCGAACTGACGGGTTCGGCGCGATTGGAGTACTGGAAGCTCCACGCCGAAGGCGACGAGAAATACCTGCAGGAGTTGGGACTCCCGGTTCCGAAGTAGGGGGTGTGCGCTAGTAGCACGCGCCCACTGCCGTGCGCAGATATGGCGTCTCGCTTAGCTGGTTCAGCATGAAGTCGGCGGTGTCGGCGCGGGAGATGCTGACACTCCACAGGTAGTTGCCCACGCGCGGGCCGTGCTGGTACACGCCGCGCTTCCTTCCGTTGGTCAGTTGTCCCGGGCGCACGATCACCCAGTCGAGGCCGCTCTCTCGCACCACGCGTTCCTGGCGCCCCTTGTCGTACCAGTAGAAGGGCAGGATGAACGGAATCGTAAAGAGCGTGTAGTAGACTCCCAGACGCCCCGTGCTGTCGCCCACCCCGAGTGCGGTCTCCACCACCAGCCGCTTGACACCCGCCGCGTTCATGGCGTCCACCAGGTTGCGCGTTCCCTGCGAGAGGATCTTCGACGGTCCCAGCCAGCGCTTGTGGCCCAGCGCGCACACCACGGCGTCCTGGCCGCGCACCGCGGCGGCGAGCGACGCGGGGTCCATCACGTCGCCCTTTGCAACCGTCAGGTGATCGTGGGTGAGCTTGACCTTTGCCGGACTACGCGCCAGCGCGGTCACGTGGTGGCCGCGTTCCAGCGCCTGCTTGACCAGTTCGCGGCCGGTGCCGCCGTTCGCTCCAACAATGAGAATGCGCATGGGGACAGTGTACCCCCGGCACCCCCACTTTGCGCTTATAATCGGAACCGTTTTCGTCTATTCTTGCCATTCCGCCGGAGCCCGGCACCAACCTCAATTGCAACAGGGGCTTGTCCTTGTACCGAATCGAATCCAGAGTCCAGACGGCATCCGCCGCCTTCAAGGAGAACGCCGCGTTCCAGAAGGAAGCGGCGGCGCGTTTTCGCGAGAAGCTCGATGCGGTCAAGCGCGGCGGCTCCCCGCGATCGGTGGAGAAGCACAAGGCGCGCGGCAAGCTCACCGCGCGCGAGCGCATCGCCATGCTGCTCGACCACGACACGCCTTTCCTGGAGTTCTCCGCACTCGCCGCCAACGGCATGTACGACGACCAGGCGCCCAGCGCGGGCGTGATCACGGGTGCGGGCGTGGTGCACGGCCGCGAGGTGGTGGTGGTGGCCAACGATGCCACCGTCAAGGGCGGCACCTACTTTCCCATGACGGTCTTGAAGCACGTGCGCGCGCAGCAGATCGCCATCGAGAACCGTCTGCCGTGCATCTACCTGGTGGACTCGGGCGGCGTGTTCCTGCCGTTGCAGGACGGCGTGTTCCCGGACAAGGACCACTTTGGCCGCATCTTCTACAACCAGGCCGTCATGAGTGCCGCGGGCATTCCGCAGATCTGCGCGGTGATGGGCTCGTGCACCGCCGGTGGCGCATACGTGCCGGCCATGAGCGACGAGAACGTGATCGTGCGCGAGCAGGGCACCATCTTCATCGGCGGACCGCCGCTGGTGAAGGCGGCCACGGGTGCCGACGTGACCGCGGAGGAACTGGGCGGTGCGGATGTGCACACGCGCATCTCGGGCGTGTCGGACCACTTTGCCGACAACGACGAGCACGCCATCCAGATTCTGCGCAACATCGTGGAGGGACTGGGGCGCGGTGAGAAGACGGCACTCGAGATGCACGAACCCGAGGAGCCGCACTACGACCCGGCGGAACTCTACGGCATCATCCCCAAGGACCTCTCCAGGCAGTTCGACTCGCGCGAGGTGATCGCGCGCCTGGTGGACGGCAGCCGCTTCCACGAGTTCAAGGCGCGCTACGGCACCACGCTGATCACCGGCTTCGCGCGCATCATGGGCTACCCGGTGGGCATCGTGGCCAACAACGGCATTCTGTTTGCGGAGAGCGCGCGCAAGGGCGCGCACTTCGTGCAGATGTGCGCCACGCGCAAGGTGCCGCTCCTGTTCCTGCAGAACATCACCGGCTTCATGGTGGGCAAGGAGTTCGAGCACGGCGGCATTGCCCGCGACGGCGCCAAGATGGTGCACGCGGTGGCGGCGGCCCAGGTGCCCAAATTCACCGTCATCATCGGCGGCTCGTACGGCGCCGGCAACTACGCCATGTGCGGGCGTGGCTACGCGCCGCGGCTGTTGTGGATGTGGCCGTCGTCCAAGATTTCGGTGATGGGCGGGCAGCAGGCCGCGGAGGTGCTGTGGACGGTGAAGGACATCGGCACGGGTGCCGCCGAAGAAGCCGCCTTCAAGAAAGACATCCTCGACAAGTACGAACGCGAGGGAAACGCATACTATTCCACCGCGCGCCTGTGGGACGACGGCATCCTGGACCCCGTCGACACGCGCGCCGCCATCGCACTGGGGTTGAGCCTCTCGCTCAACGCACCCATTCCGGAGCATCGCTTCGGCGTCTTCCGCATGTAGGAGCACGCAATGACCCACTACACGACCTTTCAGATCAAGCGCGACGGCCCGGTGGCCCACGTGGTGCTCAGCCGCCCCGAGGTGAAGAACGCCTTCGACGACGTTCTCATCAAAGAGATGTCCGGCGCGCTGGAGGCCATCGCGCATGACGACTCCATCCGCGTCATGGTGCTCACCGGCGACGGCAACGTGTTTTCGGCCGGCGCGGACCTGAACTGGATGAAGAAGGTGGCCGGATACGGTTTCGAGGAGAACGTGGAAGACGCGCTCATCTTTGCGCGCATGCTGGAATCGCTGTACCGGCTGCCCAAGCCCACCATCGCGCGCATCAACGGCGCGTGCATCGGCGGCGGCGTGGGCCTGGTGAGCGCGTGCGACGTGGCGGTGTCGGTGCCGGACGCCAAGTTCGCGTTGCGCGAGATCCTGTTGGGCATCGCGCCGTCGGCCATCTCGCCCTACGTGCTGCGCAAGATCGGCGAGCGCTATGCGCACGACTACTTTTTGACGGGCCGCACCTTCGACGCCAACCGCGCGCGGGAGATCGGCCTGGTGAACGAGGTGGTGGAGCGCGAGCTGCTCGACGCCGAGGTCGACGTGTGGGTGAAGCGCTTCCTGCACGCGGGCCCCAAAGGTATTGCCGCCACCAAGAAGCTCATCAACCGCGTGGCGTGGTCGTCCATCGAGGACGTGCAGGAATACACCGCGCGCACCATCGCGTCGTTGCGCGGCTCCGACGAGGGCCGCGAGGGCTTTGCGGCCTTCTTTGAAAAGCGCAAGCCGGACTGGGATACCGAGGGCTGATACACAGTGGCCGGCCGTCGCACAAAATCCCCACCACCCGAACGGGCGATCAAGAAGGTGCTCATCGCCAACCGCGGCGAGATTGCCGTGCGCATCATCCGCGCGTGCCGCGAGCTGGGCATCCCCACCGTGGCCGTGTTCTCCGACGTGGACCGCCACAGCCTGCATGTGCAGCAGGCGGGCGAGGCGGTGTGCATCGGCCAGGCGTCGCCGAAGGAATCCTATCTCAACGCCGACGCGGTGATTGCCGCCGCGCGCGCCACCGGCGCGGACGCCATCCACCCCGGCTACGGTTTTCTGGCCGAGAGCGTCGCCTTCGCCGAGCGCGTGGAGAAGGAGGGTCTCACCTTCATCGGTCCGCCGTCGGCCGCCATCCGCGCCATGGGCTCGAAGATCGAGTCGCGCGCCATCATGAAGGCGGCCGGCGTGCCCATCGTGCCCGGCACGGACACCGGCAGCAACGACCCCGCGTGGATTGCGGCGGCCGCAAAGAAGATCACCGGTCCCATTTTCATCAAGGCGTCGGCGGGTGGTGGCGGCAAGGGGCTGCGCCTGGTGACCGACCGCAAGCAGGTGGAGGCCGCGGCGCGCGCCGCCATCGGCGAGGCGAAGTCCGCCTTCGGCGACGACACCGTCTACATCGAGCAGAAGATCGAACACCCGCGGCACATCGAGTTCCAGGTGCTGGCCGACGCGCACAATAACATTGTGCACCTGTTCGAGCGCGAGTGTTCCATCCAGCGCCGCCACCAGAAGGTGCTGGAAGAAACGCCCTCGCCCGCGCTCACCCCGGAACTGCGCGCGCGCATGGGCGAAGCGGCGGTGGCGGCGGCGAAGGCGGTGGGCTACGTGAACGCGGGCACCATCGAGTTCATGCTGGATGCGGCGGGAAACTTCTTCTTTCTGGAGATGAACACGCGCATCCAGGTGGAACACCCCATCACCGAGGTCACCACCGGCATCGACCTCGTGCAGTGGCAGCTGCGCATTGCGGGCGGCGAACGACTCGCGTTCAAGCAGAAGGACCTCGCGCAGCGCGGCCACGCCATCGAGTGCCGTATTTACGCCGAGGACGAGACCCGGAACTTCATGCCCTCGTGCGGCGTGATCTCGTACCTGTACGAACCCTCCGGCCCCGGCATTCGCAACGACTCCGGCGTTTACGAGGGCTGGGAAGTCACACCGTACTACGACCCCATCCTCTCCAAGCTCATCGCCTACGGCGAGGACCGCGAGATGGCGCGGTTGCGCATGCTGCGCGCGCTCGACGAGTACGTGGTGCACGGCGTGCAGACCGGCATCGACCTGCACAAGCGCATCCTCGTGCACCCGGCGTTCATCGCCGGCGACGTGAACACGCTGTTCATGGACGACTACGGCCGCGAGGTGCTCATGGACCCGGGCAGTGACATCCCCGACGAGGCCTTCGTGGCCGCCGCGCTCAGCGAGACGCTCAACATCGGCCGCGCGCCGCGCGGGGGCGTGGGAGCGCCGGACGCGGGGCCGTCGCCGTGGGAGCGCGTGGGCAAGTGGGAGATCGGGGGCGCGAAATGAAGATCGCGCTGGACGGTGTTCGCAAGGACGTGGGAATTGTGCGCACCGCGGACGGATTCGTGGTGACTATCGACGACCGCCGTCATATCGTCAGCGACGTGAGCCTGGTGGCGGGCACAATTGCGTTCCTCATCGACCAGGCGTCGCACGTGGCGCACGTGTCGCAGGGGCGCAACGGACTCGACATCTCCATCGGCGGGCGCACCTACGCGCACACGCGCGACGAGGTCGACACCGACCGTCCGGTGGGTGCGGCCGGCGAGGGGCGCCTGGAAGCGCCCATGCCGGGTTCGATTGTGGCGGTCAACGTGAAGACAGGCGACACGGTGAAGGCGGGCGACCCGCTGGTGGTGCTGGAATCCATGAAGATGCACAACGAACTGCTCTCGCCGGCCACGGGAACGGTCAAGAAGGTCCACTGCAAGAGCGGCGAGCAGGTGGCGTACGGCCAGGTGCTCGTCGAGATCGGGGCGAAGTAATCCATGCCGGTCGTGTTGCTGGCCATCATCCTCGGCCTCATCCAGGCCGCCACCGAATTCCTCCCCATTTCCTCATCGGCGCACCTCATTCTGGCCCGCGCCGCGCTGGACTTCGACGTGGTCGACGGCCTCACCTTCGACGTGGCCGTGCACCTGGGCACGCTGATGGCCATCGTGGTCTACTTCTGGGGCGACCTGCGCGCACTGGCGCGCGGCTTCCTCTCCAGCCTCTCGCCAAAGGGAGATCGCAACGATCCCGCGTCGCGAATGGCGTGGTACGTGATTGCGGCGTGCGTGCCGGCCGGCCTGGTGGGTTACTTCTTCGAGGCCGGCATCGAGTTGTACTTCCGTCACCCGGGCGTGATCGTGGTGACGCTCCTTGCGGGCGCGTTCCTGTTCCTGTGGGTGGAAAAGCGATTCAGCCACGTGGGCGAGATGCAGAACCTCACCTTCTGGCAGGCGGTGGGTATTGGCACCGCGCAGACACTGGCGCTCATTCCCGGCGTGTCGCGCTCCGGCATCACCATTGCGGTGGGGATGATGTTCGGGTTGCGCCGCGACCAGGCCGCGCGCTTTTCATTCCTGATGGCCTCGCCGCTCATGCTGGGCGCTGCGCTCAAGAAGGGCCTCGACCTCATTGGACAGCCG
>Ga0224510_10000142_pt1 | contig 61301 bp, 55 predicted proteins | sample SF_May12_sed_USG_FD_170161 | JGI IMG/M metagenome (GOLD analysis project Ga0224510, IMG submission 170161) | Sediment microbial communities from San Francisco Bay, California, United States - SF_May12_sed_USGS_4_1 | ecosystem: Environmental > Aquatic > Marine > Sediment | place: USA: California... | reverse complement strand
GCGGTGCTCGGGGATGAGGCGCTGCGCGAGCACCTCGGCACCGCCGCGCGGGAACGCGCGCTGAAAGAGTTTGCAGAAGAGCGCCTGGTCGGCGCACTCGAGGCCCGCTACCGGCAAATCCTCGGCGGCTGATTCAGCCCCGGTTGTAGCTGTCCTCGAAGCGCTCGATGTCGTCCTCGCCGAGGTAGTCGCCCGACTGGACTTCCACAATCAGCAGCGGCTCCGCGCCGGCGTTCTCCAGCCGGTGGCGCATGCCCACCGGGATGTAGGTGGACTGGTTGGGCTGCAGCTCGATCACTTCGTCGTTGCGCGTCACGCGCGCGAGGCCGGACACCACCACCCAGTGCTCGGCGCGCCGGCGGTGGCGTTGCAGCGAGATGCGGTGGCCGGGCTTGACCATCAGGCGCTTTACCTGGAATCCGGGGCCGGCGTCCACGCCCTCGTAGTACCCCCAGGGACGGTGCACGCGCGTGTGCGAGACGTGCTCGGTGCGCTGCGCGCGGTCGAGCCGCTCGACGATCTCCTTCACGTCCTGAGCGCGGTCGCGCGCCGCGACCAGCACCGCGTCGTCGGTCTCCACGACCACGAGGTCCCGCGCGCCGAGGAGCGAGATGTGCCGGTCCGCGGCGAGCACGTAGCAACCGCGCGCGTCGCCGAGCGCGACGTCGCCGCGGGACACGTTGCCGGCGCTGTCCTTGTCGCCGGCCTCCCACAGCGCGTCCCAGGAGCCTACGTCGCTCCAATGCATGTCCGCGCGCACCATCGCGCCCGCCTCGGTGCGCTCCATCACGGCGTAGTCCACCGAATCGGCGGGACTGGCGGCGAATGCCTTGGCGTCCAGACGCAGGAAATCGAGGTCCTGTGCCGCGCGCTCGATCGCAGTGCGCGCGGCGGCGAGAATCTCGGGCCGCGCGCGCCCGAGCTCCTCGAGATAGCGCTTCGCCTGGAAGACGAACATGCCGCTGTTCCAGTAGAAGCCGCCCTGAGCGAGAAACGCTTGCGCGCGCTCGAGCGGCGGCTTCTCGACGAAGCGGCGCACGCGAAAGGCAGCAGCACCGAGCGGCTCGCCCGCCTCGATGTAGCCGTAGCCGGTGGCGGGCTCCGTCGGCGGGATGCCGAAGGTGACGAGGAATCCCCGGCGCGCCTGCTGCACCGCCTCGCCTACGGCGGCCTGGAACGCGCGCTCGTCGCCGATGCGATGGTCGGCCGGCTGCACCAGCAGCACCGCCTCGGGGTCGGCGCGCATCGCAAAGAGCGCGGCCGCGGCGACCGCCGGCGCGGTGTTGCGCCCCACGGGCTCGAGCAGCACGGCGGCAGGCACGATGCCGAGCTCCGCCAGCTGGTCGCCGACCAGGAACCGGTGCTCGGCATTGGTCACCACGATGGGCGCGCCGGCGCCCGCCACGCCGCGCGCGCGCAGCGCCGTGTCCTGCAGCAGCGTGCGCTCGGTGACGAGCGGCAGGAACTGCTTGGGCAGCAGGCGCCGCGACATCGGCCACAGCCGGCTGCCGGCGCCGCCGCACAGGATCACTGGCACCACCGATGCGCCCAAGGCGAACCCCGAAGAAAGAAAGGCCGCTATTCTAAAGGCGATAATCGCGCCGCATGCGCATCCTCGTGACTGGCGCCTCGGGCTTCATCGGCAGCCACCTGTGCCCCGCGCTCGCCGCCGCCGGACACGAATTGCGCGGCTCGGTCGAGGGCTGCGACGCAGTGGTGCATCTCGCCAATATCGCGCACGCGCGGGCGAGCTCCGCGGAGCTGCACCGCGTGAACGTAGAGGGCACGATCGCGCAGGCGCGCGCCGCGCTCGCCGCGGGTGCGCGGCGCTTCGTGTATCTCAGCTCGGCGAAGGCGGGGAGTCCCGACGATGCCTACGGCCACGCGAAGCGCATCGCGGAGCAGGCGCTGATGGCCATGCCGGGCCTCGAGCCCGTGATCCTGCGCCCGCCGCTCGTCTACGGGCCACGCGTCAAGGCGAACTTCCTCGCCCTGATGCGCGCCGTGGATCGCGGCTGGCCCCTGCCGCTGGCGAGCATTCGCAACCGGCGCAGCCTGCTCTACGTGGGCAACCTCGCCGACGCCGTCCTGCGCTGCCTCGCTGCTGCGCCGGGCGTGCGCATCTACGGCGTGACCGACGGCGCGCCGGTCTCGACGCCCGAGCTTTGCCGCATGCTGGGCCGCGCGCTCGACAAGCCAGTGCGCCTGTGGCCGTTTCCGCCGGCGCTGCTCAGGCTCGCGCCGGGCGGCGCGCGGCTCGCGGACTCGCTCGTCGTCGACGACGGCGCGCTGCGCCGCGAGCTCGGCTGGCGGCCACCGTTCGGTTTCGAGGAGGGACTGCGGCACACTGCCGAGTGGTATCGCGCGCAGGGCCGCTAGAATGCCCGCCATGTCTGCGCTGGCGCCGCTCGCCGCGTTCGTCGTTGCCGCGCTCGCCGCGGGTCTGCTGCTGCTCCCGGCCGCGCGGCGTTTCGCGCTGGACGTGCCGAACGAGCGCTCGCTGCACTCGCACCCGCTGCCGCGCACCGGCGGCATCGCCATCGCCGCGGGCGTCGCGGCTTCGAGCGTCGCGGCGCTGACGCTGCCCGGCAGCGCACTGGTGCTCGCCGCGGCGCTGGCGGTGATTTCCTTCGCCGACGACGCGATGGGCCTGCCCACGGCGCTGCGCCTTGCCATGCACCTCGCGGCCGCGGGCGCGGTCGTCGCGCTGCAGCTCGAGTTGCCCTTCCTCGCCGCGCTGGCCGTCGCCCTCGCCATCGCCTGGATGACCAACGCCTACAACTTCATGGACGGCGCCGACGGCCTGGCGGCGGGCATGGCGGTGATCGGATTCGGCACCTACGCGCTCGCGGCGTACCTCGCGGGCGCGGCGCCGCTCGCCACGCTGTGCGCCTCGATCGCCGCCGCCTGCCTTGCCTTCCTGCTGTTCAACTTCCCGCCCGCGCGCCTGTTCATGGGCGACGTGGGCTCGGTGCCCCTGGGCTTTCTTGCCGGCGCCCTGGGCGTGCAGGGCTGGAGCACGGGCTGCTGGCCGCTCTGGTTTCCGCTGCTCGTCTTCGCGCCGTTCGTGGGCGACGCCACGCTCACGCTCGCGCGCCGGCTGTGGCGCCGCGAGCGCGTCTGGCAGGCGCACCGCGAGCACTACTACCAGCGCCTGGTGCGCCTGGGCTTCGGCCACCGGCGCACCGCCCTGATCGAGTACGCCGCAATGGCCGGCTGCGCGGCGATCGCGCTCGCAGTCCTCGGGCAGAGTCCGGCCGTGCAGGCCTTCGCCTTTCTCTGGGCGAGCGTGGCGCTGCTCGGCGGGGCCGTCTGGATCGACCACCTCTGGCGGGCACCGCGGTGAGCCCGGGGCTGCGCTTCGCCGCGCGGGCGACGCTCGCGTTCCTGCATGACGTGGCCGCCGTGGGGCTCGCCTGGCTGGGCGCCTACTGGCTGCGCTTCAACCTCGAGATGCCGCCGCGCCTGTACTGGGATACCGCGCTCGTCGCCTTGCCCATGGTGATCGCAGTGCACTCGGTCGTCTTCTGGCTGATGGGCCTGTATCGCGGGCTGTGGCGCTACGCGAGCCTGCCGGACCTGCAGCGCATCCTGATCGCGGTCGGCCTCGCCGCGCTTGCCACGCCCGCGCTCTTCACCCTGGTCGCGTTTCCATCGGTGATCCCGCGCTCCGTCTACCTCCTCTGCCCGGTGCTCGTCGTCACCGCCATGGGTGGCAGCCGGCTGCTGTACCGCGCGTGGAAGGAGGGGACGCTGCTGGGCATGATGCGCCACCCGCGCGCGCAGCCGGTACTCGTGCTCGGCGCCGGCGACGCGGCGGCAAGGCTGCTGCGCGAGCTCGCGCAGAGCCGGCAGTGGCGCGTGGTGGGCATCCTCGACGACGAGGCGGGTCGCGTCGGCAATGCGATCCAGGGCGTGAAGATCCTCGGCGGGCTCGAGCAGCTCGGCGCGGTGGCGCGCGGCCTGGGCGTGCAGCGCGCGATCATCGCCATGCCCGACGCCTCGCATCGGCGCAGGAAGCTCGCTGTCGACCTGTGCACGGCCGCGGGGCTCAAGGTGATGACGGTGCCGTCGTACGACGACCTGGTCTCCGGCAAGGTGAGCGTCTCGGCGTTGCGCAACGTCGAGCTCGACGACCTGCTCGGACGCGACCCGGTGCAGCTGGACGACCGCGGCCTGCGCAGCCTGATCGAGGGCCACTGCGTGCTGGTCACGGGGGCCGGCGGCTCGATCGGCGCGGAGCTCTGCCGGCAGATCGTGCGCTACGCGCCCAGCCGCCTCGTGCTCGTCGACCTGTCGGAGTTCGCGCTGTACTCGATCGAGCAGGAATTCAGCGATCGCTATCCCCGCGTGGTGGTTTCGCCGCAGATCGGGGACGCCAAGTCCGAGGCGCGCATGCGGGACCTGTTCGCGCGCTACCGGCCGCGACTCGTGTTCCACGCGGCGGCCTACAAGCACGTGCCGCTGATGGAGGGCGGTAACGCGTTCCAGGCGGTGGCGAACAACGTGCTCTCGACGGTGGTCACCACACGCGCCGCGCGCGATGCGGGCGCGGCCAAGTACGTGCTCGTGTCCACCGACAAGGCGGTGAATCCCACCAACGTCATGGGCGCCTCCAAGCGCCTCGCGGAGCTCGCCTGCCAGGCGGCGGCGGCGGGCAGCGCCACGCAGTTCGTGACGGTGCGCTTCGGCAACGTGCTCGGCTCGACCGGCAGCGTGATCCCGCGCTTTCGCGAGCAGATCGCGCACGGCGGCCCGGTCACGGTGACGCACCCCGACATCCAGCGCTACTTCATGTCGATCCCGGAAGCGACGCAGCTCGTGCTGCAGGCGGCGATGATGGGGCGGGGCGGCGAGATCTACGTGCTCGACATGGGCGAGCCGGTGAGGATCGCCGACCTTGCGCGCCAGATGATCATGCTGAGCGGCTACGCGGAGGAGGAAATCGGCATCAAGTACATCGGCCTGCGCCCCGGCGAGAAGCTCTACGAGGAGCCGCTCGCCGACGCCGAGCGCACGCTGCCGACGCCGCATCCCAAGCTGCGCGTGGCGCAGGCGCAGCCGGGCGAGATCCCGCTGCCGCTGGAAGACGTGCTGCGCTGGATCGCCGAGGCGCGCGACCCGGGACCGGAAGCGGTGCGCGAGCGTCTGCGCGCCTGGCTCCCGGAGTACGCGCCGCCCGACACGCCCGTCACGCGTAGCGGTAGTAGCGCCTGACCCACTCGGCGAAACGCGCGAGGCCTTCGGCGAGCGGCGTGGCCGGCGCGAAATCCGTCAGTTCCTCGAGCGCGCGCGTGTCGGCGTAGGTGGCCGGCACGTCGCCAGGCTGCATCGGCTTCATCTCTTTCACCGCGGTGCGGCCCAGGGCGCGCTCGAGCAGCGCGATGTACTCGAGCAGCGGCACGGGCTGCCGGTTGCCGACGTTGAGCACGCGCGCCGGGGGCGTCGCGGCGAGCGGCCGCTCGAGCACGCGCATGGTCGCCTCCACGGCGTCGTCGACGTAGGTGAAGTCGCGGCGCATGTCGCCGTGATTGAACACCTGGATCGGCGTTCCTTCCAGGATGGCGCGCGCGAAGAGCATCGGCGACATGTCGGGCCGGCCCCAGGGCCCGTACACGGTGAAGTAGCGCAGCCCGGAGGTCGGCAGGCCGTGCAGGTGGCTGTAGACGTGCGCCATCAGCTCGTTGGCCTTCTTGGTCGCCGCGTACAGGCTGATGGGCTGGTCCACGCGATCGCTTTCCGTCCAGGGGAGCTTCGGGTTCACCCCGTACACGCTGGAGCTGGAGGCGTAGACCAGATGCTGCGGCGGCCGGCGGCGGCAGCACTCCAGCAGGTTGGCGAAGGCGACGAGGTTCGACTGGACGTAGGACGCCGGATTCTCGAGCGAGTAGCGCACGCCCGGCTGCGCGGCGAGATGCAGCACGCGCTCGGGGCGCACCGCGTCGAAGAAACGCGCGAGCGGCTCGCCCTGCGCGAGGTCGAGCGGCTCGAAGCGGAACGCCGCGTCGGCTTCGAGCCGCCGCAGGCGATCGCGCTTCAGCTCGACGGAATAGTAAGGCGAGAGGCTGTCGGCGCCGAACACCTCGTCGCCACGCGCGAGCAGGCGCTGCGCGCAGTGCATGCCGAGGAATCCGGCGCAGCCGGTGACGAGGACGCGCATGGGGGCTTGGCCTATCTCTTATGATAGGGCACCTTGCGCACGCTCTACACGCTGCTGCTGCATGCCGCGCTCCCGTGGATCCTCGTGCGCCTGTGGTGGCGCGGGCGGCGCGAGCCCGGCTACCGCGCGCACATCGCCGAGCGCTTCGGCCACAGCGCGCTCGCGCCGAGGGAAAAGCTCTTCTGGGTGCACGCGGTGTCGGTGGGCGAGGCGCGCGCCAGCGCGCCGCTCGTGCACGCGCTGCAACGCGAGTATCCCGATCACGACGTGCTCGTCACCTGCCTGACGGCCGCGGGGCGCGACACCGCCAAGCAGGTGTTCGGCGAATCGGTGCTGCTCGCCTGGCTGCCCTACGACACCCCGGCCGCGCTGCGCCGCTTCCTCGAGCACTTCCGCCCGCGCCTCGGCATCATGATGGAAACCGAGATCTGGCCGAACCTGCTGCAGGCCTGCCGCGCGTACGGGGTGCCGGTGCTGCTCGCCAACGCGCGCATGTCGCAGCGCTCGGCGCGCGCCTACCGGCGGCTTCCCGGATTGTCGCGCCCGGCGTTCGCGGCGCTCGCCGCCGCCTGCGCCCAGGGACCGGCGGATGCGCGGCGGCTGCGTCTGCTCGGCGCGCGGGAGGTCTCGGTCGCGGGTAGCCTGAAGTTCGACATCGAGCCGGATCCGGGCAAGGCCGAAGAGGGCCGGGCCTTCAAGGCCTCGCTGGGCGACCGCAAGGTGCTGCTGCTCGCCAGCACGCGCGATGGCGAGGAGGAAGCGTTGCTCGCGCAGTGCGCGGGGCTCGGCGAGGACACGCTGATCGTGCTGGTGCCACGGCACCAGAGGCGCTTTGATGCGGTGGCGGCGATCGCCGCGCGCATGGGCTTCGGCGCGGCGCGCCGCAGCCTGGGCGAGGCGCCGCACGCCGGGGGGCGCCTGTACCTCGGCGACACGATGGGCGAGATGGCGTTCTACTACGCGCTCGCCGACGTGGTGGTGATCGGCGGCAGCTTCGCGCCGCTCGGCGGGCAGAACCTGATCGAGGGCTGCGCGGCGGGCGTGCCGGTGGTGACCGGGCCGCACATGTACAACTTCGCCGACGTCACGCGGCTCGCGGTGCGCGCACAGGCGGCGGTGCAGGCGGAAGACGCAGCCGCCGCGCTCTCCGTTGCCCGCGCGCTGCTCGCGGACCCGGCGCGCCGCGCGCGCATGGGCGAGGCGGGCAGGCGTCTTTGCGCGCGGCATCGCGGCGCGACCGCGCGGCATCTGGAAGTCTGCCAGCGCCTGCTTACGGCAGCAGCGCCCGGTTGACCACCTCGATGTCTTCCTCGCGCAACGCGCCGGCCGCCGCCTTCAGGCGCAGCTGGCTGGTGATGGTGTTGTAGCGCGCCAGCGCCAGGTCGCGGCGGGTGGAGAACACCTGCTGCTGCGCGTTCAGCACGTCGATATTGATGCGTACGCCGACTTCGTAGCCGAGGCGGTTGGACTGCAGCGCGCTTTCCGACGAAACGAGCGCCTGCTCGAGCGCGCCCACCTGGGAGATGCCGTTGATCACCAGCAGGTAGGCCTGGCGCGTGACCAGCGTGGCGGTGCGGCGCGCGTTCTCCATCTCCTGGCGCGTGCGCTCCATGTTGTAGGCCGCCTCGCGCTCGCGCGAGCTGATGCCGCCGCCCTGGTACAGCGGCAGCGCGAACTGCAGGCTCACCTGGTCGTTGGTCAGGTAGCTGCCGATGCCCGAGAGCTGCGAGCCGGTCTGCGACGTGTAGTTGTGGCTCGCTACCAGGTCGAGCGTCGGCTGGTGGCCCGCGGCGTTCCTCTTGGTTTCCAGGCGCGCAATCTCCAGCGCCGCTTCCTGGATGAGCACCGTATAGTTCTGCTTCTCCGCGAGGCTCACCCAGCTCTGCATGTCCTTGGGCTCGGGCCCGGAGACCTTGACGTCGGAGCGCAGCGGCTTGAGCTGCGGGTACTCCTTGCCGGTGATCAGCTGCAGCTGCCGCGCGCGCGCCTCGACCTCGTTCTCCGCGGAGATCTCCTGCGACCCCGACAGGTCGTAGCGCGCCTGCGCTTCGTGGGTGTCGGTGATGGTGGCGGTGCCGACCTCGAAGTTGCGCTTGGCCTGCGCCAGCTGCTCCTGGATGGCCGCCTTCTGCGCGCGCACCAGCGCGAGCGTGTCCTGCGCGGCGAGCACGTCGAAATAGGCCTGCGCGGTACGCAGGATGAGATCCTGGTGCGCCTGGTTGTACTGCAGCTCGGCCTGCCTCGCCTGCAGCTCGCCCTGGTCCGCCTGGAGCCAGTTCTGCCGGCGGTAGATGGGCTGCGTGAAGGTGAGCGAGTAGCCGTAGGTGTCCACGGTGCGCTCGTAGCTCGGCTGGACCGTCACGTTCTTGGAATCGGATTCGAGGTTCGAGCGCGCGGCGTTGGCGGTCAGGTTGAGGCTCGGCAGCAGCAACGCGCGGCCCTGCGTGATGCGCTCCTGGCCTGCGAGCGCCGCCTGGCGCGCGGCGGCGAGCTGCGCGTCGTAGCCGCGAGCGTCCTGGTACACCTGCAGCAGGTTCTCCGCGCCCGCGGCAAGCGGGGCGCTGGCGAGCATGGCGATGGCGAGGCGTCGGATCATGGGGTCGGTCGGGAGCTCAGTAGACGGGCATGGCCGGGTCGACGGACCGCGCCCAGGCGTCGACGCCGCCGGCGAGGTTGTAGACGCGCTCGAATCCCTGCCGGGACAGGTAGTGCACGACGTGCATGCTGCGCACGCCGTGGTGGCAGATGGCCACAACCTCGGACGCCGGATCGAGCTCCTCGAGGCGGCGCGGCAGCTCGTTCATCGGCACGTGCTGTGCGCCGGCGATGTGGCAGGTACGGAATTCCCAAGGCTCGCGCACGTCGAGCAGCACGGGGTGCTCGCGCGCCGGATCGGCAAGCCAGGCGGCGAGGTCTTCGGGCGAGAGCTGGCGCATGCGCGCTAGAAGCGGAACTGCGGCGCGCGCTCGGCATTGACCAGCGGCGCGAGCAGCGTGTCGAACAGGTTCACCGCGCCGTAGGTGCCGGGCGCCGCGCAGGTGACGAGGCGCGCCACCATGATCGGCGGCTCGCCGACCACCGCAAACAGCCGGCCGCCCGGCGCGAGCTGCTCGCGCAGCGTGGCCGGCAGCACCGGCGTGGAGCCGGTGAGGACGATCGCGTCGTAGGGGGCGCGCTTGGGGTCGCCGCGCGCGCCGTCGCCGATCTCCAGGGTGACGTTGTCCACGGCCTGGCGCTCGAGATTGGCGCGGCCGAACGCGGCGAGCGCCGGGCGGATCTCGAGCGAATGCACGTGCGCCGCCGAGCGCGCGAGCAGCGCGGTGAGGTAGCCGCTGCCGGTGCCGACCTCCAGCACGCGGTCGGTCTTGCCGAGCGCGAGCGATTGCAGCAGCCGCGCTTCGATCTTCGGCGCCATCATGCGCTCGCCCTCGCCGATCGGGATCTCCATGTCGGCGAACGCGAGATTGCGGTAGGCGGCGGGCACGAACTCCTCGCGCGGCACCGTGTACAGCAGGTCGAGCACCGCCTGGTCGAGCACCTCCCAGGGGCGGATCTGCTGCTCCACCATGTTGGCGCGGGCCTGTTCGAGGTTCATCGCTAGGCTGAGGTCGCGGCGGGCGCGTGCATCGTCGAGGGTACGGCGGAACGCGATTCTAGCGTACCCGGCCGCCGGACCCGGTACCAGGCGGCGTACAGGGCCGGTACAAAAAGCACGGTCAGCACCGTCGCCACGATCAGGCCGCCCATGATGGCCATGGCCATCGGCCCCCACAGCTCGCTGCGGGTGAGCGGGATCATGGCCAGCACCGCGGCGGCGGCGGTCAGCATGATCGGCCTGAAGCGCCGCACCGCGGACTCGCGGATCGCCGTCCAGGGATCGTGGCCGGCATCGATGTCCTGGCGGATCTGGTCGACGAGGATCACCGAGTTGCGCATGATCATGCCGAACAGCGCGATGATGCCGAGCTGGGCGACGAAGCCCATCGGCGCGCGGAAGGCGAGCAGCGCCGCGACCACGCCGATCATGCCGAGCGGCGCGGTGAGCAATACCATCGCGGTCTTGGAAAAGCTCTGCAGCTGCAGCATGAGCAGCGTGATCACGACCAGGATCATGACCGGGAACACGCCCTGGATGGCGCCCTCGTTGGTGCGGCTCTCGTGCCAGGCGCCGCCGGCGTCCAGGTAATAGCCGGGCGGCAGCTGCGCGCGGATCGGCGCGAGCTGCGGCAGCAGCGCTTCGGTGACGTCCGGAGCCTGCACGCCCTCGAGCACGTCGGCGCGCACCGTGACGGTGGGCAGCCGGTCGCGCCGCCAGGTGCGCGCTTCCTCCAGCGCGAGCTCGATGCGCGCCACCTGCGCTACCGGCACGAACCGGCCCGAGGCGGTGGGCAGCGCGATGTCGGCCACCGCGCCGGCGAGCGTGCGCTCCTCGGCGCGCGCGCGCGCCACGACCTCGATGCTGCGGTCGCCTTCGCGCAGGGCGGTGACGGTCGCGCCCGAGAGCGAGGCGGCGAGCGCCTCGCGGATCTGCGCGCTGGTCAGGCCGAGCGCGCGCGCCTTGTCCTGGTCGACCACGAGCCGCAGCGCGCGCTGGCGCTCGAACCAGTCGAGGTTGACGTCGACCGTGGCGGGGTGCGCGCGCACCACGCGAGCCACGTCCTCGGCCAGGCGCGCCGCGACCGCGGGGTCCGCCCCGCTCACGCGGAACTGCACCGGGTAGCCGACGGGCGGGCCGTTCGGCAGGCGCTCGATGCGCGCGCGCACGTCCGCGAAATCGCGCGCGAACTCCTCGCGCAGCCGATCCATGACGCGCTCGCGCGCGCGCGAGTCGGTGGCCACCGCGACGATCTCGGCGTAGTTCGGCGAGGCGAACTCCTCCTGCAGCAGCGGCAGGTAGAAGCGCGGGCTCGAGCGCCCGATATACGAGGTCGCCTGCGCCACGTCGGGGTCGGCCGCGAGCAGCGCCTCGACGCGTCTGACGTTCGCCTCGGTGACCGGCTGCGCGGTGTCCTCGCTATGGCGCAGGCCGATGATCATCTCGGGCCGGTTCGAGCTCGGGAAGAACTGCTTGGGCACGAGCTGGAATGCGGCGAGCGACACGGCAAACGCCGCCAGCGTCAGGCCGATCGTCTGCCAGCGATGCGCGATGCACCATTCGATGACGGCGCGCAGGCGCCGATAGAAGCGCGTCTCGTACGCCGCGTGGGTGCCCGCCGCGCGCTGCTCGCGCAGCACGAGCGTGCCGAGGTAGGGGGTGAACGTGACGGCGACCACCCAGGAGATGGCGAGCGCGATCAGCGTCACCCAGAAGATCGACCCGGTGTACTCCGAGGCCGTGGAGCTGGACAGCCCGATCGGCATGAAGCCGGCTGCGGTGATCGCCGTGCCGGTCAGCATCGGGAAGCCGGTATGCGCGTACGCGTAGCTCGCCGCGGCGAGCTTGTCCATGCCTTCCTCGAGCTTGCGCGCCATCATCTCCACCGCGATCATGGCGTCGTCCACCAGCAGCCCGAGCGCGATGATCAGCGCGCCGAACGAGATGCGGTGCAGCTCGATGCCGGCGAGCGTCATGCCGAGGAAGGTCATGGCGAGCACGATCGGCACGGTGAGCGCGACCACCAGCCCGGTGCGCAGTCCTAGCGACAGGAAGCTCACCGCCAGCACGATGGCGAGCGCCTCGCCCAGCGTGCGCTGGAACTCCCCGGACGAGCGGCGCACCGCCTGCGGCTGGTCGGCCACCGTGTGCACTTCGATCCCCACGGGCAGGCGTGCGGCGAGCGTGGCGGTGGCGGCATCCAGCCCGCGGCCCAGGCTCACCACGTCGCCGCCGGCGCTCATCGTGACCGCCACGCCGATCGCCTCGCGACCCTGGTGGCGCATTTGCGCGCCCGGTGGATCGGCGTAGCCGCGCCGCACCGTGGCGACGTCGCCCAGGCGGAACGAGCGTCCGTTGGCGCGCAGGGCCACCGACTCGATGTCGGCGAGCGACTCGAACCCGCCGCTGACGCGCACCTGCAGGTTGGCGCTGCCGGTATCCACGCGTCCGGCGGGGGCGATGCGGTTCTGCTGCGCGAGCGCGCCGAACAGCTGCTGCGGGTCGATGCCGAGCGTGGCGAGCTTCTGGTGCGAGTACTCGACGTAGACGCGCTCTTCCTGCACGCCGAGCAGGTCCACCTTCTCGACCCCGGGGACGCGCAGCAGTTCGGCGCGCAGCAGCTCGGCGTAGTCCTTCACCTCGGCATAGCCGAATCCGTCGCCGGTCAACGCGTAGATATTGGTGTAGGTGTCGCCGAACTCGTCGTTGAAGAACGGCCCGATCACACCCGCGGGCAGCTCGGGACGCACGTCGGTGGCCTTCTTGCGCACCTGGTACCAGGTGTCGTCGACCGCCTTGGCGCGCGTCGAGCCCTCGAGGTTGACGAAGATCACCGACTCCCCTGGGCGCGAATAGCTCCTCAGGTAATCGAGGTGCGGGGTGTCCTGCAGTTTCTTTTCCAGCTTGTCGGTGACCTGCTGCTCGATTTCCTCGGCGGTGGCGCCCGGCCACAGCACGCGCACGACCATCACCTTGAACTTGAACTCCGGCTCCTCCTTCAGGCCGAGCGTGGCGTAGGCGAGCACGCCGGCGAGCGTGAACAGCAGCAGGAAGAAGAGCGTGAGCGTGCGGTGGCGCAGCGCCCAGGCCGACAGGTTGAAGCCCGGCCGGGCATCGGCGGTCATGGCGCGCGCGCCGCGAGCTTCGCGTCCTCGAGCAGCGCCACGCGCTGGCCCGGCTCGAGCCGGTTGACGCCGGCGGTCACCACGCGCTCGCCGGATTCGAGGCCCGCGGTGATGGCGACCTCGTTGCCGTGAATCTCGCCGGTCGACACGGTCACCAGCTCGACCTGCCCGTTCTTCACGATCCAGACGGCAGGCTTGCCGTCGCGGTGGAACACGGCGTTCACCGGCAGCCGGGGCGCGGCACCGCCTCCGCCCAGCACGCGCAGCTCGGCGGTCATGCCGATGCCCAGCCGCGAATCCTCGCCCTTGACCGCGATGCGCGCCGCGTAGGTGCGGGTCGCCGGGTCCGCAACCGGCGAGATCTCGCGCAGGCGGCCGGGGTAGCTGACGCCGGGGGCGGACCAAAGGCTGACCAGGTACTGCGTGCGCCGCGTGAAGTCGCGCAGCCGGTGCTCGGGAACGCTGACCGCGATCTCCAGCTCCTCCGGCCGCGCGAGGCGTGCCACGGTCTGCCCGGCGGCGAGCACCTGCCCGGACTCGGCCTCCAGCGCCGTGATGACGCCGGCGTGCGGTGCGGTGAGCACGGTATAGCCGACCTGGTTGGACGCCTGCATGGCGGCCGCGCGCACCGCCACGACCTGCTCGCGCGCCTGGCGCGCCTGCGCCTCGCGGCGGTCGTACTCGGCCTGGCTGATGAAGTTGCGGTTGCGCAGCTCGGCGAAGCGCTTCAGGTCGGCCTCCGCCAGCGCCGCCTGCGATTCGGCTTGCGCGAGCTGTGCGCGCGCCTGCGACTCGGCGAGGCCGGCGTCGCGCCCATCGATGGTTGCGATCACGTGGCCCGCGGCCACACGCTGCCCGACCTCGACGCGGCGCTCGATCATCTGGCCAGGCAGGCGGAAGGCGAGGCGCGTTTCGTAGCGCGCGCGCACGTCGCCCGGCAGCGTCCAGGCTTCGGCGCCGGAGGCATTCACGGTGACGGTGCGCACCGGGCGCACCACCTCAGGCTTGGCGGTTTCCTGGGCGCAGCCGGCGGCGAGCAGCAGCGCGGCAACACCGAGCGTGGAGATTCGGGCGGCGTTCATCGGGTCTTCTCCTGCGGGGATGCGTTTCGGGGGGCGATCTGCTTGGCACCCACCCACAACTGCCTCAGCGCGTGGCGCACCTCGGTGGCGTAGTCGCTGAGCAGCACGCCGCCGCCGCCCAGCTCCGCGGTCGCGGTGTGCGAGCAGGTGAGGTGCCACAGGCCGAGCATGAGGGCGTAGCTGTATTGCATGAGCCGGGCGCCCTCGCCGTCGGCGAGGCCGAGCGCGCCATCGAGCTTGGGACCGATCTGCTCGTGTCCCGCGGCGATGGTGGCCTTGAAATCGCGCACGGCGCCCTCGGGCATGCGCTCGAGATTGCCGCACACGAGCGAGCCGACGCGCGGAAACACGGGCGAGGCGAGCAAGCGGTCCGTGACCAGCGCGATCATCGCGTCGAGGTCGAACGCCGGGTCGCGCTCCACGCGCTCGAGCAGCGTCGCGAAGAACTCGCCGGCGTTGCGCTCGTGCAGCGCAACCAGCACTTCCTCCTTGCTGCGGAAGTACAGGTACAGCGTGCCCTTGCCGACGCGCGCGGCCTCGGCAAGCGCGTCCATGCTGCCGAAGCCTTCGGGATTCTCGTGGAACAGACGCTGCGCGGCGTCGAGGATCTCGTTGCGCCGCTCCAGCTTGTCTTCCGCGCTCACAGCGCGGGCCTTGATGATCATGGGCGAGGCTCTCTTAACTGACTGATGGTCGGTAATTCTCGACTGACCGTCAGTCAGAAGTCAATAGAGACCCTGGGATTTCTTGTATCCACTTGGTTGCATTAATGTTTCTGGAATTCGTTCATACCCGGGCGTGCGAGAACCAGTGCCCTGGGGGGCGTTTCTGAAGCGTCGGCGGTGCGAGCCAGCGGAAATGGCGTGGAAGCGCAATCGCGCATGCGCGAGGCCGAGCAGTCGGTCGGCAACGCCAATGGAGCGCACTGCTGCACCCTCGAAAGTGGGCGAACACGTTCCCAGAATGGCGGCCGCGATGCGGTGGCGACGCGCGTCAGGCGCACGCGCGTCCAGCCCGTCGACCTGCAGGTTGCACGCAGCGCATCCCGGAGCATTCCTTGTTTCCGGCGGCGCTTTGCAGTAGCGTAGTTCCCTTCCGCAGGGGTCCTTCGCCGTTGCGAGTTCGCGCGCGGCGCGGGTGAGAGAAACCCTTTGAACCTGATGCGGGTAATCCCGCCGAAGGAAGCGACGATGAACGCCAATCCGAAGTTCCTCGCGGCCACCGCCCACGTCGACGAGGCGGCGGTGCAGCCTTTGCCCAACTCGAGGAAGGTCTACGTCCAGGGCTCGCGCCCGGACCTGCGCGTGCCGATGCGCGAGGTCGCGCAGGCCGACACGCCGACCATGTTCGGCGGCGAAGCAAACCCGCCCGTCTACGTGTACGACTGCTCCGGCCCCTACACCGACCCCGCGGCGCGCATCGACATCCGCTCCGGCCTCGCGCCGCTGCGCCAGGCGTGGATCGAGGAGCGCCGCGACTGCGAGGTGCTGCCGGGGCCGTCGTCGCGCTACGGCATCGAGCGCCTGAACGACCCGAAGCTCGCCGAGCTGCGCTTCAACCTGAAGCGCGCGCCGCGCCGCGCGCGGCGCGGCATGAACGTCACGCAGATGCACTACGCGCGCAAGGGCATCGTCACGCCGGAGATGGAGTTCATCGCCATCCGCGAGAACCTGCAGCGCGAGAAGTACGCCGAGAGCCTCAGGGCGGGCGGCAAGACGGGGGAGAAGATGCTCGAGCTCCTTCTGAAGCAGCATCGCGGCGAAGCCTTCGGCGCCTCGATCCCGGAGCGCATCACGCCCGAGTTCGTGCGCGACGAAGTGGCGCGCGGGCGCGCCATCATCCCTTCCAACATCAACCACCCGGAATCCGAGCCGATGATCATCGGCCGCAACTTCCTGGTGAAAGTGAACGCCAACATCGGCAACTCGGCCGTGTCCTCGGGCATCGGCGAGGAAGTCGAGAAGATGACGTGGGCGATCCGCTGGGGCGCGGACACGGTGATGGATCTTTCCACCGGCAAGCACATCCACGAGACGCGCGAATGGATCGTGCGCAACTCGCCCGTGCCGATCGGCACGGTGCCGATCTACCAGGCCCTGGAGAAAGTGGACGGCAAGGCGGAGGACCTCACCTGGGAGGTCTACCGCGACACACTGATCGAGCAGGCCGAGCAGGGCGTGGACTACTTCACCATCCACGCCGGGGTGCTGCTGCGCTACGTGCCGCTTACCGCGAAGAGGATGACCGGCATCGTGTCGCGCGGCGGCTCGATCATGGCCAAGTGGTGCCTCGCGCACCACGAGGAGAGCTTTCTCTACATGCACTTCGAGGAGATCTGCGAGATCATGAAGGCCTACGACGTCGCCTTTTCCCTGGGCGACGGCCTGCGGCCCGGTTCGGTCTACGACGCCAACGACGAGGCGCAGCTCGCGGAGCTGCGCACGCTCGGCGAGCTCACCGACGTCGCCTGGAAGCACGACGTGCAGGTGATGATCGAGGGGCCGGGGCACGTGCCCATGCAGCTCATCAAGGAGAACATGGACATCCAGCTCGCCGCCTGCCGCGAGGCGCCGTTCTACACGCTGGGGCCGCTGACCACCGACATCGCGCCCGGCTACGATCACATCACGAGCGCGATCGGCGCCGCGCAGATCGGCTGGTACGGCACGGCGATGCTGTGCTACGTCACGCCCAAGGAGCACCTCGGGCTGCCGAACAAGAAGGACGTGAAGGACGGCATCATCGCCTACAAGATCGCGGCGCACGCGGCCGACCTCGCCAAGGGGCACCCCGGCGCGCAGGTGCGCGACAACGCGCTGTCCAAGGCGCGCTTCGAGTTCCGCTGGGCCGACCAGTTCAACCTGGGCCTGGATCCGGACACCGCGAAGGACTTCCACGACGAGACGCTGCCCAAGGACTCGATGAAGGTGGCGCACTTCTGCTCGATGTGCGGGCCGCACTTCTGCTCGATGAAGATCACGCAGGACGTGCGCGACTACGTCGAGCACGGCATGAAGGAAAAGTCGGTGGAGTTCGTCCGCAAGGGCGCCGCGCTGTACCACAAGGCCTGAGCGCGACGCTGCTCAAGGTCGTCGTGGCGGTCGCGATCGGCGTGCCGCTGCTCGTCTATCTCGCGCAGGACGCGCTGATCTTCCAGCGCCAGCCGCTCGCCGAAGGCCGGCGCGCGCAGCTTGCGCGCCAGGCGGACGTGGCGCAGGTGTGGCTCACCGCGGCGGACGGCACCCGCGTGCACGCGTGGCACCTGAAGTCCGGACCGACGCTGGTGCTGTATTTCGGCGGCAACGCGGAAGAAGTGTCCTGGATGCTGGAGGCGGCGCGCGCCGAGGCGCCGGGCGTGTCCTGGCTCCTGCTCGACTACCGCGGCTACGGGCTGAGCGAAGGCGCGCCGTCGCAGAAGGCACTGGTTGCCGATGCGCTCATGGTCTACGACCACGCAGCGAAGCTCCCCGGCGTGGACGCCGGGCGCATGTTCGCCTTCGGCCGCAGCCTCGGCAGCGGCGTCGCGGTGGCGCTCGCCGCCGAACGCCGTCTGGCCGGCCTGGTCCTGGCGACGCCGTTCGACAGCCTGGCCGCGGTGGCGCAGCGCTACTACTGGTTCCTGCCGGTGCGCTGGATGCTGAAGCACCCGTTCGACTCGCTCGCGCTCGCGCCGCGCATGGACACGCCGCTGCTGTGCCTGATCGCCGGGCGCGACGAGGTGATCCCGCCGGAGCACGCGGAGCGGCTGTTCGCCGCGTGGCGAGGGCCCAAGCGCAAGGAGCAGCTGCCGCACGCCGGGCACAACGAGACCGACGCCGATGCGCGCTTCTGGCCCGCGATCCGCGCGTTTGTAGAAAAATAGGGTCAGACCCCCTTCTCATGGACTCCCTGCTCCAAGCCTTCATCCTCGGCATCGTCGAAGGGTTGACCGAGTTCCTGCCGATCTCGAGCACGGGACACCTGATCCTGGCCGGCGACCTGCTCGGCTTCAACGGCGAGCAGGCCAAGGTGTTCCACGTCGCCATCCAGACCGGCGCGATGCTCGCGGTGCTGTGGGAGTACCGCGCGCGCTTCTTCGCCGTGGATCCCGCGTTGTGGCGCAACCTCGTCGTGGCGTTCGTGCCGGCTGCCGTGCTCGGCCTTGCCTTTGGCGGCGCGATCAAGCAGTTCCTGTTCTCGCCGGTGCCGGTGGCGCTCGCGTTCATCGTCGGCGGGGTGATCATCCTGCTGGTCGAGCGCCGGCCGCGCGCGGCGCGCATCGAGTCGACGCGCGCGATGATCTGGCAGGACGCGCTGAAGGTGGGCATCGCGCAATGCTTCGCGCTCATCCCGGGCACGTCGCGCTCGGGCGCGACCATCATCGGCGGCATGCTGTTCGGCCTGTCGCGGCCCGCGGCGACCGAGTTCTCCTTCTTTCTCGCGGTGCCGACGCTGGTCGCCGCAGGCGGCTACGACCTGTGGAAGCATCGCGCGCTCTTTTCCGTCGCGGACCTGGACATGTTCGCCGTCGGACTGGCGATGTCCTTCGTCTCGGCGTTCGTCGTGATCCGCTGGCTGGTGCGCTACGTCGCCACGCACGACTTCCGGCCGTTCGCGTGGTATCGCATCGCGTTCGGCCTCGCCGTGCTCGCGACCGCCTACACGGGCGCAGTGCGCTGGAGCGGGTTCTAGCCCTGCACCCAGGGCAGGCCGGCCTTGCGCCAGCCGTTCAGGTGACCGCGCTGCTGCGCGGGGTCCTTGTCGCCCTCGAATCCCTCGAGAACGTTGTAGGAGTCCGGCCAGCCCCCATCGGCGGCGGCGGCCGCTGCCCAGTGCGATCGGTGGCCCGACCGGCACAGGAACATCAGCGTGTCTCCTCGCTCGACTTCCCGGGAGAGCTGCGCCAGGAAATCGGGGTTCGGCGCGTTGCCGGGGTAGGTTTGCCATTCGACGAGCACGCTCCCCGGCACGCGGCCGACGTACAGGACCTCGGGCCTGGTGCGCACGTCGACCAGCTTCGCACCAGACTGCATCAGCACATTGGCCTCCGCCGGGGTCAGAGCTCCCGCATAGGGCAACCCAAGCTCGCGCTTTCGTTCTTCGGCGCGCCGCTTGATCGGGCCGACGTCGATATCAGTGGCCATTGCTGCTACGCATTATAGGAGTCCAACGGCAGTGCATGAGACGCACCGCGCTGGTGCCGACCGCCCCAAAATGCACCAACACCGTGCCTTTGCTTCCATTAGAATTCCCGCAGCATGGCGCGGCAGAGGCGGAAACGGGGAGCCCGCCTCGTGGCATGGAATCTGCTCCAACCAGCGCGATCGGCCGGCAATTGCGGCCACCTCCCATTGCACAAACTCAGGAGATTCTCAGATGGCCATGACGGCGGATGACGTCTTGAAGATGGCGAAGGACAAGGAGGTCAAGTTCGTCGACTTCCGCTTCACCGACACGCGCGGCAAGGAGCAGCACGTGCAGGTGCCGATCAAGCATTTCACCAAGGACAAGTTCGAGTCGGGGCACGCCTTCGACGGCTCGTCGATCGCGGGCTGGAAAGGCATCCAGGCCTCCGACATGCTGCTGATGCCCGATCCGTCGAGCGCGCGCATGGACCCTTTCGCGGACGAGGCGGTGCTCAACATCAGCTGCGACGTGTTCGAGCCGACCGACGGCAAGCCGTATGACCGCTGCCCGCGCGGCATCGCCAGGCGCGCCGAGGCGTATCTGAAGTCCACGGGGCTGGGCGACGTGGCCTACTTCGGCCCGGAACCCGAGTTCTTCATCTTCGACGGCGTGACCTGGAACGTGGACATGTCCGGCTGCTTCGTCAAGATCAAGTCGGAAGAAGCGCCTTGGTCCACGGGCACCGACTATGAGTCGGGCAACATGGGGCATCGCGCGCCGGTGAAGGGCGGCTATTTTCCCGTGCCACCGCAGGACAGCCTGATGGACGTGCGCAACGCCATGTGCCTCGCGCTCGAGCAGCAGGGCGTCGAGGTCGAGGTGCACCACCACGAGGTGGCGGCTGCCGGCCAATGCGAGATCGGCACGCGCTTCGCGCCGCTCGTGCAGCGCGCCGACTGGATGCAGATCCTCAAGTACACGGTGTGGAACGTCGCGGCCTCGTACGGCAAGACGGCGACCTTCATGCCCAAGCCCGTGGTGGGCGACAACGGCTCGGGCATGCACGTGCACCAGTCGGTATGGAAGGGCGGCACCAATCTCTTCGCCGGCAATGGCTACTCGGGCCTGTCCGAATTCGCGCTGTACTACATCGGCGGCATCATCAAGCACGCCAAGGCGCTGAACGCCATCACCAACCCGGGCACCAACAGCTACAAGCGCCTCGTGCCGGGATTCGAGGCGCCGATCAACCTCGCCTACTCGGCGAAGAACCGCTCGGCGTCCTGCCGCATCCCGTATGTGTCCAACCCCAAGGCGCGTCGCGTGGAGGTGCGCTTCCCGGATCCGACCGCCAACGCCTACCTCGCGTTCGCGGCCATGCTGATGGCCGGCCTGGACGGCGTGCAGAACAAGATCCATCCGGGCGACCCGATCGACAAGAACATGTACGACCTGCCGCCCGAAGAGGCCGCCAAGGTGCCGCACGTGTGCGCGTCGCTCGAAGAGGCGCTGGCGAGCCTGGAGAAGGACCACGCGTTCCTCACGAAAGGTGGCGTGTTCTCCGACGATTTCCTCGCGTCGTACATGGCACTCAAGGAAGAGGAATTGACGCGCTTCCGCATGACGACGCATCCGGTCGAGTTCGACATGTACTACTCGTCCTGAGCTCCACACAATCTCGCACGATGTCGCGGGGACGGGCTTGCCCGTCCCCGTTTCATTTCTGGTATGTTATTGATCGTGCGCCGATTTTTGCTGCTGTTGCTGATCGTGCCGGCCCTCCTGCCGGTGCTCGCGCGGGCGCAGGGCGCCGCCGAAGGCACGATCTGGAGCTGCCGCGACAAGGAGGGCCGCACGCACGTCACCAACCTGCGCGAGGACACGACCGGCAAGGACTGCCGCATCATCCGGCAGACGCGCGTACAGGTCGTGCCCGCGCCCGCGAGCAATGCCAAGCCGGCGTCCAAGCCCGCGGCGACGGCGTTTCCGAGGGAAGACTCGCAGTCGCGCGCCAGCGCCCGGGAGCGCCAGCGCGAGATCCTGGAGCGCGAGCTGTCGCAGGAGGAAAAGCTGCTCGCGCAGGCGCGCAACGAGCTGGAGGAACAGGAGTCCGTGCGCTACGGCGACGAGCGCAACTACGCGCGCGTCCTCGAGCGCCTGCAGAAGTACAAGGACGCCGTGGAGCTTCACGAGAAGAACATCGAATCGCTCAGGCGCGAGCTGACCATCCTGTACCGGTGAGCCCGGCGGCCTGACCGATGGCCGCGTCCTTCCCCGGGCTCGAGCTGCTGGCGACCGCGGTGCTCGTGCTCGACGAACAGCAGGTCGTGCGCTACGTCAACCCCACGGCCGAGAACCTGCTGGGCGCGAGCGCGAAGAGCCTCATCGGCCAGCCCTTTGCGCAGCTGTTCGCGTCCGACCCGGCGCTGGAGAAGGCGCTGTCCGACACCCTGGTGACGCACTGGGACTACTCCGCGCAGACGGTGAGCTACCCGCGCGCGGGCCGCGAGCCCCTGCCCCTCGCCTGCACGCTGACGCGCGCCGAGGCGCCCGGCGTGTCGCTGCTCGCCGAGCTGCGCCCGATCGAGCAGCAGCTGCGCCAGGCGCGCGAGGAGCGGCTGGTCAGCGAGCAGCAGTCCGCCCGCGAGCTGATCCGCAACCTCGCGCACGAGATCAAGAACCCGCTGGGCGGCCTGCGCGGATCGGCGCAGCTGCTCGAGCACGAGCTGGACCGGGCGGAGCTGCGCGAGTACACGCAGGTGATCATCAAGGAGGCCGACCGGCTGCAGGCGCTCATGGACCGGCTGCTCACGCCCCATCGCCAGCCGCGCGTCGAGCGCCTGGGCATCCACGAGGTGCTGGAGCGCGTGCGCAGCCTCGTGCTGGCCGAGTTCGCGCGCGAGGCCGTGCAGATCGACTGCGACTACGACCCCAGCCTGCCGGATCTCGAGGGCGACAAGGAGCAGCTCATCCAGGCGGTGCTCAACGTGGTGCGCAACGCGGCACAGGCCATCGCCGGGAGCGGCCGGCCCGGCCGCATCACCCTGCGCACGCGCGCCATCCGCCAGGTCACGCTTCTCCGGCAGCGCCACAGGCTGGCACTAGAATTGCAAGTGATCGACGACGGGCCCGGTGTCCCTGAGGACATCCGGGAGAAGATTTTCAACCCCCTGGTGTCGGGGCGGGACGGCGGCAGCGGGCTCGGACTGTCGCTCGCGCAGACCTTCGTTCACTACCACCGGGGTGTCATCGAGTGCGACAGCCGCCCCGGGCGCACCGTTTTCAGGATCGTGTTGCCGCTGGCATGAAACCGGTCTGGATCGTCGACGACGACCGCTCTATCCGCTGGGTGTTCGAGAAAGCGCTCGGGCGCGAGGGCATCGCCTTCAATTCCTTCTCGTCGGCGGACGAGGCGCTGCACGCCTTGCGCAGCGGGCCGCCGCAGGTGCTGGTTTCCGACATCCGCATGCCGGGGCCCTCGGGGCTGGAGCTGCTGCAGACAGTCAAGCAGCAGCACCCCGCGGTGCCAGTCATCGTCATGACCGCGTATTCGGACCTGGAGTCGGCGGTCGCCGCGTTCCAGGGCGGCGCCTTCGAGTACCTGCCCAAGCCCTTCGACGTCGACCAGGCCGTGGACCTGATCCGGCGCGCGCTCGACGAGAGCCAGCGCGACGGCCTGGCGGCGGAGCCGCCCGCGGAGGCGCCGGAGATCCTCGGCCAGGCGCCCGCCATGCAGGAAGTGTTTCGCGCCATCGGCCGGCTGTCGCAGTCGAGCGCGACCGTGCTGATCACCGGCGAGTCCGGCTCCGGCAAGGAGCTCGTGGCGCGCGCGCTGCACCGGCACAGTGCGCGCGCGGCGCGCCCGTTCGTGGCGATCAATACGGCCGCCATGCCCAAGGATCTGCTGGAATCCGAGCTCTTCGGGCACGAGCGCGGCGCCTTCACCGGCGCGCAGCAGCTGCGCCGCGGCCGCTTCGAGCAGGCGGAAGGCGGCACGCTGTTCCTGGACGAGATCGGCGACATGCCGGCCGACCTGCAAACGCGCCTGCTGCGCGTGCTGTCCGAGGGGAGCTTCTACCGCGTCGGCGGCCACCAGCCCATCAAGACCAACGTGCGCGTGATCGCCGCTACGCACCAGAACCTGGAAGCACGCGTGCGCGAGGGGGCGTTCCGCGAGGACCTGTACCACCGGCTGAACGTCATCCGCATCCGGCTGCCCTCGCTCAAGGACCGGCGCGAGGACATCCCGCTGCTCGCCCGCCATTTCCTGCTGCACAGCGCGCGCCAGCTCGGCGTGGAAGTCAAGCGCCTGTCCGACGCCGCGATGGAGCACCTGCAGCGCCTGGATTTTCCGGGCAACGTGCGCCAGCTCGAGAACCTGTGCCACTGGCTCACGGTGATGGCGCCGGGGCAGGTCGTGGAGCCGGGCGACTTGCCGGCGGAGTTCCGCGACCCGGGCGCCGCCATCGCCGCCTCGGATTGGGTGGCGGCGCTGGAGCAGGAAGCCGAGCGGCGCCTGGCGCGCGGCGAGACCGGGATCCTCGACGCCCTCAGCCGCCAGCTAGAGCGCAGCCTCATTCAGCGCGCGCTCGCGCGCACGGCGGGTCGGCGCATCGAGGCGGCGCAGCTGCTCGGCATGGGCCGCAACACCATCACGCGCAAGATCCAGGAGCTCGGGATCGAGGGTGGGGAGGAAGATAAGTAGGCCTTCGGCAAGCGATGGCGCACGCCTCGCCGCGGGTTTCGCTTTTCAAATCGATCTCCTGTTTTCTGGCCGGGTGAATCTTCCGGCCAGAAAACAGGAGACCATGGGAAAGGCGCCGGAGGCTCCGACGTCTTCGCGTCGCTTGCCGCTAGCTGGTCAAGCCGCTTTGCGATTCAACGCCAGCTGCGCATCCACCAGCGCCACGACCTCGTCGATCGCCGCGGAGCGCATGCCTTTCTGCCGGGCGACCGCCTGCACCAGGCGATCCACGCGCTCGATGTTGGGCGCGCCGCCGTAGAGGGCGCGGGCGGCCGAGGAAGCGCCGGTGAGGCCCTTCGCCGCCGCAGCGTACTTGTCGAACGGCACCAGGTCGGCGGGGTCGGCGCCGAGCGACTTGCACAGGCCGACGACCCACTCGTACACCGTGCGCGACGCCTCGAGGTCCGAGTGCACGGTGTCCCTGATCGAGCGCATGCCGCTCTTGGTGATGCAGCGGTAGTTGCCCGCCATCAGCATGGCCCACTTGGCGAGCGGCACGAACACCGACTCGTGCACCTTGAGCTTCACCGGCAGCTCGATCTTCTCGCCGCCCGCGTCGAAGCGCGCCGCCTCGATGTCGGCCTCGAGCCGCCGCAGGATCGCCGTGTGCGCGTCTGACGGGAAGCGCGCGGACTTGAAGTTGGTGGGCAGCCGCACCTGCAGCACGTTCGCCTTTTCCTCCGGCGGGCGCGAGGCCTGCGGGTCGGGGCTGCACAGCGTCACCAGCGCCGGGTCGAAGTTCGCCCACACGCTAGCGTCCGTGTAGCAGTCGCGGCACGCTTCCGCATCGATGCCCGGGATGCGTTTGAGGTAGGGCAGCGGCGGCATGTTCATGATCGACATGCAGGGCACCTTCGCCCTGGCGACCGCGTCCAGCAGCTCGCGCACGCCCGGCGAGCGGTACTGCGGCTCCTGCATGGCGAGCGCGACGAGATCGAAGTCGCGCGGGTTCACGCCCTGCGGGCCGCCCGCGACGAGCTTGCCGGGCAGCTTGCGCGAGTCCACTTCCACCGGACTCTCTCGACCCTTGACCGGCATGCGCACGCGCGCGCCTTCGGCGTTGATCAGCTCAGCTTCCGCGGGAAGGCAAATCAAATACGACGAGTGACCGGCAAGGCCGAGCTTGGTCGCCAAGAGCGATCCGTACGACGCGCCGAAGATAAGGATCTTGTATGGCCGATTCATAGGTACTCCTCTCTTGGCCAAAATTCCATGATGTGAAATCAACGTCCGCTGACTGGAAACACTACCGCTATCTTCTTGATATTTCATGTTGCGCCGCCGCATGGCGCTCCCTAGAATCGGGTGATGCATATGTCCAGCCCGCTTCCCAACGGCGTTTCCGTTTCCGGCCGCATGACGCCGGAGTTCGCGCAGATCCTCACCCACGACGCGCTTGCCTTCGTCGCCAAGCTGCACCGCCAGTTCGAGCCGCGCCGGCAGGCGCTGCTCGCCGCGCGCGCCGCGCGCCAGAAGGAGTTCGACGCCGGCAAGCTGCCCGATTTCCTCGCCGAGACGCGCGCGGTCCGCGAGTCGCAATGGCAGATCGCCGCGCAGCCGAAGGACATGCTCGACCGGCGCGTGGAGATCACCGGGCCGACCGACCGCAAGATGGTCATCAACGCGCTGAATTGCGGCGCTTCGACCTTCATGGCCGACTTCGAGGACGCGAACTGCCCGACCTGGCACAACATGATCGACGGGCAGGTCAACATCCGCGACGCGGTGCGGCGCACGATCCGCTTCCAGCAGGGCGACAAGAGCTACGCGCTGAACGAGCGCACGGCGGTGCTGATCCCGCGCCCGCGCGGCTGGCACCTCGACGAGAAGCACGTGACGGTGGACGGCCAGCCCGTGTCCGGCGGCATCTTCGATTTCGCGCTGCTGTTCTTCCACAACGCGCGCGAGCTGCTGGGGCGCGGCAGCGGGCCCTACTACTACCTGCCGAAGATGGAGTCGCACCTCGAGGCGCGGCTGTGGAACGACATCTTCAAGCTCGCGCAGAGCGAGCTCGGCGTTCCCCAGGGCAGCATCAAGGCGACGGTGCTGATCGAGACGGTGCTCGCCGCGTTCGAGATGGACGAGATCCTGTACGAGCTGAAGGAGCACTCGGCCGGGCTCAACATCGGCCGCTGGGACTACATCTTTTCCTGCATCAAGAAGTTCCGCGCCAACAAGGATTTCTGCCTCGCCGACCGCTCGCAGGTGACGATGACCGCGCCGTTCCTGCGCGCCTACGCGCTGCTGCTGGTGAAGACCTGCCACCAGCGCGGCGCGCCGGCGATGGGCGGCATGGCGGCGCAGATCCCGATCAAGAACGACCCGCAGGCCAACGAGGCGGCGCTGGAGAAGGTGCGCCAGGACAAGCTGCGCGAGGTCACCGACGGCTGCGACGGCACCTGGGTCGCGCACCCGGGGCTCGTGCCCGTGGCGAAGGAAGTGTTCGACAAGCACATGCCGGCGCCGAACCAGTACGACAAGCAGCGTCCCGACGTCAGCGTCTCGGCGAAGGACCTGCTCGATTTCCGCCCGGAGACGCCGATCACCGAGGCCGGCTTGCGCAACAACATCTCGGTCGGCATCCAGTACCTGGGCGCGTGGCTCGCCGGCAACGGCTGCGTGCCCGTGTTCAACCTGATGGAAGACGCGGCCACGGCCGAGATCTCGCGCTCGCAGATCTGGCAGTGGATCCGCAGCGAAAAGGGCAAGCTCGACGACGGTCGCCGCGTTACCAAGGCCCTGTTTCGCCACCTGCTGGCGGAAGAGCTGCCCAAGGTGCGGCAGTACGTGGGCGAGGAAGCGTGGGCCGCGGGCAACTACTCCGAGAGCGCCGCGCTGTTCGAGAAGATCACCTCCGACGACACCTACGTCGAGTTCCTCACCCTGCCGGCCTACCAGCGCATCGACTAGCCGCTAGTCGATCGCCCATTCGCGCTCGCACTTGCGGCAGTGGACCGTCATGGCGCGCGCGCTGGCGCCCACCAGCCGGTACTTGCCATGCGCGCCGCAGCCCGGGCAGGTCGAGCGCTCGGCGACGTGCATGGCACGCAGCAGCATGGAAAGGTAGCGCGCCAGGGCGTACCAGGCGATGCCGCCCGCGGCGAACGCGGCCGCGAGCGCGGCCGCCGCGCCCCAGCCGAGCTCGCGCAGGCTCAGGTCTTCGAGCAGCGCCAAGAGCGCAAACACGCATAGCAGGCACGCCACCAGCCAGCTGTGGCAAAGCAGCAGCTCGCGCTCGTACCAGCGCTGAAATCCCAGCTTGCCGATCGCGCCGGCGGGATCCATGCCGGCGATTGTACGACCGGGAAATCAGGATGGGCGCAACTCGGCGATGACCGGCGCGTGATCGGACGGCCGCTCGAGCTTGCGCGGAGACTTGTCGATGGTGCTGGCGGTGCAGGCCTCGGCCAGCGGCGCTGACAGCAGCACGTGGTCGATGCGCAACCCGGCGTTGCGCCGGAAAGCCATCATGCGGTAGTCCCACCAGGAAAACGTCTTCTCCGGCTGCTCGAACAGCCGGAAGCTGTCCTTGAGGCCCGTCTCCAGGAGCGCGCGCCAGGCAGTGCGCTCGGGCGCCGAGACGTGCACCTGGCCTTCCCAAGCCTTGGGATCGTGGACGTCGCGATCCTCCGGCGCGACATTGAAGTCGCCGGCGACGGCAAGGCGCGGGTGCGCGGCCAGCTCCTTCGCCAGATAGTCGCGCAGTGCGGCGAACCACTGCAGCTTGTACTCGTACTTGTCCGAGCCGACGGCCTGCCCGTTGGGGCAGTAGACGCAGATCACCCGCATGCCGGAGACCGTGGCGGCCAGCACGCGCTTCTGCGGGTCGTCGAAGCCGGGGATTCCGCCCACGACCTCGGTGAGCGGCGCTCGCGACAGAATGGCGACGCCGTTGTAGGTCTTCTGCCCGCTGACGGCGCTCGCGTAGCCGGCCGCCTCGAGCGCCTCGCGGGGAAACCCCGGCTCCTCGGTCTTCAGTTCCTGCAGGCAGACGACGTCGGGGCGGGCCTGCGCGAGCCACTCGAGCAGCTGCGGCAGGCGCACCTTGACGGAGTTGACGTTCCACGTCGCGAGCTTCATGCCGGCGACGCGCGCAGGCTAACGCGGGACGTAGGGGCCGCCCGGGCGGCCGGTGTCCTCTTCGTCCTCCGCGGCCGACTGCTCGGCCGGGGGCTTGGGAGCGGCTGCTGGCGCCGGCTTGGGCTCGGCCTGGCTGCGCGGCGGCAGAAGCCCGGCGCGCGGATATCCCGCGCCATCGAGCAGCGCATCGTACAGCCCCTGCTCGTAGCCCTTTTGCACGCTGCTGCCGACGCGGATGGAGGGCACCGAAAGGCTGCCCACCGTCTTCTTCAGCTCCTCCGCCTGCTGCTCGTCCACGACGCTGATCTCGCGGAACGGCAAGCCCCGCGCATTGAGCAGCGCGCGCGCCTCTCCGCAGGGCGGGCAATCCGGGGCCGTGTAAAGCGTTACCGGTGCGTTCTTCACCGCAAGCTGCAACGCATACGGCAGGCCGGTGCCGGCGGCGGGCGCGCCGCTCGCCGCGAGCGGCTGCACGTTCCTGGCGGAGGGAGGCGGCGGCACGTCGGTGATGTGCACGCGCCCGTTTTCGTCCGTCCAGCGATAGAGCTGCGCGCTGGCCGCAATCGCCGTGCCGAGCAGCGTGAGGAAGATCAAGGAGCGCATGCCGGTGGCTCCCGCGCCGATTTATTCCGCGGCGATCATACCATTGTGGCGCAGCAGCGCATCGACGCGCGGCTCGCGGCCGCGGAAGGCGCGGAACGATTCCGCCGCGGGCCGGCTGCCGCCGACTGCGAGCACTTCGTCGCGGAAGCGCGCGCCGGTCAGCGCGTCGGTGACGCTCGCCGATTCCTCGAACGCGCCGTAGGCGTCCGCCGAGAGCACCTCCGCCCACTTGTAGCTGTAGTAGCCCGCCGCGTAGCCGCCCGCGAAGATATGCGAGAAGCTGTTCGGGAATCGGTTGTACTCGGGCGGATGCAGCACCGCGATCCTGGCGCGCACTTCCTGCAGCAGCTCCAGCGCGCTGCGGCGTGAGGCCGGATCGAAGTCGCTGTGCAGGCGCATGTCGAACACCGAGAACTCGATCTGGCGCAGCATCGCCAGTCCCGACTGGAAGTTCTTCGCCGCGAGCATCCTGTCGAACAGCGCGCGCGGCAGCGCCTCGCCCGTGTCCACGTGCCGCGTCATGTGGCGCAGCACCTCCCACTCCCAGCAGAAGTTCTCCATGAACTGGCTGGGCAGCTCGACCGCGTCCCATTCGACCCCGGCAATGCCCGAGACGCCGAGCTCCTCGACGCGCGTCAGCAGGTGGTGCAGGCCGTGGCCGAACTCGTGGAAAAGGGTGATGACATCGTCGTGCGTGAACAGCGCCGGCCTGCCGCCCACCGGACGCGGGAAATTGCAGTTCAGGTAGGCCACCGGCGTCTGGATCGCGTCGCCGCGCCGGCGCCGTGCGCGCGCGTCGTCCATCCAGGCGCCGCCGCGCTTGGTGTCGCGCGCATAGAGGTCCATGTAGAACTGGCCGACCAGCTCGCCGCGGGCGTCGCGCACCTCGAAAAAGCGCACGTCCCCGTGCCACACCGGCGCGCTGGCCGGGGTGACGCGCACGGCGTAGAGCGTGTCGACGAGGCGAAACAGGCCGGCGAGCACCGCGTCCTCGGGGAAGTACTGCTTCACCTCCTGGTCGGAGTACGCGTAGCGCTTCTGGCGCAGCTTCTCCGAGGCCCAGGCGATGTCCCAGGCCTCGAGCGTGGCGAGGCCCAGCGCCTCGCGCCCGAATTCGCGCAGCTCCTCGAGGTCGCGCTCGGCGTGCGGCCGCGCGCGCACCGCGAGGTCCTCCAGGAAGCCGAGCACCTGAGAGGGCGAGTCCGCCATCTTCGGCACCAGCGACACGTCGGCGTAGTTGGCGTAGCCGAGCAGGCGCGCGGCCTCGTGGCGCAGCGGCAGGATGCGCGCGATGAGCGGCGTATTGTCGATCGCGGGATTGCCGAACTCGGAGGCGCGTGTGCTGCTGGCGCGGTACATCTCCTCGCGTAGCGACCGGTCCTCGGCGTACTGCATCACCGGCAGGTAGGAAGGCATGTGCAGCGTGAACTTCCAGCCGCGCCCGTCTTGCAGGCGGGCGGCCTGCAGCACGTCGGCCGGGATGCCGGCGAGGCGTTTCTCGTCCTCGATCACCAGGGTCCAGGCGTTGGTGGCGTCGAGCAGGTTCTCGGAGAACTTCGCCGCCAGCCGCGCGAGCTCGTCCTGGATCTGCGCGTAGCGCGGCTTCTTGTCGGCCGGCAGCTCGGCGCCGCCGAGGCGGAAGTCGCGCAGCGCGTTCTCGACGATGCGCTGGCGCGCGCTCGAGAGCGCGGCGAAATCCGCCGCGGCGCGCAGCGCGCGGTACTTCTCGAACAGCGCCTGGTTCTGGCCGAGCTCGGTCCAGTACTGGGTAATCTTCGGCAGGTTCTCGTTGTAGGCGGCGCGCAACTCCGGGCTGTCCAGCACGGCGTGCAGGTGGGCGATCTGGCCCCAGGCGCGGCCCACGCGCTCGTTGGCGTCCTCGAGCGGCGTGACGAACTCTTCCCAGACGGGTCCCGCGCGCTCGGCCGAAGCGACGGCCGCGCGCGCCTCGGCGAGCAACTGCCCGAGCGCGGGCGTGACGTGCGCGGGCCTCAGCTCCGCGAAGCGTGGCAGCCCCGTGAAATCCAGCAGCGGATTGTCGTTACGCAAGACTCAGCTCCGTGGCACGCACCGTGTTCTCGACCAGCATGGCGACCGTCATCGGCCCGACGCCGCCCGGCACCGGCGAGATCCACCCGGCCACCGTGCGCACCGTCGCAAAATCCACGTCGCCGGAAAGCTTGCCGTCCGCCGTGCGGCTCGTGCCGACGTCGATGACGCAGGCGCCGGGCTTGACCATGACGGCGCCCACCATGAGCGGCCGTCCGGCCGCCGCGACCAGCACGTCGGCCTGGCGCGCCAGCTCGGCCAGACGGGAGGTCTTCGAATGGCAGATGGTGACCGTGGCGTCCCTTTGCAAGAGGAGCAGCGCCATCGGCTTGCCGACGATGCTGGAGCGCCCGATGACCACCGCGTGGCGCCCGGCGAGCGGCACGCCGGCATGGTCGAGCATGCGCAATACCCCTGCCGGCGTGCAGGCGACGAAGCGCGGCGTGCCGCGCGTCAGCAGGCCGAGATTCTCGGCATGGAAGCCGTCCACGTCCTTCGCCGGCGACACGGCGGCCAGCACGCGCTCGCCATCCAGGTGCGCGGGCAGGGGCAACTGCACCAGGATGCCGTGCACGGCCGGATCCCGATTGAGTCCGGCGATGCGCTCCAGCAGCGCCGCCTCGGACACGTCCGCGCCGAACTGGTGCAGCTCGGAGCGCACGCCGATCTCGTCGCAGGCGCGCACCTTGTTGCGCACATAGACGTGCGAGGCGGGATCGTCGCCGGCGAGGATCGCCGCGAGCCCCGGCCGCGCGCCGCGCGCAGCGAGCGCCTCCACCGCGGGCTTGAGCTGCGCGCGCACTTGCGCGGCAAGCGCCTTGCCGTCGATCAACCGGGCAGCCATGTGTTGCATAATACGATGACCCTACGCAGCAAACCGAAAGCCACAAGCTGGAGGAAGCCATGTCCGCCGTTCCCCAACAACCCGCCGCGAACGACAGCGACAGCCTGGAGACCCAGGAGTGGCTGGACGCGCTGGAGACGGTGCTCGAGCGCGAAGGCCCCGAGCGCGCGCACTTCCTGCTCGAGCGCCTGGTGCAGAAGGCGCGCACCAGCGGCGCCTACATCCCGTTCTCGCCGTACACGCCCTACGTCAACACGATTCCTCCGCACCTGGAAGAGCGTTCGCCGGGCGACCATGCGCTCGAGGAGCGCATCCGCTCGTACTGCCGCTGGAACGCGATGGTGATGGTGGCCAAGGCGAACAAGTCCGACGACGAGCTTGGCGGACACATCGCCAGCTTCGCGTCGGTCGGCACGCTGTTCGGCATCGGCCAGAATCATTTCTGGCATGCGCCGCATGAGGGCCATGGCGGCGACCTGATCTACTGGCAGGGGCATTCGTCGCCGGGCATCTACGCGCGCGGCCTGCTCGAGGGACGCCTCGCCGAGGAGCAGCTGCTCAACTTCAGGCGCGAAGTGGACGGCAAGGGCGTTTCCTCCTACCCGCATCCGTGGCTGATGCCCGACTACTGGCAGTTCCCCACCGTGTCGATGGGCCTCGGGCCGATCCAGGCGATCTACATGGCGCGCTATCTGAAGTACCTGCACGCGCGCGGCTTCGCCGACACCGCCAACCGCAAGGTGTGGGTGTTCTGCGGCGACGGCGAGATGGACGAGCCCGAGTCGCTCGGCGCCATCGGCCTGGCGTCGCGCGAGAAGCTGGATAACCTGATCTTCATTGTCAACTGCAACCTGCAGCGCTTGGACGGTCCGGTGCGCGGCAACGGCAAGATCATCCAGGAGCTGGAGGGCGACTTCCGTGGCGCCGGCTGGAACGTGATCAAGGTGATCTGGGGCTCGTACTGGGATCCGCTGTTCGCCCGCGACAAGGAAGGGCGGCTGCTGCGCATTATGGAAGACACCGTCGACGGCGAGTACCAGAACTACAAGGCGAACGACGGCGCCTTCGTGCGCAAGCACTTCTTCGGCAAGGACCCCAAGACGCTCGAGCTCGTCTCGCGCATGACCGACGAGGACGTCTGGCGCCTGAACCGCGGCGGCCACGACCCGCACAAGATCTACGCCGCCTACGCGGCGGCGGTGAAGCACAAGGGCCAGCCCACCGTGATCCTCGCCAAGACCATCAAGGGCTATGGCCTGGGCAAGCAGGGGCAGGCGAAGAACCCGACGCACCAGCTTAAGAAGGTGGAGACGGCGACGATCAAGGAAATGCGCGACCGCTTCAACGTGCCGATCCCGGACGACAAGCTCGCCGAGCTGCCGTTCTACATGCCGCCGCCGGATTCTCCGGAGATGAAGTACCTGCACGAGCGGCGGCGGGCGCTCGGCGGCTTCCTGCCGCAGCGCCGGCGCAAGGCGGACGCGCCGCCGGCGGTGCCGCCGCTCGCGGCGTTCGATGCGGCGCTCAAGGGCTCGGGGGAAGGCCGCGAGATCTCGACCACGATGGCGTTCGTGCGCATCCTGACGGCGCTGGTGCGCGACAAGGAGCTGGGCAAACGCATCGTGCCGATCGTGCCGGACGAGGCGCGCACCTTCGGCATGGAGGGCATGTTCCGGCAGCTCGGCATCTTCGCGCCCGAGGGCCAGAAGTACGAGCCGGTCGATCGCGACCAGGTGATGTACTACCGCGAGGACAAGGCGGGGCAGATCCTCGAGGAAGGCATCAACGAGGCGGGCGCGTTCTCCTCCTGGATCGCCGCGGCCACTTCCTACAGCCACTCCAACGTGGTGACGGTGCCGTTCTACATCTTTTACTCGATGTTCGGCCTGCAGCGCGTCGGCGATCTCGCCTGGGCCGCGGCGGACCAGCGCGCGCGCGGCTTCCTGCTCGGCGCCACCGCCGGCCGCACGACGCTGAACGGCGAGGGACTGCAGCACGAGGATGGGCACTCGCACGTGCTGTCCTCGGTGATTCCGAACTGCGTCTCCTACGACCCGACCTACGGCTATGAGCTCGCCGTGATCGTGCACGACGGTCTGCGCCGCATGGTGCAGGAGCAGGAGGACGTCTTCTACTACTTGACCGTGATGAACGAGAACTACGAGCATCCGGCGATGCCGCAGGGCGTGGAGCAAGGCATCCTCAAGGGCATGTACCTGCTGCGCGAGTCCAGGGCGAAGGCGAAGTCGCGCGTGCAGCTGCTCGGCTCGGGCACCATCCTGCGCGAAGTCGAGGCGGCGGCCGAGCTGCTGGAGAAGGACTGGGGCGTCGCGGCGGACGTGTGGAGCGTGACCAGCTTCACCGAGCTCAGGCGCGACGGCCTGGCCGCGGAGCGCTGGAATCTGCTGCACCCGGAGGACAAGCCGCGCGTGCCGTACGTGGCGCAGGCGCTCGCCGACCGCCCCGCGGGGCCGGTGGTCGCGGCGAGCGACTACATGAAGGCATTCGCCGACCAGATCCGGCCGTTCGTGCCGAAGGAGCGCGCGTACCGCGTGCTCGGCACCGACGGCTTCGGACGCTCCGACTCGCGCGAGAAGCTGCGCTACTTCTTCGAGGTGAACCGCAATTTCGTCGTGCTCGCCGCGCTGAAGGCGCTCGCCGAGCAGGGCGAAGGCAAGGCGAAGAGCGTGGCCGAGGCGATGAAGAAGTACGGCATCGACCCCGACAAGCCCGACCCGACTACCGTATGAGGGAAATCAGCGTCCCCGACATCGGGGACTTCAAGGACGTGGCGGTGATCGAGGTGCTGGTGAAGGCCGGCGACGCGGTCGCCCCCGAGCAGTCGCTGATCACCGTCGAGTCCGACAAGGCGACCATGGAGATCCCGGCGCCCGGGGCCGGCGTGGTGAAGGAGTTGCGCGTCAAGGTGGGCGACAAGGTGTCGCAGGGCTCGCCGATCCTGGTGCTCGAGGAGTCCGGCGCCACGCCGGCGGCGGCGAAGCCGGCACCGCCGGCTGCGCCAGTCGCCGTGCCGCCGGCGCCCGCTGCGGCGGGCGGCCCGATGACGGTCAAGGTGCCCGACATCGGCGACTTCAAGGACGTCGCCGTCATCGAGGTGCTGGTGAAGCCCGGGGATGCGGTCTCGGCCGAGCAGTCGCTGATCACCGTGGAGTCGGACAAGGCGACGATGGAAATTCCCGCGCCGGGGGCCGGCGTGGTGAAGGAATTGCGCGTGAAGGTCGGCGACAAAGTGTCCGAGGGTTCGCCGATCCTCGTGCTGGAGGGCGCGGCCGCAGGGGCGGCGCGCCCGGCGCTGGCCGCTCCGGCGGCGCCGGCGCCGCGGTCGGCGGAGGTGCCGAATCTCGAGGCGACGATGCCGCCGCGCCCGCCCGTGCCGCTCGAGCCGCAGGAAGCGACGCTGTCCAAGCCGCATGCCAGCCCGTCGGTGCGCAAGTTCGCGCGCGAGCTGGGCGTCGACCTGGCGCGCGTGAAGGGCGGCGGTCCCAAGGGACGCATCCTGCACGCGGACGTCCAGGCCTTCGTGAAGGGCGCGCTGGCCGCGGTGCCCGCGCCCGCCGCGACGGCCAGGGGCGGCGCGTTGCCTTTCAACCTGCCCGCCTGGCCGGACATCGACTTCGCCAAGTTCGGACCGGTGGAAGTGAAGGCGCTCACGCGCCTGCAGAAGCTCTCCGGCCCGAACCTGCATCGCAACTGGGTGTCGATCCCGCACGTCACGCAGTTCGACGAGGCGGACATCACCGAGCTGGAAGCATTCCGCAAGTCGAACACCGCGGACACCGAGAAGCAGGGCTTCAAGCTCACCATGCTCGCGTTCCTCATCAGGGCCTGCGTGACAGCGCTGCGGCAGCATCCGCTGTTCAACGCGAGCCTGGACCGCTCGGGCGAGAACCTGGTGATCAAGAAGTACTACAACATCGGCGTGGCGGTGGACACGCCCGAGGGGCTGGTGGTGCCGGTGGTGCGCGATGCGGACCGCAAGGGCGTGTTCGACGTGGCGCGCGAGCTGGGCGAGATCTCGAAGCTCGCGCGCGACAAGAAGCTCAAGCCCGGCGACCTGCAGGGCGGCACGTTTTCCATCTCCAGCCTCGGCGGCATCGGCGGCACGGCCTTTACCCCGATCATCAACGCGCCCGAGGTCGCGATCCTCGGCGTGTCGCGTTCGGTGTTGCGCCCGGTGTGGAACGGCAAGGAGTTCACCCCGCGCCTGATGCTGCCGCTGTCGCTCTCCTACGACCACCGCGTGATCGACGGCGCGGCCGCGGCCCGCTTCACGTCGTACCTCGCGAGCGTGCTCGCCGACATCCGCCGGTCGCTGCTCTAGATGGCCGAGCTCGACTGCGACGTGGTCGTGCTCGGCTCGGGGCCCGGGGGCTACTCGGCCGCGTTTCGCGCGGCGGACCTGGGCTTGAAGACCGTGCTGGTGGAGCGCTATGCCGCGCTCGGAGGCGTGTGCCTCAACGTCGGCTGCATCCCGTCCAAGGCGCTGCTGCACACGGCGGCAGTCATGGACGCGGCGAGCGCGCTGGCCGAGCACGGCGTGAGCTTCGGCGCGCCGAAGACCGACCTCGGCAAGCTGCGCGACTTTAAGGACAAGGTCGTCGCCAGGCTGACGGGCGGCGTGGGCTCCATGGCGAAAATGCGCAAGGTCACGGTGCTGCAGGGCGTGGGGACATTCACGGGCCCGAACCAGATGGCGGTGGACGGCAAGGACAAGGCCAGCGTGCGCTTCGCCAAGGCGATCATCGCGGCCGGGTCGCAGTCGGCGAAGTTGCCGTTCCTGCCGGAGGACCCGCGCATCGTCGATTCCACCGGCGCGCTCGAGCTGAAGGGCGTGCCCAAGAAGATGCTGATCATCGGCGGCGGCATCATCGGCCTGGAAATGGGCACCGTGTACTCGGCGCTCGGCGCGCGCCTGGATGTCGTCGAGATGATGGATGGCCTGATGCTCGGGGCGGACCGCGACCTCGTCGCCGTGTGGCAGAAGATGAACGCGCCGCGCTTCGACCGCATCATGCTCAAGGCGAAGACGACGAAGGCGCAGGCCGCGAACGACGGCATCCGCGTCGAGATCGAGGGTCAGGAGAAGAAGACCTATGACCTCGTGCTCGTCTCGGTCGGGCGCACGCCGAACGGCAAGCGGATCGGCGCGGACAAGGCCGGCGTGACGGTCGACGAGCGCGGCTTCATCCCGGTCGACAGCCAGAGGCGCACCAACGTGCCGCACGTCTTTGCCATCGGCGACATCGCGGGCAACCCGATGCTCGCGCACAAGGCGGTGCACGAGGGCCACGTCGCCGCAGAGGCCGCGGCCGGCAAGAAGTCGCACTTCGACGCACGCGTGGTGCCGTCGGTGGCCTACACGGACCCGGAAGTCGCGTGGGTCGGCCTGACCGAGGATGAGGCGAAGAAGTCCGGCACGAAGATCGGCGTGGCGAAATTCCCGTGGACGGCCTCGGGGCGCGCGCTGGCGAATGCGCGCAGCGAGGGCTTCACCAAGCTCATCTTCGACGCGCAGACCCACCGGCTGGTGGGCGGCGGGATCGTCGGCACCGGCGCGGGCGACCTCATCAGCGAGCTCGCGCTCGCCGTCGAGATGGGCGCGGACGCCACCGACATCGGCAAGACCATCCACCCGCATCCCACGCTCGGCGAGACCGTGGGCATGGCGGCGGAGCTGTTCGAGGGGGTGTGCACCGACATGCCGCCGCAGAAGAAACGCGCATGACGCAGGATGAGCTGAAGAAGCTGGTCGCGCGGGAGGCGCTCAAGCATGTCGTCGAGGACGCGGTGGTCGGCGTCGGCTCGGGCTCCACGGTCAATCACTTCATCGACGCGCTGGCCGGCATCAAGGGCCGCATCGAGGGGGCGGTCGCGGCCTCGGATGCGAGCGCCGAGCGCCTGAAGCGCCACGGCATCCGCGTGTTCGATCTGAACGCCGTGAACGAGCTGCCGGTGTACGTGGACGGCGCCGACGAGGTCACCGAGCACCTCGCCATGATCAAGGGCGGCGGCGGCGCGCTCACGCGCGAGAAGATCATTGCAGCCGTCGCGCGGAAGTTCGTCTGCATCTGTGATGCCTCCAAGCTGGTCGGCGTGCTCGGGAAGTTCCCGCTGCCCGTGGAAGTGATCCCGATGGCGCGCAGCCATGTGGGCCGCGAGCTGCGCAGGCTGGGCGGGCATCCCGAGCTGCGCCAGGGCTTCACCACCGACAACGGCAACGTGGTGATCGACTGCCACGGCCTTGCCATCACCGATCCGCCGAAGCTGGAAGCGGAGCTGAACAACATCGCGGGCGCGGTGACCAACGGACTCTTCGCGCGCCGTCCGGCGGACCTGCTGCTGCTCGGGTGCCAGGACGGCGTGAGGACGCTGAAGGCGAAAGCCTAGCGTGCGGCGCTGGATTGCCGCGGTGCTGCTGGCGACAGCGGGCCAGGCGCCGGCCCAGGATACCGGCCCGGTACATGATGCGCCTTACGTCCCTTCCCCGGTCTCGACCGTGGACGAGATGCTGCGGCTCGCCGAGGTGGGTCCGGCGGACGTCGTCTACGACCTCGGCGCGGGCGATGGCCGCGTGGTGATCGCCGCCGCGGCGAAGTTCGGCGCGCGAGGCGTCGGCGTAGAGATCGACGCCCGGCTGGTGGCGCAGGCGCGAGCGCGCGCCGCGAGCGCCGGGGTCGCGGACAGGGTGCGCTTCCTGCAGCAGGACCTGTTCAGGACCGATCTGAGCGAGGCCACGGTGGTTTCGCTCTACCTCTCGCCCAACTTCAACCTGAAGCTGCGGCCGGCGCTTCTCGCGCTCGCCCCGGGCACCCGGGTGGTCTCCCATTCTTCAGGCATGGGCGACTGGCAGCCGGATCGCAGGACCGCGATCCGCAAGGACGTGCTGCTGTGGATCGTTCCGGCGGACGTAGCCGGGCGATGGCGCGCGACGCTCGGCACCGGCCCGCAGGCGCGCAAGCTAGAGCTCGAGATCGCGCAGCACTACCAGGACGTCAGCGCGAGCGCGGTGCTGGACGGGACTGCGGCGCTGGTCTGGGAAGCCCGGCTGCGAGGCGACCGGCTCAGCTTCGTGATCGTCGAGCACCTCGGCACGGCGAGCGAGTCCGGCCTGTACTTCGAAGGGCGGGTCGCCGGCAGTGCGATCGAGGGGTCCGTCGCGCGCGGCGTGGGCTCGAGGCGCGCGGTCCTGGGCTGGCGCGCCCATCGCTGAAATAGGCGTAACATCGCAGTCATATCAACGTGATAGCCTGAAAAGTCATGGCCGAACACACCTCCAAGCAATTCGACGCCGAGCTCGAGAGCGTGCGCTCGCGTGTTCTGCAGATGGGCGGGCTGGTCGAGGAGCAGATCATCCGTGCCATGGAGGCGCTCGGCGCCGGCGACATGCCGATGATCGAGAAGGTGATCGCCGACGATCACCGCGTGAACGCGATGGAGGTGGAGCTCGACGAGCTGTGCAGCCACATCATCGCGCGCCGCCAGCCGGCGGCGGTGGACCTGCGGCTGCTGATCACCGTGATCAAGACGATCACCGACCTCGAGCGCATCGGCGACGAGGCGGAGAAGATCGGCCGCATGGCGAAGCTCATTCACACCGCCGAGCGTCTGCACATGCCGCGCATGGACCTGTCGCACGTCGCCGAGCGCGCGCTCGGCATGCTGCGCCAGTCGCTGGACGCCTTCGCGCGCCTGGACGTCTCCGAGGCGATGCGCGTGGTGAAGCAGGACTCGGAAGTGGACGACGCCTTCCGCGCCATCATGCGCCAGCTGATCACCTTCATGATGGAGGATCCGCGCACCATCACCCGGTCGCTCGAGATCCTGTTCATCGCCAAGGCGATCGAGCGCATCGGCGACCATGCCAAGAACATGGCCGAGTACGTGATCTACATGGTCAAGGGGCGCGACGTGCGCCACACCTCGATCGAGGAAGTCGAGAAGGAAATCCTGCAGTAACCGCCTACTTCGCGGGCGGTACGTACCCCGAAGCGACGTCGGCGCCTTCGCCGAAGAAGTGCTTCTCCATCTGCTCGGCGAGATACTTGCGCGCGCGCGCGTCCGCCAGGTTCAGGCGGTTCTCGTTCACCAGCATCGTCTGGTGCCGCAGCCACTGCTGCCACGCTTCCTTCGACACGTGCTCGAAGATGCGCCTGCCGAGCTCGCCCGGGTACGGCGGGAAATCGAGCCCCTCGGCCTCGCGGCCGAGCTTGACGCACTTGACCATTCTTGCCATGGCGATGGAAACCCGAATCTAGATCCGCTTGAGAAACACCTTGGAACCGCGCCGCCAATTATAGAGCGCCTGGCGCTCGGCGGGCAGCGCTGCGGGCGCCGCGGGCCTGAAGCCGCGCGCGACGAACCAGTGCTCGGCGCGCGTGGTGAGCGCGAACAGGCGCCGGATCCTGAGCTGCTTGGCTCGCGCTTCGCAGGCCTGCAGCAGCCGCTCGCCGTGCCCGGTGTCGCGCGCCCCGGGCGCCACCGCCAGGCAGGCGATCTCGGCGCCGCGGTCGGGCAGCGGATAGAGCGCCGCGCAGCCGACGATCACGCCGTCGTGCTCGAGCACGAGGAAGTTGCCGATCTCGCGCTCCAGGCGCTCGCGGCCGCGCTTGACCAGCGTGCCGTCGGCCTCCAGCGGCTCGATCAGCCCGAGGATGCCGCCCACGTCCTCGATGCGCGCCTCGCGCAAACGCTGCACGGGGTCGGCGGTGATCATCGTGCCCACGCCCGTGTGCGTGAAGAGCTCGAGCAGCGTCGCGCCGGAGGTGCGTCGCGAGATCAGGTGCACGCGGCCGACGCCCGCGCCAAGCGCGCCAAGCGCGGCGCGCAGCGCGCGCGACGTGTGCGGCCCCAGGCCGTCCTTCTTCGCCAGCGCCTCGGCCTCGCGCGCGGTCAGCTCGCCCAGCACCTGCCCCTTGCGGTCGGTGGGCAGGCGGTCTACGAACAGCAGCAGCTTGTCGGCCCTCAGCGCCGTGGAGACGCTCTGCGCCACGTCCTCCCAGGCGACGTTGAAGACCTCGCCGGTCGGCGAATAGCCGATGTTGGGCACCAGCACGACGTCCCCGCCCTCGAGGTGCCGGGTGATCGCGACGGCGTCCACCTTGCGCACCTGGCCGGTGAACTGGTAGTCGACGCCGTCCAGCACGCCGATCGGGCGCGCGGCGATGTAGTTGCCCGAGGCCACGCGAATCTCGGCGCCCGCCATCGGCGAGTTCGGCAGCCCCTGCGACAGCAGGGCTTCGAGCTCGACGCGCAGCATGCCGGCGGCGTGCTTGACCGCCGTCAGCGCCGCCGCGTCGGTGACGCGCAGTCCCTTGGCGTAGCGCGAGCGCAGCCCCTTGGCCTTCAGCTCGGCCTCGATCTGCGGGCGCGCGCCGTGCACCAGCACCAGGCGGATCTCGAGCGCTGCCAGCAGGTTCACGTCCTGGATGAACTGCGCGAAGCGCGCGCGCTCGGTGATCAGCTCGCCGCCGAAGCCGATGACGAAGGTGCGCTCGCCGAACGCGTGCAGGTAGGGTGCGGCCTGGCGGAACCAGTGGACGAAATCCTCGGGCGACGGCGGCGCGGTCATGGCTCGCGCGATTCTAAGGCAAGGTTCAGAAATCGCCCGCCAGGGCGTTGAGCGCGGCGAGCGCGGCGAGCGCGGCGGTCTCCGTGCGCAGCACCCGCGGGCCGAGGCGTATCGGCACGAACCCGGACTGCACAAGCAGCGCTTCCTCCGCGGCGGTGAAGCCCGATTCGGGCCCCGCGGCGAGCGTCATGACCTTGCCGAGCCGCGCGGCGGCCTCGCGCAGGCCGATTCGCGCCTCGGGAGACAGCAGCAGGCCGTTCCCGGTCATCGCGTCGCGGCAATACTGCTCGAGCGCCAGCGGGGCATGGATCTGCGGCACGCGGTTGCGCCCGCATTGCTCGCAGGCGGCAATCGCCACCCGCTGCCAGTGGGCGCGCTTCTGTGCGGCGCGCTCGCCGACGATGCGGCCGGTGGAGCGCTCGCAGACCACCGGCTGCAGCGCACCGACGCCGAGCTCGGTGGCCTTCTGCACCGTGAAGTCCATCTTCTCGCCCGCGGACACGCCCTGCACGAGGGTCACGGCGAGCGGCGACTCGCGCTCGAGCGCGCGGTGCGCGAGGACCTCGACCGACACGCGCAGGCGCTCGATGGCGGCGATGCGCCCGGCGTACTCGCCGCCGCGCCCGTCGAACAGCGTGACCTCGTCGCCGGCGCGCAGGCGCAGGACATGGACCGCATGATGCGCCGCTTCCCCGGGCAGGATGACCGTGCCGCCGGCGCGCAGCGCGAGATCGGCGTGAAAGCGCGCAGCGCGCGCGGGCTTATGAGGCATACTGGAATTCTGCATGAAGCCCTCCTGGCACGCGACGACGCATCACGCCATGGCGGCGCGCATCCCGCCGGGCCGGCACTCCGCCGAGATCCTGCGCCACGGCAGCCTCGAGGTGCGCTGGTTCGCGCCGCGCGGCACCGATCCGCAGACGCCGCACGAGCGCGACGAGCTGTACGTGGTCGTGTCGGGGCAGGCCGGCTTCACGCGCGGCGCGGAGCACGTGTCGGTGGGGCCGGGCGACATCCTGTTCGTGCCCGCGCGCATGGAGCACCGCTTCGACGACATGAGCACGGACTTCGCGGTCTGGGTGGTGTTCTACGGCCCGTCGGGCGGAGAGCGCGACAACCCCTTCGCCGCGCGCTAGAGCACGGGCAGGCACACGCGCGCGCCGTCGAGCATCGCGACGTGGACCTCGACGCCGTAGACGGCTCGCAGGTTCTCGGCGGTGATCACCTCGTCCGGGGTGCCCTGACGAAGCATCCCGCCGCGCGCGAGCAGCAGCACGCGGCCCGCGGCCAGGAACGCCTGGCTCGGGTCGTGCGAGGAGAACACCACGGCGTAGCCTTCGCCGGCCAGGCGCCGGATCTCGCGCAGCACGCGCACCTGGTTGCCGAAATCGAGGCTCGCGGTCGGCTCGTCCAGCACCAGCACGCGCGCGCCCTGCGCCAGCGCGCGCGCGATCATCACGAGCTGGCGCTCGCCGCCCGAGAGCTCGGTGACGAAGCGCTCGGCGAGCGCCTCGATGGCCAGCGCACGGATGGCCTGGTCCGCGGCGGTACGGTCCGCCGCGCCCGGCGCGGCGAACATGCCGATGTGCGCGGTGCGGCCCATCAGCACCGCATCGCGCACCGTGAACGCGAAGGGCGCCGCGTGCCCCTGCGCGACGTAGCCGAGGCGCCGCGCGACGCCGGCGCGCGTCATGCCGTCGAGCGGCGCGCCGTCCAGGCACACTTCGCCGGCCTGCGCCGGAAGCAGTCCGAGCAGCGTGCGGAACAGCGTCGTCTTGCCGCCGCCGTTGGGTCCGAGCACGCACAGCACCTCGCCTGCCCCGAGGTCCAGGTCCAGCCCGCGACCCACCGCGCGACCTGGATAGCCGTAGCCCAGGCCGCGCGCTTCGAGCGCTACTGCCATGCGCGCCTCGCGGTCGCGAACAGCCACAGGAAGAACGGCGTGCCGATCAGCGCCGTCAGCACGCCCGGCGGAACCTCGATCGGCGCGATCGTGCGGGCGAGCGTGTCCACGGCCAGCAGGAACGCCGCGCCAAGCGCCATGGAGAGCGGCAGCAGGCGCGAGAACTCGGGGCCGACGAGCATGCGCGCCGCGTGCGGGATGAGCAGCCCGACCCAGCCGATGATCCCGGAGATGGCCACCGCCGCCGCGGTCATCAGCGTCGCCGCGCACACCACTGCCAGCCGCAACCGGCCGACGGACACGCCGAGCGCGCGCGCCTCGTCGTCGGCAAGCGAGAGCAGGTTCATGCGCCAGCGCAGCAGGAAGAGCGGCACGAGGCCCGCCAGGGCGAAGGGCACGGCCAGCGCGAGATCGGCCGGCGACACCGCCGCCAGGCTGCCCAACAGCCAGTAGGTGATCGCCGGCAGCTGGTTGTACGGGTCGGCGAGGTACTTGATGAGCGCGATGAAGGCGCCGAGCAGCGTTCCCAGGACGATGCCCGCGAGGATCAGCGACAGGATCGGATCGTGCCGGCGCACGCTCGCGCCCACCGCGTACACCGCGCCTACGGCGCCGAGCCCGCCGGCAAACGCGCTGAGCTGGATGACGAGCGCGCCTTGCTGCAGGAAGATGCCGAGCACCGCGCCCAGCGCCGCGCCCGCCGACACGCCGAGGATGTCCGGCGAAACGAGCGGATTGCGGAACATGCCCTGGTAGGCCGTGCCCGCGGCGGCGAGCGCCGCGCCGACGAGCAGCGCGGCGAGGATGCGCGGGCCGCGCACCTGCAGCAGCACGGATTCCGCGGTCGGCGCGATGTGGTAGTCGGCGCCGAAGAGCTTGTTGGCGGCGAGCGCGAAGAGCTCGCCCAGCGACAGCGGAAAGCGCCCTACGGCGAACGCGAGAAGCGTGAGCGCGAGCAGCGCGCCTGCGGCGATCGCATAGGCGGCGAGCGGGCGCCGCATCATCCCGGCGTCACCCCGCGCTCGCCGAGCAGCGCCGCGCGGCTCACATCGTCGCGCCGACGACCCAGGGCGCGAACTCGTCCTCGCCGAAGCCCAGCAGCTCCGACTTGCTGCGCTTGCCGGAGGCCGTCTCCAGGATCAGCCGGAAGATGCGCTCGCCCACCTGCTCGACCGTCTCCGTGCCGTCGACGATGGTGCCGCAGTTGACGTCCATGTCCTCTTCCATGTGCCGGTAGAGGCGCGTGTTGGTGGCGAGCTTGAGCGAGGGCGCCGGCTTGCAACCGAACACCGAGCCCCGGCCGGTGGTGAAGCACACGATGTTCGCGCCGCCCGCGACGTGGCCGGTGACCGAGACCGGGTCGTAGCCGGGCGTGTCCATGAACACGAACCCCTTGGCGGTCACTTTCTCGGCGAACTCGTAGACGTCGACGAGGTTCATGGTCCCCCCCTTGGCTGCGGCGCCGAGAGACTTCTCGAGGATCGTCGTGAGCCCGCCCGCCTTGTTGCCCGGCGAGGGGTTGTTGTTCATCTCCATCCTGTTGCGCGCCGTGTAGTCCTCCCACCAGCGGATGCGCGCCAGCAGCTTTTCGCCCACCTCGCGCGAAACGGCGCGCCGCGTGAGCAGGTGCTCGGCGCCGTAGATCTCTGGCGTCTCCGAGAGGATCGGCGTGCCGCCGTGGCGCACGAGCAGGTCTGCCGCCGCGCCGAGCGCGGGATTCGCGCTGATGCCGGAGTAGCCGTCAGAACCGCCGCACTCCAGCCCGAGGACCAGGTGGCTTGCCGGCACGGCCTCGCGCTTCGCCTTGTTGGCCTCCGGCAGCAGCGCCTTCACGCGCGCGATGCCGTCCTTGACCGCTTTGGTGGTGCCGCCCTTCTCCTGGATGGTGAAGGCCTGCAGCTTCTCGTTGATCTTCAGCTTCGCGCTGCCCATCCAGGTATTGATCTGATTCGCCTCGCAGCCCAGGCCGATGCTGATGGCGGCGTAGAAATTGGGGTGCTGCGCGTAGCCGGTGAGCGTGCGGCGCAGCAGCTCCATGCCTTCGCCCTCGGAAGCCATGCCACAGCCGGTCTTGTGCGTGAGCGCCACCACGCCGTCCACGTTCGGGTAGTCGGCGAGGTTGTTCCTGAAGTGGTCGGCCACCATGCGCGCCACGGTCGCCGAGCAGTTCACGCTCGTGAGGATCCCGATGTAGTTGCGCGTCGCCACGCGCCCGTCGGCGCGCACGATGCCCTGGAAGGTCGCCTGCGGCGCGATGGGGTCCACCGGCTTCACGCCGGCGCAGAACGCGTAGTCGCGCTCGAAGTCGCCCATGGCGAGGTTGTGCACGTGCACGTGGTCCCCGGGGCGAATCGCCTGCGTGGCGAAGCCGATGATCTGGTTGTAGCGGCGCACGGGCTTGCCCGGTTCGACGGCGCGCGTCGCGAGCTTGTGGCCGGCGGGGATCATGGCTTCGGCGCGCACGTTCTCGCGCGGCAGCGTAGTGCCGGCCGGGATCTCGACTCGCGCGATGACTACATCGTCATCGGGGTGGAGCCGGATCGCGAGGTCGGCGGCTTGCAGCACAGCTAGTGATTATCCCTCGGAACGAAAGCCCCGCTCTTCCCTGCGAGAAAATCCAGGTCCGCGCCCTCGTGCGCCTGCAGCACGTGGTCGAAGTACAGCTTCCAGTACCCCCGCGACAGCGGGGCCTTGGGCCTCTTCCATTTCGCGCGGCGCCTGGCGAGTTCCTTTGGCGAGACCAGGAGCTGCAATCGGCGTTTCGCCACATCCAGCTCGATAAGGTCGCCGTTCTCCACCAGCGCGAGCGCGCCGCCCGCCGCGGCCTCGGGCGAGACGTGCAGGATCACCGTGCCGTAGGCGGTGCCGCTCATGCGCGCATCCGAAATCCGCACCATGTCGGTGATGCCCTTCTTCAGGAGCTTCGGGGGCAGCGGCATGTTGCCCACCTCGGCCATGCCCGGATAGCCCTTGGGGCCGCAGTTCTTCAGCACCAGGATCGACTTGGCGTCGACCTCGAGGTCCGGATCGTCGATGCGCTTGTGGAAGTCCTCGATGCTCTCGAACACCACGGCGCGCGCCTTGTGCCTGAGCAGCTTCGGCGTCGCCGCCGAGGGCTTGACGATTGCCCCGTCCGGGCACAGGTTGCCGCGCAGCACGGCGATGCCGGTGTCCTTCTTGAACGGCTTCTTGAACGTGTGGATCACGTCGCGGTTCCAGCAGGGCGCGTCCTTGTTGTTGTCCCAGATCGAGCGGCCGTTGGCGGTGACTGCTCCCTTGTGCAGCTTGCCGTTCTCGCCCAGCTCGCGGATCACCGCGGGGAGCCCTCCCGCGTAATAGAAGTCCTCCATCAGGTACTTGCCCGACGGCATGAGGTTGACGAGCGTGTGCACGCCGCGCCCGAGGCGATCCCAGTCCGAGAGCTTCAGGTCCACGCCGATGCGCCGCGCGATCGCCGTGAGGTGGATCACGGCGTTGGTCGAGCCGCCGATCGCCGCGTTGACGCGGATCGCGTTCTCGAACGCCTGGCGCGTGAGGATCTTCGACAGGTTGAGCTTCTCCTTCACCATCTCCACCGCGCGCCGGCCCGCCATGCGCGCGAGAACGTTGCGGCGCGCATCGACCGCGGGAATCGCCGCGTTGCCCGGCATGCCGACGCCGAGGGACTCGACCATCGAGGCCATGGTGGAAGCCGTGCCCATCGTCATGCAGTGGCCGTGCGAGCGGTGCATGCAGGACTCGGCCTCGTGGAATTCCTCGACTGTGATCTTGCCGGCGCGCAGGTCTTCCGACATGGACCACACGTTGGTGCCCGAGCCGATGTCGGTGCCCCGGTACTTGCCCGAGAGCATCGGGCCGCCCGACACCGCCACCGTCGGCAGGTCGACGCTCGAGGCGCCCATCAGCAGCGCGGGCGTCGTCTTGTCGCAGCCGACGAGCAGCACCACGCCGTCGAGCGGGTTGGCGCGGATCGACTCCTCGACGTCCATGCTGGCGAGATTGCGGTACAGCATCGCCGTGGGCCGGAGCAGCGTCTCGCCGAGCGACATCACCGGAAACTCGAGCGGGAAGCCGCCCGCCTCGAGGACTCCCGCCTTCACGTGCTCGGCAATGGTGCGGAAGTGCGAATTGCACGGCACGAGCTCGGAGTAGGTGTTGCAGATGCCGATCACGGGCCGGCCGTCGAACTGGTCCTGCGGGATGCCGCGGTTCTTGGTCCAGCTGCGGTAGATGAAGCCGTAGATGTCCTGGCGGCCGAACCACTGCACGCTGCGCAACGGAATCGTCTTCTTGGCCATGTCAGTACGTCGCCCTTCCGCCGGAGATGTCGAACACGCCCGCGGTGGTGAAGGAGCAGTCCTCGGTCGCGAGCCAGCAGGCCATCGCCGCGATCTCGTCCACCTTCACGAAGCGGCCCATCGGGATCTTCGACAGCATGAACTGCGCGAACTCCGGCGTCACCTGGTCGAGGATGGCAGTCTGCGCCGCGGCGGGCGTGATGCAGTTGACCAGCACGCCGGTCTTCGCGAGCTCCTTGCCGAGCGCCTTGGTGAAGGCGATGAGCCCGCCCTTCGCAGCCGCGTAGGCGGCGGCGTTCGGATTGCCCTCCTTGCCAGCCACGGAGGCGATGTTGACGATGCGCCCGTAGCCTGCCTTCACCATGTGCGGCACCACCGCGCGGCAGCAGAGGAACGGGCCGTTCAAGTCGACGTCGATCACGCGCTTCCATTCGTCCACCGGGTACTCGACGACGGGCATCGTGGGGCCCGCGATGCCGGCATTGTTGACGAGGATGTCGATGCGGCCGAGTTCCGCGATCGCGCGCGCGGCGGCGCGCTCGACCGCCTTCTGATCGGCGACGTCCACCGGATCGTCCTTCGATCCCACGTCCCAGATGCGCACCTTCGCGCCCGAGGCCTCGAGGCGCTGCACGATCGCCGCGCCGATGCCGATGCGCCCGCCGGTCACCACCGCGATGCGTCCCTTCAAGTCGAGCTGGTTCATGCCTGCGTCCCCGCCTCCTTCCAGTCCTTGCTGTAGCGCTTCCTGGTCATGTCCATGTGCCGGTGCATCGCCGCGCGCGCTGCCGACGGCTTGCGCGCGAGGATCGCGCGCAGCACGGCGTCGTGCTCGCGTAGCGTCTCCCCGGCCATCGCCGGGTACTCGAGCTTGGTCTCCAGCGCCCGGTACAGCGGCCCCACGCGCTGGTCCCACAGCGTCTCGACCACGAGCACGAGCGCGCTGTTGTCCGTGGCTTCGGCGATGCGCACGTGGAACGCGCGGTCGGCGCCGAGCGGATTGTGGTGGCGCTGTGCCTCGTGCTGCAAGTCCGCGTGCGCGCGCGAGATCGCGCGCAGCTGGGTCGCCGTGCCGTGCCGGGCGGCGAGCGCCGCGCAATCGCCCTCGATCATCCAGCGCGCGCGGATCACCTCGAAGGGGCCGGAGTCGTCGCTGAGCTGCGCGCCCGGCGCGCCTCGCGCGGGCCGCGCGACGTAGATTCCCGAGCCGACGCGCACCTCGAGCAGTCCCTCCACTTCCAGCGCGATCAGCGCCTCGCGCAGGCTCGGGCGCGACACGCCCAGGCGCCGCGCGAGATCGCGCTCCGCCGGCAGGCGCTCGCCGGGCGCCACCCGACCCCTGGTGATCAGGCGACGGATCTGGTCCGCGATCTGGCGATACAGCCGGCGCGGCTCGACGGCCTGAAGGCGCATGGTCGGGGCAGCCTAGTGGCGCGCCGGCGCATTGGTCAAGTGGTCAGACCGCTTTGCTCATGTTGCGGCGCGCCAGCCACGTTCTTCTTGACGCGCGCGACGCGGTTGTGATTTCCTGCGGGGCGCAGTCCGCGCAGGCGGGCGCGCGACGGGGGCGGGGAACCCCTGCGTTGAGGGAGGAGGGGCGCTTGGCTGAAGCGAACGTACGGGCGGTATCGCGCGCGCTGGACCGCTTCGCGGAATGGTGCGGGTTGCTGTTCTGCTGGATGATCGTCCCGCTGGTCTGCGCGATGGTCTACGAGGTGATCGCGCGCTACGCCTTCCACGCCGCGACCATCTGGTCGTACGACGTTTCCTACATGCTGTATGGCGCGCACTTCATGCTCGGCGCGGCCTACACGCTGCTGCGCGGCGGGCACATCCGCACCGACGTCTTCTACATGAACTGGTCCGCGCGCACCAAGGGCGTCGTCGACGCGAGCCTGTACCTGTTCTTCTTCTTCCCTGGCATCGCGCTGTTCTTCTGGATGGGGTTGCAGGAGGGCCTGCACTCGCTCGATATCTGGGAAGTTTCCGACGCGAGCCCGTGGCGCCCCATGATCTGGCCGCTGAAGATGTGCATTCCCGTCTCGGCGGCCCTGCTTCTCGTGCAGGGCGTGTCCGAGTTCCTGAAGAGCGCGTATGCCGCCGTCAAGGGCGAGGCCCTATGAGCAACGAGTACCTGGGCCTCATCCTGCTCGGCGCGCTGCTCGCCGGCATCTTCGTCGGCTTCCCGATCGCCTTCACGCTGATCATCCTGTCGGTGGTCTTCGGCTACATCGGCTTCGGCGACACGGTGTTCTACCTGATGGTGTTCCAGACCATCGGCCTGATGAAGGAGGAGACGCTCGCCGCGGTGCCGCTGTTCATCTTCATGGGCCACGTGCTGGAGCAGGCCGGGCTGATGGAGCGATTGTTCAAGTCCTTCCAGCTCATCCTCGCGCCGGTGCGCGGCTCGCTCTATCTCGGCGTGCTGCTCACGGCGACGCTGTTCGCCACCGCCACTGGCATCATTGGCGCGTCGGTCACGGTCATGGGCCTGATGGCCGCGCCCGCCATGATCAAGGCGGGCTACGATCCGAAGATGTCCGCCGGCGCGATCACCGCCGGCGGCACGCTCGGCATCCTGATCCCGCCCAGCGTCATGCTGGTGGTGATGGGGCCGGTGGTGGGCGTGTCCATCATCAAGCTGTTCGCCGCCGCCATCATCCCGGGACTGATCCTCGCCGGGCTGTACATCGGCTACTGCATGGTGCGCAGCCACCTCGATCCGAAGCTCGGCCCGCCGCTGCCGCGCGACCAGTGGGCGACTTCGGTCGGCCAGGTGGTGTGGGAGTTCGCCGCCGGCATCGTGCCGATGGCCACCATCATGTTCGCGTCGCTGGGCAGCATCATCTTCGGGCTGGCGACGCCCACCGAAGCGGCGGCCATGGGCGCCGCGGGCGCGGTGCTGCTGACGCTGTTCTACGGACGGCTGAGCTTCAGGGCGATCCGCGAGGCGGCGCTGAAGACGCTGGAGACTTCGAGCCTGGTGCTGTTCCTCGCCGTGGCCTCGAACGTCTATGGCGCGGTGTTCACGCGCCTGGGCACGAGCACCATGATGGCGGAAACCATGCTCGCGCTGCCGATCTCGCCGGACGCGATGCTGCTGCTGCTCATGGCGCTCATCTTCGTGCTCGGCTGGCCCCTCGAGTGGCCGGCGATCGTGTTCATTTTCCTGCCGATCTTCATGCCGGTGGTGGAAGGCCTGAAGATCGACCTGGTCTGGTTCTGCACGCTGGTGGCGGTCAACCTGCAGACGGCGTTCCTGTCCCCGCCGGTGGCGATGGCGGCGTACTATCTGAAGGCGGTGGCGCCCAAATGGGAGCTGGGGCAGATCTACCGCGGCATGGCGGCCTTCATGGTGCTGCAGATGTTCGGGCTCGCCATCGTGTTCTTCTTTCCACAGACGGCGCTTTGGCTGCCGACTGTGTTGTTCGGCAAGACTTAGGAATGGAATGGCGCGTGGACCATGCAGCGCGCCGAGCGGAGGAGACGGATCTTGACGAAGGGCGTGGCGCTGCCTGGCATGCAGGACGTCAAGCGATGGGTTCAATCGCGCCCCGAGCGCAGGGGCATTCTAGGTGAAGGAGGAGACATGCAGAAGCTGACTCGTGTAGCAATCGCCGCGGCGGCGCTCGGCCTCGCGGCCACGGGACCCGCCTGGGCGCAGAAGCCCATGGTGCTGAAGGGCCAGTCGTCGCACCCGGCGTCGTCCAACTTCCACCAGGTCTTCAAGACCTGGGGCGAGACGGTGGAGAAGATGTCGGGCGGCAAGGTGAAGATGGAGGTGCTGCCGGCCGGCGCCGTGGTGCCGGCGTTCGAAGTGTTCGACGCCACGTCGCGCGGCGTGCTCGAGGTCGGGGCCTCGCCGTTCGGCTACATCCTCGGCAAGAGCCTGGCCGGGATTCCGCTCTCGCACGGCCCGCTGTTCGGCATGGACGGTGTCGACTACTTCGGCTGGTACTACGACGGCGGCGGCATGAAGCTGCTGGAGGAGTTCTACCGCGACATCATCAAGCTGAACCTGGTGAGCTTCCCGGTGCCGACCGACTACCCGCAGGGCCTGGGCTGGTTCAAGAAGCCGATCACCAGCCTCAACGACCTGAAGGGCATCAAGTACCGGATCTACGGCATCGGCGCGGAGACCTACAAGCGCCTCGGCGTCTCGGTGGTCACGCTGCCCGGTGGCGAGATCGTGCCGGCCATGGAGCGCGGCGTCATCGAGGGCTCGGAGTGGATCAACTGCCTGGAGGACAAGAAGCTCGGCCTGCACAACGTGGCGAAGCACTACTACACGCCCGGCATGCACGAGCCCGTGACCGGCGGGCAGCTGATGGTCAACGGCAACACCTGGAAGAAGCTTGGGCCCGACGTGCAGGAGATGCTGAAAGTCTCGAGCGTGTACGCGGTGACCAAGCGCAATGCCGAGTTCGTGCGCGAGACGGCCGAGGCCTGCAAGGAGCTGATCGCCGGCGGCACGCAGATGCACAAGACGCCCGACGAGATCCTGATCAGCTTCCTGAACGAGTGGGAGAAGATCCAGGCCGAGTACGCAGCCAAGGACCCGTTCTACAAGAAGGTCATCGACAGCCAGAAGAAGTACGCGGAGCTGGTGGTGCCGTTCCGCCTGTCCTGGTACCCGCCGTACGACTTCGCGGGCAAGTACTACTGGAAGGACAAGGTGTACCTCAAGTAGCGCGCGGCAGCTGAGCGCGGCGGGCGCCGGGGCAACTCGGCGCCCGTTGCATTTATAATCGCTGCCCTTCCGGGCAAAGGACGGCATCGGTGGCAGGCAGACTCGCAGGCAAGACCGCATTCATCACCGCCGCGGCGCAGGGCATCGGCCGTGGCGCGGCGCTCGCCTTCGCGCGCGAAGGCGCCAAGGTGTGGGCGACTGACATCAACGCCCAGGCGCTCGCCGGGCTGGAAGGCAAGGACGGCATCCGCACGCGGGTGCTCGACGTCCTCGACGAGGCGGCGATCGGCAAGGTGGCCGGCGAGGTCGGCGCGATCGACGTGCTGTTCAATTGCGCGGGGTTCGTGCACCACGGCACGATTCTCGACTGCGCGCCCAAGGACTGGGACTTCAGCTTCAACCTGAACGTGAAGTCCATGTATCTGGTCACGCGCGCCTTGCTGCCGGGCATGCTGAAGAAGGGCGGCGGCTCGATCATCAACATGTCGTCGATCGCCTCGAGCGTGAAGGGGCTGCCCAACCGTTTCGTGTACGGCGCCACCAAGGCCGCGGTGGTCGGGCTCACCAAGGCGATCGCCGCCGACTACGTGAAGCAGGGCATCCGCTGCAACTGCATCGGCCCGGGCACCGTGGACACGCCCTCGCTGCAGGGGCGCATCAACGCCTTCGCCGATCCGGCGCAGGCGCGCAGGGACTTCATCGCGCGGCAGCCCATGGGCAGGCTCGGCACGGTCGACGACATCACGGGAATCCTGGTGTTCCTCGCCTCGGACGAGTCGCTGTTCGCGACGGGCAACATGTATTCGATCGACGGGGGGATGACGATATGAAGCTATGCCGCTACGGCAAGGACGGATTCGAGAAGCCCGGCATGATCGACGGCGAGGGCAAGCTGCGCGATCTTTCCAAGGTGGTGCAGGGCATCGGCCCGAACGAGATCTCCCCGCGCGGGCTGAAGATGCTCTCCAAGGTGAAGCCCGAGTCGCTGCCGGTGGTCTCCAACAGCCCGCGCCTCGGCGTGCCGTACGTCGGCATCAGCAAGTTCATCGCCATCGGGCTGAACTACAGCGACCATGCAAAGGAAGCCGGCATGCCGATTCCCGCCGAGCCGATCGTCTTCTCCAAGGCGACCAGCTGCATCAGCGGGCCGAGCGACGACATCATCCAGCCCAAGGGCTCGACCAAGCTCGACTGGGAGCTGGAGCTCGGCGTGGTGATCGGCAGCAAGGCGCAGTACGTGGCGGTGGACGAGGCGCTCGAGCACGTCGCCGGCTATTGCGTGGTGAACGACGTCTCCGAGCGCGCTTTCCAGCTCGCCACCAGCCAGTGGGACAAGGGCAAGGGCTTCGACACCGGCGGGCCGATCGGGCCGTGGCTGGTGACCACCGACGAGATCCGCGACCCGCAGAACCTCGACATGTGGCTGGACCTCAACGGCAAGCGCATGCAGTCGGGCAACACGCGCACCATGATCTTCAGCGTCGCGCAGATCGTGTCGCACGTCAGCCAGTACATGACGCTCCTGCCGGGCGACATCATCACCACCGGCACGCCGCCGGGCGTGGGCATGGGCATCAAGCCCAATCCGGTGTGGCTCAAGCCGGGCGACGTGCTGACGCTCGGCATCCGCGGGCTGGGCGAGCAGCGCCAGAAGATCGTCGCCTGGCCCGGCTAGCAGCGCCCGCTAGAACATCGAGCTGGAGAAGCCGCCGTCCACCGGCAGCGCGGTGCCGGTGACGAAATCGCTCGCGCGGCTGCAGAAGAACACCGCGGTGCCGGCGAGATCGGCGGGATCGCCCCAGCGCCGGGACGGGGTACGCGCCACCACGCGGTCGTGCGCCTCGGGGAAGTTGCGGCGCAGGCCGCGCGTGAGCTCCGTGTCGATGAACCCCGGCAGGATGCTGTTCACCTGGATGTTGTCTTTCGCCCAGGCCGCGGCGAGGCTCTTGGTGAGCTGCACCACGGCGCCCTTGGTCGCCGCGTACACGGGCCCCTTGTCAAAGCCGAAGATGCTCGTCATCGAGCCGATGGTGACGATCTTGCCGCCGCCGCGGCGCTTCATTTCCGGGTAGGCGGCCTGGCAGCACTGGAAGACGCTGGTGAGGTTGGTATCGACGATCTGATGCCATTCTTCGGCCGCGTAGTCCTCCGGCGGCTTGCGGATGTTGATCCCGGCGTTCGCCACCAGGATGTCGAGGCCGCCGAAATGTCTCACCGTGTCGGCCACCATGCGCGTCACTTGAGCCGTCTCGTTCACGTCCGCGACCAGCGCGAGCGCCTTGCCGCCGAGCGCCTTCGCGGCAGCGGCGTTCTTCTGGGCATTCCGACCCGCGATCGCGACCTGGGCGCCAGCCTGCGCGAGCCCTTGCGCGATCCCTAGGCCGATGCCCCCGTTGCCCCCGGTGACCAGAGCAATTCTTCCTGTGAGATCAAATGGATTCATGGCAAAAGTGTAATCGGGTAAGCTAATCGCCAGCAATCCCCGCCATGACCAACCTGCGCATCAATACCGAGCGGCTCTGGGGCTCGCTCATGGAGCTGGCACGCATCGGCGCCACGCCGAAGGGCGGCGTGAAGCGGCTCACGCTCACTGACGAGGACCGGCGGGCGCGGGACCTGTTCGTGCGCTGGGCGCGCGAGGCCGGACTTGCGGTCGAGGTCGACGCCGTGGGCAACATCTTCGCGCGCCGCGCCGGGACGGACGCCGCGGCCGCGCCCGTCGCCATGGGCAGCCACCTCGATTCGCAGCCTTCGGGCGGCAAGTTCGACGGCGCCTACGGCGTCATGGCGGGCCTTGAAGTGCTGCGCACGCTCGAGGACGCCGGCGTGCGCACGCGCGCGCCGCTCGAGGTGGTCTCCTGGACCAACGAGGAGGGATCGCGCTTTACGCCGGTGATGATGGGCTCGGGGGTGTTCGCCAACGTCTTCCCGCTTTCGCACGTGCGCGCGCAGAAGGACATCGACGGCGTCACCGTCGGCGACGCGCTGCAGGGCATCGGTTACGCCGGCGCCGCCGCGCCGCATGGACTCGGCGCCTACCTCGAGGCGCACATCGAGCAGGGCCCGGTGCTGGAGGCCGAAGGCAGGACGATCGGCGTCGTGCAGGGCGCGCTGGGACAGCGCTGGTACGACGTCACGGTCACCGGCCAGGACGCGCACGCCGGCCCGACGCCGATGGAGCTGCGGCGGGACGCGTTGCTCGGCGCGAGCCGGATCATCCAGGAAGTGAACCGCATCGCGCGCGCCTTTCCCGACAACGCGCGCGGCACCGTGGGCTTCCTGCAGGTCAAGCCCAACTCGCGCAACGTTATCCCCGGCGAAGTGCGCACCACGGTCGACTTCCGCAATGCCAGGGCGGCTACGCTCGACGCGATGTGCGCGGAGCTCGAGCGCGGGGTGCGTGCGATCGAGGCGGAATGCCGTGTGCGCGTCGAGTTGCGCGAGAACACCTATTTCCAGCCCTGCGAGTTCGACCCAGCCATGGTGGCGGGGGTGCGCGCGGCGGCCGCGGCCCTCGGCTTGTCCCACCGTGACATCGTCAGCGGCGCGGGGCATGATGCCGTCTATGTCGCGCGCGTCGCACCCACGGCCATGATCTTCATCCCCTGCGAGGGAGGGATCAGCCACAACGAGATCGAGAGCGCCACCCCGGCCGACCTGGCCGCGGGCTGCAACGTGCTGCTGCACGCGGCGCTCGGCAAAGCCGGTGTCGCGGACTCTCGCCGCGCCGCCTAGGAGAACCCCATGAACGACCGTGTCCCGCTGCCCGCCAGCCTCGAGCAATCCGCCTTCTTCATGCCGTTCAGCATGAACCGGCAGTTCAAGAAGTCGCCGCGCCTCATGGCGCGCGCCGAGGGGATCTACTACTACACGCCGGAGGGCAGGAAGCTGATCGACGGCACCTCGGGCCTGTGGTGCGTGAACGCCGGGCACTGCCGCAAGCGCATCGTCGAGGCGGTGCAGAAGCAGGTCGCGGAGCTCGACTTTGCGCCCGCGTTCCAGATGGGCCATCCGCTCGCCTTCGAGTTCGCCGACCGCCTCGCGGCGCTCGCGCCCGGCGACCTGAAGCGCATCTTCTTCACCAACTCGGGATCCGAGTCGGTGGACACCGCGCTCAAGCTGGCGCTCGCCTATCACCGGGCGCGCGGCGAGGGCCACCGCATGCGCCTGATCGGCCGCGAGCGCGGCTACCACGGCGTCAATTTCGGCGGCACCGCCGTGGGCGGCATCGTCGGCAACCGCAAGATCTTCGGCGCGCTGGTCGCCGGAGTCGACCATCTGCGCCATACCCACGACCTGGCGAAGAACGCCTTCTCGCGCGGGCAGCCGAAGCACGGCGCCGAGCTGGCCGACGACCTCGAGCGCCTGTGCGCGCTGCACGACCCCTCGACCATCGCCGCGGTGATCGTAGAGCCGGTCGCCTGCTCGGGCGGCGTGCTGGTGCCGCCGGTAGGCTACCTCGAGCGGCTGCGCGAGATCTGCGACCGGCACGGCATCCTGCTCATCTTCGACGAGGTGATCACCGCCTGGGGACGCCTCGGCAAGCCCTTCGGCGGGCAGCATTTCGGCGTGCTGCCGGACCTGATGACCACCGCCAAGGGCATCACCAACGGCACGGTGCCGATGGGCGCGGTGTTCATGCGCGAGCGCATCTACGAGGCCTTCATGACCGGCCCGGAAATGGCGATCGAGATGCCGCACGGCTACACCTATTCGTCGCACCCGCTCGCCTGCGCGGCGGGGCTCGCGACGTTGCAGGTGTACGAGGAAGAGGGGCTGCTGACGCGCGCCGCCGAGCTCTGGCCCTACTGGGAGGAGCAGGCGCATGCGCTCAAGGGCCTGCCGCACGTGATCGACATCCGCAACATCGGCCTGATCGCGGCGATCGAGCTCGCGCCGCGCGCCGGCGCGCCGGGCGCGCGCGGCCTCGATGTGCACGTCAAGGCGTTCGAGTCGGGCGCCTACATCCGCGTGGCGGCGGACACGATTGCGCTGGCGCCGCCGCTGATCATCGGCAAGAGCGAGATCGACCAGCTGTTCGACATCGTGCGCGCGACCTTGCGGGCCACCGCATAGCGCGCCAGGGAGGACCCATGCAGCCCATGAAACGCATCGCCCGCCGGGCGACGACCATCCTGATCGGACTTGCGGCCATCGCGCCGGCGCCCGTCCTGTACGCGCAGGCCGCCGTGGGGACGCAGATGGCGGCCCTGCAGAAGCCCGCGGCGCCCGCGGCGTCGCCGAGATTCAACGACGTGATGACCGCGGTCATCTATGGCGACCGGGAAACGGTCGCCCAGCTGCTGGACTACGGTCGCTGGGTGGACAAGCCGGACTCCAACGGCCTGACGCCGCTCATGGTCGCCGTGCACCTGCGCGACGAAGCCATGGTGCGCCTGCTTCTCGAGCGCGGCGCCGACGCGAGCCGGCAGGCGCCCGGCGGCGACGTGGCGATCGACATGGCGCGCGCCAGCGGCGAAGGGGCGATCGAGAAGCTGCTGCTCGGCGCCAGCCGCCGCCCGTAGGTTGCGGCGGGCCGGCGCTCGCCTACTTGGCGGCGGCGCGCACCACGCCCAGGCGACGGGCGCGCGTCTGCTGCTTCAGTCGCGGCGGTGTGACCAGGTCGCGCACGAAGTTGGGCAGGGCGAACACGCCCTCGTGCGTCTCGCCGTTGTAGAAGCGCAGCTCGGTCATCTTGCGCTGCTCGATGCGCCGGTCGATCTCGTCGGCCGTATAGGCCTTCGGATCGAGCTTGTCGGAACACACCGTCATGGCCCACAGCGACCCGTAGAGCGGGATGTACATCGTGTAGGGACGCACGATGCGGAAGATGCCGTTCAGGCGCTGGGCCAGCTCCTCCACCCGCCCGGGTTGCGCCACGGGCGAGCCGATATGCAGGGCGAGCGCGCCCCCCGGGGCGAGCGCGTGCCGGCATTGCTGGAAGAACTCGGGCGAGTAGAGCGCCTCGGCAGGCCCCATGGGGTCGTTCAAGTCCAGCGCGATCAGGTCGAAGCGCTCCTGCGTGTCGCGCACGAACTTCATGCCGTCCCCGACCAGCACGCGCAGCTTCGGGTTGTCGAACACCCCGTGGTGCACGGCCTGGAAGTGCTCCTTGGCCACCTGGATCACGTCCGGGTCGATCTCGCACATGGTCACCTGCTCGACCGACGGGTGCTTGAGCGCCTCCTCGGACGAGCCGCCGTCGCCGCCGCCAATGATCAGCACCTTCTTCGGCGCCGGGTGCGCGGTGAGCGCCGGGTGGATCAGGTTCTCGTGGTAGACGAACTCCTCCCGCTCGGAGGTCATGTTGTACCCGTCGAGGCGGAAGATCTTGCCGTAGTGCGGCGTGTCGTAGACCTCCAGGCGCTGGAAGCGCGTCTGCCAGTCGGCGATCTGCCGCGTGGCCTTGATGTAGAACCCGGTCGAGTCGTTGAGCCGCTCCGTCAGCAGGTGCCCGCCGCGCTCCACCTCGTGGCGCGCGATCTCCCCGGGCTGGAAGTAGCCGACGATCGCGTCGAACAGCGTCCTCGCCTTGGCGCTGTTGTCGTCGCTGTAGTTGCAGACGTAGACGTCGAGCGTCAGCCCCTGCTTCTCGGGCCAGGTATGGATGGCGAGGTGCGACTCGGCGAGCACCACGGTGCCGGTGAAGCCGGACCCCTCGAACTGGTGAAAGCTCGCGTCCATCGTCGTCAGCCCGGAGGCCGCGACGAACTCCAGGCACTTGGCCTTGAAGCCCTCGCCGTCGAGCAGCAGCTGCGGGTCGCAGCGACAACCGCCCAAGTCACCGATGAGATGCAGACCGTTCATTTTCCAGCTCCCCGAAAAACGAGAAGGCGCAGCCCTGCACGTGTTCCAGGCTGCGCCCTCGCGTTACCGCCTTGCGGCGTAGAACCGAGTCGTTCAATGTCGTTCAATTCGTTCAAGACCCCGCTTGGGCCGCCCCGCACTTACACATGCGGAGCTAAGCACCGGTTCAACTCTGGCGCCGGATTTCGGCAGAAACTGCGTCGATCAGGCGCCGCGCGATCGAGATTTTGCTTGGAAGTTTAGGCAATTGCAATACATCGAACCAGTCCGCCGCCTCGATTTCTCCCGCTTCCGGACGGATCGCGCCGTCCGCCCAGTCGCAGACGAAGGCGATCATCAGGCTGTGGGGAAAAGGCCACGGCTGGCTCGCGAAGTAAGACAGGTTGGTGACCGTCACGCCGACTTCCTCGGCGAGTTCGCGCGCCACGCACTGCTCGAGCGTCTCGCCGGGCTCGACGAAGCCGGCGAGCGCGCTGTACATGCCGGGGGGGAAGTGCGGGCTGCGCCCGAGCAGCAGCTCGCGGCCGCGGCGCACGAGCGCCATGACCGCCGGCGCGACGCGCGGGTAGGCCGTCAGGCTGCAGGCCGGGCAGACGCGCACGCGCTCCTCGGCGCGCGGCTCCGTGGGCGCCCCGCAGCGGCCGCAGAACTGATGGTCGCGGTCCCACTGCAGGAGCTGCAGCGCGCGTCCGGCCAGGGCGAAATGCGCGTCCTCCAGCACCGTGAACAGCGAGCGCATCCCCGTCCAACCATAGCCGGATGGAGCGTCCGCCGAGGCCACTTCCGCAGCCCAGCAGCCCAGCCCCCCGAGGGCCCCAAGATATAGCGTTCGAAGGGGGGAAGCCCACAAGCGGTTGTTGTTTTTTAGCAACGGCAAGCGGGCGGCGCTGGGTCGATGGGGCACGCGCGGATCGTCGCTGGGCCGGGAGTCCGGCGGGCCCAGCTCGACGAGGAGCTGATCGCCGCGGAACACGAACCACAGCGCCGCGCCGCCGCCCTGCGGCGGCCGCACGCCGCCCGCGAACTCCGCCGGCGTCATGAAGGGCATCTCGGCCATCGGCCGATTATAGGAGCGCCGGTTCAGCCGACGGTGCGCGCGACGAGCGCCGCGCCGTCCTCCAGCAGGAACGCCTTGAACGCCTGCGCGAGCGGCGAGAGGCGCTTGCGCTCGCGGTGGATCGCGTACCAGTCGCGCGTCACCGGCGTGCCGCTTACCGCGAGCACCGCGAGGCGTCTGGCGGCGAGCTCCAGGCCGACCGTGTGCAGCGAGATGAAGGAGATGCCCATGCCCGCCATGACCGCCTGCTTGATGGTCTCGTTCGAGCTCATCTCGATCGTCTCGCGCGGCCGGAAGGCGCGCTGCGCGAAGAAGCGCTCCATCGCGGTGCGCGTGCCCGAGCCGCGCTCGCGGATGATGAAGGTCTCGTCCGCGAGGCGCGCGAGCGGCATGCGGCGGCCGCGGGCGAGCGGGTGGTCCGGCGCCGCGACGATCGCCAGCGGGTTGCGCGCGAAGGCGACAGCGACGGTGTCCAGGCCGCGCGGCGGGGTGCCCATGACGACCAGGTCGACGGTGTTGTCGGTCAGCTCGCGCACCACGGCTTCGCGGTTGCTGACCGAGAGGCGCACGCGGATCCCGGGGTGGCGGCGGCGGAACTCCGCCAGGAGCTTCGGCACGTGGTACTTGGCGGTGCTCACTGCCGCGATCGACAGCTCGCCGCCGCCCGTGCCGCGCAGCGCGGCGATCGCGTCCTCGGCCTCGCGCAGCCGCAGCATCACCGCGCGCGCGCAGTCGGCGACTTCGCGCCCCGCGGGGGTGATGTCGATGCGCCGCCCCATCTGCTCGCACAGCGGCAGGCCGATCTCCTGCTCGAGCTGGCGCACCTGCATCGACACGGCGGGCTGCGTGAGGTGCAGCTCGGCGGCCGCGCGCGAGTAGGAGCGGTGGCGCGCCACCGCCTCGTAGACGCGCAGCCGCCGCAGGCTCGAGTGCTTGAGAGACATTTTCAAGTGAATCTTATAGGAGCGATAAGAAACTGTGAATTGTGCTTATGGCATGCCCGGCGTACAAAGGCCGGGTACCTACGGAGGCCGCATGGGCAAGCTGGAGCAGATGAAGACACCGACGGACGCGGGCGCGCGCTACAAGGCGGGCGTACTCAAGTACGCGCAGATGGGTTACTGGGAGCCGCAATACCAACCGCAGGACACCGACGTCCTGGCGCTGTTCCGCATCACGCCGCAGGACGGCGTCGATCCGGAGGAAGCCGCGGCGGCCGTGGCGGGGGAGTCCTCGACCGCGACCTGGACCGTGGTCTGGACCGACCGCCTCACGGCCTGCGACATGTACCGCGCCAAGGCCTACAAGGTCGAGCCGGTGCCGGGTGCGCCGGGGCAGTACTTTGCCTACATCGCCTACGACCTGGACCTGTTCGAGCCGGGCTCGCTCGCCAACCTGACCGCCTCGATCATCGGCAACGTCTTCGGCTTCAAGCCGTTGAAGGCGCTGCGGCTGGAGGACATGCGGCTGCCGGTGGCGTACGTGAAGACCTTCGATGGCCCGCCGACCGGCATCGTGGTGGAGCGCGAGCGCCTGGATAAGTTCGGCCGGCCGCTGCTCGGCGCGACG
>Ga0224510_10000141_pt1 | contig 61831 bp, 58 predicted proteins | sample SF_May12_sed_USG_FD_170161 | JGI IMG/M metagenome (GOLD analysis project Ga0224510, IMG submission 170161) | Sediment microbial communities from San Francisco Bay, California, United States - SF_May12_sed_USGS_4_1 | ecosystem: Environmental > Aquatic > Marine > Sediment | place: USA: California... | reverse complement strand
TCTCCCTAAGAGAGGTCCGGCGCCTGACGTTCCCAGAGAACGCCCGGCCCATAACCCATACTGACCTCCGTGGTTCCCGCTCAGGGAACCCTGTCTGCTCGCCGCCTCGTTACGCGGCAGCGGTCGCCATGGATCCGAACGAATCCTCCTCGGACAACAATCGATCCATATCCAGCAACGCCACCAGTTTGTCTCCCGACTTTCCGATGCCGTTGAGAAAACTCACGTCGACCCTTTCGCCGAACTGCGGCGGGACCTGGATATCCTTCTTGTCGATGTTCAACACATCCGACACGGAATCCACTACCAATCCCATCACCTTGTCGCGCACCACCACGACGATGATGACCGTAAAGGCGGTGTACTCGATCGTCGGCATGCCGAACTTGGTCCGGAGCTCGACGATCGGGACAATCGTCCCGCGAAGATTCAAGACCCCCTTGATATGAGACGGGGTGTTGGGAATCTTCGTCACGGCGGTATAGCCCTTGATCTCCTGGACGCGGAGAATATCCACGCCATAGAGTTCCTCACCCAACACAAATGTCAGAAACTGACTGTCATCCGCCGTCCCTCCGGCTTCTTGACTCGCTTCTCGTATTGCCGTGTCAACCCCCGCTGCAGCCATAGGTCCTCCTTCGTCAAGCTGACGACTCTCGCACCACATGCCTCGGTCGGATGCCACCCGACGGTCGCGCATGCGACCACACGCATCTGAACCCGATACACCCATGTCGGATGATGAGCGGAACTCTTGATGCCGTTCGGCCTTCCGTCCCTCGGGATAGGATCCGGACTTCGGCTGCCTATCCCCTCACTCCGGACCACACCCTATCGTGGAAGAGATGTTTGTATGGATGCACTCGTTGAGCTCTCGCCAGCAACGTCTCCTTTGATTCCGGGCGGACAGGATCCGGCACACAACAATCCCCGATCGGACAGACCGAGACGCACTGTGGCTCGGCAAAATGGCCCACGCACTCCGTACAGCGTTCGTGCGTGATCACGTAGATGCTGTTGTCCACGCCCTGCCCCGCTCCGACCTGATACCCCTGCTCTTCGGCGGCGCTGCGCTTGTCAAATATCGCCTGGTTGGGGCAGGCCGGGAGACAGGCGTCACACGAGATACAGTTGTCATTGATCAGCAACGCCATGGCGTCCCCACACGACACATCCGTCACTCATCGCACGTGAAGCGTTTGGATCCGGAGACAAATGACGCTTCACATTTTCGTGGTTATGCCGCCACCGCCGTGTCTCGACGGGCGATCTCCAAGAGGCCTCGGACATCGAGAATGAACCCGACCGTCCCGTCTCCCAAGATCGTCGCCCCTGCGATACCTTCGACTTTCCTGAAATTCTGCTCCATGCTCTTGATGACCACCTGCTGCTGCCCGAGGATCTCGTCGACCATCACCGCGACACGCTCGCCTTCGGTTTCGAGAATCAGGAGAATGGCCTTCGTGGGCACCGTATGTTCGGGCGTCAAGGCAAAGACTTCGTAGAGTCGAATCACGGGCAAATAGGTGCCCCGCACATTGATGAGCTCGCCTTTTCCGACGACGGTCTTGACCACGCCGTCCTTCGGTTGAACGGATTCCAGGATCGAGAGCAACGGCACGATATAGGTCTCCTGGCCGATCCGAACCGTCATACCTTCGATGATTGCGAGGGTCAGCGGCAGATTCAGGGTGAAGGTGGTCCCTTTCCCTTGTTCCGTCTTAATGGTGACGGTGCCACCGAGCGCTTCGATGTTGCGTTTGACGACGTCCATCCCGACGCCGCGGCCGGATACATCCGTGATCTTCTCCGCAGTCGAAAACCCGGGCTTGAAAATCAGCGGCCAGATTTGGGCGTCGGTCAATTTGTCGTTCTCGCCGACCAAGCCCTGCTTGATGGCCTTGGCCACAATTTTGTCTCGATTCAGGCCACGCCCATCGTCTTCCACGGTGATACAAATATTCCCACCCGCATGGAACGCATTGAGCCGGATTGTTCCGACTTCCGGCTTATTGTTGTCCAGCCGTTCGTCCGGCCCCTCCAGCCCGTGATCGGCAGAATTCCTGACCAAATGCGTCAACGGGTCCCCGATGGACTCGATGACCGTCTTGTCAAGTTCGGTTTCTTCACCAGAGAGCACCAGCTGAATTTTTTTCCCGGCCTTGGCCGACAGGTCACGGACCAGCCTAGGGAAACGGCTGAAGGCCGTGCCGATCGGCAACATGCGGATACTCATGACCCGTTCCTGAATTTCTCGCGTGTTCCGCTCCAGTTCTGCCATCCGCTCAAGCAGCACATGGAGCTGGCCCATCTCAAAGCGCATGCCCAGGTCGCTGAGCATGGATTGCGTAATGACGAGTTCTCCGACCAAATTGATCAGTTTGTCGATCTTCGCTGTATCCACGCGAATGGATGCCGTGTCGGATTTCTTGGCATGTGTGGCAGATTCCTGTTGCCGCTGTTTTTGTAGGGCCTGCTCAACCTGTTGCGGTGTCACCACCTTCTGTTCGACCAGAATCTCGCCGACTTTCTTTTGCTGCGCCAATGCCTGATCCAACGCAGCCGGCGTGACCATTCCGCTTTCGACCAGAATGGCCCCGAGGGGTTTGGGGCCAGCGTCGAGAGTTTCTGGTTGCTGGTGTTGCGTTTCGTATTGAGGGTATTGACTCGCAACGTGAGACTCGGAACCCGCAACCGTCTGCGCCTCGATGGAGAGTTTGCTGTCCTCCCGGACGAACTCGAACACATGCTCGATCGCCTTCACATCCTTTGCCGTGCTGAGCGTCATGCTCCACGAGAGATAGCATCGTTCCGGGTCGATCCCGGCAAGGTCCGGGAGACGTGACAGATCCATCGTGACGTCGGTCAGCGCGCCAAGAGCTTTCAACTCCTTCATGATTTGCAACGGATCGAGGCCGCGCTGGAAGAGCCAGTCGGGTGGCGTCCACTTGATGGCGTACCGCGTCTCCCCATGACTCCCTGCCGCCGCAGTCTGAGCCGGTTTATTCTCCTTTTCCCCCGCACTGCCTGCCGAAGCACCTCCTGCGCTCTCTGAGGCCAACTCTGTGGTCAACTGTTGTACAACGTCGTCATCGACCGCGGCGCCGCTCTTCGTCGAATCAATCAACGTCTTCAAGCAATCCGTCGACTTCAGCAGCAAATCTGCAACCACCGGCGTGACGGCCTTCTGCCCGTTCCTCAGCAAATCGAGCAATGTCTCCATCTTGTGGGTAAACTGCGAGACCGCCGTAAACCCGAACATCCCGGCCCCACCTTTGATGGAATGGGCTGAGCGAAAAATCTTGTTGAGCAAGTCGCGGTCTTCCGGATGCTGTTCTAATGCCAACAACCCCTCTTCGACGATGGCGAGATGCTCCGCCACTTCATCAAAAAACGCATCTTGGAATTGCGCAAAATCATTGCTCATCTCGAACCTCGTGGTTACTGACGAGTCACATCGACTCCGTCGATACGTTTCAAGTTTAAGGTTTCAGGTTCATGTTATCGGAGCGCGGCTTCTCTATCCTCGAAACATGAAACCGGCAACTTGAAACTTGGACGGCGTTTCGCGCCGTCATACCGGCAACACCTTGGCAATCGTTTTCAATAAGATCTCGGGGTTGAACGGCTTTACGATCCACCCCGTGGCTCCTGCGGCTTTTCCTTCTTGTTTCTTCTCCATGGCCGATTCGGTCGTCAACATCAGAATGGGGGTGAACTTGAAGGACGCCAGTTTCCGCAACTCCTTAATCAGGGTGATCCCATCCATCTCCGGCATATTGAGATCCGTGACGACGATGTCCAGCTTGCCTCCCCCGGCCACCTTCTTCACGGCATCTTTCCCGTCTTCGGCTTCGATCACGGTAAAGCCGGCATTCGTCAGTGTGAACGCCACCATCTGACGCATGGTGCGTGAATCATCGACGACTAGCGCTGTTTTCCCCATAATGCTCCTCCGAAATCAGTCCTGCGCCCCAAAGAGCTCACGTCTCCTAGAACAGGGTCACCGAATCCTGGCCTTCCTCCGACAGGCTTGTCGGCACCGGCTCTCCATAGTCCTGGGCGAGCGTCGCCTGATGAAGACGCCGCTCCTCCTCCATCGTGTAGTGTTCCTCAAACTGCACGAAGGCCGCGAGTTCTTGCTGCGCTCCGACATACTCCGGCCCTTTGAGCAGCACGTGCAGATGACGGCTCAGCAAGGCCAGCGCTTGACCGACATGCTCCAATTTTTGACGGGTGATGTCCTGAAACTGCATGGCCACCACACTCTTGCTCACGCTCTCGGTGCGGTCCGCTGAGCTCCCCGCCTGATGCGAGGCCGCCAGCACTCTGAGATGGATCATCAATTCTGCTGCGGCTCGCTCGGTTTCCTGTGTGACGGCCGACAGTTGAGCCTGCAAGACGGGTATCATTTTCAGCGCATCGGTGCCGAAGACTTCCCACGCCCGTTGATGCCCGCGAAGCTTCGTGAGCGCCTGCTCACCCGGCACAGACGAGCCTCCTGCATTCATGGCGTGAGCACCGGCTTCCATCATCACCCTTTTGCCTTCGGCGCCTCGCTCGTGCGAGCGATTGAACGGCTGACACCCTACATCTTGCCTGATCCTACACCGCGCGTTGACCGAACGCGGCGAAGGTGGTTACTCGCTTAGCGATCCCGTAAACCCGAGTTGTGTCAGGTTCCCCTGTAAGCCCTGAGACACGCCGCCCACCAGCATACGTTGTTGTTTCCGCGCCGATAACAACAACTGGATGGCTGCCGTATCGACTCGTTTCACACTACCCAAATCCAGCGACACCAACCCTTCGTTGGTAAACAATTTCACGAGCGCATCCTTGAACTCCCCGACCTCAAAAATCGTGAGATCACCCGTCGGAGCCAGATGTCGTGGGTGTTGCCCTCCAACCTGCTGTACTTGAGAGTCTGTCATTGCTCACCTGCCTCCTGCCTGAACATCGGCGACATGAAAACCACTGGATGTTCTTGTCGGGTCGCTCGGGTGAATACTTGAGGGGAGGACCAATGAAGAATGATCCGGACCAGGATCCTCTGCATTCTCTTGGGCTATCTCATCTACTGGACAGACTGAAACGGGTTTTGACCTGCCTCTTCCGCCGATAGGTCAGGACCGTCCAACTCATTCCCTGTTTCAGGAGTGGGAACCGGCGGCGCCTGTTCAAGAATGACGACCTCGACCCGACGATTCTTGGCCCGCTGTTCCCCATCCGCATTGGGCGTCACGGGTCTGGTGTCGGCATGGCCCACGGCGGACAAGTGATCCGACGTGACTCCATAGAGCTCCGACAGGACCCGCACCACCATCACGGCTCGTGCAGCCGACAGCTCCCAATTGGACGGAAACAGGGCGGTCCGGATCGGGACATTATCCGTGTGCCCCTCCACTCTGGTATGACGGTTGAGCTCCACAATGGCCGCGCTCAGTCCTTCGAGAAACGGCAGCGCTTCGCTGCGGATGGCGGCTTCCCCGCTGTTGAACAGCACCTGATCGGGAATCGTGATCACGATATCTCCATTCACGCGCTCCGTGATCCGCACGAGCGCAAAATGCGGTGCATCCTTAATCGTCTTCACGAGGCTTCTTAACTTCCTGATCACCACTTCCTTGCTGCCCGGCGCACTGGGCGCCGTCAGGGCCGCTTTACTGGCATCCAAAGAAAACACCGCCTTGGACGCCGGTGGAGCAACGACCGGATTCAATGCCGCTTTGATCGATTCGCTCACGGTTCGGTACTTCCCGACATTGACGGATGAAACTGAGTACATCACGACGAAAAATGCAAAGAGCAAGGTGATGAAGTCGGCGTAGGACACGAGCCACCGCTCGTGATTTTCATGTTCCTCGTGTTTATGCTTCGCCATTTAGACGCGTACCTCATGAAGCGTGACATGCAACTGGTGTACATGTTTTGAGTTTCGAGTTTCGGGTTTCACGTTCCACCCAGAAACCTGAAACACGCAACCTGAAACCTCAAGCGATAACCGCGTCACTTCTTCCCTTCCTTCGTCCGCTCGTGATGAGGCAGGAACCCTTCCAACTTCTCCTGTAACAGTCGAGGGTTCTCTCCCTGCGCCAGCCCGACCAGCCCCATAATCATCAGGTTTCGCGAGCCGGCCTCTTCCTTGAGTTTCATCTTGATCTTATTGGCCACGGGCAGAAAGAACAGGTTGGCCGCCCCGACGCCGTAGACCGTCGCGACGAATGCCACGGCGATACCACCGCCGAGCTTGGATGGATCGGCAAGATTTTCCATCACGTGAATCAGCCCCAGCACCGCACCAAGGATGCCGACGGTCGGGGCATATCCACCGGCCGCCTCCCAAACCTTGGCCGCAAGCACCCCTTGCTCTTCGTGATGTTCCACTTCAATCTCGAGAATCTCATGCACGGCCTTCGGATCGGTGCCGTCGACGATCAGCTGGATCCCCTTCTTCATGAACGGATCCTTCACGTCTTTGAGCTTGCCCTCCAGGGCCAGCAGCCCTTGCTTCCGTGAGACGTTCGCGAGATCAAGGATGAGCTTGATGGTCCCTTTATTGTCGATGTGGGGTCCTGCCACCGCCAGTGACAAGGAGCTGACGGCCCTGATAACAACGGAGAGAGGATTCTGGACGCAACAGGCTCCGATGGTGCCGCCCATCACGATGATGAATGCCGTCAATTGGAGAATCGAGCCGATGTGTCCGCCTTCGAGCGCTTGGCCTCCGACGATGGACCCCAAGGCGATCACGATCCCGAGAATTGTCGCGATATCCATTCGCCGTCGCCCTCATGCATGCGGCCGATCACGCATGACCGGTTTCCGCTTCGCACGGTCATGTTTCAACGTTCAGGTTTCAGGTTGTTCAACAACCTGCACCATGGACCTGGAAGCCTGAAACCTCCGCCATGAAGTCCTATTTGAATCCGAATTGCGCCAAGAGGTCGTCCGCGACTTGTTGTTTCATGGCCGTCGTCTTCGACTGCTCGAGTTGTTTGAGCATCTGATCAGCAATGCCCGTGCCCGCGGCCTCGTTGCCGTTTCGCTGGAGACCGAACACGACGACAAGCTCCACCAGTTTGGTCTGCACTTCATCCAGAATGGTCACAAGTTTTTTGACCCGCTGGGCGACCAGGTCCTGAAACGAGAGTGTGGTCATAATCTCCATCAGATGCTTCTCGTCCTGCCCAAGCAGGACGCGCACCTGTTCCAGTCGCCCCGCGAGTGTCACGCAATCCATCGCCTTGAGAACGTCGGCGACTCCGGACAGCTCTTTGGCCATCTGCGCATGGCTGTCCTGGACCAGCTCCGTCAGCCGCATGACTTCCAGCGTACCGTCCTCCGTCATTTTCTTCAGATCAGTCAGATGGGCGGCAGCGGTCGGCAGTTGGGTGCTGCTGGACATGATCTGCGGCGTGGCCGACGATATCGCGTTCATGGCATTGTCCACGAAGCGGGCCAAACTACCGAGCTCTTCGTATAACTTATGTCCCTGGGTCTCCACACGGCCTCCCTTCGCTATCGGTTTGTCCGTTCCCCCGTCGGCGACCGGCTATTTGAATATTTTCCCGATTTTTTCTTGCATCGTCTCGGCCGTGAACGGTTTCACGATGTAATTACTGACTCCCGCCTGCACCGCTTCGATCAAGTTGCTTTGTTGCGCCTCGGCCGTCACCATCAGCACCGGGATGGATTTCAATTTCTCGTCGGCCCGGATTGCCCGAAGCATATCGATGCCGGTCATGACCGGCATGTTCCAGTCGGAGACCACAAAGTTGTACGAGCCGTCCCGGAGTTTCTGCAGCCCTTCCTGCCCGTTTTCGGCCTCGTCAATATTGGAAAAGCCCAGCTGCTTCAGGATGTTCTTCACAATCTTTCGCATCGTGACCATGTCATCAACCACCAGAATTTTCATGTTTGGATCAGCCGGCATAGCAACTCCTTTTGTTTCCGCTTACCCATCATGTTTCCATGATTCCGCCTTCACGGCGCGCCTCGTGTCCCATCGGTTGCGAGACCGAAGAGCCCGAGAGTCTGGATGAGGTCGACCGTCCTCTCGGACGAGGTCTACGCGCTTGCTGGTTGAGTCGTGCACAGTGAGGTCTGCTCGAACAGTCGGCGAGGCCCCAGCCTCCTGCTCATTTCCTGAGCACCCTGGAGAGCTCTCCCTGAAGGGTTCGCTCCCTCTGTCGACGGCATGCCGAATGACTCATCCCGTTCACGCCTTGCCGGATCGGCTATGCATCCATTCATGGATGTCACGGCGAAGGAACCGCCAATGTTTTCCGATCTTGGAAGCCGGCAATTCTCCGACCCGTGCAAGTTTATAGACGGTGGATTTCGGCACTCGCAGAAATCGAGCCACCTCCGTGACGGTCAAAATCTCGCCGTCGGTTTCACTCTGTCCGGTCGGCTGCAACACCGTTCCTGTAGATCCTGATTCATTCATGACGGATGCGATATCGGCGGTGTTCGCTGAAAACTTGAGCGACCGAGACTATTCCATCTGTCCCGGAACACCTTCTCCTTCGATAAAGGGTCAGACATCGGATCACCCTCTCAGGTTTCGATGCGTCTTGACCGAAGAGGACCTTGCTGTCTTCAAACAACCGTCTGGAACTGAATACAATGGCTTCCATCATTTCGATTGCATCAGGCAAGGGAGGAGTCGGGAAAAGTGTGGTGGCTGCGAATCTCTCCGTACTCCTCGCACAACAGGGTAAACAGGTGGTACTCGCCGATCTGGACACGGGAGGGGCCGACTGTCACGTCCTGGTGGGCCTCTTAAATCCCCCGCTCACGTTGACCGACTATTTGAATCATGGGGTGGACCGTCTGATCGACGTGGCCCAGCCCCTCCCTATTCACCCCAACCTACGGATCATTCCTGGTACGGGGGATACTCTCGCCACCGCGAATATGCCGTATGCTCAGAAAAAGCGTCTGATCCGTCAGTTTCAGGACATCGAGGCGGATGTCATCGTCGTGGATATCGGAGCCGGGTGTTCTTATCACACGCTCGATTTCTTCCTAATGGCCGACTACCATGTTGCGGTCGCCACACCGGACCCGACCTCGGTGTTGGACCTGTACCGTTTCATCAAGCTCGCGGCAATTCGCCGGGTGCTCTCGATGTTCATCACCCGCGACGTGATGGCGGAGGGACTCGCCAATCGCGACTACAGCAGTGTCAAAGAGGTGTTGGACGTGGCCGGCAAGACCGACACCTCAGGACGGACATTGGCGGAAACCACCCTTCAGGCGTTTCAACCAGCGCTTATCCTCAATCGCGCGACGGGACGGGCGCGTGTCAACGTCTCTCAGTTGAAAGCCCTGTTGAAAGAATACGTCGGCGGAAACCTCATGTTGCTCGGAGAAATTCCTGATGACCCAGCCATGGAGCAGGCCGTCCGTGCATACGTTCCGGTCGTTCTGCACGCCCCAGCCTCGCCGGCCGCGGCGGCGCTGAACAGGACCACCGAGGCCTTGCTTCAGCTACTCAACAATCCGTCATCAAAGGCAGCCTGACTCCCTGCATGACCGGCGGCTTTCCCGCTCACCCTCCGACCGTTTCTTTCATGCCTCACCCAACAGCGTGATCCTATCGGACAGACGTTTCTCTGACGTGACAAGGTCACACCCGTTTGGCAGAGCGTTCGCACAGAACGCTTGGTTTGACGGCCAGGCGGGCCTCTCACGATCTCGACAGACTCATTCACGAATGTGTCGAGCACTCGCGGCGCCACATACCGCTCTCACCTGCTTCCGCTTGAACCGGCATGAAGACCGTGGCCGAGATCCTGCATAGGCTCGATAGGGCTGGACAATGGTCGGAGTCGCCGGTGGGGACTGTTTGAATGTTTATACGCGCTCTGTGCTGGACCGATGCCGGCTGGCACGTAACCGTTCGCTCTGCGCCTGAAGAATGTGGCGGATGAGATGCTCCTGGTCATCGACCTTCAGATCGACGAATTCCGTTGCGATGGCATACCCCTGTCCGTCCTCCTGGGGAACGGCACGAATGACTTTGGTGACCGTCTCGATCAGAGTGAAGGGCGGCAGGATGAGCTTGATGGCCAGTTGATCGCCGGCGTTGAATGCGCGCAAGGAGACGAAACCGATTCCGCCGCCACTCAAATTAACATCCATCGGCCGTGCCATCCTGACGCTGGAGGGCTGACTGACGGCGAGAGCGTTCACAATCACCTCGAGTAGGTAATCCACCTTCCGTATCCACGGCAACACCGCTGAATCGAGCACCGTCTCGCTTGAGCGGGCCAGAAGATCCGACGTCGGTTTGCTCACGGCCGCCGCAATCGATTCGGCTGTCGGATGGCCCACATCGACCTGTACGGCGAGTCCCCCCTCCGTCACCAATCGATATTCCATCAGGACCCGATCTTCGATTCGAATCCACTCACGCCGGTCGTCCGGCTCCGCGCTGTGAGACGTCGATGGCACGGTCATGCTGGGTGATGCCATGATTCAGACACCTTTCGACCTCATGCGACGCTGCACGATCCGTCGCTTGCCCTTCGATTCTGAGTTCCAGGACTCACGTCTGCACCTTCATGCTGTGCAAACACCACAGCCTCACACCTGACACAGGAACCCTGAAACCGTTGACCACGACACTGCACCGGTCGCGAGAGACGAGCTAGGCTTCTATGGACACCGCCTCCGGTCCTGATGGGAGGACCGCAAGACGCCGACGCCATTCTTGCACCTGCCGCTTCGACACCCGCGCCTCAGCCAACAGATCGTCTAAGACGGCTTGAGCGGTACGGATGCGGTCGCGTAGTTCGTCATCCATCCTCAAGAGTTCATCGGCTGGGAGAGTCACCCCCAGGCTCTCGGCCAAAAGCAGACCTCGTTCGCTGTAACACTGAATGACCTCGTCCCATCGCCCCTGCTGAGCCGCTTCACCGGCCGCCTTGGTCAGTCGCACAATGTCGGCTCGGCGTTCACGCATCAGCGCACTCATCGGGTCTCGACCAGATGAGACGGTTGCTGACTGGCCACCTCACGCCAGGCCTCACGAAGTGTGACGAGACAGCGCAGTGGGCCATCCAATTTGTGCTCATTATTGCGCGCATTGGCCTCGACCAATTCCATCAGCATGTAGTTGTACAACCGTCGCAGCGACCGCGCGATCTCCCCCCCTTGATCGAGGTTGAGCACGCTATTGAGTTCGCCGACAATGGCAATTGCACGCCCCAAATGCCGTGCCTTCTCTCGGACATTTTTCGCTTGGATCTCGCGTCGCGCCATCTCCATGGACTGAATCGCCGCATCGTAGAGTAAGACCACCAGTTGCACCCCCGACGATGTCACGACCTGAGTCTGTTCGTACTGACGGGCATACTGCATCATCATGGGACTTGTCCTTCGTCGTTATTGTTGTCGCTGCCTCGACTGAGCCTGGAGAAATCCGCTCTGTCCTTCAAGCTGGCGTAACAGTCCGTCTAGCGCGGCAAACTGCCGGCGCAGCCGCTCCTCGTACCGACTCACCGCATCCTCTTGTCTCGCAATATCATCCCCAACCCGAGCGATTTCGCTCGTGAGACCACTCTTGCGAAGCGTCAGCGCGCCTCCGGCCACGTCATTGAGCGCATCGACCGCGGTCACAAGAGACTGGGCAAGGCCGGCCACCGCACCCTGATTACTGAACAACGCTTTGACCCCGCTATAGTTCGTGGTCAACGCCGTGGACAGCTGCCCCTCGTCAACCGTGATCGTCCCATCTCGTTCTGTCTTGAACCCGACTTGCCCGACGTGTGAAAACGTCGTGGCCCCACCGACCGAGGACGACAACGCGGTTCGGAGCCTCGAGAGGGCCGTTTTCGCCGACGCTTCATTAAAGAAGATGCCCCCCTGCTTCGCCGCCACATCGTAATTGCTCCGCTCGTTGATGAACTTCACGACGTCGTTGTAGGCCGTCGCGACGGCCTTGATGTTCGTTTTCACGGCATTCACATCTTGCGAGAGACTCACCTGGACCGTCCCTGTTCCCGTGGTCTTCGTCAGCAGGTTCAGCGTCACACCGGAAATGGCGTCGGACACAGTGTTGGAACTCCGTTCAATCGTGAGAGGATTCAACGCCTGATCGCCGATCTGAACTTGCGCATTTTGCGCCGCCGCCAGCGTATCGACGCCGCCGGTCCCGCTGCTGTTGAAGAGATCCAAATCCGTCCCATCGGCGACGATCGTAATGGCATTCGCACTGCCGGTATTGCTGGAGGACAGGGCCAACCGATAGGACGGCGCCGCTTCCGTCCCGGTATTGATCACAGACGCCGTAACACCAGCACCCAAGTTATTGATCTCGTCGCGCAAGTCGGTCAACGTCCCGGACGCACCGAGTGTCACCGTCTGATTCGCACCAGTGCCGACCCTCAACGTAACGGTCGCCGACCCTCCACTGACGATATCCGTGGTTGTGGACGAGACGGCCTTGGCCGCCTTACTGACGACTTGATGGGCTTGGGCAAGCTGAAGGACCCGAACACTGTATGTTCCTGATGTCGCCGAGAAAGACGCCGACACGGACAAGACCGTGGTATCCGTCACCGACGCGGTCGTCCGATCAAATGATGTTGAAAGTCGTAAGGCCTGAGCGGCACTCTGCAGTGCCGCCACCTTGGTGCTCACCGTCGTCAGATCGGTGAACTTGGTGTTCAGTTCGGCTTTCTTCTTGGTCAGTCGATCAACCGGCAGCTGCGCAACTTTAACCAGTTGATCGACGACCTGTCCGAAATCCAGCCCGTTGCCGAGTCCACCGAAACTTATCGTCGGCATGCCACATCCTTGTGCGTCCGGTTAGACATGTTCTTCGAACAGCACCCCTTTTGCTCCCGGGAGATTCTTGGCCAGATCAATCACTTCCTTGGGAGGAATCTGTCGAATCACTTCGCCTGAATCCCCCTTGAGAATTTTGACGATGACCCGTTCAAGATCGGGATCCACTTCGATCTGCAACTGCGAACCCGATTGCTGGAACGCTTCCTTCACTTTGCTCACGGCATGCTCAAGCGCAACCCGATCCGTGGGAGAGGCAAACGAAAAGTCAGCCGGTTCTGTCACAGACTTGGTCCTGGGCAGAACACTGGGTTGACTCTTGTTATTGGCAGTGGCCGGGAGATCCACCTTTGATGTTACATGGGTGATCATAGTTTCCCCCTTATCACACTCCGTCACCAAGCCCCTCTCCTATTCAGGAGAGGGGCGGTGGACGGCGTGCGGCCATTATCCTCTGAGTAACGCCAGCGCTTGCTGCGGCAGTGTATTGGCTTGCGCCAACGTTGCAATGCCCGCCTGAACCAAGATCTGATTCTTGGTAAAGTTGGCCGTCTCGAGCGCGATATCGGCATCGCGGATCCGAGACTCTGCAGCCGTGAGGTTTTCGCTCGTGACCTGCAGATTGGCGATCGTGGCCTCAAATCGATTCTGAATCGATCCATATTCTGCTCGCGCACTTGCGATGGCACTGATGGCACTATCGATGTTTGCCAGAGCGCTCGTCGCATTGGCGGAAGTTGAGACGTTGACGGTACTCAACCCAAGTGAGGAGGTTGTAATGTCGTTGAGATCCAGACTCAGCGTATTCCCGGCTCCACTCCTGAACCCGATGGCGATCGAGAAGCTGATCGTCGAACCGCTCGTCAGTGCCTGCCCGTTGAACTCTGTCACTTGCGCGATACGGTCGATTTCCGAACGCAACGCGATGAACTCCTGATCGATGTAGGAGCGCTCCGTATTCCCCACCGTCCCGCTCGCCGACTGAGACGACAGCTCGCGGAGCCGCGCGAGCAATGACCCGATCGTGGCCGCCGCACCGTCGGCGATCTGGGTCAGACTGATACCATCCGACGCATTTCGCGTGGCCTGATTGATGCTTCGAATCTGCGCCCGCAAGGACTCGGACAATCCGAGACCGGCGGCATCATCGGCAGCCCGCGTCACCCGCAGACCGGACGACAACCGTTCGACGGATCGATTGAGGCTCAACGTACTGACCGAAAGGTTTCGTTGAGCCGCAATAGACGCCGGATTGTTGTTAACGATAAGAGCCATAGCCCTTCCTCCTTGAAACTACTACACCATCCGTTGCTGTGCTTCCGACATCCGTGCAGAAGCCGTATTCCCTGACGCCTCTCTGTGGCGTGCCTGTCTTATCGGCCAATCCCAGTGGGACTTGAGCTTCTACAGGAAGTCCCAGAGATGGGGGCTACCCCGCTCAAATGGAAACAAATGAACATCACCGCTCAGGCAGAAATCCTCGGGAGGACTTCATATTCCAACAGATCCGCCATCCTCACCGTATCGTGGAGATGCCTCGCAGCCAGCAGCTCCTCGATCCATCCTGCAATGGCGTGGCCGGGAGAGTCCGTTCCGAGTCGTTTCGAGCCGTTCTCGATGATCTCGACCACGTCCGCGACTTTCCCCAACCAGAGGTCGAACGACGACAGATCCTGCATGCCCATCCGAAACTGATGAGCAAGCGCGGTCCCCTCGGTCGCCACCACACTGCGATAGCGGTCGATTACACCACGCGCAGACTCGACAATCTCCTGCTGTGTCGCAGAGGTCGCAACCAACTCATGATAGTTCGCTGAGGATTGCTGGAGCAGTGAGGAGTCGATGTCTCGATCCGTGATCCGACGATGATCCAGCAGGATGGTCGTCACGATTCGAGCTCGCGCATGCGCCCGTTCGCTCAGATCGGTCAAAATGTCTCCCAGCGTCGCAGTACTGACGGCTTGCCATTGCTCGCTATCCAATTGGATGTTCATGAATGCCCTCCTTTTGCAGCAACCAGCTTATGCTGCTTGCCGTTCCGCTCTAACCACTAGCAGATCTCCCGTATGACCAGGTGTAAAAGACCGATCGATCTCTACCAAACGTCTCCGCCAGGTTTGATAGGCCCCTGCCTGATGTCTGGCGAGTTGGCTCAAGCCTATGACATTGTCATTTCGCACCTGACGACAAAATGCTGCCGCGAGAGGGGCTAATGCCTCTGTGGCCATGCCAATACGGAGCAACCGCTCCTGATCAGCTCCTTGCTCGCGCTGGAGCCGCTTCAACTCCGAAATATTGACCGATGCCCTACTCGCTAATCGCGCAATCTCATCAGCTCTTCGGCATGCAGTCTCCAGAAGAGGCATCAGGGACCGCAGCTGCGTTTTTGTCTCCGATACATCGGGAGGAGGCCCCTCAGGGGAAGGAAGGTGGCTCCGCAATCCAGTATGGGCTTCATACCAGTAGCGACGCCAAAACGCCGCATACCAAGCAGTGACGGGAGATTCCGTTCCAGCCTTCAAGCGAAATGTGCTCAACCCATCCTCATCCACTCCCGATTCATAGAGGCGCGCCCCGAACGCCCTGGATGGGCACGGGTTCACGTTCAACAGATGGCCCATGAGATCTGCCACGAAGTCGGACGTAATACGGTCTTTACAGGCATGATGAGCACACACGTGGTCAAACCCACAGGGGGCACAATCCAGCTCCGGTTGAACCACCCAATGGCCAGGCCCATAGGGGCCGGTTTCCTGAAAATCAACATGTCCCACTGAAAGATCGATCACTGAGGTGCCGACTGCTACGCCAACATGCATGGGCCCCGTATCGTTGGTCAGCAGTAATCGGCATTCCCCCAGCAATCCAGCGAGTTGATCCAAGGTCGTGCGACCTGCCATCGTCTTGACTAGGTTCTGCCCTCCTGCGGCTCGATAGACTCGTACCACTTCGGCAATGGTAGCTTCCTCTTCACGACTGCCGATGAACAGAATCCCGTCTTGCCACCGTTTGCTGACCTGTGCCAACGCCTGACCAAACAAATGAGGCCGCCACGCCTTCATGCCATCACTGGCCCCAGCCTGAACCGCAATCCAGCTGGATGACTCAGCCAAAACCTGCTTCGCCCAAGCTCGGGCTTCGTGAGAAACCGTGAGTCGAAGTGGAGCAAAAGTCCCTGGGCCACTACCACCCAACGCATAAATGTCGACGAGATTGAAGCGATTGAGTCGGCGAAACTGGTGAAAGTCTGAGAAATACGCCATCCAGGGATGCTCGATCACGATCCCCCCGTCCCATGCGCTTTGTGCCCCCCGAATATCGGGGGCTCCGATGAATCCGGCCAAGAGCGCGCTCGGCTTGTTGAAGGTTAGATTGATGACGCGATCATACCGCCGTTCTGCGAGCGGCTTCACCCAGGCTGCTGCCTCTTGGTACAGCGCAACCACATCCTTCACCAGGGCACGGCTCTCGTCGATCAGTTCATGAAAATCGAACGCGATCACCTCTCGCAACCCCTTCAGCAACGACGCGACCGGCGCGAATCGTCGATCCACGACGAGGTCCACAGCTACTCCCGGCCACTCTTCCTGAAGGCGGCTCAACAGCGCGCCCATCTGGACAAGATCACCCATCCGGGTAATATTCACAATTAATACTTGCTTCATGTTCGATCTCCCGCAGACAGGGAGTTTCGAGTTTCATGGTTCGGGTTCAACCCGAGACGAGAAACCAGCAACAGGAAACCGGCGTTCATACAAGATCCTTCGTTTCGGCTCGATAACTGTCGAGCATCAGGATCAGCAACTCTTCTCGATCCAGTTGGCGCCCCGGCGCTCGCGCACGAATATCAGCCGCGAGGTCCTTCAGCTCGACCCGTTGCCCAGATGGGAATCGGCTCAGCAACGGAACGAGTTCAGGGACCGCCGTAGCCCGTTCTGTCAGTCCCTTGGTCGACCGTTCCCCTCGCAAAATTGAACCGATTCGGTCCGGCTGGTGCAAACCAACCACGGCGAGAAGATCCTGCATGCGGTGACGATAGGTATGGTGCTGCAAGACGCGACACCGCGATGCCTGGGCATAGCCATGCCGAGCATCAGCGTCCGCGAGCCACCGCCGGATCACCTGTGGGACGTCTTCGGTTCGTCGAAAGCACGCAACCTCATCCGACGTAAAGAGTTCCGGAAGGAGCGATCGTTCATCCACCAATTGAAACGCGCCGCATGCGGCAAGCTCGAAGGTGCGAGGATTGACGAAGTCCGGTTGAGGATCGAGGCCCGGGCCGGAGGACGAATGCAGATTCAGATTGATCTTGCTGGCGTTAAAGACCTTCACACAGGTCTCGGTATCAATGCGCGCACCCTTCCGCTGGAGGACACTGGAGAGGTTGCTGGCCCCTGCCCACTCATTCCCCCACAGCTTCATCGTCCATTCGTGGGACAACCACTGCGGCAACAGATTCCTCCGGTTGGCATACCCAGCCCCCACAAAGGAGACGTCGGCTCCATACTCCTGTTCCTCTGCGGCAGTCAGTGTCAGGGGATGGTGGACGTTGGGATCTGCCGCCATAGGCAGGTAGCGCACCTGTGCCGCTCCGGCTCGTTTCAACGCATCGAAACATTCCCCTTGCTGAATCACGAACCAGTAGTCGTACCCCGCCGCCAACTGTTGCCAATAGGTCAGGTGGCGATAGTTCTCCATGAACCACATGGCCGTCAGGAACTTCTTTTTGCGCAAATGTTGCAGCACTGCCAGCGTCAACGGTGCTTGAGCAATGGCCAGAACCAGATCTGGTGGATCCTCTGCCAGATGCGCCATCGTGCTCAAACTCAGCACGTCGGCAAATCGACTCTGAAGTGTCAGTCGGTGGCGCTCTTCGCGAAAAGTTCCAAGCGCCTCATAGCTACCCTGATGAACGTGGTGATCGAGCCAACTCACCCGATGCCCCAGCTCGTTCAAGGCTGACACAACATGGCGGGCAATCGGCAGCGATCCGCCATAGATCGGACCAACGACCGCCACATGCAGCTGGCCTCCGGCTTGAGCGGCCATGAGTCGTCGAAGGCTTGCCTCAAGGCGCTGATGAAACTCGGCATGGAACCGTGCTGCCGGACCATAGGTGAGAAAGCGGAGAGGGGACGCCTGTGATGCCAGTTGTCCAGCGATATCTTCGGCCGTGCCGACCATCCAGTGAACCCGGTTGATCCATGCCCCGAGCGGCCTCACACCCAACGCGTCCTTGAGAACGGACAGATCAGGTACGACCACCACCAATCGTGAGTCGGACGACCGCGACAGTGCCAACACCTCAATGTGATAGAGGAGCCCTACTCCCAGCACAACGCCCACTTCACCGGCTTGCCATTCCTTTTCTTGTTGGTCGGCCCACGACCTGGCTTCTTTCTTGGGATCGTACGCGCTATGGACCCATTGTCCCTGGTACATCGCCGAGGGATGGCCTTCGCGTGAAGGCACGATCGTCAGGACACCGCCCTGACTCTCCTGGACAGCCCCCACAAGATCAGGAACGCGCTGACGCAGACTTTCAAGATTACTATTCAGATACTCCACCAAACCTCCTCACCCCACTGGAGTAGAGTGCAACTCCTGCCAAATCTGTTCTCGTTGAGAGGGTGCAATCACTTCATGCCCCGCCTGAACATAATACGCACCCCACCGATCTCGATGACTTTCCCACAATGACCAGTCCCGATTGGTGGCGACTGGTCTGTTCGACAGGAGGGCAATGGTCTCATCGATCGGCCAGCGATGCGGGATGATCAACCGCTGAGCGTGACCTTCATCCCCCTCCGCTTGCCATACCCAATCCTGTGAGCCGTAGGGTCCCGTTTCATGAACCCGCGCTCTGGCAAAATACCAGCCAATCACCTTCGTCCCTACAGCGGCTGCCAGATGGAGGGGCCCGGTGTCCGCCCCAATGACCACCTGACAGCGGGTGAGGGCGAGAGCCAGTTCCGATAACGACAGCCGACCTGTGGTATCCCACACACGACCTAACAAGGACGGAGAAAGCGCGGTCTGAATCCCGTACGCTCGTTCTTGTTCTTGTTTGCTCCCGAGTAGAACGATACGACTCTGTTGGAACGTCTGCAGACAGTCGACGACCAGACGAACCCAGACCGAGACCGGCACTAATCGCTCCTGATCCCCTGCACCCACCACTAGTCCGATCCAAGTCCCATCAGATTGCCTAATCGCGTCGAGATCGAGCGGAAGTGGTGCAGAAGGGACTTGCATAGGGATCATCGCTTTCGGTGGAGGCACACCGCACATCCCGCAAAATGCATCGGCCAAGTGAATACGATTCTCCCTTCGATCACTGGCGACGCCTCTGACATATGTCGCCCACGGCGATAATTTCTGCTCCAAAGGCCCACCGGTCATCGTTCCGATACTGTGTCGGGCAAGAAGTGCTCCGGCCAAGATCGCACGAGGATGTTGGTTGAGCACACACGCATAGTCATAGGGCTCTTTCGCGATCGAATGGAGATGGGCATCGGCTTCGACAATCAGTTCGGGCCTGAATTCTTTCTCCGCCTGGAGCGCACGTCGATGCCACTCAGTTCCATCCCATAGTACGACCGCTGCAATTCCAGGAAGGATTCGCCCGATCTCTTCCAAGTGCGCCGGACACAGAAGGTCCAAGATCCAATCAGCATGAGCCTCTTTTAGAGCGGCGATGGCTGGGATGGTCTGAACAAGATCACCGAGCCTGGCTAACTGGATGACTAGTGCACGTTTCGCCATCATGTTAAGACGAAGCAGCTTTCATGGTCAGTACCGCTTCCCTCCAGGAAATCGCCTGGCCGAGTTGCTCCAGCCCGTCATAGCTCGCATCCACCTTGCACAAAGCATCATATTCCCTGCGAGCGGCCTCGATCTGCTCACCGCGTAACAGGACACCGGTGAGGGCGAAGCGAGCAGCAAGATCCCCTGGATTTCTGGTCGTATACCGGTGCAAATGCTCCCCCAACTCCTGCCAACGATTCTGAGCCGTCCCAGCACGGAGCAACCAGTGTATTGCTTCACCATCATCAGGATGCTCAGCCAATACCTCAAGAAACCGCTCCCAAGCGCCCTGCGTGTAGGCCCTCCCCATAGCGGCCATTCCCATCCCCATCAAACATTTCCTGCGTTCCGCCCCCTGGCGTAGCGCCGCACTGAATGCCAACTCCGCTTGTCCAAACTGCTCGTGCTGCATGCACAGAATGCCTTTGAGCACGAGCCCCTCGGCATGGTCTGGGGAAACATCTAGCAAGATGCGGAGCTGTTCCTCTGCCCCCAGTAAGTTCTTCTGTTCTAGAAACATGCGAATGAGTTTGAGTCGCTCGGCCTGCACGTCCGCCAACTTCAGGTATCGTGCGAGGAACCGAGCCCTGAAGACCGGTTCCTGTAGGCGATCGGCCACCATCCCTCCCCACGACAGAACAAGACGGTCATTCGGCCACTCGTCAACCATCTGGAGCTCCCATTTGACGGCCACCCAATCCTTCTTGAGTGCCGCAGCCTGAATGGCCGCAACGTGAGCCCAGGCCGCCCGATCACGGGCGTCTGTCAAGGGTTGAAGCTGCCCGGCAAGAACGCCGTCAACCTCGTCTCGAATCAGTTTGCAGCCATCCGCATAGTAGTGAAGGTCCTCATCCGCCAGCCACCAATGGTCCTTCCATCGTTCCTGTAAACGCGCGCTGTTTTCAATCTCAAATGCTTTCCGGCCGGGAGTCTGACTCTCTAAATGATACAAGACGCTTCTTGGTTGATAGACTATCCGATGCCCTTTCTGACCCACCTTTAGACAGAGATCGACATCTTCAAATCCATTGCGGAACCCTTCGTCGAATCCGCCTACTTCATCGAAGAGCTCTCGCCGAATTAGCAAACAGGCGCCCGTGACCACCTGAAACTCACGTCTTTGATTCACCGGAGCTACACCACTCGGGCAACCCCTGTATATGTGATACGGAGCACATCGCCCCCGAACCATCACCACTCCAGCATGCTGAATTGTTCCATCTGCGTAGAGTAATTTACTCCCGACTATTCCCACCTCAGGATAACTCTCAACTTCATTCAGAAGCTCCTGCAACCAGCCATCGAGGGGAATCGTGTCGTTATTGAGGAACACGATGTACTTTCCCCTAGCCATGTGAGCCCCTTGATTACAGGCTCTGGCAAATCCCACATTGTCTTCATTGGTAATGACGCGAATATCGCCGCCGAGCGTCTCGAGAAATGCAGCGGTACCATCAGTTGAGTGGTTATCGACGATGATTAATTCCCATGACACCCCTCCAGTTGTCTTCGCGAGGGCTTCAAGGCATTGCCGCGTCAATTCATACCTGTTCCATACTGGCATAACCACGGAACAGTCATACGTCGCGCCTACCTCAGCAACAGGCATCGATTGCGTACACCCATTCCCATATGTCTCCCGCAGCCGTCGTTCCTCCGGAATGTAAATCTCCGGACGGTTCGATAACCCAGCCGTGGATTTCCAATAGAGCCCGGTCACAAACGGGATGTGCATCAGATTGTGTTGCGCCCCGATTCGAATCCAGAAGTCTTGATCACCGAGCGCGATGTAACTTTCATCAAAGTACCCTACCGTGTCGTGCAGCGACCGTCTCCACATCGGATGGGGACCGACTGTACAATGTGTCAGCAGGTAGTCGTATGAATAATCAGGCCACTTCCACATGCCTATTGAATGGTGGTGTTCAAATGTCTGGTGCGGGAGATCTGTCAGGCTGGTGTCCCCATAGACCAACGAGACCTCAGGGTGGTCTGCCAAACTGTTTGACAGGATTTCGTAGGCATCAAGCCGCAAACGATCGTTGGTGCTGAAGGGCGTGATATAGCGTCCGCGGGCCAGCTTGACGGCAAGATTCCATGCGGCATAGACGCCGATCCGCGTCGGAGTACGAAGATAGACAATGTTCTTGTACCGTTCCTGATACTGGGCGACGATCGCACCTTCTCCTTCAGGCGAAGCGGCATCCACCACAATGATCTCCATGCGATCGATGACCGTTTGACGTTCCAGGTCGTCCAAGCATTCCCGCATAAAGGCTTCGGCCGCATAACTAGAGATGATGACTGAAATCAGCGGCTGACCCGGTCCATGCTGCGTGGGAGATACGGCATCCTGCTGAGGGCAAGATTGCCGTCTCACAAACAGCGCATTGCCATGGGTGGGAGAAGCAGGACTCAGCGGCGAAAAAGAAACAAGCCTGTGGTCGGGCTCCAAGACGGCAACGACGTCCTCCAAACATTTCGCACCTTCGTAGACTTCTTCCAGGCTCGCTTCTACATAGAGTGCGCGCAGTCGTCGCTTCACCTTTGCAGACAGTGCCGCGAGTATCCGATGCTCCGCCCCTTGCACGTCGAGCAACAACATGTCCGGCTCTTCCAAACGGTGATCCTCAATAACTCGGTCCAGGGTGCGACAGGCGACATGAATGGACCGTACGGCCTGCACGTGCGGGAAAATTTCTCTGTGTTTTCCCAGCCGAAGTAACGAGCTGGATTCGCCGTCGTTGTTGGTTAAAAAGAACTCGCTCGTCTCGTTCCGATCGGAAAGGGCGTAGTCAAACACTTTTATTCGTGGATCGAGGCCTTCAAACCGCCGAAGATTGAGCGCCAATTCTGGGATCGGCTCGAATAAATAGAGGTGCCTGAGGTTCGGAAACAGTCGATCAAAGAGGGCGTGTTCTTGAAAGCGATGCGCGCCGCCGACATAGAGTGTGCGAACCTGCAGGGCTACTTCTGTTCCCTCGAGAGACATCAAGAGATTATGCTGAGAAGAAGCCGTCATGGAGCCTCGCCTTTCCTCTGAACGTACCGGCTCGATTTGAGCGATCCGTGGCATGGAAACTGGTTCACTTTTCTGATGGATTGCTCCAGTAGGCCAGCCTGAATCGATCACCTGTTCGGAACAATAGGCATCCCAGTCCTCGCTCAGGGAGATACGCTGACGGTCCGCGATCTTGCCCAATAGCCGATCTTTTACGGAGGATCGAGCAAGAAATGACAGTTGCGGCCCGATCTCGAGGGAGTCTTCCAAACCCCATCGGGCAGTCGGCACGATGCGAATTACTTTGTTATGCCCGTCGCCAAGAGCGCGTAGGTAGGGCACGAAGCAGTATCTCAAACTATTGAGCGTCAGCGGATAGTGAGCGTGGGCAACAGGCAAGGCCAGCTCTGCCACGCCCAGTTTAAGAGAGTGGAAATGGAAAAAAATGACCGGACTGTGATCGACCATGACATGGCCCCCTCTGGCGAGCTGAACGTCATACCGATCATGATTCCAGGGCCCTACTCCTCCTCCTGGATTCGTAAGCACCACTACGCCTGCAAAGCGCGTGGGCCAATCGTTGAGATAGACCTGATCTCCCATCTTTCCCTGCTCATAGCGGGCAAAACACCATTCGAGACAGCGTTCCCGCCACCAGTGCAGAGCCGCGAGCCCATTAGGATCACGCCGAAACGACAAAAGCCCCACGTTGTATCGCCCATTGTGTTCGGCAAGATGGGCTTGTCTGGGCGAAAACCCATGTTCGTGGATCAGGATTGACCCCTCACCCAATTCGTCAAACAACGGTTGCGGAGAAGAAAAGAAAAACAGATCGGCATCGACATAGGTCAGGACATCAATGTCTCGATGCCGCTGCAGAATGCGGAGAATCACGGTCGGCGTGAGGGTCCAGTAATATTCAACGAGGCTTCGTGTCGGCTTGATTGCAAAGAGGCAATCATCATGCTGTTCGATTTCATGCATCGGGATCGTTCGAACCTGGGGAATCGCGAGTCGATTCAAGACGATCCGAGTCATTTCATCCATGCACACGACGTAGATGACGAAGGACGCTGGCTCTTCCCGTTGCAGCGACTCAATGAGAGCCAATCCGCGTGCCAGATAGTGACGATCGAAATAGGTACAGTAGTAGCGTGTCATCATGAGATCCCTTGGACCGAGAGACGCGACGGCTGTTTCGATGATGGCAGGGGTTCGGGCCAGGCTCGTAATCGGCCACAGATTCGTTCAACCTGCTCAGCAGTCAAGTCTGAGTGACACGGAATTGTGAGCAACCGCTTGTAGAGGCGCTCCGTAACTGGGAGCCGGTCCGCTCCTGTAATCCGATTGACATAGGCGGGCTGCAAGTGAATCGGCATCGGATAATGAAGGGCCGTGGTAACACCTGCCTCCAACAGAAACTCTGCAAATCCGTCGCGGGCGAGGCTTTCAACGACAAAGAGGTGCATCGCATGCGTTGTCCCTGGAATATCGGATGGTGAAACGACCCCCGTCGATGCAAGCGCCTTGCGATAGCGCGCTGCGATGGTTCGCCGCATCTGATTGCGCCGATCAAGATCTTTGAGCTTCACACGGAGGATAGCTGCCTGCAGTTCATCGAGCCGAGAATTCGTCCCGACGACGTCACTGACATACCGTTCTCGCCAACCATACTGGCGCAGAGAACGGACCTGCGCCGCAACCACCCCATCGTTGCAAACCACCGCACCGGCGTCGCCAACGGCTCCCAAATTCTTAGTGGGGTAGAAGCTGAACGCGGCGGCAATTCCAAACGTTCCCACTTTTCTCCCGGCAATCTCCGCCCCATGGGCCTGGGCACAATCCTCAACCACTTGAAGATCGTGTTGTCTCGCAACGGCAAGAATACTTTCCATATCAGCCGGCTGTCCGTAGACATGAACAGGAACGATGGCGCGAGTGCACGATGAAATTGCGGCATCGAGAAGGGATGGATCCATGCAACGTGACGAAGGGGCGATATCGACAAATACGGGACGGGCACCAATCGCCTCAATCGCCGCAACGGTGGCGACAGCAGTATGAGAGACGGTGACCACTTCATCGCCTGCGTGAACGCCCACGGCTTTCAAGGCCAGGGCCAGCGCATCTGTGCCACTGGCCACCCCGACGCAATAGCGCGCCCCAAGATAACGAGCCCACTCACATTCGAAGGCCTCAACTTCCTTGCCGAGAATGTATCGCCCGCTGCGCAACACACGATCGACAGCCGTGAGAATGTCCTCGTGGTACCGATACACATCTGCAGCCGGATCCGCGACTAGGATCGGACTAGGCTGCGACAACTGACGGCCAATATCGTTCGCCATATTTGGCATAGTAGTTCACCGTTCGTTCCAGACCGTCAGCCAACGAGACAGCTGGCTTCCAACTCAGCAGCCCGCTGATCTTGCGGAAATCTCCATAGTAGTCGCCGATGTCGATGGACTTTCGCTCAGGAGGGAAAGGGACCAACTTGTAGCTCCCGCGACCGTAGCAACGGATAAGCAATTCCGCCGTCTCCGTAAGGCTCAGCGGATGCTCATCCCCGAGATTGAAGGTTTCACCATCGGCTTCTTGCGAAAGAGCGGCCAGGAGCATCGCATCGACCACGTCCTCGACATAGTTGAAATCTCTGACTTGCCGTCCGTCGCCATATACCAGGATAGGAGCCCCTTCCAAGAGGCGTCGAATCCAAATCCCGAGGAAGGTTTGCCGAGCATCAACCACGCGCATTCGTGGTCCGTAGGTATTGGTCAGTCGAAGCACGACGGCACGAATCCCATGCACACGATAGTAGAGTTGATGGTACAGCTCACCGGCCAGTTTGTTGATGCCGTTGACATCGACCGGATCCACCGGATGTCGTTCGTCCACGGGCAAGTAGTGGGGTTTCCCATAGATCTGGCGGGTGCCAGCAAACACGATCTTCACGTGACGATTATGCTGCCGACAGGACTCCAGGATGGACAGTTGTGCCTTCGCGTTGATATCCAAGTCTTGAGAGGGATGCTCCATCGAATCCAGATGACTCGTCTGACCCGCAAGATTGAACAGATAGTCGCAATTGCGAAGCAGATATTTCATGGCATGCTCGTCACGAACATCTGCGATATTGATGCGCACTCGATCGCGCACCGGTTCGATGTTCCACAGATGCCCCCCATACTCTGGGATCATGCTATCGACAATCGTCACCTCGGCCTCTTCACGAACGAGGCGGATGGCTAGATTCGATCCGATGAACCCGAGCCCTCCTGTGATCAGGACTCGTGTGCCTCGCAACCGGTTTGGGTCACTCTGTTGCAGCCCGAAAGGCATAAGTGATCTCAAATTCGTCACGTTCTGGGCGACTGTCAAACTCGTGCCGTGTGATCAACTCCAACCCGACATTTCGGCAGAGCTCCAGCAGTTCTCCCTCGCTGAAGCGTAGTTCAAATGTCTCGACCCCATACGCGAACTTTTTGAAATGTCTGGTCGCTGTGCGTCGCGCAATCGGGGTACGATGAAGAACGACGACTTCCGAAGCGACCCGCGCCGCTTCCGCAATATGCATTGCATACTCACGAACATGCAGAAGGACACCGGAGGAGATAACAATCGGGATCGACTGCTCTTGGAATCGAAGGGCACTCCCATCCCCAACCTCGAATCGGGGCAGTGGGTAGTACGCCCGAGCCAAGCGGATCATGGCATCGGAAAAATCGATGCCCACATAGGAGAGGCGGGTCTTGAGAAGATATTCGAGAACCTCATAGTAATACCCGCTTGCACAACCAATCTCCAACAGCTCGATATTTGGCCTGACATGCGGACGTAGCGCATCGGCCAACACTTGAAACACCAGTGGAGGATTTCCGCTGTACATGTCCTGCAACTCACGCTGTACCAATGCCCGCTGTTTCGATGGAATACGATCGGACCGCCAGGACTGAGCCAGTTCGGCAGTGACCTGGCTGGGAGTAATTTCCGCTCGGCCATACGAAATATGATCTAAATCAGGATCCGGCAGACGATTATTCCCAATCTTCCGTCGTAAATGCCGATCGAGTAGTTCACCCGTGTGGCACATTCGTGTCTGATAGGTATGGTCTCGGAGGGTTCGCCTCTGCCCTCGTTTAGCAATCTCAGCGGCCTCATCCTTATGCTGTAAGTAGTAGGAGAGCAAGTCGGCGCACTCTTCTACCGACCGATAGGCGACAACTTCGGACCCGATCTCGAACAGGTCAGTCAGATTATCCTTATAGTCCGTCACGAGAAGTGCCCCGCATCCTGTGGCTTCGAACAACCGCATGTTGTTCGCGTTGGATTTGGCAACATCGATGTGATGATTGACCGTGATGGCAGACCGGGCCAGCACGGAAAACATGTCCATCCCCCAGACATCACCGTGCAATCTAGTGCCTTCAACTCCCTCCTGAACCAGCGCCTGTGTGCCGTATCCCCAACAGTGAAGGGGCAACGACTTCGCTAGAGCAACCAAAAGCGCCTGGCGTTCCCGATGTGCGGGGGATACACCGCCGACAAACGACAACGGATATTGTCGCGAACAGTTTCCTAACCGCTGAAGCAGTCTAGGATCGAACGCCAACGGTTGGTAATAGGCCACACGTCCATTTCGCCGGAAATCATCGACAAAATGCGGAAAAGAAGAGATCAGAATATCGAACCCTTCGAGATGGGCGTGCGGTGGGATGGGCGAGGCAATCTGTCCGACAATGAGCTCGACGTGAGGACGGACGATGTTCATGAACTCTTGGGTGCCAATTCCTAGATCCTGGAGATAGAGAACCTGGGGTTTCAACTCCCGAATCTGCTCAACCGCGACGGCGATCGTCTGCGACCCCTTATCTAATCCTCTCACCTTTGCCCATGCGTCCTGCAATGGACGGCAGTTCACAATAAGGTCACCGGCCTCCCACCCCACCGCGCTCAGGCCAGATGAGTAGAAATCACTATCACCGAAACAGGCAGCTTGAAGAGCCTGATGTTGAGACTCGTAGGAAGCATCGCGTAGTTCAGGACGCATCCGGTAATGATGATCAAGAAACCCGTGATAGTACGTATTCAGAAACAAGCACATTGGTCTCTCCTGTCGAGGAGAGGATAGAGAAAGAGGTCGTGTCAGCTGACTGATAGTACCGGAAGGAGTTGTCTGGGGCGGGGAGCATGGAATCCCTTCATCCCTATGATGCACCAACCTGCCGGCAGGCGAAAGCGACGCAAATCGCTGTCGAGGGCCGTTCAACAGCTGCACATTCTCAAGCCATTGCTGGAGTGGCGGTGAAAAAACTGGACGCACTCTTCCACTCAACAATCCTTTCCCCTCCCAGCGGACACCTTGCCATTGGACATAGCCGAGTTGGTTCCACAGATCTGCTGTATCGAGTTCACTGTCGCGCAAACCATCATCTAGAAAAACCCTCGCGCCTGAAGCAAGAAACTCCCTGACTAGCGGGACTGTGCCAAAACGAATTCCGTTCTCCCCCGCTGGCCCGTCAACCAGAACTATTTCTGGACGAGCACCGCCAAAGAATTCTTCAAGAACCCCGTGAGGCAGGTGGTAGCACCTGATCACTCGTGAACGAACGGTCTGGAACACCAGATCCGCTTGGAGAAAACGGACCTGGCCGGCGAGCCCATGTCTGTCGAGTAATGATTTCGTTCGTTCTATGTAGCTGAGCGACTGATCGATACTGAATATGGGTGGCCTTGCCGAGGCCCCGTGCACGCGCTTCATCGCCCAAGCCAGAGCCAGGGAACTCGTACCACTTCCAAACTCCAGTATGGCGGTTGGGCGACATTCCTGTATTTTCTCTACGAGGTAATCGACCGTATTCGCACTCAGTGCCCATCCACCCAATAATTCGGGGGCGATGAGCTCATGAAGTTCGGCGGCACGCAATCGCTCAGGCTTTTGGCAAACGGTTTGGAACTGAGCGGCGAGCTGGTCCGGTTCCTGGGACTCGGCTGCCAACCCATCACGGAGTGCAAGACAAGTCTCCAGGGGCATCCAGGTATCTTGAAACATCCCTGCGGCCTCTTGCACCAGGGTGAGGCTCAATCGCCTTCTTTCAGGTGAACCTTCAGGACAAAAGCCCACTGCTGCACTGCTGGGCGTGACATCCGTGCTCGGGTTCGCAAGATCGTTCATCTCAGCCTCATGAACGGCAGAAGGCCATATGACTATACGGCGAGACAATGCCTTCCAAGTCTTGTGCCAGCCGCGCTGACTGTTAGGTGAGAGGAATCAACCGGTTTGAGCTGAAGATTTTCATGATTTCGCACAAGAGAGGCAACATTTACCCGGTGCAGGGAAAAGAACGATCTGTTACCGGCAATATTGGAAGGCTTTATTGTGGAGTGAGAAGGGAGCTGCTGGCTCTCTGAAACACACATTGCTCAATGGCGTTTTTGACTGATCCCCCCCACCCTCGATACTCGATGTACTCCATTTCGTCGAACCGAAACTCAAGCCCGATCGTTTCGCTGCCATGACGTATATCGACGTTCTTCACGACACCCGTCAAATTGGTAATGTGCCCAAGTCCGGGAAGTTCGAACTCCAGACGAACAGTCGATCCGGAGCGCAACCATGCCGGTCTTCGAACCACTGTCACACTACAGCCCCCCCCGCTGAGATCCTTCAGTAGACCACCAAAATAGCTCTTTGCAGGTAACACAGACATAGATGGGTTTGTCATATCTCCTTGCATCAGGAGGATCGGTTCGTCAGCGGACACCCGGAGATGTTTGCGCAGATGTATTTCCTCCACAGTCTTCGGATAGGCCACGAAGAGTAACGGCACCGGCGACGCAACCAGATCGCGAATCTCGCTGCGATATCCGACCAGTTTGCCGTCATGAAGATAACTCACGGTGCACGGAGTCCCACTCTCGACTCGCTGGTCAGGACTCAGCGGCAGCGGCCATTCACAGACGAGCCAGGCGTGATCTTTCCAGCCCAGCAAGGTTGAGCCATACATCACCTTCTGCCCATCAAGCGTCAGAGAAAGTTTGACGGCCAGTCCCACCGATAAGAATGATGCCGGAGAGGGAGCTGCCTCGACTACATCGTTCATCGTGATCCTCCCTCATTACGCGGTCGCCAAAAACCGACTCTGATGAGCTCTATCGGCCCATCATGCACTTTTCTTGAGCAGCAAGGATCCAAGATCGAACGCATTGATGAAGAATGTATTGCAACACGCAAGGTCGTGCACGCACCGATCAAGTTCGACGCCTTGTTCGCCGATAACGCACGCGAACCAGCTGTAATGTGAGCGTCCGTTCGACGGCGTCTCTGACCTGGAGTCCAAGATCTATGGCCATCAAACGTATTCCGATCGCCCAGCTCATCCCCGGCATGTATCTCGTTGAAATGGACGTCCCTTGGTACCGCACCCCGTTTCTTTCTCATAAGTTTGCCATCAAAGACCTGGATACCATTCAAACCCTGAAGCGCCATGGGATCAGGATGGTGTCGATCGACACCAGCAAGGGGCTTGACGTTCAAATAGCTCCTGCCCAGGCCGGTCAGGAAAGCCAAGAGCCCTGCCCCGCCCCACAGCCGCCCCCTGTTGAATCATGCGCCTCTGCTGCGACAAGCGCATCAGGTGGAGCGGCTGCGCACGACACCCCTCCACTCCCCTCGGCCATCTATGCCCAGGCTCAGGAAGCCGTAGAGCGTATTTTCACTGATCTTGAGCGCGGGATTCCTCCATCACCCGAAGCCACGAAAGCGATTGTGTCGACCGTCCTAGACCACGTGCTCAGCGATCACGCCGCAATGGTCACTCAACTGGCCATCCAAAAAATCAAGCAGTTTGATCGCTCACTGACGACCCATGCCCTTGATACCTGCATCCTGTCGCTCATCGTGGCCCTTGAGAGCGGACTGGATCAACAGGCGCAGGAACTGGTTGGAATGGGAGCGTTACTGCATGACACCGGATATGTGCGACTACCCCGTAATTTGGTGCGTAAGCGCGAGGACTGCACCGGACAGGACAAGACCCTCCTGGAGCAACACTGCAAACTGGGGATCGCCGTACTCGCTGAACGACCTGGAATGCCGGAGGAGGTCCTTCGCATCGTCCGGGAGCATCATGAGAGAAGTAACGGAAGCGGATATCCAGCCGGTCTTCGCAGCGACCAAATTTTGCCGCTTGCCCAAATCGTCGGCATCGTCGACTTTTATGACGGCATGGTGAGCCGACGTGGCACACGCCCTTCCATGATGCCCCATGATGCCGTTCGACAACTGTTCCTGGCCGGGGAGCGAGGCCAATTCGAGAAGTCTCTTGTGGAACTGATGATTCGAAGCATCGGCGTCTACCCTGTGGGAAGTTTGGTCAGACTGAATACCGGAGAACAAGCGGTGGTTGTTGGGGTCAACCCTCAACAACGGCTCAAGCCACTCGTCAAAGTCACCACCGACCCGCAAGGAGGCTCTTACCCCACGCCGATTGAGATAGATCTCTCCGCACCATCCACGGACCATACCGTACGTTCCGTCTTGCGTGTGCTCGATCCAACTCATGAACGAGTCAACATCAGTATCCATCTGGACAACCCTGACTTGCGAGCCGCGTAATGCACCGATCCCAGAGAACGCGTAGACCCTCCCGCCGTCGAACGGCAGCCGCCTCGTGGCACATTCCCAACGTCGCGGACCTGCTCGAGGGCTTGCCGATTGGCACCATGATCCTTCACACCGACCTCACGATCCTCGCGGTCAACCGGGAAGGGCGCCGGTTCCTTGGACCACGATCACGGCTCCCCATGAAACAATCTTTTCCAGGCTTCTGGTCGACGCTCACGTCGTCCGATGCGGACTTGATCACGGCACAACTGACCAGAGTCTTACGAAGCGGTCATCCAATTGCCTCAAGGCAACAACTCCAGATGAAACGGACGGGTGCCGTTATTCCAGTGGAATGGACGTGCACCCCCAACAGGGTCGGCGACGTCCCTGTGCTGATGATCTGTGTCCGGGACTTGTCTCAGGAAATGGAGATCAAGCACGAGCGCGATCGCCTTGCCGCCATTGCCCATGAAAGTCCCTCGCCCATGATTGAATTGGACCGCCATGGAAGCCTCTTATATGCCAACCCAGCCATGATTGCGTTGCTTTCTCGATTCGGCTATAGCCTCGAGGGCTTTCCCAGTGTGGCACCCGCTCAGCTCACGACCATCATCCACCGCTGCCTCTCCACCGGCCAAATCCTCCAGGGGGAAGACGTCATACTTCCCAAAGCCAGTTTTTCATGGACCTTTTGTCCGGTCCTTTCTCACGGAGTCGTCCGAGGGTACGCGACGGACATGACAACGATCTACCAGGCGCAACAGACACTCCAACAAACAGCCACCCAACTGCACGAGAGCAACCAACGTCTCGATCAGGCGCTTGATAAGGCGACCGAGTCCGCACGCGTAAAATCCGCATTCTTGGCGACGGTCAGCCATGAATTGCGTACGCCCATGAACGGTGTGATCGGCATGACCAGCCTGCTGATGGAGACTCCGCTGACGCCTGAACAGCTCTCGTACGCTGAAACCATTCGGCAGTGCGGCGAAGCACTCTTACAGTTGATCAATGATGTACTCGAGTGCAGCAAAATCGAAGCCGGGAAACTGGAGTTGGAGTGTCTGGATTTTAATCTGAGAACCACCGTGGAACAGGTCTTGGCTCAGTTTGCCGAGCGAGCCGAAACCAAAGGAATCGAACTCACCGGACTAGTACACGCGGCCGTTCCGACAGGGCTCAAGGGGGACCCAGGACGTCTACGCCAAATCCTCACCAATCTGGTGGCCAATGCCCTGAAGTTTACGGACGAAGGAGAGGTGACGCTCCAAGCCTATCTTGAGCACGACTCGACAGATACCGTGGAGATTCGATTCGAAGTCACGGACAGTGGGATCGGCATGAGTTCCACGATTATCGACAAGCTTTTTCGCCCCTTTGTTCAGGCGGACAACTCGACGACAAGAAAATACGGCGGGACCGGCCTGGGTCTGTCGATTTCCAAACAGTTGGTGGAGTTGATGGGGGGTCGGATTGGCGTGCGCAGCATCGAAGGGCAAGGCAGCACCTTCTGGTGTACGGCGCGCTTCCAGAAGCAGATCGGTTCTCTGCGTGCCATTCTTCCCTCCGGTGAGCTCGCCGGGAAACGGGTCCTGATTGTTGACGACAATGAATCGAACCGGATGATTCTCCACCATCTGGTTTCCGGATGGGGAATGGTGGACGACCTGGCCGAAGATGCCAACTCGGCATGGCAGCGGATCACAGAGGCCAACCAGAAAGGGACCCCCTACGATCTCGCTATTTTAGACGTCATTATGCCCGGGAAAGACGGTTTGCAGCTCGCACGTGAGCTCAACAGCCGTCCTGAGGGAGCACAGACTCGTCTTGTGGTCATGACCTCCATCCTCCAGCGCGGACACGCGGAACAGGCCCGCTCGTCCGGCGCAATGGGCTACCTCCCCAAACCAGTTCGTCACGACGAATTACGAGGATGTCTCCGCACCGTTCTCGGTCTGCCGGACGATCAAGAACGGAAAACCGAGCACGCCGGCTCCATCGTCCCGCAACTGGTGACGAGACATACCGTCGCCGAAAACGTTCAGCACCCGCGCGTGTTGGTGGTAGAAGACAATATTGTCAACCAAAAGCTTGCCGTTCGAATGGTTGAAAAACTGGGATACCGGCCGGATGTCGTCGACAATGGGCGGGAAGCCTTGACGGCGCTCGCAGAAGGACGATATGCCGCCATTCTGATGGATTGTCAGATGCCCCTTATGGACGGATTTGAGACGACCCGCACGATTCGGGAGCGCGAAGCCTCCAATACGGTTTCGAGTTCTGGATGTCAGGCTTCGAGCGCTGAACCTGACCATGCACGCACCCAGCATAAACCCTGCGACTCAAAGGCTGACTCCTCACCCCATATTCCGATCATCGCCCTCACAGCCAATGCCATGCAGGGTGATCGAGAACGTTGCTTGGCCGCTGGAATGGACGACTACCTCTCGAAACCGATCAAGCTTGAAGAACTACGAGCCGCGCTGGCACGTTGGACACCCGCTCCGCCTCAGACAATCCATCCGACCAAGCCAACACCGGCCCCCGACACCACGGATCCCGCCCAAGGCATTTTTGATCACGCGCTGATGTATCAGAACATTGGGAATGACAATGAGTTGTTTGGCCAACTCATTCGTCTCTTTTTGGATCGCTATCAGACGATGTTGGCCGACATTCGAACAGCCCTGGCCGATGGGGATTCGTCCGCGGTCGAGCGGGCAGCACACACGTTCAAAGGAACCGCTGGCAATCTGTGTGCTTCAGAGGTTGGATTGATTGCCAGTCGCCTTGAGGCAGTGGGTCGCCTTCAAGCGCTTCACGATGCCCCTCCCGTCTATGCGCAACTAGAGATCGAGGTTGAGCGACTGGTCCATGTGCTGGAACCCTACCGCAATGGATACCCACCCCTCACACAGGCCGCCGCCTAATATCGTCCCGCACACCACGTTGTCCTCGTCTGTCTTACGCAGGACATTTTGCGGCAGGTCGTGCTTCAACAGAAGTTGATGGCTGGGAAGAGGATACAGGGAAGAGCGGATACCGGGTGGGATACTCTTCTGAAAGCACCAGCTGTGTCCCCAATCGGGTCTTGTGGCTGATGACAAGGGGGCCTCGTAGATTCGCCGTCATTCGAGCGGGATCATCAGAGGGAATGGTCAGAATGACGACCACTGCCAGGTCGTCTTCTTTCTCGTTATTCATCTCGGCCACAATATCGGCAGGCACATTGACATGATAGTCGGCATGGAAGAGAGCCGGGTCAAGGATCACAAAGGCCAGCCCAGGTTCATCAAGCGATTGAAGCCATTTAAAGGGGGCCTCAGTGTCATGATCGAGAATGACATATCGTTGAGACTCTGGGAACCCCAACAAGCCGACCGGAAATCGAACGATACTGTCGTCCGAAACGTCGAACACCCCGAAGCGAAGCGATGTGCACTTCACAGTGATACCCTCACGAGATACTCCGCGTCTTCATCGGAATGAGGCGACGCACGACGTCAAGAGACACCACATCGGTCTTTGCAGCCAACCGATTTTCCTCCTGAATCCTGGCATACACTTCTTCACGATGAACGGCTACCGAGGAAGGTGCCTCAATTCCAAGCCGAACTTGGCCACTCTTCACTCCGAGTACCACCACCCGAATATCCGGACCGATGGTGACGCTCTCTCCACGCCGACGGGTGAGTACCAGCATAACCGCCTTCCTTGGCCAGAGACATGGGCCTCCTTTCTTCTCGGATTCTTTCCCGTAAAACTTAATCGTGCATGACGGTGTCCGGGGCTAGAGATAATTCAGCAACGAATTCTCGAATACCTTGGTCAGGGTACGACTCGCGGCTTCAATCGCATACTGTTGCAGTGTGAGATCGGAAATGGCTTTCGCCATGTCAACATCTTCCGTCTCGGACAGCGTTTGCTGGAAGAACCCTTTTGCATCGATGAGTCTTGCGTCGGTCGTTTCAAGACGATTTGATGTGGCCCCTAATTCCCCCAAGACTGCGGCAGCCTGTGAGATGCCAGACCCCAATCCTCCAAGTGCCTCGGTAATCCCCAATCGAAAATTCCCGCGCAAGGAGCTGACCAGCTGCTTCACGTGGGAAAATATGTCACTAGTGCCTCCTGTAAACGCTCGATCCCCAACCACGTTGGTCGGCACTGTCTGACCTGGCCCGATTTCAACCGCCTGAATCTCTGTATCGCCTTGATACTGGAGACCGGAGACAATGGAAAACATGTCCCCACTGGCCGGGGAACCCGTTGCATTCGTCAACGTCATCCGAATACCATTGAAGGCAATATCGCTTCCGGAGATATAGGTTTGATTCGTCAGGACGTTGCGAGGCGTGAGACTGATCGAGAAGGTATCACCGGCCTGTGGTCCACCCTGCTCGCTATTGCCAAGCACCACGCGCAGACCACCAAAGGAAATGGCGTCACCCGACACGTAGGTATTGCCGGATGAAACGGTCGTACTGGTGGTTTGATCGACGATTGAGTACTGTGTCGTAGAGGTGAACTGGATTTGATAATTGTGGAGCGTCAGCTGATCTGCATGACGGACCCCCGCATCCTGTATGGCAGCACCACCGGCATTGCTTGATCCACGAGTCGCGGTCACCGGAACCGTGACATTCAGCACATCATAGGTGGTGGCAGAGGTAAAGCGGATCAAGTAGTCATCCAATGTCACTGCGTTGCCGTCGACCACACGACCTTGTCCGGCGACAGCGCCTCCGGTATTCCCGCTCGCTGCAGCAACTGTTGCGGTCAGTGCAAACGGCACATCCCCCGTGGTCTGACTTCCGCCAAGAAAACCAAGTACACCTCGAGCCAGGCCTCCGGTGACACCAACGGTCGACTCTGGTCCGTTTGAGTTCGAGGCGATGACCAAGTGGTCTTGCTCGAACGTGACGGTGACACTCTTCCCGGCATTGGCCAAGACCGAATCAGCGTTGATCTGACTCTGCAACCTGGTCGCCAGTTGAGAGCCCGACAACGATTCTGTTCCGGACGTCAGATCAATGGTGCCGGACGTGACACCATCGACCGCCAAAAGAATGGTGTCGTTCGCACCATTGGTGAGGGTGACCGGGGCAGTCAGAGACAGTCCGGTGGCACGTCCATGCGTGCTGGTTCCCGTAAAGATGGGCTGACCATTCAACTCGGTATTGGCAGACTGTTGAAGTTGGGCAAACAATTGTCGGACTTCTTGAGCCCCGATGCTCCGCTCCGCCACGCCGTTGGCGCCCCCGCGAAATTGGACAGCCAGCTGTTGTACACGAGCCAAGGTATTCGTCACCTGCGTCAACTGGTTGTCGGACAGGTCCAATCTGGTGCGCCCAAACACAATGTTGCGCTGCCATTGCTCGATCAGGGACAACGACGCTTTATCCATCGAAATGTGGTTGAAGGTGCTGGGGTCATCGGACGGCTGACGGACTAACTTCCCGGTGGACACCTGCTGCTGAAAGACGAGAGCACGAGCACGAGCACGAGCCAAATTATTGGCCAGCACACCAAACGTCTGTAATTCTGTGACTCTCATGACTCTCCTCGCCTAGTATGGCTTCAGGGATAAGAGCGTCTGAAACATTTCATCCGTCATGCGGACCAGTCGTGAAGCCGCCTCAAACCCTCGTTGAAACTTAATGAGATTCACCAGCTCTTCATCGATCGACACTCCGGACACCTGTGCGCGTAACGTCTCGATTTGATCCTTCAAGGTCTCCTGGGCGTCCGTTTCACGATCAGCCGTCTGCGCCGCAACACCCAAATTCGCCGCGGCAGTCCGATAGGCGTCTTTCAAGGTTCCTCCGTCAAGACTGGCAAACTGCCGATGCTGAAGCGCCACCAGCGCCAGCATGTTCGTATTATTTCCGGGAGGGCCGGCCTTCGTCGATGAGGCGGCCACTGTGGACGGATCGGTGAGTGCGACCGCTACGTGTTTGGCGGCATCGTCGTAGGAGTTGACTTCAAGCACATCTCCGGCCGCAGCAGTTCCGGTCAATGACACACTCATCCCATCGAAGATCACCGTCATTGGACTCGTGTACGTACCCGACGATGCCGTACCGGTGCCGCTCAACATGCCGAGCGATGTTCGGGCCGTTCCACCTGTGACGTTGACCGCTGATGCGCTTGTGGCGTTGTTTGAGCTGATGACGAGACGATTGGTTGTAACGTCATAGGTCACCACCACGGATTTGCCTGCCGATTGCAACGCCCCGTCCGCATTGATCTTCGCTTGAACTTCCTGCGCAAGCGCGGCTCCGGAGCTATACGCTAAGCCTGGACTCGCAGCACCGGCTAAAGTGATCGTTCCGGAGGCTACCCCATCGACCGTCACGGCAAGCGTATCATTGACACCCGTCACGATGGTGACCGGTGTGTCGGCTGAGGGTGCAACGATCGAGGTACCGGTATAGTTCCCACGGATCGAGGCCCCCGTCGTGGTATCGACGATCGAATAGACCGTCGGCGAAGAAAATCTGATTTCGTAGTCGTGGAACGTGAGCAGGCTATTTGCCGTCACCGCACTGTCATTGACCGCAACAGCCCCTTGATTCGCTGCACGCGCACTCGTGGTAATCGCTCCAGGTCCAAAAAATTCTCGTCCAGTTGATCCATCCAAGTCATACCCTTGTCGATGAATCGTGTTGACGGCATTGGTCAGTGTCGCGGTGAGACGGTCGAATGAGACCTCCAGCTCCTTCACGGTGATATCGCGAACATCCAACAAGCTGCGCAGTCGGCCGTTAGAAATCAGTCCGTCGATGCTCAGTGGCCTCGCCCCCCCGGTCGAGTACCCGACGGCAAACAACCCCTCGTTGTCCGGATCCTCGATGGCGCCCAATTGCCGGATGGTGGCGCCATCGACAAGAACCTGCCCACGGGCCGCGAAGACCGTCAACGCACCAGACTTCGCCTCTATCGTGGTAATATCGATCCGCTTGGCCAACTCGTTCACCACGCCATCGCGTTGATCCCGCAGATCGTTGGCACTTTGGCCCGTTACCTCGGCCGCGACAATTTGACCGTTCAATGTGGCCAGCTGTTTTGACAGGCTATTGATCTCCTCTACCGTCTGTTGAACCTGGAAATTCAGCGACTGTCGTGCGGAGATAAGATCGGCTGAGGCCTGATTGAGACTGGACGCCAACTGTTTGGCATTGGCCAGCAAGACGGATCTGGCTGCCAATCCGCCTGGAGTGGTTGACACGTCTTGAAGGCCACGGAACAATTCGTTGAGGCGCGCCGCGATGCCCTGATTATTGCTGTCGCTAAAGAGATTTTGTAGCCGGAACAGCTCGTCCTTTGAGACAGACAGACGCCCAAGATTTTGCTCAATCGCCGTAAGCTGCTTGTTCACAAAGAAATCGGTGTACCGCCTAATGGCTGTGGCTCGTACGCCCATCCCCACCATACCAGGCTGCCCATGGAGCGGCGGCTGCTCTGCTAGTACCGCCTCTTGTCTGCTATAGCCTGGGGTGTTGACGTTCGCGACATTATGGCCCGTCACCGTGAGCGCTCGCTGCGACGCCGTAAGGGCACTTCGCGCGATATCAAAAAGTGACGAGAGCCCGACCATAGTTAGCCCTGCTGATGGATGAGGACATTCGTACGTCCGACGGCAACCGACTGTCCGCCAGCGGTATACAGCTCATGCCCCTCTCCGAGAGGCGAGCCGACTGATAACGCCTGATTAATCACGCCACGGATCCCTTCGATCAGTCCCGCATTGTGCTTGATCTCATCCCGCACGGTCTTGGCTTGCGTGAGGTAACCCTGATAGCAGGCCAGAAGTTCCGGCGATGTGGTTCGAAGATGATCAACCAGCTGATGAAGAGAGGTATCCTGAGATAGGCCGTGAAGACGGGCTAGTTCTTGAACAAGACGATGGCGTGCGTCGGCAATAGTCTCCAACACTTCCAAGATAGACAGGCGTCGGCAATTGATATCATGGAACCGAGTGATATCGACGGTCCTGATTGCAGTGCGTTCTTCATACACCGTCTCCAGCAGCTGACGGCATGTGGCTTCTTCCTCGCACAGTAATTGACGTAACCGATCCGTTGTCGACACGACCATGTGTAAAGGCATACAGACTCCCATCGAGGGGGCACGCGCGACAGTCCATCATCTTCCCCCTTCTCCCTCACCTCTGGAACAGCGACCAGGGGGAGGACGTCTTGAGGAGCCTGGGAAGCCAACAGCTACAGGACGGCGTCAGTGAGAACTTGCTTGAGGATTGCGTCTCCAACCTTTCGCCCACTCACGTCGTACGTCCCGCTGTCGATGGATTGGCGAATACGCTCCACCCGTTCCGCACGGTCAGGATCCGGCTGGCTGGCCAGCTCCCGAATCCGTTGCAGTTCCTTTGCCTGTGCAGATATCCGAACCTCATCCTTCCCGACCTGGGGAGGAACTGCTGCCTGTCGGGCTCCTGAACTCTCCGCCTCATGAACCCCGAGCAACATCTTGGCCAGATGATCGACTTTCCCGTCACCTGATATCTGCATATCCCCGCTCCTTCCCCGGTGCTCTTGTGACCGCCACGGTCCTGATGGATCCTTGGCCTTTTCACCGGTCGAAGTTCTTATCGGTTTCTACGGTGCAAAACTTGAGGGATCTCGCGGTGGAGATGAAAAATATTGTTCTGCATGCTCTTGAACCATCCGGGTAATCCCCAGTCCTCCTGATTCCGCTGCTCGTCGTCCGATTTCCTCATCATAGAATGAGTGGAAATAAGCACCCTGCTTATTGGCAATCGCTCCCTCAGGGACGGTTTCCCTCATAACTTTCAGTAAATACGAAACAAAATAGGCCTCGAACTGTTTCCCGGCTTCGATCAGCTTCTGACGCTCATCCACAATGCTCTGTGTTGTCAATGATTTGTGAGGACTATTCAGCAGAGCCGGTGAGAGAAGGGCTCCAGGATCCCTAGATAATGGTGACGTCATCAATGCCCGACTCTTCTCCATACCGGTTTGGGTGATCCCATCCATAGTACCCCTCTAAATGATCTCGAGATTTGCCTGAAGCGCACCGGCCGACTTCAGTGCCGAGAGAATCGCCACCAGATCCCGAGGCGTAACCCCCACAGCATTGAGTGCTTGAACAACCTCTCCCAAGGTAACCGTTTCATCAACGACGAGCAGACGAGACTCCTGTTCTTTTATCTCAGTCTGGACATCAGGCGTGACCGTGGTTTGCCCTGCTGCGTTCCCCACAAGCGGTGCCGCCGGCTGAGACACATTCAGTGTATTCTTGACTGAAATCGTAAGATTTCCATGAGAAATGGCGCAGGTTGAAATCCGCACATGTTCGCCAAGTACGACCGTACCCGTCCGCTCATTGACCACGACCTTCGCAATGGCATCGACGGAGACATCAAGTCCTTCAATCGACGCAATATACTCAACCACGCGACCATGAAAGGCCTGAGGAATCGTCGCCTTAATATATCCGGCATTGACCGCTGACGCACTGCCCTTCCCAAAGGCATGTTCAATGGCCTCTGCCGTTCGAATCGCAGTGGTGAAGTCGGGCTGACGGAGTAGCACGGAGACGGTTTCCCACGAATCGATGTCGACGGGAAGTTCCTTTTCAATAATGGCTCCGCCCGGGACCACACCCGCCGCCTGGTGATTCTTGATCACCGTCGCCCCACCCGGTCCCCCGGTACCGCCGAGAAATCCCCCGATCGACACGGGCCCCTGTGCCACTGCAAACACTTGCTGGTTCGCCGCCTTCAGGGGCGTCAGCAGAAGCGTCCCCCCTTGCAAACTCTTCGCGTTGGCCATCGATGAGACCACGGCATCCAACGTCATGCCGGGCTTTGAGAATGGAGGAAGTTTCGCGGTGACCATCACCGACGCGATATTTCGCGTCAGAAGCTGAATGGGATCGATGACCAGATGGACCCCCATCTTGTTCAACATCGACATCATCGCTTGAATCGTAAACTGTCCACCGATCACGCGATCACCCGTACTGTCCAACCCGACCACCAACCCATACCCAAGCAACTGGTTTTCACGAACCCCTTCAATCGCACCGATGTCCTTGATCCTCACGGCATCGGCATTCACCGGCCAAAGGGATCCCGCAACCAGGCCGCACAGCAATAGGAACGACCGTAATACCATACAGCTATTGCCCTCCATCGAATGAAGAACGCTTCGTGAGTGCCGGTTGCGGCTTCGGACCAAATATCACACGTGACAACCATCCTTGCTCTTGCACCGCTGCTTTGCACGCGGCTCGCTGCTGTTCGTCAGGCACCGACGGGCGAGCTGGCCTGAGCGGAATCGGGGGCATGGAGTCCGCCCGGCGGACGACCCCACTTCTGATCATCAGTTGCAGCGATTGCACATTCACCACTCGCCGTTTGGAAAGTATTGTTCTCGGAACGGCGCGTCTCATCGAAGTCGGCATGATGGCACGACTCCTTAGAACGGATAGATCCAATCGAGGATTCGAACAAACCATCCGGGACGCTGGACATCGTCAAGCACTCCCAGGCCTGAGTATTCGATCTTCGCATCCGCGATGGCGCTGGACGCCACGGTATTTTTCGTATCCACATCCACACGGCGGACGATTCCGCCGATCGTCATCAGCTGTTTCTCACTATTGACGGTGACCTCACGGCGCCCCTCGATCCGAAGATCGCCGTTTGGGAACACTTCCGTCACGATGGCCGAGATCGTCCCCGTTAACGTTCCCTCCCGATTGGTGGCACCTTTCCCGTCAAACTTGTTATTGGCGCTCGTATTGATTCCAAAGCCGCGCTTTGTTTCGTCGCTGAATCGAAGTCCTGGGAGCCCGATATAGCCGGCGCCGCTGCCGATCATACTATTCTTGACCGTTGAATCCCGTTGGACCGCCGTATCGGCCGACTTCGAACCTTTATGGTTCTCAGCAATTTTCACGGTGAGGATATCGCCGATACGCATGGCTCGAAGATCTTCATAGAGATAGGCCCGTCCATTTTCTTCTTGCCAGAGCGATCCGAGCGTTTTCGGAGGAGGCAGCGGAGGCGCGGTCACCTTGCTCGAGACTGATGTCGAGCTTGAACATCCGTGCAAGAACACCGCGGCAACAATTCCGAGTTTAACCATGACAAGGTTCGGCTGAGTCGGCTGACCAGATACCATAGGACCCGCCATACGCTCCTAGAACTCCACCTGTACCAGACTGGGTGCCACGACCTTCGCTCTCAACTCTCGGCCCGAATCAAGATTCGCCACCATGATGGTCTGTCCGACCTGGCCGCTTGATTTCGTAATGCCATAGGTCTGAATCGACAAGCCGCCCCGGCGGGCCTCGATCAAGACGCGATCTCCCTTCTTCACCACAAGCGGAAGCTTGATGAACGCCGCACGCAATGGAGTATCAGGCGGCAACGGTCGTGCCGCGCTCTTGCCGATGACTTCATCTCGATCGGTCAGAAACGGATGATTCCACTGATGGATTCGGATGGACGTAATTTTGAGATCGCCCTCATCGATCAGCTCCTCGGTCTTCATCAACCGCGCAGGAACGATGGCGTCGACCATCGCCGACACGTCCGCCAACACTTGAATGGTTTTCCACGCCTTTCCGGCTACGGCAACCGACAGGTGGAACACCCGTCGCCCAAGGCCGTCGTCTGAACCGGTCGGCAGAACTTGAAGTTCGACGATTCCCGACGGAACAGGAGTTGGTTCAGCTGGATCCAGCACCGAGACGGTGATCGTCTTCACCTTCTGTGACCAGATATGCTCCAAATATCGATGGATCGCTCCCTGCAGTAGTTCTGTGCTGATCTCTTGCATCACCACCTTCTCACGTTCCTTCTCAACCGAGCGCGTATCCTGTCCCGCATTGACCGGCGGGACCGTGCGAGCGTCGACCCTGGTCCCGGCCGACGCTCCCACGATCCAACTAGACCATCCGACCCCGAGCAACATGAGGACGATCCCGACCTTCATCATGACTACCCCCTACCGTCGCAGATTGTTGGCGATCGACATCATCTCGTCTGAGGCCTGAATCGTCTTCGAATTGATCTCATAACTCCGCTGGGCGATGATCATATTCACCATCTCCTCAGCAAGATTGACGTTCGAGCTCTCCAAGAAACCCTGTTGAATTGAGCCGAACCCCGTCGTGAACCCCCCGGTCCCTTGCGTGGGTGGACCTGAGGCAAAACTGTCGATGAACAGATTGTTCCCCATGGCAACGAGCCCCGAGGGATTGTCGAACCTGGTCAGCTGTATCTGACCGACTTGCGAGGCCTGCGTCACACCGGGGAGCAGAACGGACACCGTGCCATCCTGCCCGATATCCACCTTCAGCGCCCCGGACGGAATGGTAATGACCGGATTTAAGAGATCGCCGTCACCGGTAACAAGGTTCCCGACATTATCTCGCTTGAAGGATCCGTTTCGCGTGTACATGATGGTGCCGTCGGGGCGAGAGACCTGAAAGAAACCAGGACCATCGATGGCCAGATCCGTGTCATTATTCGTTTGCCGCATATTTCCTTGCAGCCATTCTTTGGCTACGGTCGTAGGCCGGACTCCGGTCCCGACCTGAATACCGACGGGGAACACTCCGACGTTCGAGGCGTTCGTACCAGGGAGTCGCTGGATCTGATAGACCAAATCCGCAAACTCTGCACGGCTCCGCTTGAATGAACTCGTATTGACGTTGGCAAGGTTATGCGCAATCGTATCGACATTGATCTGTTGAGCCGTCATTCCCGTCGCCGCTGTCCACATGGCTCTGATCATCGCTCCCCTCCTCCGTTCTCCATCACGTATCGAGTGACCTACCGCGAGAATGTGCGGCGCTCGAAACACCGACCATGAAAGATGACACCCGCCGCTGACGCTATACGACCCGACCGATGTCTTGAATCGCCGTTTCAGCCATACGATCGAGGGTTTGAATGAGTTTCTGCGCCGACTCATAACTCCGCATCCCCTCAATCATCCTTACCATTTCACCGATCGCATTGACGTTCGAATCCTCGACGTGTCCCACTTGTAGTTGCGGGTTCTTCATCGGCGTCCCTTTGTCGGATGCAAACAATCCTTCGGCAGACTTGACCGGCATCTCCCCTTCGGGAAAGTCCATAATCTTAATCGTCCCCACCGCTTTATCATCCACTTTGACTTCGCCTTGGGGCGTAATCTCCATCTTTCCCGCCGGAATCTTGATTTCTCCTTTGGTTCCCATCACCGGATAGCCGAGGCTATTCACCAACCTGCGTTGAGGGTCCAAGGACAGCATGCCGTTTCTGGTATAACGAACCCCTTGTGGGGTCTGAACTTCCAAGAATCCCCGCCCCTGAATCGCCAGGTCCAATGGATTGCCGGTCAGTCGGATGCGCCCCGCTTCAAACGTCGTCTTCATCGTGTGCGGCGCAACGAATGCGCGCTCGCTGGCTCCAAATGGCCTGGCCGTGATCTGCTGCCCCAATCCCACACTATGACCAATCATGGGAATCACCGCCTGGTACCTAGGCAAGATCGTTTTGAAGGCCTGCTCGTCCTGTTTGAAGCCGGACGTATTCACATTCGCCATATTGTTGGCAAAGACTTGCATCCGCCGTTCATGAGCCAGCGCACCCGAGAGGATTGGATAGATACCGCGATTCATCTGGATCACTCCTTATTGGTCCCCACAGAAAGACAGCAACCCTTGTGCCAAGATCCTCACGGAGCCCATCTCATGGTCTGAGAGTGAAAACTCCGCGAAATCCCGGCCGATGATGAGCAATGAGAATGGGCAACAGCATGGTGACGGATCAGGCGAGTGTCCAAGCCGGATACATTCTACCCAGCAAGCGGCATATTGTTCCTGGCCGAGAGCTCACACGTCTGATCGACCCCAGGTCTATAGGATTCATGGTTCATGACTCTTCGAGCCACTCAGGGCTCTACGAAATTATCCGGCGATGTGACGACCGATCGTCACGCGTGATACGTGAACCATGACACGTGGTTCGTAAAGGGTCTTCATCAGGCGTGTGAGACGCTTTACGGCCTTTGACGTGTCACCCTGCGGCAGGCTCAGGGCCCTGCGTTCTATCGAAGCGCGAACGATCATGTGTCGTATCGGTGGGTGCAGTCGACGCATTCATGAATGGGGCAGGCTAGCTAATCGCTTCAAGAGTTGCTTTGAGTCGGATGATGGCTTTCGTATGGATTTGGCAGACTCGCGACTCGGTGACCTTGAGCAGTTCTCCGATTTCTTTCATGGTGAGTTCTTCATAGTAATAGAGGGTGAGCACAAGCCGTTCCTTTTCCGGCAACATTTGAATTGCTCCGGCAATTGACTCACGTTCGCGCTCATTCACCAATGAAGAGAGCGGATCAGGGGTATGGGTATCGGCCAACATCTTCACCACTTTGTGCCCATCCGGCTCATGGAGGCTCAAATCGTCCACGCTGATCATCACCGCCCCCCTGGCGCGTGTGATGAACTCATCCAGCTCTTCCAACGACATCTTCAACTCTGCCGCAACCTCTTCATCCTGCGGCGGTCGACCGAGTCGACTCATCAGGAGGGTGTGTGTCTTTTGGAGCAACCCAATGCGTTCGTGGACTGACCGGGGAATCCAATCCATCGCTCGGATTTCATCGAGCATGGCGCCTCGAATCCTGAACTCCGCATAGGTCTTGAACTTGGCCTCTCGTGTCGGATCATACTTGGTCATGGCATCCATCAATCCGATGGTGCCGACCGAAATCAGATCCTCCGCGTCCAGATAGGCTGGAAGCCTGAATGCCAACCGATGGGCCATGGCACGAATGACGTGGGCAAACTCTTTGATCAGTTGCTCCCGCCTTGCCCCTTGCGCCGAGAATGATTTTCGCTCGTGCGGTAGTGCCGACTTACCCATAATAGTTATATTGTCCTAGTTACCGGCATGCGTCGCCGGCCGTTGCCACACCAACTGCATCGAACTCTTCGGAAGCACAGGCTTTGGCCATTGCGTGATCTGCCTGGCGAGCTTCCGAAACGCTTCAGAGGCCGGCGCATCAGGGAATAACTCCAAGACCGCTTTCTGTTGCATGACCGCCATCGGCACATAGTCGTCGTAGGGAATGGCCCCGACCAATTCGAGAACGACATGCAAAAAGCGATCCGCCGCAACGTCGAGTTTCCCAAACACTTCGGCTGCTTCCCGAGGGCTCTTGGCTTGATTCACCACTATTTTGAAACGACGTTCGCGATATTGGCGTGCCAGGACCTTAATTAAGGCGTAGGCATCCGTCAGTGAGGTGGGTTCTGGCGATACGACAATCAGAGTTTCGTCGGCGGAGGAGGCAAAAAACGTCACACTGGTGGAGATGCCGGCGCCGGTATCGATCAACAAGACATCCATCCCGCTGGCAAACTGCGCCAACTGCGCTTGAATGATGAGCTGTTGCGATTCCGTCAGTGTCGTCAGGTGCGGCACCCCGGAGCTCGCCGGCAACACGTGGATATCAGCAGGGCCTTTCAGCACGATTTCATCAAATGTATGGGTTCCGGCTAAGACATCTTCAATCGTATGCCGAGGAACAAGGCCGAGAAGTACATCGAGATTACCCAGGCTGAGATCAGCATCGAGGATCAGGACCCGTTTCCCAAGTTTCGTCAGCGCCATGCCCACATTCGCCACGACATTGGTTTTCCCCACACCACCCTTTCCGCTTGAGACGGCAATCACGTGGGGGAGCGACTCACCGTCCGATCCGATGGGATCCGATATCAGGGCAGACGATCTGGATTTGAGCTGCATAGTGTGACCTCCAACCAAGTTATCGGTGATACGTTCCCGTTGCCGCCAATGTCAGTCTGTCTTCCACTGACCGATGCGCAGGCCCATGAGTCCCCTCAGGACCGAATGTCATGAGCCTCGTCGCCAGCGCTTCCGGAGATGAGACCTCAAGATCCCCTGGGACTCGCCGCCCTACGCTCCAATAGGACAGCGGGATGCCCGTCATCCGTGCCACTTCGAACATCGTTCCGCACGATTCCGTTTCGTCGAGTTTGGTAAAGAGAAGGTGCACAGGCGAAAGTGCCCTCACGCAAGCCGTCATCCGACAGGCTTCTCGGACTCTGGTTGAAGCCGGCAAGACCAAATGCGTCGTGATCGTATCGTGCTTCAACAGCCGACGGAGTTCGTTCGCCAATGCCAGATCCGCCGGCGCAATCCCCGGCATATCCATCAACACAAGATCCACCTGAGCATGACGACGCAGTCCTGCTTGCACCTGCCGTGCCGACATGGCACAGGCAAAGGGGACTCCGATGATCTTGGCGTAGCGCCGGAGCTGTTCCACCGCAGTCTCCCGATAGGTATCAAAGGTAATCAGCGCGACCGACTTCCGTTGCTCTAGGCGATAGTACGCGGCCAGTTTGGCGACGGCAGAGGTCTTCCCGGCTCCGCTCGGGCCGATGAGCAATCCGATCGCGGGACCGGCAGGGCCATGGAGCAACGGTCCGGCGGCCCGCACACTCCGCACAATTTCCTGATGCAGAGCGCGTCGTATCGACTGCTCATCCGGGAGATCGGCGAGGCGCTGTGCCTTCAGCGCCTCCCTCAGGAGCAATTCGATCGAGGAGGGATGCATCCCCTGCTCACGCAACGCCCGGCGGAGCGTCGAAAGAAACGGCAATGATTGCCCAGTCCGTGGTTCATTTGTTCCTGGGGAAAGGTCCTGCAGTAACCGACTCAATTCACCGTAGACCGCCCGTACCTTGCGGAGGTGGTTCGACTTTCCCTTTGACAGGGTAGATTTCTTTGATGTGTGCTGTCGCGGGCGCTCCCCTGTGCTTGCTTCACCAGTAGGCTCCAACACACCGCGCAAGGTCTGCTGAAAGGTCCTCATAGAAACGATGTTCGAGGAGCTGTCCCCAGACGCTTGTACGGCGGGCGCAGATTCTTGAACCCTCGCTCCCTCCCGTACCACCGGTGGTCGCTCGTGTTCGACTGCCGCCATCACCTCCAACACCGGATGATTGAACGCTCGGAGGAGTCGTCCCCCCTCACGCACCTCTTTGGATGAGAGGATAATGGCATCAGGCCCCAATTCCTCCTTGATGGCCCGGAGGGCATCCTGCATCGTCAGCGCATGAAATGTCTTGACCTTCATAGGCGATCCTAGGATGACTGTGCCAACTCGAAGTCGACCCGCACCGTGTCAAGCGACTGTAATCGGACAAAGGCATCCACCTCATTGAATCCCATCACCGGAACCGAATGCAGAATCCGATCGCTGTGGCGGCGAAGATGCCGCCGAACAGTCTGTGAACAAATGATGATCGGCTGTTGTCCGCGAGCCGCAACCCGTTCCGCGGCCTGTTTAATCCCCGTGAGGAGTTTGTGCGACACCGTCGGATCGAGCTGTAAGGGAGCGCCTGGCGGAAGCGCCGCCACTTGGTCGGCCAGCGACCGATCCAGCCTGGGATCCAATGTAATGACCTGCAGGCTGCCGTCGGACGCTTGGTACTGTTTGGTGATCGTTCTCGCCAATGCTTGCCTGGCATACTCCGTCAGCAATTCCGGATCTTTACTGTGCGCGGCTTGATCGGAAATGGCCTCCAGAATGGAGCGCAAATCTCGGATCGGAATCCCTTCCTTGAGGAGATTGCCGAGAACCCGAACAACGGTTCCCAACGGCACCATCGTTGGAATCAGCTCTTCCACCAGCTTGGGATGAGATTTGCCGACCTCATCCAGAAGCGCCTGAACCTCCTGTCGCCCCAACAGCTCATGGCCATAGCGCTTTACCAACTCTGACAGGTGGGTGGCGATGGCCGAACTGGCATCCACGACGGTATAGCCCGCCATCTGGGCCTGCTCTCTCCCGTCTTCCGGAATCCACAGTGCCGGGAGTCCGAAGGCAGGCTCCTTCGTCGCAATACCTTGCACCAACCCCTTCTGGCCGGTTCCTGGATCGATCGCCAACAGGTGTCCGGGCAACACGTCTGCTTTGGCGACCTCCACCCCCTTCAACATGATGGCATATTCGTTCGGCCTCAACTGGAGGTTGTCACGAATATGAATGGGGGGCACGACGAACCCCATCGATTCCGCAAACTGCCGCCGGAGCGCCTTGATCCGATCGAGCAGCGCCGTACCTTGAGTCCCTTCCACGAGACCAATCAATCCATAGCCCACTTGCACTTCCATCAGATCGAGCGGAGTCACGCGGGTCGGCCCCTCGTCGGCCTTGGGAGCCATGGGTGTCGGGGGTGGCGCCGCTTGTCGGAGTTCCTCCTGATGCAAGTGATAGGCAATCCAGGCGACCGCCCCGCCCAATACCAGGAACGACAGATGCGGCAGCCCGGGGACCAATCCGAGCGCGAGAAGAATCCCCGCTGCGATCCCCACCGGCTTGGGGGACATCAGCAGCTGCTTCGTCATGGTCCCCCCCAAGTCCATGTCCGAAGCGGCCCGCGTCACGACAATACCGGCTGCCGTCGACACGATCAGGGCCGGAATCTGTGCGACCAGGCCCTCACCGACGGTCAGCACCGTATAGGTTTGAGCCGCGAGTCCCGGACTCATCCCTTGCTGCAAGACGCCGATGGCTAAGCCGCCGAGGATATTGACCAGGGTGATGATCACCGCCGCGATCGCGTCGCCTCGAACAAACTTACTGGCACCGTCCATCGCTCCGTAGAAGTCCGCCTCTTCGGTAATTTCTCGCCTCCGCCGCCGCGCGTCGGCTTCGTTGATCAGACCGGCATTCAGGTCCGCATCGATGCTCATCTGTTTCCCGGGCATCGCATCCAAGGTAAAGCGGGCGGCAACCTCGGCCACGCGGCCCGCGCCCTTCGTGACCACGACGAAATTGATGACGACGAGAATCGTAAAGACCACAAGACCGACGGTGTAATTGCCGCCGACGATGAAATTGCCGAACGCCCGAATGACTTCCCCGGCCGCCCCGGCCCCTTCGTTGCCATGCAGAAGGATGAGACGCGTTGATGCGATATTCAGCGACAATCGGAACAACGTAATCATCAAAAGAATCGACGGGAAGACCGAGAATTCGATGGGGCGACGGACCTGCAGGCCGACTAGGAGAATGATGACGGAGAGAGTGATGTCAAAACTGAGCAACAAGTCGAGGATGAAGCGCGGCAACGGCAGAAGCATCACCATGAGAATGGCGACCACTCCCACGGACATGAGAATATCCGGGTGCTTGATGAATTGGGATGAATTTGTCGGTTCTGTGACGGTTGCCATCGTCTGTAGTGCCTACGACCGACTCACGCCGTGATCCCTCTCGCGCGATACACATAGGCCAGAATCTCCGCCACCGCGCGATACAGATCATGAGGAATTTCTTTCCCGACCTCGACGAGCTTGAACACAGTCCTGGCCACAAACTTGTTTTCGACGACCGGCACGTTATGATGCCGCGCCAACTCCCGGATCCGCTCCGCAATCACGCCGGCGCCTTTGGCCACCACGACAGGCGCCGCCATCGTGGCCGTGTCATACTTCAATGCCACGGCCAGATGCGTGGGGTTCGTGATCACGACATCGGCGGTTTTCACCGCCGCCAGCATGCGCTTCTTCACTAACTCACGCTGGACAGTTCGTACGCGACCCTTGATGAGCGGGTCACCTTCCGCAGCTTTCTGCTCCTCTTTGATCTCCTGCTTCGACATGCGGAGACTGCGTTCCCACTCGTAACGCTGATAGGCATAGTCGAGGACTGCCACCAGGGCGATCGCTCCGGACACCGCCAACCCGATTTTGAAGGCGAGACTCCCTGCCAACGGCAAGACGCCGCTCAACTCAAATTGGATCAACTCGGGTATGTGCAGCACATCATGACGGGAGGCCCAAAGACCGACGCCTGTGATGATGGCGATTTTGAGCAGCCCCTTGATGAGTTCCACGACAGAGCGAAGCGAGGCTAGCCGTGAGAATCCCTTGGCCGGATTGATGCGACTCCAATCGAGCTTAAACGCGGTCGTTCGCCACAACAACCCTGTTTGCAGCAGGGTGGCTACAGTTCCGAGCACGAGGACTCCGGCCACGATCGGAAGGCTCAGAACACCCACCGTGACACCGGTCTGAATCAGAATCGTGTAGACCTGATCAATCGAGATCTCTCGATACCACGCCCCAGGATACGGCAACGTCAAACCTTGACGTGTCATCTCGGTCATTTTCAGGAGACCGACTGGCAACATGGAGCCCAACAACCCCACGCCGCCTAAGAGCACGGCCGCCGTCGACACGTCGCGACTGACCGCAACCTGGCCTTGCTTGCGCGCCTCCTCCTTGCGTTTGGGGGTCGCCGGTTCCGTCTTATTGTCACGGTCCTCAGCCATGCCCCAACACCTTCATGAGTCCCAAAATCGTGAACTGCAAGCGTTCGATCTCCTGAACCAAGAGTTCCACCGTAAACGGCATCGACAAGCTGAGCACCACCAATCCTCCGACGATGGTGATGGGGAAACTCAGCACGAACACGTTGATTTGACTGACCGCCCGTCCGAGAATCGCGAGCAGGATGTTGATCAAGAGGATGATGACGAGCACCGGGGCGGCAAGCTTGAGTCCGACCATGAACATCTGCTGGGAGAGACGCAGCACATCATCTCCGGCTCCGGCCGGAAGTGAGGCTCCGAATGCCGGAATGGATTCGTAACTCGACAAGATCGTGGCGACAATGAGCAGGTGTCCGTTCAACGAGAGCAGGACCAGGGACGCCATCAGCGTAAAGTACTGCGCCATAAGAGGTGTCTGACGGGAGGTGGCAGGGTCGAAGAGCTGGACCACACCGAATCCCATTTGAACGCCGATCATTTCTCCCGCGACCTCAAACGCCCCAAAAAACAGCCGGACAGCCAAACCAATCGCCAAGCCGATCACCAGTTCGCTGAGCAGCCCGGCGGCCAGGACCAGGGGATCGGAGGACACGGTCGGCAGCTGGATGAAGGGAGCCAACAGGACGCCTAACGAAAGGACTAAGGCGCCCTTGACCTTCATCGGAACAGTGCGTCCGCTCAGTACCGGCAAGGCGGCGAGCAATCCGCCGATTCGAGAAATAAGGACCAGGAACGCTTGGAATTCCGGAAGAAACACCTGAATGGTCTGTGGTAATGCCATCGTTCCGTCCTGCTCCACGGTGCCCATGATGGTACGTGACCTCTCCGCCCGGGCATCGTATCTCGTGAAGCGTCGTTCCTATCTCGCAATCAAGAGCTCGTCCGCGTCATTCCTGCGTGCGCTTCGCGCTGCACGAAGGACGAGCGACATATCATCATCGTCGCAGCAGCACCTGGTCGTTGATGACAACAACATCCATGAATCCTCCGAGTTAGTGCACATAGTTGGGAATGTTGGTCAGGAGATTCGCCATGAACGTCGTCATGACGTTCAGCATCCACGGAAGAAACACCAGGAGCGCGCCAAAGAGTGTCAACACTTTGGGGACGAATGTCAGTGTGGCCTCATTCAGCTGAGTCATGGCCTGGAAAGCGCTGACGAGCAGACCGACGAGCAGACTCAGCCCGAGGATCGGACCCGACACGAGCAACGTGGTTTCTAACGCCTGCCTGCCCAATTCCGTCACGATTTCAGGTGTCATCGTCTGCTCCTCTCAGGCCCTTGTCCGAATCAGTGTCAGCCAACTCCTACACACCCCCCCCGTTGCCCCAGTCGCAGAAGCATCATGAGGTCACTGGAAACTGCGCACCATCGAGCCGACGACCAGATACCAGCCGTCCGCCAAGACGAACAGGATCAACTTGAATGGGAGGGAGATCACGACCGGAGGCAGTAACATCATACCCATCGACATCAGGATACTCGCGACAACCATGTCGACGATCAGAAACGGAATATAAATCAAGAATCCGATTTGAAACGCGATCCGCAACTCACTGAGAATAAACGCGGGAATGATGGCGTGGGTCGGAACATCTTCGACTCGCTCCGGCTTGGGAATGCGACTCAACTGGACGAACAACTCAAGGTCTTTGTCCCGCACCTGTTTCAGCATGAACCCTCGCACCGGCTCGATCCCCTTCTTCCAGGCATCCTCGTAGGAGATCTGTTCGGCAAGCAACGGCTGCAGCGCGTTGCTGTACACCGACTGCCCGACCGGCGCCATAATGAACACCGTCAGGAACAGGGCCAAGGACAACAACACTTGATTGGGAGGCACGGCCTGTGTCCCGAGTGCTTGGCGGAGGAAGGCCAAGACAATGACGATCCTGGTAAACGACGTGACCATGATGAAGAGGGCCGGCGCCAACGACAGCACCGTCAAGAGAATTAGAATCTGGATGACCACAGCGATCTGTTTGGGCCCGCCGGTCCCCAAATCAATACTGACCGACGGCCCGTTTGTGGCCGCGTCCGCCGCCGACGCCGCCAATACCATCCCCGCCCCGACGACCATCGTCCAGCCGAGGAGACGTGAATGGACGCGATCAGTGGCCATGGTGTTCCTTGTCATGATCAGTCCAATGAAGCGGCTGTCGCTGAAGCCACGCCGCCACGTCCGCCCCCGGGAGCCGTGTCTTCTCAGCAGAGGGTTTCTCGGCCGGCCGCCGAAGTAATTCTCGCAGACGCGTCGTATCACTGATCCGTCCTAACGGAATGAGATCGGTTGCCGTGGCGCCCACAATGAGATACTCGCCGGCGACCTCCACCAGACTGATCGTCTTGCGCGGAGCCAGGTAGCCGCTGGCCAACACCTGGACCAGCGGCTGCCCCCCGGCATTCCCGACCCGTGGTCCCATCACTCGGCGCGCCACGAAGGCCGCGAGACCGATACACAGCAACACCACGGCCAGCGCTGCGACGGTTCGGAGCAAGCTGTCCCAGACGTCGATCACGCGCGCTCCTTCCAAGTCCTCATCGCAATTGCTGAACACGTTCGGCCGCACTGACCACATCCGTCAGGCGAATGCCGAATTTTTCATTGACGACCACCACTTCGCCGCGAGCCACCAACTTATTGTTCACCATCACATCCATGGGTTCACCGGCCAGTTTATCCAGCTCAATGACGGAGCCCTGCGCGAGCTGTAAGAGATCCCGAATGGCCATCTTTGTCGATCCGACATACACCGTCACGCTCATCGGGATGTCGAGAATAAAGTCGATGTTCTTCGGTGCACCTCCCGGCTCCGTCTGTGGGGCGGATGAAAACGAGGTGGCCTGTGCGGATTGCCCGCCGAAGGCTTGCGAATCGGATGCCGTTGCAGCGTCAGAATCAGCCATGAGTACTCTTCCTGTGGGCGCGTGGCTAGCTCAACACCTTTGTCACGCGGCACGCTTGATTGCCTTTATACACACCCGGACTTCCCTGGAACTTGTGATAGCCCTCGATGTAACAGTCGAGCGGATCGCCGGGATGCTGGTCCAGCAAGATCACATCCCCCGGTGAGAAGTTCATGACATCCTTCACCGTGACGGTCGCCGTCCCCAGCCGCACCACGATTGGAAGCGGGCACTCTTGTAATCGGTCTTTAAAGCGATGATTCCAGTCGCCGGATTGATCGACGTGATCGGAGACGAGGCCTGAATAGAGCTTCTCTTTGATCGGTTCCAACATCGAGTAGGGATAGACCACATACAAATCCCTGGCGGTCTCACCCAGCACAACTTGCAGCGTCACCACCACGACGATTTCCGACGAGGTTACCACCATGGCAAACTGCGGGTTGCTCTCAGAACGCACATACTCCACTTTGACCGGCACAATGGCATGCCAGGCAATCTCCAGATCGCTCAGCGCATGCAACAGAAGCTTTTTGATGATCCGTAACTGGACGGGCGTGAAGTCTCGCCCTTCCGGCTTGACGTGCGTCTGACCTTTCCCGCCGAAAAAATAATCCACGATCAAGTACACCAGAAACGCATCCATCACGAAGAGCGCGCTGCCACGTAACGGAGCCATATGAAAGACGTTCAAGGAGGACGGCATCGGAACCTTCTTGAGAAACTCTCCGAACTTGATCACCTGTGTGCCGACGACGACGAAATTGACGACCTCACGGAACATATTCGTCCAGACGACCGACTGGCGGCGAATGAACCGGTCGTTGATCATCTCCATGGTCGGCATGCGCCCACGGATGATCCGTTCCTGATTGAAGAGATCGTACTGCGCCACCCCCGCCGACGGCGCCTCACTTTCCTTGGGCGCCGTATCGACCTCTCCTGACACGACACCCTTCAGGAGGGCATCAATTTCGTCTTGCGAGAGTATCTTTTCCATACTGCTGGTGTTTACTGAACGACGAAATCCGTAAAATAGGCGGACCGGACGCCCGGCTTCGGAAGCAACCCGTTGATCCGTTGCGTAATCTCATCCCGCAACTGAAACTTCCCTTGCGTCGTTCTGACCGCATTCACATCCTTACTGCTCAGCAACACCAGGATGGCGTCACGGACCTGCGGAACTCGTGCGGACAGGTCGGCGGACACCGCTTCACTGTCGACCTCAAGCTTGACGGTCAGCTTCAAATAGCGCACATCCGGCACATCCGCCAGATTCACGATGAACGGGTCCAGATCGAACATGACCCCCAGTGCGGCAGGTTGTCCTGGTTTTCCGCTCGCGTCGGCATGCGCGTCGGCCTTGGCCGCCGTCTCGGTCTTATGCTCGTCGGCATGTTCTGCAGCTTTATCGGATCCGCCGAAGAATTTGACGGCAACGATCGCGCCCCCCACACCAAACACCAGGGCGACCACCGACACGATCAGGAGCAATTTCATCGGAAAGGGCGGAACAGACGCCGCTCCTGAAGCTTTTCCATCCGTCTCGGCTGCATCTGCCATGGCTCCTCCTTGAAGGCCTCAATGCCTCCGTGAAGTGACTGCAATGCATATGCCATTGAATGATCGCCAGGATTGGCTACGATGATTCACAATCGATATATTTGACAGAGGGTTCGGTGGAAAGCAGGCAAGAACACCGGCACCGGCAACCAATACCGTCAGGCAAGTCATTGACACCGTCAAGGAACTGACGGGCTGCCCCTGGCGGAATTCATGTGAGAAAGCCCCTTGAGGAGAACCCTGTAGAAGAGCTGGCTGGGAGCCGGACAAAGCCTCCCAGCCGTTCTACACCATCATCTAGCGTTTCAGATTCACGAGCTCTTGCAGGATTTCGTCCGAAGTCGTAATCACCCTCGAATTGGCTTGAAAGCCGCGCTGGGCCGCAATCATGTCGATAAAGCTTTCACCCAGATCGACGTTCGACAACTCAAGTGAATTGGACAACACTCGTCCGAGACCGGCACTATCCGGAGTCCCGTTGACCGGCTGACCGGAATTCCCGGACTGTGCGAAGGTATTCTTCCCGGTCCTCGTCAATCCAATGGGATCAGGAAATCGTGCAAGGACAACCTGCGCCAATGCCCGTAATTGGCCATTGGAAAACCGGCCGCTGATGACCCCATTGGCATCGACCGAGAAGGCTTGGAGTGAACCGGCCGCGAACCCGTCCTGCGTCTGTTGCACCAGCGCCGATGTGGACCCAAATTGCGTCGTCCCATCAAGCCCGTTTCCCCCGTCGGTCGTGACGCTTGAGCCGTAGTTCATGGTGATCAATTGGTCGGCCGTCGCGCCGACAAAATCCACTTGCAACTGCCCCGGTGTGGTGCCTGAGGCTCCTGCCGCAGTACTCGTATCGTACCGAATGACCGTGCTCTCTCGATCCAATGTTCCATCCGTCCCGAACGTCAAGGTCCCGGCCCCCACTCGCACGATGCCGAGCGTCGCATCGATATTGCTGGGATCGTAATTGGCCGTCACCACCTCGGCGGCAGAGGCCACGACGTTATAATTCCACGTATTCGCCCCGGTTTTCGTGAAATAGGTGGTCAACAAATGACTGTTGCCGAGCGTGTCAAATACCGTCATGGACGTTGAGAAATTAGAGGTCGCCGGAGGGTCGGTCAGCAAAAAGCTTGTCCCGGTGGTGGAGACCGGCGCGAGCATATTCAGATTGGCCGCCAGCGTATTCGCGCCATTGGCCGTCACCACGACGGTCCCCGTCCCGGTGGTGGAATTGTTCGTGGTGCCTGTCAGTCCAGAGGCGAACGTGAACGTACCGGACGGATTGACCGATGCGGTGAATCCCGTGTAGGCCGCAGCCTTGAACGGATCAGTCGGCGTGAGCGAGCGGACCGCGTTTTGAATCGCCGTCGCCAACGCCGAACCGGTCAGGCCGTTCGCTACTGTGATCGTTTGAGCCCCGTCCCCGTTCAAGTTGATGTTGAATGAATCATTGGTCCCAGCAACCGTCGTGGTGGCGGAGGGGGACGAACTCACGATGTTCCCACGGACGCCCGTTGGTACCGTGGCGGAATTCAAATTGGCGGCAACCAGCGCCGTCGTCGTGGCGCGCGGCGAGGCCGTCGTCGAAGGCAGTGAAATATCACCGATCGTCCCGGTGATCGTGCCGGTGGTGTCCGCAAGGAACCCCTGTAACTTGAATCCCGTGGGATCCACGACATTGTTGTTCTTATCCAGCCGAAAGAGACCGGCGCGCGAGTAAAACGTCGCATTTTGGGAATCTTGCACGATAAAGAATCCATTGCCGTCGATCGCAAGGTCCAGGACGTTGGACGAGGTGGAGAGCGAGCCTTGGGAGAAATTGCCCTGAACAGAGGTCAGGGCCACGCCGATGCCGGTCTGAATCGCGCCTGATCCTCCGGAGATCGACGAGCTGATCAAGTCGGCGAACGTCGCTTTACTCCCTTTGAAGCCGACCGTACTGAGATTGGCGATGTTATTGCCGATCACGGAGAGCGCCGTGCCATTGGCATTGAGCCCGCTGACCCCGGAAAATAAGGACGACAGAATTCCCATGGGTAGATGCCTCCTTCTTCCTCTTGTTCTGACAAATCTTGCTACTGCACTTCCACAATATCGGATGGATCCACGGAGAGCGCGCCGACCGCCAGCTTTGGTTTGTCGTCCTCCATCCGAACACCCGTCACCGTCAGTTGCGCGCGGCCCTGTGCCGCCACTGCCGCCCCCTGACGATCGACCGCAGAAATCGCATATTGATAGACACCGGGTGGCAGAGCGACGCCTTTATCATCCTTCCCGTCCCATTGCACCTGATTGAGTCCCGCCTGATTGCCGGAAGAGTCCAATGTGCGCACCACTCGGCGCTGCGCATCCACTATCGTGACCTGGACCTTTGCCGCATCTTTCTCAAGATTGTACGTGATCGCAGCCGGTCCCTGACCCAACTGCGTGAGCGGACGATCGATGGTGATCCGGCGCCCAACCATCGGCAACAGGGTGAACTGCAATGAGGCGGTTTGTGCATCGAGGCTCTTCTGAAGCAGATCAGCCTGTTTTGCGGTCTGCTCCAGTTGGCTGAATTGAGCGAGTTGCGACACAAACTCGGTATTGTCCGTGGGCTTCAGGGGATCCTGGTTCTTTAACTGCGTGACGAGCAACTTCAGAAAATCATCCTGCCCCATCTGACGAGGTCCTGTTTTCTCAGGCGCCGGTGGTGCCGTCGTTGAACTGATTCCTGATATGGTCGCCATGTCCGCTTGCTCCCTTCCGACCTACGCCACGACGTTCAAGAGCCCATGGAGCGAAGATCGCTGCTCATCCCGTCGTTCAGCCCCCTGCTCCCACGATGTCCCCTGTCCCTGTGCTCCCTGATTCCAGCTCTGTCCCTGTTCCTGAGAAGAACCCTGATAGAAGGAACGTCCCGCACCTTGACGATCGATATCCACACGGAATTGCCCCATGTCCAACCCACTCGCCTGGAAGGCAGCCTGGAGCCGGTCTTGCCCATTGATGAAGAACTGCCCCACTTCCGGCCTGTCCGCCGACAAATGGGTATGAACTATCTCATTCGTCAGTGCGACACGAATATTCACCTGACCGATATCAGGCTGCGCCACGTTGAAGACCACAGAACGAGTCATCCCTTGGGCAAGCGGCTCAATATGATGAGTCGGCACAGCCGGCGAGACCGGCGCGCCTGAGTTGGACGGAGCAGGAGGAGGCGGACTCACAACCGTGCGCCCATGTGCACCCACCATCATCGACTCGGTCGGCTGTGCTCCAAGAATTTGGCGATCAACGACTGCCGGCTGTTGGAGAGGCTTGGACTCCTGCTGATCATGTTGGGTACTCTTCTGGTCACCCGAGAACCCGGGGAATTGCCCATCCTCTTCTGGAGTTGCTCCCTGCCCATACAGCGCAACCGGAATAGTTCTCCCTCCGGTATCCTGATGCTCGCGAAGTGGTGGCTCGTCCTGGCTTACCTCCGGGGACGCCATACGATCGAACGGAATAGCTTCGCGGAACAGGCTATCGGCCTTGGCACTCTCTGGTTTCCCACCGGCCACCATCGCCTCGGCCTGAATCGAAGGCTGAATCGGAGCAGATCCGGAACCAGTCGCATCCATCTGTGAAAGAGGTGAACGGAGCGGTGAGTCCGGCGGAGCAGGACGCGCTTCTGGACGAGTCGTCATCTCTGGCGCGGCTGCCTTGCCGGTCACAGAGAACCCTGGCTCGCTGGTCGGGACCGGAGCCGTGCCGGTTTTGGAAAGAATCTCCGGAGCATCTGATGCCTGGTTCGGCACAACATGCTGAGCACCTTTTGCATCACTTGTAAGCGCAGGAGTTTCAGCGGAATCCTCCATGGTTAGCGAAGAATTCTTCGCCCCAGGGGAGTCTGTCCGTGCCGTGAATAACCCAGTGTGAGACTGTGCTAGAGGGTCGGATGAAGGTTGTGCTGGATGAGCCGGTTCTTCAGTCGTGAAGAAGTCCTCTCCTTCCATACGAACCTCGGTTTGGGTTATCGCTTGGGCCACAGCCTGAGGAGTCATGACAGGTGAAAGCGACTCCGACGTTCCTCCTTGAACATCGGATCCTCCACGACCCTGTTCTGCGGGAGTTGCCAGATCCGTCCGGGAATCCTTTGAGTCCCCTTCCGTGGCATCGCTTGTCCTAGCTTCATCCGCAGGCCTTGACTGAGAGGTTGTCCCATCCGTGCGCTCACTGTGAGAGGAAGAAGAACTCTGCTCTCTGGCATCCGTCGAGCGAGTCTTCTGGTCCGCCTTGCTCGTTGATCGACCGTCATCGACGCTGCGCGTGTCCGCTCTCCCCCCGTCTTCACGAACCCCCTGAAGCACAGTGGAAAAACTCTTCCGGCCACCAGCGGAACCGGACGAGCCCGTCGCTCGAGTCGCCCGAACACCCATGTCATTAGGCGATCCGGAAGCAGGCGGTTGTATGTCAGGAATCGTAAAGTTCACGTTAGACCATCCTCTATTGATCCACGCGCAACGTGAATACAAGCTTTATGCCATATTGGTGATTCGGGAGAACCTGAAATATCGAGGGGTTCTATCGTGACTGGAGAGATATTCGAGCGAACGGGGAAAACTTTACTAGCCGGTAGGCAAAAGTGACCAAAAGGGAAAAGAGCCGCTCCAACGTTCCTTATAACGGACGATCAACTCGAGGAGGATCCCCCTTTCGCATCCTCCTCGGGTAATGTGAACCGGAAGTGCCAATCAAGCTGTCCGGGCATGGGACATCTCCCAGCTCCTCCCCGGCTGCCGAAGCTGCTGCCCGGCGCTTGACTGAGATCCTTCGACGCTCAATGTGTCCACTGCCCAGTGATCGTGAGCAGGCTGGCCGCAATGCTGACGATGTGTCCTTGTTCATCCAAAATGGGGATCAACCATCCCGTCACATTGCCCTGTCCTTTTGCTCCACTCTGGAAGTTCATCCGGCCATTGAGCAAGAGTCCCGGAACGAAGTTTCCACCTGGCGTTGCAAAGCACGTCGCACCATCTGGGACCTCACACTCTACGGGTGTCGGCCCGGTGCTTGAGGCCATCGTCATATTGGCCTCGTAGACCCCAGCAATCATTCTGGCATGGATACGACCAGATTGGGTGGCAAGCGGAACATTGGCATCGTAGGTAATGACGAACGGGACACCGGTCGTCCCTCCAATGGCGCCTGTCAACGTACCGGTGATGTGTCGATCCCTGACAATAAACCGCCCGCTCTGACCAGCAGGGTTCACATCCCCGGTATCGATCGTCAGGATCGTGCCGCTCACACTAAACGGCACAGGCGGCCCGGCAAATGCCGGTACAGAAATAAATCCGACTGCGAGGACAACCGCACCAAACAAAAGGGATGCTGCACGCTGAAGTACGCGCACTGATCGACTGCCCCAAATACGATCTTCAGACATATCATCCCCCCCCCTTATAGATGAAGAAGAATTCCAGGACCTGGACAAATATGTTGCGTCTTATAACGGATGGAGCAGAAGAACACAAGCTGGCAGGAGATGTGGTGACAGAGTCACCTCCGCATACAGTGAAGGTGTGGTTATGGAGCTTCCAACGAAGTCAAACTCCATGAACATCGCGTCCAGATCAAGGCCGGAAAGGCTCGATGGGCGCAAATGATTTGCGAACGAGGAGTGAGTTGAGTAATTGCTGGTCTCTAGGGCGTTTGTATCAGCAACTGTTCGGTAAGTTTGGCCGCTCGATCCGCTCGCACTTGCGAAAGAATCGCTCCGGCAGTCTTGGATTTGACCATCCGGAGAATTTCAATGGCTTTTCTGTCCGGC